>WNFI01122168.1_pt1 | contig 17840 bp, 20 predicted proteins | sample 5400471 | NCBI WGS metagenome assembly WNFI01 (sample SAMN13153348, study PRJNA577476) | soil metagenome | isolation source: 100 cm saprolite on Douglas fir-dominated hillslope | place: USA:California | collected 2013-09-17 | reverse complement strand
GCCAATTTCACCCGTTTGCAGCTTAGCCTGATTGTTGTATAGCAAGTTGGCAATGATCGCTTTGGGTCGAAAGCGGTCATTCGCGAGTGTCTGCTTTCGACCCAAAGCAGACCTTCCGCTTCGGGCGCACCCCCAAGCACGCCCGATCAGCGAGCGGCGCGCTTACACTCCTCAGTGCGATTCGTATGAAGATTCGTGTCGACAGCGTCGAGTACAAGTGCTGGCATGAAGTCGGCCACGCTACTATTTGCTTGCATCTCGGCGGCGACGTCGACCTCATCGAATTTCTTGAAGGCGATGCACGTGGCCACGCGCGCGCTCGCTGCGTAGTCACATCGGAGATTGAAAAGAGTGTGTCGTGCGGTGGGTTTGCTGCTGAATTCTACTTATTGGATAAGGGCTACGCAGAGCGGGGCCGCGACGACGAAAGGGATATCAGTCAGATCGTCTTTCACAATGCCACGGGCGACCGCGAGGAGTTCTGGGGACGCAAGCTCCGTAGGGACGAAGCATTTACGAAGGCGGAAGACGAGAAGTTTATGCACCACGCGATAGCGTCCGTGGTCCCGATCTTCAACCAGTACTTTTCGGGGATGCAGGAACTTGTGCGCGAGCTTTGCGACGCGAGGAGGGTCGAAGGCAGGCGAGTGAAGGAACTCCTGCGGCTCGGCATTCCCCGTTGAGACTAGGGCTGAGCGAATGTCCGCTTCTGGCCGAAAGCGGACGTTGCAAAGGAGCGGCAAATTGCGTGCGGCCCGGAGGCCTGCTCGCTAGCCGTGCATGCCTTAGGGCCGGGAGCTGCCCGGAGAAAAAGCCATCGCTCTTGCTCCCCTCATACCCGGGGCTTTTGCTCCGGAGAACCTCTGAGTATTAGGCACACCGGGGGCTTTATCTCCGAGTGCCCCGGCAAGCGCTAAAGCGCCTAGCGGCGTTTGAGGGAGGGGGAGGTAGCGGGAGGTAGCGAGCCAGGGTGGCGAAAACGCTATAGGCCGCCTGTCCGCGCCCAGAAAGGACCTTGCTTGCAGGTAGCTGCGCTGCCTAAGCCGGAGCGGCGCGGAGGGTGGGCTATGCCACGGCGTTGACCCCTTAGCCGGAGGGGCGTAGCGTGAAGCGGGGGAGTAGTAAGTATTTATCCTTGTATCCAGTCATCGTTTGCTTGGGGAGGCAAGATGGCTACGCTCCGAGGCGTCCTGCTGCTCGTGTGCGTAGCTGCGCCGTGCGTTGCCGTCGCGCATGGGGGCGGCCTCGATGGTTATGGTTGCCACAACAACCGCAAACAAGGTGGCTATCACTGCCATCGTGGGCAGTTCGCCGGCCAAAGCTTCGAATCAAAAGAGCAGATGTTGAAGCAGGCTAAAAAGATCCCTTCGAAGAAGGCACCAACAAACTAGTTACCCCCGGGAGCGTCGCTACCATGTTCAAGAACAAGGTTCGCATCGGCATCGGATGTCTTTGCTTCGTCTTTGCCGGCGTGGGGTATGCACAGGATAGTTTTCACGGATGTCCTATGGAGGGCACGGCGAAGCCGGCATCCGTGCGGACTCTCAACACATTTAAGAATCGGCACACAGCCCCGGGGCCAAATGACATCGATCCGAAGATCATCCTAGCGGCAATGGTCAAGAAAGGAAACGACAAGCAGCGATGGAGTAACAGCCAAGCCGGCGAGATTATGGCGTACGTAGCAGACGTCTTACCTGGCGGAAAGGAGAGCGTCAATTGCTGCAATAGCAAGATGAGCAACGCTCAGTGCCCTCATCACGACTCGCATATCGCATTGGTGATGGACCCGAAGCAGGCGAACGACAAGACCAAGCACGTGGTCGTCGAGATAACGCCACGGTGGAGGGAGATCAAACAAGGGCAAGGCCAGGACTGGAGCCATGACACGCTACGCAAGCAGATCCTGCATCGATGGGTGAAGGTTAGGGGTTGGATGATGTTTGACCTTGAGCATGTCAACGCATCCGAGAACACCGCGCCCGGAGGAGCCAATAACTGGAGGGCCACCGCGTGGGAGATTCACCCTGTCACCGGTTTTGAAGTCCTGCCCAGTAAACCGAACTAGGGAGTTGCTTCGCCTGTCCCTTAGACGCCCCTACAGGAGACAAAGAGATAGCGCGGCCTTGCCACACCGACATTACCTACTAGCGATGTTTCTCGTAGCAGCTGGAGCCCTTCGCATGAAGACAACAAACATAGCTCCAGTCTCGGTTGTTCTCCATCCTCTTTGAAGCCGCATAGTTGTAGGCCACGCTGCCGCAGGTTCCTAACCCGGATACTGTTCCGAGATCGTAAGGCTTGTCGCTCCTGGGGAAAAAGAAAATTACTGAATATTCCGCTTCCTAGAGTTGCTTGCAGGTCAAGGCCGAGTACTCACGGCATTCGTCGCCGCAGCCAGAAACAGCAAGAAACGTTAACGAAGCGGCAACGGCCCCTGCTACTCGCAGACGCGCCGCCATTCGGACCGAATTTGTCACTTGGGTTTAGGTCTAGAACTTTCTTTGCCAACTTATGTTCCAGGTATCTAGACGGGAATACGTCTCTTGCGACATAGGGGCGTTACCTCGGGCCTCGTACCCCATGACGTCTCCCTTGTCATCTGCTAGATAGGTGGTGGTCAACCGGGTATTGAGAAGTTCGAACGGAACGTCCTCTAAGATCAAATTAAATGCATGACGGGCCATACTGTTCTTGAATGCCGCGAGGTTTGATTTACGAGCGTCGCCTTTTGGATCGGACGCCATCGGAAGCAAGCCCACCACGTAGTAAACCTTGCCGTCCTGCCATGACGTGCTCAAGGAAGCTGTTAGGGTCATGTGCTTTATGGTTTTTGAGGGGTAGTTCTTCGCATCTGCAAGCATCGTGCGCTCTGTTTTCTTTGCACGCTCCGCCTCTTCGGCCGACTTTGGGGTAATCAACTTGTCCCCGTCGATAATTGTAATTTCACCCGTTCGCTTGTCTAGCCGAACTGTTCGGCCATTCTTATCGGCTACGAGGTCATACTTATTTGAGCCGGGTAGTTGATCGCATCCGGCAGCCGCCAGAGTAATCGTCAATGCGGCGCAATAGCTCAACGCGCGGCGAATCGCCATATGCCCCCCGTGTCCAACCCTACGATATGCTGCGCTTCCGACTAGGGTGGGTCAATTAGACGATCGTTCAGCCGGACCAGCTAACCTCGAGGAGATATGGAAAAGGATAAGGTCCAGCCGATATGGAAACAGCTAGAGATCCTTGTGGCTCAGATTCAGCGCGAGTTGGCGCCGGATGCGGAGGTTACCCACAACGTAAAGGTGAAAGGGCGCGATAGCGGGCAAATGCGCCAAGTGGACGTACTTGTCCGACAGCCGATCGGCCAGTACCGAATCACAATAGCGATTGATTGCAAGGACCACGCAGAACCTATTGACGTAAAGGGCGTTGAGGAATTCGAGGGATTGCTAAAGGACATCGCTGCGGATAAGGGCGCAATGGTAGCGCCCAGGGGATTTACACCCGCCGCAAAGAAAGTTGCTGCGCGCAATAAGATCGATCTTTTTAGCCCGGTCGATACGGACCCTCATAAGTGGCAGGTCAAAGCTTCTTTACCCATGATTTGCGACTATCGCGGTGCTGCGATCGCGTTTGGCATTAGGTGCAGCGCGCCAGCGCCTTTTCGAATGGATGCAGACTTTTTTAATGCGATAGAGGTATATGACAAGGATGGCAAGTTGCTTGGAAAGCCGTTCAATACTGTTGTCACTCGCTGGAACAACGGTGAATATCCTATTGAACCCGGAGATCATGAGGACGTTCCTCTCTTTCCGGTATCTCCGACGCTAGTAGACAACGGCTACGGTATGCGCATACCTGTCGAGCTGTATCTGGGGCTTAGAGTTACTCAGGAACTTTTCTTCGGTCACCTACCGATAGTTAAAATCAGAGGGCTCAAGGATGAGCAGACAGGCGCTGTAATCACCAATGCTTTTACGACCGGAGTGCTGAGCGCAGACGAAGTCGAGAAATCGTGGCTGCGGATTGAGTCAGAACAGAAAGCGCCAATGAAGCCGGTGGTGCGCCTCGTTGGATTGAACTGCTGGGAGCTGTCCTAGGCCACGTTTCTAAATCAGAGTCCCGCCCGCTGCATCAACCTCGCAACAGTTATATTTAGCGCATCCGCCAGCCGGGCAAGAGTTAGCACCGCGACGTTGTTATCGCCGCGTTCAATGCGCCCCACGTAAGAGCGGTCCACGTCCGCGAGAAGCGCTAGCTTCTCCTGCGAGATCCCCTTAGAGCTGCGCACCTCGCGGATTGCGCGTCCTAGCGCAACAAGCACCCGGTGTTGCCGTTTACGCGACAGGTTAGGCACCCCCTCATGCTTGGGTTAGAGTGTGTAAAACGCCACGGTACATGTACCTCAACCCGCGCAATGGAGATTACTGTGAAAGGAATTCTCGCCGTTCTGCTATGCGTTCTTGCGGGCGTGGTCCGCGCTCAAACCGATCCGGAAGCTTGGTTGCGACAATGGAATAGAGCCGTCCTCCGGGAATGGGTACTAGATACGCGTATCTGCATGAGGGAGAGTATTGACGTCATGGTGATGAATGGAATCCGCGACGTTGACAAGATCTACTCGTTTGTCTTGCTTCCGTGCGGAGATCACATTAGGAGGGTCTTCGACAGCCAAGGTGCACATGGCGAGGCGTTTGTGCGCGCTCTAGCCATGCGAGAGATTCTCCGGTATCCGGGACTCTATAAGCCAAAACCGGAGGAGCTGAGTTCTATGCAGGCCACGCCGTTGGAGCGGCGAGCGGCTACTGCGCAGAAACCGGAGAATTCCCAAGGAGCCCTACCGAGCGATGGCGACGTCGGCGCATTGGGCAGCGGCGGATACGCAATTCCAGTAGGCGCATTCGCTAACCCCGACCCCGTGGTAGCTCTACTTGCCTCAGCGAAGATACCGCACTATACCGATGAGAAAACGGGACGAGTGACGAGAGTGCGGGCAGGTCCGTTTAGCACCAAGGAAAGTGCAGAAATAGCGCATCAGGCGCTAAAAGCCTTAGGGTTCAGGCCAGGGTCGATACGTCCGGTAGCAGAGTAGGAATCGAGTGGGTAGAGCTTTTCGCGGATACAACGTCGGACGAGAAAGCGGACAGCGCCTGCCCGCGCGTTGGTTTATCGTGCGGTGAGAAGCACGTAGATAACTGCAAGGTCGTTGACTTGGCGCTGGTTGAATTCGATTTCCATGCCGTTGTCCCGCGCCCATTCGCCCAACTCAGCGACGGCGGCCTCGTGGTCCCGCCCCGGATAGTTAGCTAGCCGGAATAGCTCCCACGGTTGTTCAACTGCTCTGCCGGCGAGAGCGGCCTCTTTAGCGTCAACAAGGAGAATCACCTTGCCATCTCACCCTCCACAACGGGCCTCCGGCTATTAGTTAGTTGCACCCCCATTATTTTCGCTCCGGTTTCATGGAGCCGGCGGCCCCTCAAGTTTGCCTTTATTGTTCGCGCAAGGCCGCGCGTCGGGCGTGCCCTACCGTGAATCGCTACCTGGGGTGCGAGTCGCGGCCCAGAACAAGGCGTAGGGCCGCTTGCCGTGGCCCTGGTGGGCATTCTCCACCGCGAGGTATGCAGTGCACAGGGCAGGGTGGGGAGGGCTGCTCCTACTCACAGTGGGCTGTGGAGAAGGAGACACGGGGTATATCGGACACCAAGCTCTGCACTCGAATCCATACAGCACACGGTAAGCACATCAATGACTTACATGGAGAGAATACAACTCTGGGGCATTATCATTAGGGCTACGCATCCGGGAGATCGCCGAGAAGCTCGGCAGCGGAGATGCGTACCAAAACTCTTCGTAGCGATCGCCCCCAGTACCGAGCGGCATCTAGCAAATCCATGAGGATTGGTTTGTCCCCCTTAGCGGCTAGCGCGCCTGCCAGCGTTGCTCCGGTGCGTTGATCGACGTTGTAGGCGAGGTTATGGAACCTCTCGATGCGGGGCGCGTGGTTAAGGTGCCGCCGATTCCACCGCATGCCGAGGCGCTCCAGATCGTAGTCATAAAGTCGCAGCCGTTTTGTCCAGAACGTGCGGTGGTTGAACGCTAGTAGGTCGGCGATGGATTTGATACCGAGGGCACGCACCGTTGCCGCGGATTGGAAGCGGCATTCCAGATGGGTACATGGCACGCCGCTTTGACGGCTAAGTTTATCTGCGTAAGTAACAATCTTGGATCGCCGATTTCTATAACCGAGATACGTTGTTGTTTCCTTGTAGACCTCAACACCGTGTTCGGGTCGGTGATACGGTTTGTAAAGGTGCGCATCGACGTATTGCTGCAACGTCTCGGCCTCGTCGAGGGTGTCCGTTAGGAAGTCGAGCGCGCAGGCCACGTGGTTTATCAACGGCAGGGGGATTTCAACAACACGTTTCTCTAGGAAGCGCAAAGCCTCCTCCGAAGGCCCCTGCAAGACCAATCTAACTCTATAGTTCCGACGCCACATCCAGCGATCGGTATCTCCCGCTCGCAAGGCCGGCCGGTAAATGAAACATCGGCAAAGCCCCTCAAGCGTGTCCCGCTCCCATCGCTCTAGGTATCGCGAAATCCAGACGCATACGGTATCGAAATACGCCAACCTTCCCCTTATCAGGACATTGCAAGACGCCCGCGCTCGGGAAACCATCTAGCTTTTCGTGGTGAGACTTGCCGCAAAGACCATATCCCACGGAACAACATTGCCTTCCTCATCAAAGCAAAGGATGTATAGCGGTCTATCGCCGTTCGCAAAATTGTGGATCAGCTGCTTTAGTGCTTCCAGATCGTCGAACTCCATTGCGATATCTCTCTCTGGTTGGGAGTGGGTTTTCGTTTTCCGGCGGTGAACCGCCGTGCCTACCCGCTGTATGCCGCGATCAGCGCCCGCGTTTTAATCCTCGTTTGCGTCTTGCCTGTTGTTTGCCCTTCTCGACCACGGGCGAAGAAAGGGCTTGTAGAACCGCGGCCGCGATGACCTCCGCGAGCGCGTCATAGAACGCCCGCGCCGGCTCTAGGTGGCGCGGCAATGATCCCTGGTTGCCCAAGCCTTCGGCTGATGTCGGGCCCAGTTCGCCGCTTTTTTCATGCCATTTCGGTGTCACGAACAACTATACCGACGCTCATGCTAGCTATAATTGGATATAAACGCATAGCATCGATGGCACAGACCCAGACCTTGTTACTATCTGGCTTCGATCGGCTGGCGATCAGTAAGGCGTTACATTTCGCCAATACACCAACGCGGTCAGCTAGGCAGGTGTTTGAACACTTTCACCCACTGGCCCTCGGTTGGAAGATTGCCCCTCGCGACGCAATTGGCACTTTTGATGAGGGCTGGAACGAATTGCGCCGCTGGCTCAACCTAATCTGCGACCACCGCTACGTGATGTCGAGAGTGGTGCGTAAAGAGGTTGAGCAGCGCGTGCGAAATATCCATGTCGAGCTCAACCTGCACGGCTTGCAAGTTGAGCTAGGCAGCGTGGAGGCGTGTTACAGCTATGCGGTGTGGCTCCTCATCAGCGGAGATGGCGCTTTAGCAAGGCGCTTAATTCGCTGTGAGAAATGCGGCCGATTCCAGTTCAACAACGAAGTGGGTCGCGGTCGTCCCCGGAGAAACTTCTGTTCAAACGAACACCGTAATCAACTTAGCGTTTGGAAAGCCAGACATCCCTTCGGGGCAAGAAAGAGGCGGCGCCCTAAAGGGCCATGGGAGCGGCCGTGGCCGAGCCGGGCCGATACTAAGGGGTAGGGAAGTTACTTGCCGTAACGCCTAACAAGTGCGCGGCGACCTTCAGCTTTCAGGATCTCCGGATCCTTCTCCAGTTGCCTGTAGAAATCAGGATAGTTATAGGCGGTGTGAGCGCTCAAGATTGCACCCCGCTGAACGCCGAGTCGCTCGAACCTCGCCGCTATACTAAATGCCAGGCGCCAATGGCCGGCTCGCATTGCCACCCTGAGCTGTGCAAGCTTGGTGGCCGGCCTAGCTGCCATGCGCGCCCCTTATACTGAGTTGTTCTTGTGGGGTATCCTCGATTGTTGGCGGTTTTACGTGCCCAAACGCGCTGGCTGGCAGGCTTTTGGGGCAGGGGAGTGCAAACCCCGAGATAGGTATGCGTAACGCTGCAAAGCCCCCAGGTTCCCCGTGGGGACGCCACGTAGAGGAGCGAGGACATGCTGAAGCGATTCGCGGCCGTCGTCCTGGCGGCCAGCCTGGCGACCGCGCCGCAACTGGGCGCGCAGGGATATCCCGCCAAGCCGATCCGGCTGGTGATCGGCTACGCCCCCGGCGGATCGGCGGAAGCCGGCGCGCGCCCGCTCGCCAGGGTGCTCGAGCCGCTGCTGGGCCAGCCTCTGGTTTTCGAATACAAGCCCGGCGCCGCCGCCGGCGTGGCGACGGAATTCATCGCCAAGGCGCCGCCCGACGGCTACACGCTCTACTACGCCGACAGCGGGCCGCTGACCGTCGCGCCGCACCTCACCAGGGTCGGTTACCACAACCTCGCCTCGTTCACCCATCTCGGCCATGTGTGCGGCAGCGGCAGCATGCTGGTGGTCCATCCGTCGACGCCGTTCCACAGCGTGGCCGATGTGGTGGCGGCGTCGAAACGCGAACCGGATAAATGGAGCTACGGCACCTCGGGAGTCGCCGGGCCGCACCACCTGTCGGGCGAATATTTCAAAAGCGTCAGCGGCGCGAACCTGCTGCACATCCCCTACAAGGGCGGCGGGCCGGCGATGACCGACCTGATGGGCGGCCAGGTGCCGATGCTGTTCTCGTCGCTGGGCCCGGCGGTCGGCGCGGTCAAGACCGGCAAGATACGCGCGCTGGCCGTGACCTCCCCCAGGCGTTCCGGCGCGTTTCCGGACGTGCCGACCATGGACGAATCGGGCTACAAGGGCTTCGATTCCACAGCGTGGTACGGGCTGGTCGGGCCGGCCGGCCTGGCCCCCGAAGTGATCTCGCGCCTGAGCCAGGCGCTGCTGAAAGCGGGCGAGGACAGGAGCCTGCGGGAGCAACTCAACGCCACCGGCTGCGATGCGGAATTCCTCGACCCGGCGCAAACCGTCGACAAGATCAAGGCCGATTTCGCCAAGTGGGGGCGCGTGATCAGGGAAGCCAATATCAAGGTCGATTGAGGCGCGGCGGGCGACGCGTTACCATGACTCCAAGGACGCACAATCAGTCGAGAGGCACCGCATGGACCTGATCGGGCACTTCCAGAACGCGAGGGAAACCGTTTCGCTGTCGGCGGGGCAGACGCTGTTCCGCGAAGGGCAGCCCGCGGAGGTGATGTACGTGATGCTCGAAGGCACGGCGAGCGTGCTCATCGGCGAGACGCTGGTCGAGCTGGCCGGACCCGGAGCGCTGCTGGGCGAGATGGCGCTGGTCGACGACTCGCAAAGGAGCGCCACGGTGATTGCGCGCAGCGACTGCCGCCTCATCTCGATCGACTCGCGGCAGTTCGACCTGCTGATCCGGGAGGAGCCGGCGTTCGCGCGGCAGGTGATGCGGGTGATGGCGGAGCGGCTGCGGCGCATGAACGAAAGGCTCACCGAGGCCTTCGGCGAGCTCTCGGTTCACGTCGCATCGCGCAAGGCGAAAACCTCGCCGGCGCGCGGCTGAGCGCGGTGACGCGGCAACGTTGGGCCGCCGGCCTCGCGCTCGCATGCGCGGCGGGCGCGGCGCTCGCGCAGCAGGGCGCCAAGCCGGCGCCCGTGCCCGCCGCCGCCCCGGTGGTGGCGGTCGTGGTGCCGCACTGGTACATCGGCGGCGCGATCGGCCAGACCATCCTCGACCTCCCCGACAGCGCCATGCCCGCGCCGGGCGCGACCGACAGCTCGCTCAACAAAGGGCGCAACCAGACCGGCTTCAAGGCCTTCGCGGGCTATCGCATCCATCGCAATTTCGCCGTCGAGGGGGCGTACGCCGACTACGGCCAATTCACCGTCACGCGGCTCGTCAACGCCCCGGCGGGCGGCGAGCTGAAAGCGAACGTCAGGATCCGCGGCTTGAGCCTCGACGCGGTCGGCATCCTGCCGTTCGACAACGGCTTCTCGTTTTTCGGCAAGCTCGGCGGCCTCTACGCGAGAAGCAGCGCGAGCTACTCCACCTCGGGCGCCTATACGCTGCCCGCCAACACGAATACCTATCCCAGGAGCCGCGAGCTCGCCTTCAAGTACGGCATCGGCCTCGCCTATGCGGTCACGCAATCGGCCAGCCTGCGCCTCGAGTACGAAGTGGCGAAGAAAGTGGGCGAGGAGAACACCGTCGAGGGCGACCTGAAGGCGCTGTTCGCCGGCCTGCAGTATCGCTTCTAGGGCAGGCGCTTCACCAGGTCCTGCGCCGCGCGCTCGGCGACGGCGCTGAACGGCATCGGCTTCTCCAGGCCGGTGTCCATCGCGAGGGTCACTTCGTTGATTCCCTCCCACACGATGCTGCCGTCGCGGCTGTCCCAGATCTGCCAGAACACGCGCATGCTGGCGTACTGGGTGTTCAGCAGGCTCAGGCCGAGAATTCCGAAGCGGCCGCGCGCGCCCTGCTCGATCTTCGCGAGCTTGAGCTGCGCGAGATAGCGCGTGCCGGTGGCCTTCGCCACCTGGTGCATCACCGCGCCGTCGAACAGCGCCGTGTCGCGATACTCCGCGTACATCGTGCGGTAGAGATTGCCGATCCCGGCGCGGTTCACCTCGCTGATGGTCCCTGAGAGCGGCACCACGCGGATGTCGCTGCGCTGCGCGCGCAGCGTGCCGGCGAACGCCTGGGCCAGCATCTGCTTGTCCTCTTCGTGGCCGGTGACGGTGGACGGGGTCAGGAAGGCGATGCCGCCTTCGCGCAGGTCCTGCGCCTGCAGCCGGCCGTTCTCGTGCTCGGGGTTGGAATAGACCTGCAGGCTCGCCTCGCAGGCCGACAGGGCGAGCGCCGCGGCGGCCAGCGCGCAGCGGCGCAAGATGACTGGAACCGACCCCAAGCAAGCCTCCCTTTTCCGACCGCGATTTAAGCACGAAATTCGGCCGTGGCTTGGGCTATGCTTCGCGCATGCATTTGACCAGGAAGCTAGCCGTCGCGGTGGTCGTGGTCGCCGCCGCCGTAGTCGCCTACGTGATGTATGGCGGGTACAAGAAGGGCGCCGAGGAGAAGGCCATCGCCGGGCTCGTGGCGCAGGGCAGCGCGCAGCTGAAGGGCGCGCTCGAAGGCGCGCCGACCAAAGAGCATATCGCCGCGATCGAGGCCGGCCTCGAGGCGCTGCGCGCCGCCCGCGCCTCGCGCCAGATCGCGATGGCCGCCGCCGCCGAGACCTATCTGGTGAGCGCGCGCGCCATCATCCTGCGCAAGGCCGACGCGGCGCGGCTCGCGCCGCAGGCGGCGGCGAGCCGCCAGGCGCTCGCCGCCCATATGCAAGCGCAGCGCGGGCGCGACGACTCGTGGATCCGGCGCGCCTCCGAGCTGAAGCGAAAGATGGACCAGGACCACTCCGACCTCGACCGCCAGCTCAAGACGCTCTACGAGCTGCTCTACACGCTGCCCATCGCGGCCGACGCGCTCGCGCCGTTCGTCGAAAAGTCCTCCCTGCTGGAGGAACCGGTGCGCAAGGCGGCACTCGCCCAGGCGGAGGCGGACGCGAAGCGCGCCGCCGAGGAGATGGACAAGGTCGGCCGGCTGCCGGTCGGGCGCTAGAAGCCGCGGCGCTGAATGCGCCTCTGGCAGAAGATGTGGCTGCTCTTCACCGTGATCTGGGTGATCGTCGCCGGGCTCAACGCGATGACGATCATCGCCTTCTCGGAAGGCGCCGAGCGGGAAAAGGCCGCGTGGCCGATCGCTTTCGGGGTGCTTGTCCCGGCCGTTCTTTACTGCGTCGGGCTACTTTGGGTAAGTCTCTTCAAGAAAAAGTGAGCTGATCAGCTTTTCCAGCTTGCGTGCGTCGGCGTCGAAGCGCCGGATGCCGTCGGCGAGCTTGTCGGTCGCCATCGCGTCCTCGTTGTGCATCCAGCGGAAGGACTTTTCGTCCAGCTCGATCCTGGGGATGGATTGCCTTTTCGCTTCCTCGGGTTTGAGTTTTCTCTCCACTTCGCCTTCACCGCTTGATAATTTTTCCAGCAGATCCGGTGCGATCGTAAGCAGATCGCAGCCCGCGAGCGCCAGGATCTGGCCGGTCTTGCGGAAGCTCGCGCCCATTACCTGGGTCGCGTAGCCGTGCTTCTTGCAATAGTTATAGATGCGCACCACCGAAGCGACCCCCGGGTCCTCCTCGATCGGGATGTCGTCGACTTTGCGCGCCTGCCTGTGCCAGTCGTAGATGCGGCCGACGAACGGCGAGATCAGGGTGACGCCGGCGTCGGCGCAGGCCGCCGCCTGGGCGAACGAGAACAGCAGGGTCATGTTGCAGTGAATGCCTTCGCGCTCGAGCTTCGCGGCCGCCTGGATGCCTTCCCAGGTGCTGGCGAGCTTGATCAGCACGCGCTCGCGCTTCACCCCTGATTTTTCATAAATCGAAATCAGCTGCCGCGCTTTTTCGATGGATCTTTCCCCATCGAAAGAAAGCCTGGCGTCCACTTCCGTCGACACGCGGCCGGCGACGTGCTTCAGGATCTCGCGCCCGAACAGGACGAACAGCCAGTCCATCGCCGCAGGGGTTTCGCCGCCGGATCGTTTTATCGATTCGTCCACCAGGGGGCGCCAGCGCGGGTCTGCGGCCGCGGTGAGGAGCAGGGAGGGGTTGGTCGTGGCGTCCTGCGGCTTCCAGCGCGCCACGGCGTCGATGTCGCCGGTATCGGCCACCACCAGGGAGTGCTTGCGCAAGGAATCGAGCTGCGACATGCAGGGGAATTATCGCCCAGCCTGACAAAACCTGACAGCGGCCCGCGGCACCTAAGCTAATATTTTTACTTGGAAAAGCTCATGTCGGCGCCGGCCAAGCCGAAGGGTGTCCACCGCCTCGTGCGGATGAATTACGCGATCCGCGCGGGCGCGTTCGCCTACTGTTTTCTGGTGATCGGCGTGCACGGCTCGGAGCTCGGCCCCGGCGCCGCGTTCTGGGGCCTGCTGGCGCTGACTTTCCTGGTCTATCCGCACTTCGTCTATCTCCTCGGGCGCAGCTCGAGCCGGCCGAAGAAAACCGAATCGATCTCCATGTACGTCGACGCGGCGCTGCTCGGCGCCTGGACCGGCGGCCTGCATTTCCCGCTGTGGATCGCCTACGCGGCATTCTTCAGCACCTCGCTCAACGCCACCTTCCTCGGCGGCGTACCCGGCGGCCTTTGGTCGATCGCGAGCTTCTGCTTCGGCGCCGCCTTGTCGGTCGCCGCGCTGGGCCTGGCGTATGCGCCGGAGACGAGCGATCTCGTCACCGCGCTGTGCTTCTTCGGCTCGCTCGCCTACTCCTGCGCCATCGGCTTCGTCATGTACCGGCAGAACCGACGCATCGTCGCGGCGCGCGACGCGCTGCGCGAGAGCGAGGAGCGCTACCGGCTGATCGCGGAGAACGCCGCCGAGCTGATCGCGCTGGTCGACCGCGACGCCCGCTGGCTCTACGCCAGCCCCTCCTACGAGCGCATCCTCGAGCGCGCCGACCTCGAGCAGGGCGTCGACGCTTTGCGCCGCGTGCACCCGGACGACGCCGAGAGCGCGCGCATCGCCGTGCTGCGCTCGGCGGCCAGCGGCGAGCCGCGCGAGCTGGCGCTGCGCATGGTGGACCGCGACGGCCGCATCCGCCAGTTCCGCACCCGGATCCGCCCGGTCAACGGCGACGGCGCCGCGCCGAAGAAACTGGTGCTGGTGTCGCGCGACATGACCGACGTCAGCGAGAGCGAGGAGCGGCTGCTGCTCGCCGCGTACGCGCTCGAGGGCATGACCGAGGCGATCGTCATCACCTCGGCCGACGGCACGGTGGTGACGGTGAACAAGTCCTTCAGCGAGGTCACCGGCTATGCGCGCGACGAAGTGCTCGGCCACCCCGAGAAGGAGATCCGCAACGCGCTGCAGCCGCCCGAGTTCTACGACGAGGTCTACCTTGTGGTGCAGCGCGAGGGCTACTGGTCGGGCACCACCTGGAGCCGGCGCAAGAACGGCTCGGTGTACCGCGAATGGCGCAGCGTGCGCGCGGTGCGCGACGCGGCGGGCAAGGCGACCCATTACGTGATGGTGTTCTACGAGGTGGGCGCCGGCCGGAAGCGCGACGAGGGCGCCGTTAAGGCCTGAAAACTAAGGCTTTATCTCGTTGTCTGACGGTAGTAGACTCTCGCCACAACAAAAACTTCACCAGGGATCAGAGCTACCACCGAGTAGCAAGGAGACAGGTTGCAGCCGACGGATATCAAGAACCCCGACTACTTTCATAAGGTTGTCGATTGCCAGTGGGCCTGCCCGGCCCACACTCCAGTTCCCGAATACATCAGGTTGATCGCCGCAGGGCGTTACTCCGACGCCTACATGGTCAACTGGAAATCGAACGTATTCCCCGGAATTCTCGGCCGCACCTGCGACCGCCCCTGCGAGCCGGCGTGCCGGCGCGGGCGCGTCGAGGAAGCGCAGCAGGCGAAGCCCGAGCCGGTGGCGATCTGCCGCCTGAAACGGGTCGCGGCGGATTACAAGGATAACGAAGAGATTCAGAAAAAGATTTCCGCGGGCAAGAAAACAAAATCCAACGGCAAGAAAATCGCTTGCGTGGGCGCCGGCCCGGCATCGCTCACCGTGGCGCGCGATCTCGCGCCCCTGGGCTACGACGTCACCGTGTTCGACCAGGACCCGCGCGCCGGCGGCATGATCTGGTCGCAGATCCCGCGCTTCCGCCTGCCGCTGGAAGTGATCGATGAAGAAGTGAATTACGTTCTGAACCTGGGTGTCGCTTTCAAACAGAGAAAAATAACCAGCATGAAACAGATGATGGCGGAAGGTTATGACGCCATCTTCGTCGGGTCGGGAGCACCGAGAGGGCGTGATCTCGATGTCCCCGGAAGGAAGGAAGGCGCCAAGAACATCCACATCGGCATCGACTGGCTCTCCTCGGTGTCCTTCGGGCATACCACGAAGATCGGCAAGCGCGTCATCGTTCTCGGCGGCGGCAACACCGCGATGGACTGCTGCCGCACCTCCAAGCGGATCGGCGGCGACGACGTCAAGGTGATCGTGCGCTCGGGGTTCGACGAGATGAAGGCCTCGCCCTGGGAGAAAGAGGACGCGGCGCACGAGGGCATCCCGATTTTGAACTATCTGGTTCCGAAGTCGTTCGTCACCCAGGGGATGAAACTGACCGGGATGACCTTCCAGAAAGTCAAAGCCGTCTACGACGACAAGGGCCGCAGAAATCTCGTCCCGGCCGGCGAGCCCGACCAGTTCTTCGAGTGCGACGACGTGCTCGTCGCGGTCGGCCAGGAAAACGCCTTCCCCTGGATCGAGCGGGATTCCGGGATTGGGTTTGACAAGTCAGGTCTCCCAATCCTCGACAAGGTGACTTTCCAGTCCACGGTCCCGAACGTCTTCTTCGGCGGCGACTCCGCCTTCGGCCCGAAGAACATTATCTGGGCGGTGGCGCACGGCCATGACGCGGCCGTTTCGATCGATAAATTGCTGCACAAGGAAAACATCGGCGAGCGGCCCGCGCCCGGCGTCTCGATGATGTCGCAGAAGATGGGCATCCACGAGTGGAGCTACGACAACGAGATCGCGGGCGACTCGCGCTACAAGGTGCCCTGGCAGGACATCAAGATCACCCTGAAGAACGTCAAGGCGGAAGTGGAGCTCGGCTTCGACGTCGCGACCGCGTGGAAGGAAGCGCAGCGCTGCCTGAACTGCGACGTGCAGACGGTGTTCACCGACAAACTGTGCATCGAGTGCGACGCCTGCGTCGACATCTGCCCGATGGATTGCATCACCTTTACTCCGAATTTTGAAGAAAAAGATCTTCGCACCCAGTTGAACGCTCCCGCCCTCAACGCCACGCAAGATTTGTACGTAAGCGGAGAGCTCAAGACCAAAAGAGTCATGGTCAAGGACGAAGACGTCTGCCTCCATTGCGGCCTGTGCGCCGAGCGCTGCCCCACCGGCGCCTGGGACATGCAGAAGTTCCTCCTCGAGATGACCGACGCCGGCGACAACTGCCGCAGCCACCACCAGAAGAAGGCGGCATGAAAAGAATCGAGTCGGTCAACGATTTCGTCGTCAAGTTCGCCAACGTCAACGGCTCGGGCTCGGCGAGCGCCAACGAGCTGTTCGCCAAGAGCTTCCTGCGCATGGGGATCCCGGTCAGCCCGCGCAACATCTTCCCGTCGAACATCCAGGGCCTGCCGACCTGGTATGAAGTGCGCGTCACGGAGAAGGGCCACCTGGGCCGCCGCGGCGGCGTCGACCTGATGGTGGCGATGAACCCGCAGACCTGGAAGCAGGACGTCGCCGAGATCGATCCCGGCGGCTACCTGTTCTACGACAACACCAAGGTGCTGCCGCCCTCGAAGTTCCGCGACGACATCAACGTCATCGGCGTGCCGCTCACCGACATCTGCAACCTCAACTACAGCGACTCGCGCGAGCGCCAGCTGTTCAAGAACATCATCTACGTCGGCGCGCTCGCCGGCATGCTGGGGATCGAGCCCGACGTGATCGCCGAGCTGATCGGCGAGCAGTACAAGGGCAAGGAGAAGCTGCTCAAGCCGAACCTGAACGCGCTGCAGATGGGCCTGAACCATGCGAAAGAAAAAAAACTGGATGAGCTGCTGGGCCTCAAGGTCAAGCGCTCCTACAACGTCGGCGACAAGATCTTCATCGAGGGCAACGCCGCGGCGGCGCTGGGCTGCGTCTACGGCGGCGCCACCGTCTGCGCCTGGTACCCGATCACGCCCTCGTCTTCGCTCGCGGAGGCCTTCCAGAAATACTGTTCTAAATTAAGAATAGATAAAGAAACCGGCAAAGCGAAGTTCGCCATCATCCAGGCCGAGGACGAGATCGCCTCGATCGGCATCGTCACCGGGGCGGGCTGGAACGGCGCCCGCGCCTTCACCGCCACCAGCGGCCCGGGGATCTCGCTGATGTCGGAGTTCATCGGCCTCGCCTACTTCGCCGAGATCCCGGCGGTGGTCATCGACGTGCAGCGCGGCGGCCCCTCGACCGGCATGCCCACCCGCACCCAGCAGTCCGACGTCGTGAAATGCGCCTACGCCTCGCACGGCGACACCAAGCACGTGCTGCTGTTCCCCGAGGACCCGAAGGAGTGCTTCGATTTCGCGGCGCAGGCGCTCGACCTCGCCGAGCGCCTGCAGACCCCGGTGTTCCTCATGACCGACCTCGACATCGGCATGAATCAGCGGCTGAGCGAGCCATTGAAATGGGACGACGCGAAGCAGTATGACCGCGGCAAGATCATGACGGCCGAGATGCTCGATGCCGGCAAGGAGTTCGGCCGCTACCTCGACGTCGACGGCGACGGCATCCCGTACCGCACCCTGCCGGGCGCGCACCCGAGCAAGGGCGCCTACTTCACCCGCGGCACCAGCCGCAACCCCTACGCGCAGTACTCGGAGGCGGGCGCCGACTACCAGTACAACATGGAGCGGCTGCTGAAGAAGCACGACTTCGCCAAGACCCTGGTTCCCAAGCCCGTATTGACGCCTTCCAGGGAACCGGCCCGGTTCGGGGTGATTTTTTATGGAAGCACTTCGCCTTCCATGCAGGAAGCCCTTGGCGCTCTCGCTGAAAAAGAAATCTTCATCAACGCGCTGCGGATCCGCGGCTTCCCGTTCCAGGACGAGATCTTCGACTTCGTGCAGTCGCACACCAAGGTGTTCGTGGTCGAGCAGAACCGCGACGCGCAGCTCAAGACCCTGCTGGT
>WNFI01052823.1_pt1 | contig 17845 bp, 18 predicted proteins | sample 5400471 | NCBI WGS metagenome assembly WNFI01 (sample SAMN13153348, study PRJNA577476) | soil metagenome | isolation source: 100 cm saprolite on Douglas fir-dominated hillslope | place: USA:California | collected 2013-09-17 | reverse complement strand
AGACGAACCCGCCGGTCATGTAGTTGGCGATCTTGCCGGGCCCCTGCTCCACCGCGATGCCCCCGTAGACAAACGCCGCGCCTTTGCGGGCAAATTGCTCGATCAAGCCGATGCCTTCCCCCAGCAACTTGAAAAAGCGCGCCACAGGCCCCACGTGAAAGATCAGCATGGCGATCACCACCTGCAACGTCACGCCGCTGAGCACCAGCCGGAGGTTGATGCGACGGCGGTTGTTGGAGAAAAGGACGGCGATGCCAAGGATGAGAGCGACACCGAGCAGGCCATGTAGACGATCCATAGGGGTGGGCGGTTAGTGTGGTATCCCGCGACGACTGGTTCCGTGTGTGTGGGAATCGCGAGGACGGCGCACACTGCGGGATAGCCCGCATGAATTCAACCCGTATCCGTTCCGCGCGGCCCACCCACGCAGCCCGGCTATTTCTTCACCCAGCGGCCGCTTTCGTCCTGCACCCAGACCCCGGGGTGGCTGTTCACCGCAATCTGTTTGGCCCGGGTGCGGCCGACCGAGTCGGGCGTCGCGCCGGTTTCCCTGGCAATAAGACCGTAGACAGCCTCGCGGTCGCGATTTTCCTCCGTCACCAGCTTGGTGGCGTCCGCCGTGCCGGTGCCACGCACCTCGACGAAGCCGCGGTTGTTCTCGCCGATGACTTCCTGCGCCTTCAAGCCATCGAGGGCGGGCAGGCGCTGCGCCATCCGGGCGCGGATTTCAGTGGCGGTTTCAGCCAGGGCCACGGTGGCAAGCAGGCCGAGGGCGGCAAAGAGAGTAAGGAGTCGGGCTTTCATGGCGGTCAGGATTTGGCGGGGGCGAGGGTCGTGGACTTCTTGTCGAGGTCGCCGAAGAAATCATCGAGCGCCTTCTCCACCTTGACGTTCACGTCCACGGTGATGTGAATCGGCTTCACCTCGATCGGTTCGGTTTTCACGTTGAGGCAGCCACCGAGCAGGAGCGGCCCCAGCGTGACAGCGGCAAAAAATAGTCGGCGGTTCATGCGGGGTGGTGGTTGTAAATCAGCGGACGGGGACAAAGGTTTCATGGTTTGGACCCGAAACTAAGCCGGGAGTCGAGTCCGAGATTGATGAGCCTCTCCAACGGGCCGTTGACGTTGAGGTCGAGGGTGACCGGGGCCTTGACATCCGGATCAACCGGCTCGCCCGCCAGATGCAGCTGGGCGGAGCGGCCCGGCGGCGCGTTGGGCGGCCGGATATCGAGCCGCATTTCGGTGATCTTGAGTTTGAGCAGCCCGGACTCGACTTTTTGCAACACGGCGTAGCTCGGGCTGTTGGCCGCCATCCCGCGCGTGAGCAGTCCGTTGGCGTTGAACTGGATCTCGGCATAGACTCCGGGCTTGAGTTCCAGCCACCCGGTGCCAATCCGCAGCCCGCTGCCGTCAATCCGCACCGGGAAGCGCCCGTTCACCCGGCCCGTTGCCTTCGCCGGCAGATCCTGGGTCAAGGCCATCACCTCCTCCACGCTGACGCCCTCCACCAGCAGCACCGCCTCCAGCTCGCGCAGGTTGGTGAAATACTTGAAGGGCTCCGCCGCCACTTTGCCGCCCAGCGCCAGGAGCGAAACGCGTGAGACGACGAGTTTGGTGGCACCCTCGAAGGCCACCTCCGCCTCGAGGTCGCGCAGCGGCAGCTGGCCGGCGCGCAGCTCGCGCACGCGCAGGTTGCCCGGCCGGGTGAGGAATTTGTCGAAGTCAGTGAACTCCAGGTCCGCCTCGATCCCCTCCGCCGCAATCGAGCGCTTGGCGTAAACCGCCCGACCCTCCCGCAGCCGCACTGCGCCACCCGCCATGAGGTTCTTGCCCGTGAGCCGGCCTTCGGCGTGACCGCTGAGCTTGCCCTCTATTTCCCACGCCCCGCCCGGCAGCAGCACGAGGCGCTGCACGAATCCCTGCCAGGTCTTCAGGTCGAGCGAGACTTCGGGCACCTTGAAGGCCAGTTCCTTGGTGGCCGCGTCGAATCTGCCCTCGGCCTTGAGGCCCAACCCGGGACCGTCCGCCTGCACCTTTCCTTCCCAGGTGTTTTTCTGCGCCAGGTGCGCCTCGATCTTCACGGTCAGCGCCTGGTCCGGCAACGCCGCGGCCTGGATGACCAGCTGGCCGTCGATGGAAATTTCCTCCAGCGGCACGTTGACCGGCTTCATCGTGGCGGACCCGCCCTTGTAGGTGGTCCATGCCCACGGATTCGTGTCGGAGCCGTCGATGGTCAGCGGCAGGCGCGCCTGCTCGACCCGCACGGCACCGAGCGAGGGCGTCCACCAGTGCGCGCGGGCGAAAGTCACCCGCTTGGCGGCGAAGGCCTGGGTCCGCACCTGAAACCCGAGGTCCTCCACCACGACACTCCACGGCGAGGCCTGCGCCACGTTGAACTTCACCTCCGACGCCCCCGCCTGTTGCAGCAGCGTGCTGACCGCCATGCCGGTCAGCGTCAGGCGGGCCACGAACACAAAAACCAGCAGGGCCAGCCCGCCAATCACGAAGAGCCAGCGGCGTTTTTTCTGGGCGGAGGTCACTCAGTTAAAAGTCTCGGAATTTCGAAGTGGGTTGCTAGCGTGGGAACGACTCAACATCTACAACTACAACCCTGCTCCGCCATGAAAAAGTCGCTGTCCTTGTTGCTCTTCGTCCTCACGGCCACCACCTTCGCCCTGGCCTCCGCCAGCCCTCCCTCGAGCCCGCCACCGCCCAGCGGGGGCAATTCCGGCGGCAGCTCCGGTGATGGCGCCCGGTCCAGCCGGAACGAACCGCCCGAACTCTCCTTCTACAACGACGGCACGACAATGCTCTTCAAGAAAGATTGGGCCGGCGCGCAGAAGCAGTTCGAGGCCGCCGTGGCGATCAATCCGAAGAACGCCGAGGCGCACAACAATCTCGCCTATGTCCTCCGCAAGCAGGGCCCGGCCAACAACGAAAAATCCCTGGCGCACTACAACACCGCCATCACGCTCAAGCCCAAGCTGGCCGAGCCCTACATGTATCGCGGCGCCCTCTACGTTCTCATGGGCAAGCCCGCCCTCGCCGCGGCCGACTACGACACGCTGGTGAAGATGAAATCCAAGCTCGCGCCGGCCCTGAAGAAAATCATGGAAACCGGCAAGGAAGAGGAGCCCGAGCAGTTTTACGGCGTGACCAAGAAAGCCAGGTAACCGCGGATGCACCCGACCTTCAGGGGCCGGCTGCGCGTGGCGCTGGTCGCCGCGCTGATTCTGCTTGGCGGCCTGGCGCCCGAGGTCGCGGCCCGCACCAAGCCGGTCCCGGCCCGGCTGCGCGAATTCACCGGCCGGGTCCTCCGGGTCAAGGATGGCGACTCGCTGGAGGTGCAGAAAGGCGCGGACATCTACGAGGTGCGGCTGGCCCGCATTGACGCACCCGAGCTGCACCAGCCGCGCGGCGACCGGGCGAAGGAGTTCACCCGCATCAAGGTCGAGGGCGCCACCGTCATTGTGCGCGCCAGAACCATCGACCAATACGGCCGGTTCGTCGGCGAGGTCAGTTACCGGGGCGGCCGTTCACTGAACGAGGACATCGTCGCCGCCGGCTGGGCCTGGTGGTATAAGCGACTTTACCCGAAAGACACGGTGATCGAGAACCTCGAGCGCCGCGCCCGCGAGCAGAAGATCGGCGTCTGGCAGGACAAGGACCCCACCCCGCCCTGGAACTACCGGTCAGCGAACCCGAGGTGACCGAAAAACGTTGGCGCGAAAATCAATGGGCAGGCTCACGGCACCTTCACCGGCTTGAGGTTCCAGATGTCCTTCGCGTATTCGCGGATGGTGCGGTCGCTGGAAAACTTGCCGACGCGGGCGGTGTTGAGGATGGCCATTTTCGCCCACCGCGCCCGGTCGCGGAAGGCGGCGTCCACCCGGGCCTGGCATTCGATATAGCTGCGAAAATCCGCCAGCAGCAGATACGGGTCGCCGCCGCCGAGCAGGCTGCCGTGCACCAAGGAAAACGCCCCCGACTCGCCCGGGGTGAAATAGTCGCTGCCCAGCCAGTCGATGACGGTGCGCAGCTCCTCGTCGGCGTGATAGTAGTCCCACGGCTTGTAGCCGCGGGCGTGCAGCGCCGCGACCTCGTCGACGTTCAGCCCGAAGATGAAGATGTTCTCGTCGCCGACCTCCTCCTTGATCTCGACGTTGGCCCCGTCGAGCGTGCCGATGGTCAGCGCGCCGTTGAGGGCGAGCTTCATGTTGCCGGTGCCGGAGGCCTCCTTGCCGGCGGTGGAAATCTGCTCGGAGAGGTCGGCGGCCGGAATGATTTTCTCGGCCAGCGACACGCGGTAGTTGGGCAGGAACGCGACCTTGAGCTTGCCCCCGGTGCGCTCGTCCGCGTTGATCCGCTCGCCAACCTTGTTGATCGCGCGGATGATGTTCTTCGCCAGCTCGTAGCCGGGGGCGGCCTTGGCGGCGAAGACGAAGACGCGCGGCGCGATGTCGAGCGCCGGGTTCTGCAGCAGGCGGCGGTAGAGCGCGAGGATGTGGAGCAGGTTCAGGTGCTGGCGCTTGTATTCGTGCAGCCGCTTGATCTGCACGTCGAAGAGCGCGTCGGGCGAGACCGTCACGCCGCATTCGGCCATGATGATGGCGGCCAGGTCAACCTTGTTGGCGCGCTTGATGGCCATGAACTCCTTCTGGAACGCCGCGTCGCCGGCGGATTTCTCCAGCCCGCGCAGCAGGTCGAGGTCGCGGACCCAGGCGGCGCTGCCGAGTTTTTTCGTGATGAGCGCCGCGAGCCGCGGGTTGCTCTTCAGCAGCCAGCGGCGCGGGGTGATGCCGTTGGTCTTGTTCTGGAACTTGCCCGGATAGAGCGCATCGAACTCGGGAAAGAGGTTTTTCCGCAACAGGTCGGTGTGCAGCGCGGCCACGCCGTTGACCGCGTGCGAGCCGGCGATGGCGAGGTGGGCCATGCGAACCTGTTTGTGGCCGTTCTCCTCGATCAGCGAGCAGTTGCGCTTCTTCTCGTTGTCGCCGGGCCACTTCAGCTCCACCGTCTGGATGAGCCGGGTGTTGATCTCGTAGATGAGCTGGAGGTGGCGCGGCAGCAGGCGCTCGAAGAGCCCCACGCCCCACTTCTCCAGCGCCTCGGGCAGGAGCGTGTGGTTGGTGTAGGCGAAGGTCGGGGTGACGATGTCCCACGCGGCCTCGAGCGTCATGTTCTCCTCGTCCACCAGGATGCGGACAAGCTCGACGACGGCGATGGCGGGGTGCGTGTCGTTGAGCTGCACCGCCACCTTGGCCGCGAAGTTGCCCCAGGAGTTGGCGGGGCTGCGGAAGTGGCGGCGGATGATGTCGCGCATCGAGCAGGCGACGAAGAAATACTGCTGCATGAGGCGCAGTTCCTTGCCGTTCTCGGTCTTGTCGTTCGGGTAAAGCACCTTTGAGACGGTCTCGCCGATGGCTTTTTCGCGGATCGCCTCGACGTAGCCGCCGCGGTTGAACGCGGCGAGGTCGAAGTCCTCGGAGGATTTCGAGGCCCAGAGGCGGAGGAGGTTCACGGTCTTGGTGCCGTAGCCCGCGGTCGGGATGTCGTAGGGCACGCCGACGATGGTCTTGGTGTCCACCCAGCGCGGGCGGTAGTTGCCGCGGTTGTCGAAGACGTTTTCCACCCGGCCAAAAAACTGCACATGCTGGGTGTATTCGGCCCGCACGACCTCCCACGGGTCGCCGAAGAGGATCCAGTTGTCCGGGTGCTCGACCTGGTGGCCGTTGACGAAGGCCTGCCGGAAAAGGCCGAACTCGTAATAGATGCCGTAGCCGAGCGCGGGATAGTCGAGCGTGGCGAGCGAATCGAGGAAGCACGCGGCGAGGCGGCCGAGACCGCCGTTGCCCAGGCCCATGTCCATCTCGGACTCGCGGATTTTATTGAAGTCCTGGCCGAGCGACGTGAGCGCGGACTGGGCCGCGCCCATCAGGCCGGTGGCGAGCAGGTTGTTGCCGAACAGCCGGCCCAAGAGGTATTCGAGCGAGAGATAGTAGATGCGGCGGACATTCTGGGCGTTGTGCACGCCCTGCGTGGCAATCATGCGCTCGTGGATGTGGTCGCGCACGGCCAGCGCGGTGGCCACCCACCAGTCGCGCGGAGTGGCCGAGCCGGCATGGCGTGCGAGGGTTGAGACCAGGTGGCGTTCGATGAGCGAGCGCATGATCTGCTCCGGCGTGTCGGGGTGCGGGCGTCCCGGGCTCTTGGCTGGCTTGGCGGCTGGTGCTTTCGGCATGGAAGGGTTGAATCACAAGTCGTGCCAGCCGGACAGGCAAGGCGGGAATCGCCGGTCACCCAAGCTTCACAATCTGGCTGTTACCGCTGAAAACGCCGCGCCAAATCCCCCCGGCTGAGCTCGAAATGGGTCGGCCGGCCCGCCGGGCTGGCGTGCGGCTGTGCGCAGGCGAAAAGCTGCGTCACCAGCGCCAGCGCCTCGGCTTCGTTGACGGCGGGGGACAGGCGCACGGCCTTCTGCGCCGCCAGCCGCGCCAGTTCCTCCCGCGCCAGCTCGGCTTTGTTTTCATCCAGCCGGCCCTCGCGCATCAGCCCGATGACATCGCGCAGGAAAATCTCCGCGCCCGCGGGCTCCAGCCACACCGGCACGGCCTCGATGCGGAAGAAATTCCGGCCGAACTCGGCCACCTCCAGCCCGTGCGCGTGCAAAAACTTGAGCCGGTCGGTCAGCAGCGCGCTGGCAATCGCGTCCAGCTCCACCGGCAGCGCGAACAGCAGCCGCTGACTCGCCACCTCGCCGCGGGCAAACTGGGCCTGCAAGCGCTCGAACCACACCCGCTCATGTGCGGCGCGCCGGTCGAGCACCACGATGCCGCCCGGCGCCTCGAAGAGCGCGTAGTCGCCGTGCGCGGTGCCGAGGAATCGCCAGCCCATAAGACGCGAAGCGTCCGATTGCGGATTGCGGAGTGCGGAGTGAGAGATGGCCGGTGCAGCTGGTGGCGCGGAGGCCGGACCATAGGTCTGTGCGGTAAAAGGGACGCGACTTAAAGGTCGGAAGGGTTGTGACATCACACTGGGGATCGGCGAAGCAGGTGGTGGCGGTGTGGAATCCGCATTCCGCAATCCGGAATCCGCAATCTGGGGGGCGGGAGCCCCCCACTCGCGCAGGCATTGCAGAATGGCACGAATGACAAAGCCGCGCACCGCGCCCTCGCTGCGGAAGCGCACCTCGCGCTTCGCCGGGTGCACGTTCACGTCCACCGCCGCGGGGTCGAGTTCGAGGAACAGCACCGCCACCGGGTAGCGTCCCTTGGCGAGCGACGTGGCATACGACTCGATGAGCGCGTAGTTGAGCGTGCGGCTGTCCACCGGCCGGCGGTTGACGAACATGAGCATCTCGTGCCGGGTCGCGCGGCTGACGCCGGGCTTGCCGATGAGCCCGCTGAGTTGCAGCCCGGCCTCGGCGATTTCCACCGGCAGCAGGTCGGCCGCCATGGTCCGGCCGAAAATCTCCCCCACCCGCTCGGCCAGCGTCGAGCACACCGGCGACTGGAACAGCACGCGGCCGTCCTCGACCAGCGTGAAGGCCGTCGCCGGACAGGCCAGCGCGTAGAGCCGGACCGTCTGGATGATGTGGGCCGACTCGGTGGCGTCGGTCTTGAGAAACTTGCGGCGGGCCGGCACGGAGTTGAACAGGTGCGTGACGGTGATGCAGGTGCCGGGGGCGACGCCGCATTCGCGCACGTGGACCAGCTTGCCGCCGTTGACCACCACCTCGGTGCCCGCCGCCGCCCCGGTTGGGCGGGTCTGCAGTTCAAAGTGAGCCACGCTGGCGATCGACGGCAGCGCCTCGCCGCGGAAGCCGAAGGTGCCGAGCCGGTCGAGGTCGGCCGTCTCAACCAGCTTGCTGGTGGCGTGCCGTTCGAGCGAGAGCAGCGCGTCGTCCCTGGTCATGCCGCCGCCATTGTCCTCCCCCCGGATATGGCTGCGCCCGCCGTGGCGGAATTCCACCGCGATGCGCGTCGCCCCAGCGTCGAGGGCGTTTTCCACCAGCTCCTTCACCACTGCGGCCGGGCGCTCGATGACCTCGCCGGCGGCGATCTGGTTGGCGACCCGTTCGGAAAGGATGCGGATGGCGGGCATGGCGGGGGACCGGTCAGCGTGCAAAAAACCGCGCAAGCAGCGAGCCTATCGTTGCGGAGGGTCGCGGGGCTTGACCGGCGGCGGGGCCGGCTCGGCGAGGTTGACGAGGTAGGTCACCACCCGGAACGGGCGGAACAGCCAGCCTCCATCGAGAAGCGGATCGACGTGGCCGGCCTTTTCCTCGAGTTGATTGACCAGCACGACGAGCATCAGCGTGCCGGCGAGGGTGACGACAAAGAACCACTGAAAGATCACGAGGTTCACCGAGGGCACCGGGCCGCCGCCCTTCAGGAGGAGACCCCACACCACGGGCGCCAGGCCACCCGTGAAGTAACTCAGCGCGCCATGCAGCGAGACCGGCAGGGCGCGTTCCTGCACCGGCAGGATTTTCGCCAGGTAGCTGGCGTTGGCCGCGGTGAACATGCCCGAGCCCGCCCCGAGCAGGAAATACAGACCCGGCATCACCCAGGGCAGGAGCGACGTCCATTGCAGGCACACGAGCCAGCCGGCGGCGACGACCGCGAACAAGCCGAACAACAAGCGGAAAAACGGTTTGACCCCGGTGCGGTCGATCCGGGAACGCATGAACCAGTTGCCTCCGATTACCCCGGCATACTGCACCACCGTGTAGCCCATGATGTTCGCTGGCGAAATGCCCGCAACCGCCTTGAGGTAATAGGCGCCGAACGGCACCAGCGGCGTGGCGACGACGCAGAAAAACACCGCCAGCCAGAGATACGGGCGGAAAGGGCCGGGCCCGAACAGGTGCCGCGGCGTGTCCGCCCGGATCTTGGCGAGGCTCATCACCGTGGGTCGCTCGATGTCGGGCAGGGCCCGCAGGCAGCGCAACGCCAGCCACGCCCCGGTGATGCTGAAGGCGTAGAGCAGGAAAAACGCCCACGACTGCGGCAGCCAGGTGAAGCACGCCGCGCACAACACCAGGGTGCCGACCGATCCCGTGCCGCCCATGATCTGGTCGGTCGACCAGTAGCGTCCGCGCACCGATTCCGGCACGAGCCCCTGCAGCCAGGTGGTGATGGCCGCCGCGCCCACCGACCGGCTGAGTGAGTAGGCAAACATCGCCGCCACCATCGCATAAACCATCCACGGCGCCGTGCCGCCCAGCCGGGCCAGCAGCGTGAGGCCGAGCGGCACGAGCAGGAACCAGCTGCGCGCGCCCCATCCCGCCATCGTCAGGCGCTTGAAGCCCAGCCGCGGCAACAGGACGGTCGCGAACACCTGCACGGGCGTGAGCAACAGCGGCCAGCCGTAAACCAGCCCGGTCTGGAAGGAATCCGCGCCGAGGTAGGCCATGAAGAGCACGGTCGGTGTGCCCGTGGCGACCTGCCAGTTCAGCGCGTTGTAGAACGCGAAATACAACCCTCGCCGATAAGGATACAGTTCAGGATCGTTTTTCTCGGAAAGCAGCGGATGGGCAAAGGAAAGCACGGGCGGCATTATCCGCCGTGGCGGGCCGCCGGTTCAACCCAGCAGTTTCCGCCAGCGGGCCAGCTGCCGTGTCACCTGCGCCGGGCCGGGCATGCCCGTGCCGGTGCGCCGCGCCATAGCCGAACGCAAATCAAATGACTTTCTCCAGCCGGGTTTGAAGGCGGGATGCACCGACTTCACCTCAGCGAGCGTGAGCCGATCGAGGGTGACGCCCTTCCTGTCCGCCAGCTTCACCACCGCGCCGACGGCGTGGTGGGCTGTGCGGAAAGCCACTCCCTTCCGCACGAGATAGTCCGCCAGGTCGGTCGCGAGCAGCGCGGGATCGGCCACCGCCGTGGCGCACTTGAAACGGTTCACCTTCAGGCCCGCGACCGTGGCCGCGAGCACCTCGAGACAGAGCGCAGTCTGGTCGTGGCTGTCGAACACCGGCGGCTTGTCCTCCTGCAGGTCGCGGTTGTAGGTCAGCGGCAGGCCCTTCACGAGCACCAGCAGCGTGTGCAGGTTGCCCTGCAGCCGCGCTGACTTACCGCGCAGCAGCTCCAGCGAGTCGGGATTCTTCTTTTGTGGCATCAGGCTCGAGCCCGTGCAGAACGCATCGGGCAGCTCGATGAAGTCGAATTCGTGGGTGGCCCACAGGATAAGATCCTCCGCGATGCGGGAGAAATGCACGCCGGCCAGCGCGCAGGCGGCGGCGAACTCGATGAACACGTCGCGGTCGCTGACCGCGCCCATGCTGTTCCGGGTCGGCCGCGGCCGGCCGGCCTCGTCGACGAAGCCGAGCAGCTTGGCCGTGAACTCGCGGTCGATGGGCAGGGTCGTGCCGGCGATGGCGCCGGAGCCGAGCGGACACCAGTTGGCGTGATCAGCCACGGTGGCGAAACGCCCGGCGTCGCGTGACAGCATTTCAAGGTAAGCCAGCAAATGATGCGCCAGAAACACCGGCTGCGCCCGCTGCAGGTGCGTGTAGCCGGGGATGAGCACGTCGCGGTTTTTCTCTGCAATCCGGAGAATGGCGCGCTGGGCCGCGGTGATCTTTTCGATGAGGTCCGCGCACGCGGCCTTGAAATAGAGCCGCATGTCGGTCGCGACCTGGTCGTTGCGGCTGCGGGCGGTGTGCAGCTTGGCGGCGGCGGGCACGCGTTTGGTCAGCGCCTGCTCGATGTTCATGTGCACGTCCTCGAACTTCGTCCGCCACTTGAATTTTCCGGCGGCGATCTCGCGCCCGATGGCGTCGAGCCCGCGGTGGATGGCGTCGCGCTCCCTTTTCGAGATGAGGCCGACCTTCGCGAGCATGGCCGAGTGGGCCTTGCTCCCGGCGGGGCCCGCCGAGAAACGTCCACCCCAGGTGACCTGTGCCTGCTTTGCCATGCCGGCCAAGCAACGGCCCGCCGCCAGTCTTGGCAACGCGGAAATATGTGCCCTCTGCCAAGCACTGCCCTGATTTGTCATTGCGAGGAGTCTCGTTTCCACGGGACGACGAAGCAATCCATCTGGATCGCCACGGCGCGCTTGGCGCACCTCGCGATGACAAACCTAATTAGGACACAATCTAATTCCAGTTTGCCTGCAACCCGCGCTGTCCCATGGTGACTTACTGATGATGTCACGATTGCGACTGTACTTGTTTCTGATGCTGGGCGCGGTGGCCTACTTGCGAGCCGACACTGCGCCCATCCTCACCGGTTGGGGCCGCCTCAGCGTCGCGCCGATGAAGACTTCCATCTACGTCGGCAGCGTGACCCTTTCCACCGGCGTCTTTGAGCGGCAGGGTTCGACGCTGGGCACCACCTATACCGCCAAGGTCTTTCCGTGGTTTTTCTGGGGTGAAAGCGGGAAGATCACCATTTCACTGACCGCCGAAAACCTCGTCAACCTGGCCAAGGGCGAGAAGACCGAGTTCACCGGCGAGGCGTTCAATCACAGGAACAAGCCCCGCCAGGTCACCGGCCGGGCCGAGCCGGCCAACGCCACTTCGGGCAAATTCAAGGTCCGCATCATCGCCGACGGCGTCGAACTGATCTTCAACGGCACCTATCAGTTTGCAGATGTGAAGGAGCCCGCCAAGCCCGCGCTCACTCCGCCCAGTGGAAAGTGACCGGCCGCTCGATGGCCGGATGCAGGCTGTGATGCACGGGGCAGTTGAGCGCCGCGTTTTCCAGCACACCCGCCGGGTCCTTTGATTTGGGAAAGGGCAGCCAGATTTGCGTCGTGAGCCGCACGATGCGGCGCGGCGCATCGGTGGACATTTCCTTCACGATCTCCCAGCGAACTCCGGGAATCTCGAAGCCGAGCTTCGTCTTGGCCGCGATGGCCATGGTGGTGACCATGCAAGACGCGAACGACGCCGTGGTCAGGTCAGTCGGCGAAAACGCGAGCCCGCGACCATGATTGTCCTTCGGCGCGTCCGTCTCGATGATTTTGCCCGACGGGCCGTGCGTCAGCTGGCAGTTCAGCTCGCCCTGATAGATGCCGGTGCTTTTGACCATGAGGCGGGTTAACCACGAAAGGCACAAAATGACACGAAAAAAGGCTTTGTGGAGGCCCGTCTCCCGACGGGCCACGGTCCGTCAGGAGACGGACCCTCCAAATTTATCAAGCCTCGCCACGACGTCCGCACGGAAGCGGTCGATGTAACCCACGGTGAATTTCTCCACCGAAATACTTTCGTCCCGCACGAGCGGCGTCAGATCCATCGCCCAGGTGAGGGCCGTGGCCTTGTCCGTGTCGTGCGCCACATGGAAGGTCGCATTGGCCAGCCGGCGGCCGGCCGTGGCGAGGTCGTAGCGCTTGCCGCCCGCAATCTGCGACCGAAAGGCGGCCAGGAGCTGCACCGCGAGATTGGGATTGGCCGAGGCGTCGAGCACCTGCTTGTCGGCATCGAGCAGCCAGTCGAGATCGCGCCAGACTTCGCAGCCATAGACCTGTTTCGGCTTTTTGTCTTCCGGCAGCGCCCGCAGTGCCTCCAGGCTGCGCAGGAAAACCGCCACATGGGTGTCGTGCTTGTCCGCCGGGTTGTGGAGATAGACCGTGTGGGCGCCGGCGGCCTGCAGGATCGCGAGCAAATCGGCCCGCACCGCGCCGGACCTGGCGCTCTTGACCGCCGTGCTGGGATGCGTGAGTTGCAACACCGCGGAGTATTCTCCCAGCTTGGCCGCCGCGCGCTGTTCCTCGCGGCGAACCGCCTTCATCTGTTCGTCGTTATGATTCGCAAATTTGCCGGACCGCGGGCTGCCCGAGCCGTCGGTGACGACCACGCCGGTAAACCAGCGGTCGGTCGAACCGTGGCACTCCGCGATGCCGTGCCAGGCCATGATCTCGATGTCGTCCTGGTGCGCCGCGATGCAGAGATGGGTGGTGCGGGCCAGCGCCGCCGCGACCGGACTGCCGTCCGGCACAAAAATATCAGCATCTGACTGGGATAATTTCATTCAGAGGAATGGCCACAAAAAGCACAAAAGCCGCAAAAAGGGAATCACTGGAAGTTGCCTGCATTAATTTTTGCGCCTCCTGTGCTTTTTGTGGCTGCTCAGGTTTGCTTTAAACTCAGCCACTCGATCCGCTCAGCGCGACCTGATTTCGCAAACTCCACCAGCGCGGCCGACAGCCGGTTGTCGCCGGTCGCCACTTCGAAGCGGCGCGGCATCCCGTCAAGAAACCGGCCGATGACCGGCTCGATCTCGCGGCCGAGCACCGACTCGTGCGGGCCGGTCATGCCGACATCGCACATGAAGGCGGTCTGCTTGCGCAGCAGCGACGCATCCGCCGTGGCCACGTGGGTGTGGGTGCCGAGCACCGCCGTTACTCGACCGTCGAGGTGCCAGCCCAGCGCCTGTTTTTCCGACGTGGCCTCGGCGTGGATCTCGACCAGCGCCCCGTCGAACTGGCCCGCGAGTTTTTGCAGCAACGTGCCGGCGCCAAGGAACGGGCACTCCGCCTTTGCGCCCATGAAGCTGCGGCCCAGCACCGTGAAGACGAGCAAGCGGAATCCGTTTTTCTCGATGATGACGTGGTCGCGGCCCGGGCAGGCGTCGGGCAGGTTGGCCGGGCGGCAGACGCGGTCGAGCGCGGTGATTTCACTCTCGAAGCCCTTCTGGTCCCACACATGGTCGCCGAGTGTGATGGCGTCCACGCCGGCCTCGTGCAGCGATTTGCAGATGGCGCCGGTGATGCCCGCGCCGGCGGCGGCGTTCTCGCCGTTGGCGATGACAAAATCGATGCCCCGCTCCGTGCGCAGCTTCGGCACCAGCGCGCCGACCATCTCCCGCCCGGGCTTGCCGACGATGTCGCCGATGAAGAGCAGCTTCATGAACTACGGCGCGAGGTAGCTGGCGCCCGAGGCGTTGCCCAGCGAGGGGGGGCTCAGTCGCGTGACCTTGCCGGACTCGGTATCGAGGATGTAGAGGCTGCGGGTGTTGGCGGCGCGAAAGGTGCAGATGACGTGCCGGCCGTCGGCCAGCCACACCGGCTCGATGGCGTCGGTCGGGGCTTTCGACACAATCTTGCTGGTCTTGGAGCCCAAATCGAAAACGCCGATCTGGTAGCCCTTGCCCACGCCCGCGGTGAACACGATTTTATCGGGCTCGGCTGTGCTCCAGTCGGGCTCGGCGCAGTATTTGGAAATGTTGGTCGCCAGGCGCGTCATGGCCACGCCGGTGGAGGGCATGATATAGAGTTGCGGGCCGCCGGCGCTGTCGGACACGAAGAGGACACGCGAGCCGTCGGGTGACCACACCGGCGAGGCCTCGACACTCGGGGTGTTGGTCAGGCGGCGGATCTGGCGGCCCTGGGCGTTGCCGACATAAACCTCCGGGTTGCCCTCGCCCGAGAGCACCATGGCGACGCGCGAGCCGTCGGGGCTGTAGCGGCCGCCGCTGTTGGTGCCCTTGAAACTGGCGAGGAGCGAAATGCGCCGGTTGTTCAGCTCCAGCACGTAGATGTCGGGAAAACTGGTGCGGTAGCTGGTGAAGACAATCTTCGAGCCGTCGGGCGCCCAGCGCGGACCGAGGACCTGTTTGCCGTCGGAGGTCCAGCGGAGGACGTCGCCGAAAAAAAGATCGGAGGTGTAGACCTCGGTCTTGCCCGTTCTCTCCCCGACAAAGGCGAGCTTGCCCGCGAAGTAGCCGCGCAGCCCGCTGGTCTTGGCGACGGCGATGTCCGCCGCGCGCAGCAGGGCGTTGCGCTGGCTGGTGCCGGAAACAGTCTGGCTGTGCACGGGCGTGCCCGCGCTGCCCTTGGTGATGGTGAGGGCGACCTGGTTGGCGCCGGCCGGCGCGAAGTCCACAGTGTAGGCGCCGCCGCTCGCGACGAGCCGGTAGCGGCCGTGGGTGTTGAACGCGATGAGCGCCAGGTTCTGCAAGTCGGGCGACGACGAGCTGACGGTGAGCGCGATGACCGAAATGTCGGCCGCGACATCGACCACACCGATGTCGCGCTGGGCGAAGAGGGGCGCGGCGAGCGCGAGCCCGAGGAGGAAACGAAAAGCGTTCTGCATGCAGGTTAGTCTGTAAGTAATGACGAAAGTTCGGAACCGGTTTTTGTTTTACTCCCGGCAGCCTACTCACAAGGTCAAAGCGCTCCGTTTTCCAAGCCATTTTCGCAAACCATTGTGACCGCCGACACCATCAAGGAAGCTCTCAAGCAGGTGAAGTATCCCGGATTCAGCCGGGACATCGTCTCGTTCGGTCTGGTGCGCTCGGCGTCGTTCGCGGACGGTACCGCTCAGGTCGCGGTGGCCATCGCCACCTCGGACCCGAAGGTGCCGACAATGCTCAAGGCCGACATCGAGCAGTGCCTGCGCGCCCTGCCGGGGGTCAAAAGCGTCATCGTCGAGCTCGCCGTCGCCGCCGCCAAGTCCCCGCCCAAGCCCGGGCAGGCCGCCGTCGGCGGCGGCACCACGCCCGCCGGCCTCAAGCACTCTGTCGCCATCGCCTCCGGCAAGGGCGGCGTGGGCAAGTCCACCTTTGCCGTCAACCTCGCCTGCGCCCTCGTCCAGATCCTCGAAAAGCGCGGCCGGCCCGGCCGGGTCGGCCTGATGGATTGCGACATCTACGGGCCCTCCGTGCCGCTCATGATGGGCCTGCAGGGCCGGCCGGAGATCGAAGGCGACTCGCTTATCCCGCTCGAGCGCCACGGCGTGAAGGTCATGTCCATGGGCTTCCTCGTGGATGACAACACCCCTGTCGTCTGGCGCGGCCCGATGATCATGAAGACCATCCAGCAATTCGTCCAAAACGTGAAATGGGGCGAGCTCGACGTGCTGCTGGTGGACCTGCCCCCCGGCACGGGCGATGCCCAGCTTTCCCTCGTCCAGACCCTGCCGCTCGACGGCGCCATCCTCGTCACCACCCCCCAGACCGCCGCGACCAACGTCGCCCGGAAGGGCGGGCTGATGTTCCAGAAGGTCAATGTGCCGCTCCTCGGCGTGGCGGAGAACATGAGCTGGTTCGAGGACGCCGGCGGCCAGAGGGTGCCGCTCTTCGGCGAGGGCGGCGGCGCCATCACCGCCGAGGCGCTCGGCACCACCCTGCTCGGCCAGGTGCCGCTCTACGCCGAGATCCGGGCCGGCGGCGATTGCGGGCTGCCCGTCGTGGTCAACTCGCCCGACAGCAAGCCGGCACAGGTTTTCCGGAACATCGCCGCGACCTTGCTCGGGAAACTGAAGCTGTAACCAAGCTTAGGCCCTGTCATCGCGAGGCCGGCGGAGCCGGCCGTGGCGATCCAGCTAGATGGATTGCTTCGTCGCCCTTTATGCGGGCTCCTCGCAATGACGGAGGAGGGAAAACCCTCCTCTGCACGCGGGTTGACATGGACGCCGCGAGTTATCTAGGGTGATTTCCGCATGACACTGCTGCCGGGCCCCACCTTGCCGACGATGAAAGTCGGGCGTATATTCCCCTGTTAATCCACTCGTGCCCGTCATGACGACCATTACCCAGGAAACCAACGGCGGCAGCCGCGAATTCGTCAAGCAGTCGAGCCTTTACCAGGAGTTCCTGGCCGAGCGGGAGGAGATTTTGAAGCACAAGTGGATCGAATCCGAGCGGCTCGGCTATGACATCGGCTTCGAACGCGCCCTGCTCGACTGGATCCGCAAGCATCGCGACAGCTGGCGCGCCGCGCGCCGCGCGCAGCTGGCCGGCGGCACACCGCCGACCGAGCCGGCCAAAAAGTAATCGGTTTTTATGGAGGGCCCAGCTCCTGCCGGGCCGCGGCTCAGCGGGAGCTGAGCCCTCCAGATTTTTCGATCCAGCGTGACCGACCCTCCCCCAAAGCAAAAGGCCGGTCCGCGAGGAACCAGCCTGAATCTTATTTGGAGGCGGAACTATCAGTCCCGCGCTTGCCCGGCTGATGGCCGGGCCTCCATTCTTACTTGATCTCCTTGTGGAGGGTGTGGCGCTTCAGCCAGGGATTATACTTCTTCTTCTCGATGCGCTCGGTGACCGTCTTCTTGTTGCGCTTGGTGAGATAGCGCGAGACGGGTTTGCCCTCTTTGCGGGCTTCGGTGCACTCGAGTGTGACGGTTTCTTGCATGGCTTAAATGGGTTGGAAGCCGGAGCAAAGCCGTGCCCCCACCCCGTGCAACCTAAAAGTAATGCCGCCTCATGTGGGCTATTATTGCTATCAGCCGTGTAGGAGCCTGCTTGCAGGCGATTCATGGCGTAAACCGTTGGCGTGCTTTGTGAAATCGCCTGCGAGCAGGCTCCTACAACAAGGCAATTCCGCCCTACTCACTACTTTCGCTACGCCGAGACCTTCTTTTCCGTCAGCGGCATCATCACCCCGCGGCGGAAGAGCGTCACCTGGCCGGAGCTCGACGACACCACGAGGGCGATGCAGTCGGCCGCCACCGAGGCCGCCGCCGCCGCCGCGTGCCGCGCGCCCAGCCCGCTGGGCAGGGCGTGGTTGTGATCGGACGCCTGGATGAGCGCGCCGGCTGCCTCCACCACTCCGTCGCCGCGAATGATGAACGCGCCGTCGATCGACGAAAATTCCTTGATGGTCTCGTCCATGAACGGATTCAGGATGTTCCGATCCTCCTCCTTGTAGCCATAGAACGGATTGAGCACGAGCGGCTTGGTCAGCGTCGCGAGCTTCTCGCTGTCGCCGAGCACGAACAGGCAGCCCACCGGCCGGCCCTCGCGGCCCTCGACCGCCAGCTCGGTGGCCACGGCAATCACGCGCTCGAGCACCTCGGGCTTCACGTCCGGCGGCAGCAGGTCGGCATGGCCGGTGAGCAGCGTCTGGAATTCCTTCTCCACGTCCACGATCACGATCGTGTCGAACTGGTTGCTGCC
>WNFI01211277.1_pt1 | contig 17846 bp, 19 predicted proteins | sample 5400471 | NCBI WGS metagenome assembly WNFI01 (sample SAMN13153348, study PRJNA577476) | soil metagenome | isolation source: 100 cm saprolite on Douglas fir-dominated hillslope | place: USA:California | collected 2013-09-17 | reverse complement strand
GGGAGTTCCGACATCGCGATCAGGACCTGACGAATTCCCTGGACGATCTGCTGCTGTTCTGCCGCGGCGAGCTTAGCCAGGCTGAGCGCCTGGTTCTGCACTTCGACTTGGCGCCCGCGGCGCAGGTCGAATTCATTGTATGCTTGGATCGCGATCGCGGGCAGTAGCGCGACAGCCACCAGCAGGAATAGGCGTGATAAGAGGGTCACTTCTCAGCTGGCCCCAATCCTGTAACGTTCGCCCGTCGGGGGAACGATGCTGAACTTGTCTCGATCGACAGCGAAGCGCCATCGGTGATGCGCTCAACGATCATCCTGATGGCCGTAATACGAGCGCCGGGTAGGCGTGGTTCCGGATGATCTGCCCCATGTCAAAACTTTATGCCATCCGCTGCGGAAGATGTAGGGGCCGTGTTGCGGCTCGGTGCCAATGGCAGGAAACTTGGTTACGATCGTAACGCATCTGGGACCTAAGACCGGCGGAAAGCTGATACCATGGCGTCGAAGGCAAATGCGGGTGCCTTGTCGTAGGCAGTCCGCCGAATTGGCGACCTTCGACGCCGACGTTGCGCAGCGGTGGAGCGATGCTCTCAAAGCGGGACGGGCTGAATTTTGAAATCCATAATTCAGTCCGATTTCCGACAAATCCCATGATCCGAATGCAGCTTGAACAAACATTCGGCTGTCCGCGCGCTACGACATCATTTCAATTGCAAAAGTCTTTTTGTCTTACCGATCACAAATTTTCCGGGTAGGCGCGGCGATCGAATATTGATGTGGCGTCATCCTGTGGCTAACTCACAGGCGACTTCGGTAGCGGGCCTAAGCCCACATCGGTCGGCGGTTGCCGCTTGTTTCGTCCTTTAGCGGTAATTTAGTCGCACCGCTTCCCATCCGGTGTGGAAAAACCGTGCCACCTTTGAGGCGTGGACCAAATCTGAGGCTTTCCGCGCGGCGCATAGTCGGGCAGGGGAAAACAAGCCGCTGTATCGGGATCACCCGCAGTTTGAGGGTTATGAAGTTCGCCAGACGGCGAAGCACGACAAGGCTTAGGGAAGCTCATGCTGACTGCCAGTCCAGAAGAAACCCAGGCCATCGTCGAGTATATGAACTGGCAGGCACCAGACTTGAAGGTCGAGTTTCTTCAAAAGGTCTACACTGAAAATGTCCTGAGCCACCAACATCATGTTTGGGATGTGCACACCAACGTCGACCGCTGGTGGGTAATTACAAATCCAAATAATCTTTATTCACAAGCACAATTTCCCAATATGGACTTGGCGGTGACGTTCCATGTCGGTCTCTGCTTACGTATCCCCCGAAACCAAAAGCCGAAGCTGTCAGATCTGCCGATAGAACCCTTCGCTGAATGCTATCGCTGCATGGCAGAAGCGTCTGACGCTCTCGATCAGGCGCAAGAGGTTGCAGACTATCAGGCAATTGGTTCTTGGGGTCGATATGGAAATTCACATGGCATCGGCGCTACCTGTCGGTGATCTCAGCGTCCGGATGCGAAACGATCGTCATGAACCAAACGGCGCTGAAAAGCAGCGACCAGAGCGTATCCCAGTAGATCCAGAACATCGCAGCTACTCACGCAACGCCACCGGGGCTGTGGCCATTGATCCGCTGCTTCAGAACGGCCGACGGCTTGAACACGATCACGCGACGCGGAGAAATCGCCAGCTCGGTGCCGGTCTTCGGGGTACGGCCGATACGCTGACCTTTGTTGAGATTTTTCGTCATAGCTCTGTTTCCTTGCTGCGTGAGAATCCCCGATCGTCGGGAAATGCGCATCACGGCATTGGAATGCGAGCATGATTCGGCCGTCCGTTCATAAACGCGATATAGGAATCGAGCCGCATGGTTGTGGCGGGGAATTGGGGTTGATCGGACGACCATCAGGCACATATTTGCGGGATGACGCGGCAACGCATTTTTAGAAAGATCGGCATTGTTGGCGCGGTCATATTGCTGCCAGCTTGGTTTTACTGGGGCTATCTGGAAAGCGTCTATGTTACTTGGCCAACACAGCCTCAGCCCGAAATACGCCGAACCGTGCCCTACGTCGTGGAGGGGTTGGAGGTTTATATCACCCCGGATGACCAGCAATTGAACAGTGAATTAAAATGGACCATCATTGGGTCGGGAACCATCTTGCTGGTGGGTCTCATTTTCTCAGGGGAGTTTCGGTTCTCATGACCCACCCCAAAACGCCCTAGCGGCCAACGAAAAAGGGACCGGGGCCGGTTGGCCTCGACCCCACTTCAATCCTCACTTCATTCGCAGGTTTTCCGCTCGGGCATCCGGAGCGCGATAAAATCGATAACTAGTTCAGCAAATCCCAATACAAATTTCGTCGGCATTTGTTCGCCACGGCCAGCGCGCCACGCTCGTCGGTTTCCAGCGCAATTTTTTGTGCCAGCATGACGTCGCCTGCGACCAGATAACCTTTCGGCGTAAAGCACCAACCAACACATGGACAGCCGGCGCCGTCGAGCTCGTGGATATTCATCGACGTGCCGTGGTTAATCCGGTATCGCTTTCCGCTGTGGCAGCCGGTGACCTCAAAATAACTTTTCGCGTCATATTGCGCGACCTGCTCAGGAGATAGCCATTCCTTCAAGAGCTCGAGGCCGCGTGCTTCCCTTTCGAAGTATCCGTAGCGAGAGCCCGGGATAAATCGCGAGGGCGGGTCAATGCGATCAGGCTGCCGCCGCAAACTGTCACGTATAACTCGCTCCCGGCGCCCGCGTTCCGACAGAAACAGTCGGAAACGCTCGTTCGCGTTGCGCAATAGTTGCCTGAACATAGCCGAGGGTTAGCCGCCGACGAGCCGCGGAAAGAATAGCGTCTCATCGGCGGTAGGATCAAAGGTGCGCTTCACGACCGCCTCTCCGGACGCGGTACGGACCGCTGCGGTAAAGCCTGCGCCTGTCAACTCCTTGAAGCGCTCCTCGGCCTTCAAGAGCGCGTCCGCGTTCTTCGCATCGAAATTGTGCCGGGTATCGCCTGTGAGATCCATCACGATTTGTGTGGCCATCGGACCCTCCGTTGCTGGGTATCTTAATTCTACGCGCGGTTTCGGCTAACGCGCAAACCCAGCGACAGACGTTCGCGGTCAACTGACCGTGAGCCGAGGCTCATCGATCATCATTAGGATGCACCCCGCGCCGGTCGTAGCGCCCAATCCATTTAGCGTGAACGATATGCAATCTCTTTCCCGCAATCGTGAAGTGCTCGGCGAGATGCGCGACGGGGCCGCGAGAGGCGGAGCGTCCAACTGACCGCGGCAATATTTGCTTCGTGACCCGATGCATCTGGTGGTTCTGTTAAGCCATTCCCTGCCGACCACTCACCTCAGCGAGAGACCTCGCCTCGTCGTTGCATCACTCGCGACGTCGCTGTCGACGACCCGAGCGGTTCCAGAATTCACCCGCGGCGCGGACATCAAGCTTAACGCACGAGTTTCGTTGCGACGTCAAAGAGACATCCTATCGTGGTGGGCAGTCGTGCGGCTGGGCCTGACGTCGGACGCGAGCGCGACCATCGGGCACGTCATGTCCACTGACTTGGGGGCAAGGTAATAGGCCATGACGGCGTTGGCGACGTCACCTGTGACGGTGCCGTCAGCGAGCCTTGAAGCGCTGGAGCGAGAGGAGTCGCGCTCGGATCGCCTTGAGGACGGCATCGATCAATCCAGGCCCGAAAGCCACTGAATATCGCTGGTTCGCAACACCCTTCCGTCTGATGACTTCAGCTCTATTTTTTTGAGTAGGCGCTTCTTCTTCTTGTCAACAAACGGAGAGATGGGGTCCCCGGGTTTGAAGGCGTGTGCGGTGCCCCACTGTGCCAAACTTATAAGCACCGGCGCCAGCGCGCGCCCCTTCAAGGTCAGCGCGTATTCTTGGTAAGCGCTTCCGTCAGATGCGGGACGGATTTCGAAAATCCCCTGGTCTACCAGCGTCTTAAGCCTAGTGCTGAGACTGTTCTTTGCCGCACCAAGGCTACGCCCAAAGTCGTTGAATCTGGTCACGCCGGCCAGAGCGTCGCGGACGATAAGAAGTGCCCACCAGTCGCCGATGATGTCAAGACTTCGGGCAACCGGGCACTTCTCCTCACTCAGACTCTTGCGCCTCACCCAATCATCTCCATACCCGCATCGGCAGCGATGAACCCTGTTTGTGTGCCGCGCGCCAGATTCCAGCCGCGATATTATAGGCCATCCGGTCTCCATATCGAACCAGAATTTCATCTCGGGTCACGTGGATCGCTCGATGGGAGGCGGACGCCCCGCGCTCGGGGCGCGCCGCCACCCACCGCACAAACCGGTTGCATGATCAGACCGGCTCATTTAGGATCGGTCTAATCATTGGACTGCACACACTGCAGTGAGGAGAGGGGCAAGGCCGAACGCGCTGCGTCCTGGAAAACTGCGTGGTTCAACCGACATGCTTGAGGAAGAAATGCCGAAACTCGATGGAAAGATCGCTGTCATCACGGGTGGAAACTCTGGGATTGGCCTGGCGACGGCTAAGGTTTTCGTGAAGGAAGGCGCGCGCGTTTACATCACGGGTCGCAGGCAGGCAGAGCTCGGAGCGGCCGCCGCTCTTCTCGGTCCGCGTGCGACGCCCGTCCAGGGCGATGTCGCCAAGCCGGCCGATCTCGACCGTCTCTATGACCAGATTCGCAATGAAGCGGGACGAGTCGACGTCGTTTTCGCAAATGCCGGCGTGGCGACCTTGGCCCCGCTGGGCAGCCTGACGGAGGAGGACATCGACCATCACCTGGACGTGAATGTGAAGGGCGTGATCTGGACCGTCCAGAAGGCCCTGCCTCTGATGGGGCCCGGCGGCTCGATCATCTTGAACGCCTCGATCGTCGCCACAAAGGGCTGGGCCAATTGGAGCGTTTACAGCGCCACAAAGGCGGCGGTCCGCAACTTCGCTAGGACATGGTCGTCGGATTTGCGGGGCCGGAACATCCGGGTCAACGCGATCAGCCCTGGGGTGATCCCGACACCCGGACACGAAAACACCGGCGTCGGCCGTGAGGCACTGGACAGCTTCATGGAGTACGCGGCAAGCATAACGCCCCTTGCTCGAACGGGAACCGATGAGGAGGTGGCGAAGGTCGTCGCCTTCCTGGCCTCTGACGACAGCAGCTTCGTCGCGGCCAGCGAGATCTTCGTCGATGGCGGCATAGCCCAGATCTGACGAGCGGCGGTCCGCTCTCTCGCCCACATCGCCGGCTCCGATGCCTCTGGAATCGTCCGGGCCGTCGGATCGAACGTCGGAGCCGTTTCCGCCCTCCGGATCAGCCGACTTGTTCAGGAGACCAAACAATGGCTATTCACAAAACCGCACTTATCGCTTGTGTACTCTTTACCGTCGGGCCGGATTCGGCCCGACGGCGTGCGGTTCGGTTGTCGTTGCCTTGCTCGGAGCAAACGGGGCAGGCAAGCCGACGACGCTCAACGCCCTTTCGGAGTTCGTGGCCTAGATGCGCTCGTTTGAGCTGCTGCCGATTTAGTGGATGGCACGTCCGTTCCAGCGTCTCGTTTCCCGGCTAGGTGTTACCGGAACTTACTGCCATTTATATTTTGGATTTGATTGTCACTGCGTCGATCGTTGTCAGCTTCGTTAATGAGCTGCCTCTGTTGGCGACTCGGGGCAGACGGGAGATTAGATAGTCTGCGAAGATCTTGACGCGCGCGGAGGGCCGGTGCTGGGCGTAAAGCAGCCAGAATGCGGGTGGCTCGCCGTCGGAATATACGGCCCGCAGTTGTGGAAGGGCTTCGATCAACGCGCCAGTGGCGAGAAAATCGCGCACCATGTTCAAGGATAATCGCGCGATCCCGATGCCGCCAAGGGCGAGGCCTGTGATGGTGGACCAGTTGTCAGAGGCGACATGGGCCGTGATCGGTTGCTGGATCAATCTCTTGTTGGCTGTCTCGAAGCACCAGATATCCGGCTCGCTCACCTGATGGGTTAGACAGGGCACATTCGCGAGGTCGGCCGGGCTACCGATCTGACCGAAGCGTTCGAAGAACTCCGGTGAAGCGACAAGCGGCCGGCGAAACTCCCAAAGCTTCCGGCCCACAACATCAGCGTTGGGTCGACGCCCCGAATGCAGGACGATGTCGCAGGTGCCGTCCAAAAGCTTGACCGGTTCGGGCGCCGTTGAGTGCGACAGGCGGATGTCGGGATAGGTTCGGCAGAACTCGCCCAGGATCTGCGGCAGGTACGAGACGCCAGCATAATCCGTGCTGGCGAAGCGAACGAGACCAGAGGGCTTGTTTGAGAGGGTGCTGATCTCGTCGCGGGTTGTCTCCCAGCCATTGACCGCGACTTGGGCCCAGTCGAGAAGCCGCGAACCGCACTCTGTCGGTACCAACGAGCGTGTGGTCCGGATCAAAAGCTTGGCGCCCAACTCGTCTTCGAGGCCAGAGATCTGCCGGCTCGCGAGCGAGGGTGACAGCCCCATCTGGCGCGCGGCGGCGGCGACGCTTCCATGCTGGACCGCTGCGATTAGCAACTGCAATACCTCTAGGCGCAACTGGGATCCTCCCTGGACATTCGGTGCCATTCTATCGGGTTGCCATGCGGACGCGACAGCCGATTTTTGCTAGGCAATGAGCACCGAATGCCCTGATCTCCATCGATTAGGAGATCGAGCGCAGTGCCGCGCTCGGCTAGGAGGGCGGCTTGGTTCGGCGGAGACCGACCAGCGCGATAGTCAGCAGCGCGAGGCAGGCGGCGGGCACGATCATCGCGGCCGAGGGAGCGCCCGCTGCGGCGGCGATGACCGGCATGCCGCTCTGGGCGGCAAACCCACCGAGCGAGCCGAAGCAGGTGATCGCCGCGAATATTGGGGCAGCAGAATCCCGCCCGCCGAATACTCGGGATGGCAGCCACCAGAAGCAGGGTACGAGCAAGGACAGACAAGGCGTACCGACGGTGAGGGCAGCGAATTGCAGTCCCTTCCCATGGGCGCCGATACTGGCCAAAAAGCAGACGATGCCGAGCACCGACAAAGCGATCATCACGTTTAGGACACGGCGCTCATTGGTCAGGTATCTCGGCAGGATGATGAGCGTGATTGTGGACATGAACCAGGGAATGCCGTTGAGCAACCCGTTTTGCGTCGCGGTCACGCCGAATTCGTTGACCACCGTCGGCAGCCAGTAGATGACGCCGAACAGGCTCGTCAGGATGACGGCATATATCGCGGCGAAGAGCAGTGTCTTGAGGTCGAGGATCGCCCAGAGCGACACGCGATCCTGGAAGTGAGGGTCGGGTGGGACCTCCAGGAGGTTCTTCAAGCGGGAGCGATCGTCTTCGGTCAGGAAAGCGGCGGTGCCGGGCTTGTCCGGCAGCCAGATGAGCAGGGCGATACCAACGAGCAGGGATATGCCGCCGGTGGCAGCAAAGATCCATTGCCAACCTTGGAGTCCCAGCACACCGTTCTGGTCTAGCAGGAAGCCGCCGATCACCGAGCCGACCAAATTGCCGACTGGGCTTCCAAGGGTAATGACGCCAATTGCCCAGACGCGATACCGCTGCGGAAACCACAGAGTCAGGTAGTAGATGATGCCCGGATACGCGCCGGCTTCCGCGACACCCAGCAAAAACCTCAACACATAGAAGCCTGTCGGCCCTTGGACAAACGCCAGGCCGATGGTGACAGCAGCCCAGGTGATGAGGATCCGCGCGAGCCAGACGCGGCTGCCGACCCGGGTCATCACCATTGTGCTCGGCACCTCGAAGAGGACATAGCCGATAAAGAACAGCGAGGCGCCGAGACCAAAGACGATCTCGCTCATATGAAGTGCGTGCGCCATCTGCAGTTTGGCAAAACCCACATTCGCCCGGTCAAGGATCGCCATCAAGTAGAGTAGACCAGTCAAGGGCAGAACCCGGTAGGCGATTCTTTTGATCAGCATCTGGTCCTGGGCTGACACGTCCATGGCATTCCCCATTGTCTATTTCTTTTATCTTTTATTGAAAAAATGATGCCCGTCATACTCTGGAGTGGCGCCGCGCTCGCCGATCGGCCTCACGAAGCCGGCCGGCAGCGCTGACCCTTCTGATTATCCAGCGACGACCGACCTCCTTTGTGGCGGACGCCTTTAAGCCCGCGTCATTCGGCTTCGGAGGCGCGCCGTCTCCTGGAGATTGACCCGGACACCGTCCTCAACGACGACGCCGTAGCCTTTGAGGGCTGCCTCCGCCGAGACATAGCCCTGCAGGAGATCATTCTGCACGCTGCTGATCGGGCGCTCGAGTGGGTTGCCGAAGCCGCCGCCACCGCCGCTCAAGACCCGGACGACATCGCCCGGACAAAGCGCGCGATCGCCCTTGGTGAGCTTTTCAACCGTACCGTCGGTGCGGCGGATTTCCACATGTGCCGTGGCACCCGGGCCACCGCCCTCTAAGCCCCAGGGCGGGCAATGGGTGCGGTCGAATTTGACGATGATGTTGCACGGATTCTGGATCGTGTAGACCTTCTCGACACCAAGGCCACCCCGGAATTTGCCAGGGCCGCCGCTATCCATGCGCAGGACCTTGGCCACCAGACGGTAGGGATAGAACGCTTCCTGGAGCTCGGCCGGGACATCCGGCACATCGCCATGGGCCATCGACCGGAAGGGACCCGGGCCATCGGCCGTAGCGCTAGCGCCCCAGCCACCGGTGACGGTGTCGAGATTGGAGAAGCGCTCGTCACTGCCGGGCAGCTTGCCGTAGATACTGTGCACGCCGTAGATACCATGATGAGCAGCGGTCCGGCGTTCCGGAAACGCCTTTCCGAGCGCCATCAGGATCGTGTCGACAACCGTTGGAATCATTGCCCCCGACCCGCCGATCGGCGCGTCGGGACGGGCGCTGAGGAAGGTGCCTTCGGGGATGTCGACGTCAAGGCGGACGAAATCACCTTCGTTGACCGGGGAGTCCGGCGCCAGCAGGTATTTGTAGGCGATCCGCGAGGCCGCAACCGCACCGCCGTTCCGGCCGGCATTGAACGGGCCTGCGACTTGCCGGCTGATGCCGGACAGGTCGATCTTCACCGCGCCATCGCCGACCGTGACGCTGACATTGACGGGGATACGGTCGGAAAGGCGGATGCCGTCATCGTCAAGCACGGAGGATGCCGCATAGGTGCCGGCGCGGCCCGCCTCGATAGCTCTGCCAACCGCCGCGTTGGCGTCGCTCCACATATCGGCGATCGCGGCGTCGACGGCGATGCGGCCGTGGGTGCACAGGATCTGGAGTACTAGGTCGTGGCCCATGACGCAGCCGCCGATCTGCGCCTCGAGATCGCCCATCAGCAGCCGCGGGAAGCGCGTGTTGGTGGCGATTATGCGGAAGAGCTCCTCACGCCGTCTGCCCTCCTCGACAATCTTGATCGTCGGGTACTGGACACCCTCCTGCCAGATATCGGTCGTGGTTGTCGATTGACAGGATCCCGGGACCGAGCCGCCGAGATCGATCCAATGGACGAGGACGGCGAAGAAGCCGACGAGTTCGCCCTCGTAGCGCACCGGCGTGTAGGCCGCGACGTTGTTGAGATGCTGGCCTAGGGTCGCGGCTGTATTGGAGATGATGATGTCCCCGGCCTTCATGCCGTCTCTGCCGATGAGACCTAGCCCCTCGCGCACGGCGGTTCCCAGAGCGTTGGCGACGAAGATCGGCAGGCTGCCGCGCGACTGTGCGACGAGGCGCCCCTCGGCATCGACGAAGCCGACCGAATAGTCCTTGTATTCCTGCACCAAGGGGCTGAACGCGGTGCGTTCGATATTCTTCTCGATCTGGTTGGGCACCGCGATCAGTTGGTGGCGGATGATCTGCTTCGCGATCGGGTCGGCCGCCGGCGTCTTACGGGCGGTCGTCGCATCAAGGGTTGCTACGTTCATGGCTACTCTCCGGCTCGCTTTGGGGGGCGCAGGTGATGCGCAATTCGCCCAAGGCACCCACGAGCATGCGATCTTCAGGCCCGACAATTGTGGTCGAGCTGTATTCTTCGATGACGATGGGACCGTCACAGGCGAACCCCGCCGGCAGGTCCTCGCGCCGATAGATCGGCGTATCGAGGCGTGCCGCCCGCGCGCCGAAATAGACTGGGCGATGAGTCCGCGGCGTCGGCGCAGACTGGCCGCCTCGGCCGACCTGCTGCAGGTCCGGTTTCGATGTCGGGATGAGCGCGCCGACATGGAGCGAGATGAACTCGATTGCCGTCTCGTGATTGAGATGGCCGTAGCGCCTAAGATAGACGTCCTCGAAGGATCGGCGGATCTTCTCCGCGCGCAGATTGCGGCCAAGCTCGACCCGGACCGTATGCTTTTGCCCGCGATAGCGCATCTCCGCCTTGTGTTCGAATGCGATCTGGCTGACGTCAAAATCCTTGGCCATCTCCGCACTCGCCTCGCGTTCGAGGTTGTGAAGAACCTCATCGGCGGCGCCGAGCTCGTCATCGACTAGCGACATGACGAAGGTCTGGGCGAGGTCCGTGCGCGCCTCCGCCATCAGCATGCCGAGGCAGGAGAATGCACCCGGTTGCGGTGGGACGATGACCTCGCGGATGCCCAGGGCGCGGGCAAGATCGGCACCGAAGAGCGGACCACCGCCGCCGAAAACGAAAAGGGCATAGTCGCGCGTGTCGCGGCCGCGATCAACGGTGATCTCCTTGATGGCGCTGGTCATCGCGACATTGGCCAGATCCAGGATGCCTTGGGCGACCTGATCAATGCCGCTCGCGTCGCGATACCCGAGCGGGGCCGAAAGGACCTTTTCTATCGCGGACCGGGCTGCGCCGATATCGAGTGACAACCTGCCGTTCATAAAGCTATCGGACCCGATGCGGCCCAAAGCGACATTGGCGTCGGTCACAGTGGGCTCCTTGCCGCCCCGGCCGAAGGCGATGGGACCGGGTTCGGATCCGGCGCTACGCGGGCCGAGGTTCAGTCGGCCATTGTCGTCGAGCCAGGCAATCGAGCCGCCGCCGGCACCGACCTCGACGATGTCGAGCACCGGCGTTCGGATCGGGAATCCCTTCTCATAGCCGCTGACATAGTAGGTCGATTGCACTTCGAAATTGCCGTTCTCGACCAGCGCGCATTTGGCGGTTGTTCCCCCCATGTCGAAGGCGATGAGCTTCGATAGGCCTAGGGCCCGCGCATAGGCGCCGGCGCCGATACAGCCGCCGATCGGGCCGGATTCCAGCAGGGCGATCGGTTGCGCGACCGCCTGCTCGATCGCCATGACGCCGCCATTGGAACCCATCATGTAGAGCGATCCGGGGAAGTCCCGCGAGCGCAGGCGATCATGGAAGCCGGTGACGTAATGGTTGATGCGCGGCCCAACATAGGCGTTGGCGGCCGCGGTCGAGGTCCGCTCAAACTCCGACCATTCGCGAGTCAGCGACGTGCCGGTGCAGATGAAGACATGCGGCAGGGCCTCGCGCAGGATCTGCTCGGCGCGCTGCTCGTGGATCGGATTGCTGAACGCGTTGAGGAAGGAGATGGCGACGGCCTCCACCTCTTCCTTGCGGAGGGTCTCGGCAATCCGGTGGACCCCGTCCTCATCAAGTTTTGTGACCACTTGGCCGCTGCCGTCGATGCGCTCGGCCACTTCGAAGCGCAACCGGCGCTCAACCAGCGGCGGCAACCGGCGATATGCCAGATCGAAGGGGGTTGCGCGGTTGCCGCGGCCTATCTCGAGGAGATCGCGAAACCCGGCCGTCGTGACCAGCGCGGTGCGGGCGCCGTTGCGCTGCACGAAGGCGTTAATGACGTGCGTTGTGCCGTGTTTCAGGAAGGCGGCTTGGGCGAGATCGGCGGGCGTGTCGCCCAGGCCTTCGATCACGCCAGCGACCAAGTCAGTGTAATTGGTGAGCGTCTTGCCGAAATGCGTGGCGCCGGCTTGGGCGTCGTAGACGGCAAGATCAGTGAATGTCCCACCGGTATCCGTGGCGATGAGATAACGCATATTTCTCCTCCCTGGCCCGATTTTTATTGGGGCCAATGTCGCGGCACTAGCCGGGTTCTTTGCACGATGGTCGTGCCGTATTCGAACGAATGGCCGAGCAGCGCATGGCTGCTCGCCCCGGAGCCAAGCCTTGTCCATCCCGGGAAACGGCGCTGGGGCGGATCGCCGCGGCAGGCGCTCAGGGCTTCCGTCCCCAAGCGCAGATTCGGTGCGGGCGGTCCGAACCAGAGTCTATATGTTCAGTCCCACGCATTTGCTGGAGTGGATCGCGTGTGAGTCGTTCTGACTCTATTGACCAGGCCTTGCAGATCGGGTCAGGCGCTCAAGTCCGAGCGATCGCTAGAGGGTCAAAGGCTAGGGGTGGATATCTTGTGCTATTGCCAAAACCGAGCGAGCTTGTCCGGGTGACGAGCCCGCTCGATAGCGACTGGTGCGCTATGCGTTGGGCGTGAATTTGCACACCTCCTGCCGGATGGTGCCGAAGATCGAATGCCCCTCGTCATCCAGCATCTCGATTTCGACGATGTCGCCGAAGCGCAGGAATGACGTGCGTGGCTCTCCGAACTCGATGGTCTCGATCATGCGACGTTCCGCCAGGCAGGATGAGCCGACCCTGGCAAAATCACGGTTGGATACGGTGCCCGATCCGACGATCGTGCCGGCGAGCATGCGCCGGGTTTTCACCGCGTGCGAGATGAGCGTCGGGAAGTCGAAATTCATATCGACGCCTGCATTGGGGCGGCCGAGCTCGATGCCGTTCACTCGGCTGATCAGCGGCAGGTGGATCGTCCCGCCATTCCAGGCCTCGCCCAGCTCGTCTGGGGTGACGGCGACAGGCGAGAATGCGGTGGGTGGTTTCGATTGGAAGAAGCCGAAGCCCTTGGCCAGTTCGGCGGGCATCAGGAGGCGAAGGCTGACATCGTTGACCAGCATGAGCAGGCGGATGTGCTGGGACGCGCGATCGGCGGTGATACCCATCGGCACATCGCCCGTGACGACTGCGATTTCGGCCTCCAGATCGATGCCCCAAGCCTCGTCGGCGATCGCGATCGGATCGCTAGGCCCCAGCAGCACGTCTGATCCACCTTGGTAGATCAGGGGATCGTGGTAGAGGCTGGCCGGCATTTCGGCACCGCGGGCCTTACGCACCAGCTCGGCGTGGGAGAGGTAGACTGAGCCGTCGCACCATTGGTAGGCGCGCGGGAGCGGCGCGAAACAGGCCGCTGGATCGAAATCAAATGATCCCGCAAGTGTCCCATTGCGGTTGAGCGCGGTATAGAGTTCCCGCAGCGGCGCTTCGGATCGCTCCCAATGATCCAACGCCGACTGAAGGGTCGGCGCGATCTTGTCAACCGGGAACCGCTCGGGCGAGGTCGCGCGAGACGACGATGAGCGCGCCATCTCGCTCACTGGTCCTGAGCGTTGCCAGTTTCATGCCATTGCCTCCCTTTCGAACTCCGGCGCTAGTAATGTCGATTGTTATCGGCCGGCGGCGCTCCCGGACTAGCCCGGTTCTTTGCACGATGGTCGTGCCATATTTGAACGAAACTCCGATGGACCATTAGGCACGGCGAGGATTTCGCGCGGCGCCAGCGGAGGTGCGCTACCGACAAGCTCGGACCATTCGGCTTTTCGTCGGCGCCATGCGACGACGATTGCGTGATGCAGATCGGGGCGCTGGCGCAGGATGGTTTCGACGATTGGTGTCGCTGGGCTCTCTCCAAGCCGACGATCTTGATCCTGCAAAAAGCCCGGGTAGTTTTCGATCAAGCCCGACTAGGAAAAATGACGCTGAGTTTATGTGGGGCTGAATGTGGGGTCAGCGAAATTTTCCTCCAAGATTATTAACTAAAAACAATGTGTTACAAGACTTCTTGGCGGAAGGGGTGGGATTCGAACACACGGTACCCTTGCAGGCACGCCGATTTTCACAAGCCGGGTATGCCTGCGCTACTCTGCTCCGGCTTTAACCTAGCCAGGAGGCGAACCATGCCCGAACCAATCGCTGAGCCGTCTGTTACCATCCCGATCTTCGTCGACGGTCTGAGTGCAATGCAGACGCTTGGGAGCGTCACTCACCTAATCTTCACCGCGCGACAGACGAGCGCGTTTGACGGTTCTACGGAGCGCGTGGTCCAAGCACGGTTAATTATACCGGCTGACCAGATGGTCGTGATTGGACGCCAACTGCTTTCCGGCCGCATTGACGGCGCCTTCTCCGTAAATGACGCGGGCGAAAAGACGGCTCTCAATTGAACACCCGCCACCCCGCCGGTTCACGCCGGCGGATTTTCCATCAGCAACCCCGACAAATGCTTTTGAGCTTGTCCGTGAGCAGCTTGTCGCGCTCGTCCGATGCCGCCTTGACATAAGCGTCGTTGCCGTGGCGACCGCCACTACCGAATTGCGCCCCATGCCCGGAGAAGCCGCGGCCAAAACCATGTCCGCCCCCGCGGGCCTCGGCGGAAGTCACGAAGGTCGCCAAGAGCGCGGCTATCGTGAAAGCCGCAATGATCTGTGATCGCATGACCGCTTCCCTGGAAACTTGCTGCCCTATAGCGAAGCGATTCTTGCCAAGAACTGCGGCCGTGTCGCGGCGGAATTCTGAACGACCCTGACCGCAAGGTTTTTTGATCGGTTTGCGTCGGCGGGGTTCGGGCCGCGACAGCATTTGCTTCATAGGACACCCCGGCGTTTCTATAGAGCGGTCTACAAAGCGTTTGCTGTCATTACTGTCATTCACTGTCCGTGTCCGTTAATGGGGGCTGCTGTCAGAAAGTAGCGTTGACTGGCAATCGCTTAGACAAACGTCGACTTGGGATGGAGTCTGACCTTGATAAAAATCAGTTGTGAGACGGTTGCTTTGATGCAGTGGACGAGCGCGGGTTTTGCGCTTCTGGCCGCATTCTCTGGCTTGTATCTGCGATGGTCAAATTACCGCCGCCGCAGATTACGTTCGAATCAACACGCTCTTCCGGTGGCCCTTCAGATCTCATTTCTTTACCTTCGGCCTGGCTCTACAAGGCGGCCTTAAGATCATCTGCCTCTGCCGGGGAACAACCTGTCAGTGGAGCGATCGAGCCGCTTCTCGGCGCCATGCGCGTCAGTTAGATGTCCAACCAACTCGCCGGACAGCCGATAGATATTGATCCCTTTTAGTTCGTAGATTTTTTGGCCGTCGAGGTCGAAGATTGCCGGGCCGTTCGCCACGGCAACACGGATGCCATTACTATTGAAAATATTGCCGTTCACGACCGACCTCCTGTGAAGCCCCGCGGCAAAGGCTGCGCTTTTTCGCCGGCGATAGCGAGACAAATCGCGCTCTCGGCTATTTCACCTTCACCTTGCGTCAGAGGCGATCATTGATCATTCGGTACTGGCCGAATTTGCCGCGCTGCACGCGGTCCGGTGACGAGCGGGGAAAAGCGGTACTAAAAGGCTATAAGCATCCAGCGGACCGCGCGCGCTCACGTCACGCACTGATTCACTATTTGACAAACGCCCCCCGGATCACGCCGGCGGGTTCTTGGAGTGCCCTTCCGGAAGTCTTAGCTATCGTTATTGAGCAGCATTGTGCTGCCTAGGGAGAAAACACAATGAAAGTTCTGCTTGCTGCCTTAACTATTACAACCGTGCTCGCGATTAGCCCGGCATCAGCCGCGATGATGGCCTGCACAAGTGAGAACATGGCCAAGTCTGTCACCGCCATCTCCGCCATGCCGGATGGTCCAGGCAAAATGGCGATGATGAAGGAGATGGGCATGGCGAATACCGCTGTGTCGAAGGGGGACATGCGCGGCGCGTGCAAGAGCTATATGCGCGCCCAGAAAATGGGTTCGAAGAAAAGTTGAAAGTTTTATGGCGTCATGCCCGCCGGTTCACGCCGGCGGGGTTTTAATTTGCACACCGAATAGACGGCACATACGGCGCCGATCAGGCTGGCGCAGACGCCGACGGCGATTTCTGCAGCCAGAGGCCACCATCTTCAGCGAACTCCAAACAGGCCTGCCATATCGGATCGATGAAACTCAGCCGTGCGACGACAGCGCCGCCAAGCGCGTTCCCAAATATCTTCACTATTCTAGAGGGCGAGGACAATCGCATCCTCAGAATCTTCCAGCCTCTGCGTCGAGATGATGACGGCATGAAAGGCGGCCATTGACCGATCTGTAGAGTGTTGATGCCGTTCTCAGCCTCAAACTTGGCGATTGGTTTGAAGTGTGCGTTGGAATGTGCGTTTACCCCGCGCCATTGAATAAAACCGAGTAAAATCAAACAGATAAATGGTGATTTGGCGGAAGGGGTGGGATTCGAACCCACGGTACCCTTGCAGGCACGCCGGTTTTCAAGACCGGTGCCTTAAACCGCTCGGCCACCCTTCCAAACCATTGATATTATTTGTTTATCGTCGTTTTCTAATCGTCGTCTGTGATACTCTCGTAGCCATTATCGTAGCCAATCTAGAAAGTTGGCCAGCATGGCAAGCGGACTTGCCAGCCGCCTTTTACCCGTTCTAACCAAACATCACAGCCTGTTTTTCTGTCCCCGACAGATATGCCAGATAAATCTCGGTGGTCTTAACTGAGGTATGTCCCAAGTGCTGACTCAGCACGTATATGCTGGGCGTGCGGCCTTCCGGTAGCGGGGTTTTGAGGTAATCGACGGCATACCGGTGGCGCAGGTTATGGAAAGGAAACGGCGCAATGCCGTCGTTGTCCGGTCCGGCTTTGCCCGCCGATCCGTCGCAAAGATTCCGCCATCGGCTAGATACTTGCTTGTATTTCTGACCGTCATGAGAGAACAGCCAGTCCGCGCCATCCGAGGCCGCACGCTGCACTACGTCAAATGCGGCATCGCTTAGGTCGATGGTACGCATTTTATTCCGCTTACCTACTACGGTCAGTTGCCGCTTGCTGTCCGCGAACTGCGACCTTTTTGCCGAAACCAGTTCGTCCATCCGGCAACCGGTCAGCAACGCCGCCTGAATGAGGTCCGCAAGGCGTCCCGGTGCCCGCCTGACGATGATTTCGATATGCGCCGGGTCTGGCAGCACAATCGGGTCGCGGCGTTCCTTGAGCCGCCCTAGGCGCGGCAGCACCGGGTTAGCCTCAAGCCAACCTTCGTCAATACAAAATCCCATGACGCTCGATAACGCGACCAGATCGCGTTTGATGGTCGAAACCGTCAAGCCATCCGCGCGGCGGCCCTTGATGATATCGGCAATCAATGCCCCGTTGATCTGATCGATGAATTTGTCGTTCAGGTAGGGTGCCAGTTGACTAAGTGAACACAGATAGCGGCTCGCTGTGTTAGCGGACACGCGGTCTGTCAGGTCGGCACCCCATGCCGCCGTTGCCTCACTGAATGCGTAACGCGCCTCGCCGTGTTTTACCCGACCGTTCAGTTCAGCCTTGATCGCTGCGATACGTCGCGCTGCAATTTTCGGATCGTCTGTGTCAAGTGACTGCTGAAAGGTTGGCTTACCCGTAAGGCGGACGCGGCCCCAAAGGACGCCATTGCGCCAATATGTTCCGGTCGGCGCTTTTCGACGCTTTGACATCTGATCTCTTCCTCATTCAAAAGTGAGCGCACCGCGCATTCGTTAAATGTCCAACGCCGACCCAACTTTGCGGCCGATGGAATCTTGCCCTGTGCAGCCATTGTCTGAACGGAACGCTGTGGCATCCCAAGAATGGCGGCGACGTCCTCAATAAAAATTCGTTCTGACTTATGATTATCATTCGCAGCAATCGGCAATTTCATTCCCCAAAAATAAAAGGCCGCCAGCTAAATCGCTGACGGCCGAACCTTAAAATCATCTGCCTCAACCGAGGCGAACTAGACGTTCACCATCGCCGCGCGA
>WNFI01017571.1_pt1 | contig 17849 bp, 16 predicted proteins | sample 5400471 | NCBI WGS metagenome assembly WNFI01 (sample SAMN13153348, study PRJNA577476) | soil metagenome | isolation source: 100 cm saprolite on Douglas fir-dominated hillslope | place: USA:California | collected 2013-09-17 | reverse complement strand
GATCCCAATGCCTAAAGGACTTAGCGGCTTCTGCCGCCCGATCACGGCGACCTGTCCCGGCTTGCCGTGGATCAACCGATCACCCGATCACCCGATCCGAGGGGGGTACCCCCCTCCCCCTTGATCCCAATGATCCCAATGCCTATTGAGGATCAGAGGGGTATATCCCAATGAGATCCCAATGTTTAGCGGGTTTGAGCGATTCAACATGCAAAAAACCCAATAAACATGCAGCGTCCCACGATTTCGACTCGGTCACTTGGGCCATGATTCCTTCCAAAATCCCAATGCCAAAGGACTTAGAGGATCTTGGTTGGCCTCTGTCTGGCTAATTGCCATTTGCCAATTGCTAAGTGCTTAGTTTTCAAATATCTTTTCCGGTGGTCCGCCTTGGCGGGCCGGTTTTTCACTTAAAAGTCCGCAGATGGTACCGCAAATCTGAAAGAAGTCAACTGACAATATTTGTCACTTTTTGGAAGAACTACAGGTGCTGTGCAAGCCGCTATGAGGCTGCGAAGTGGTTCCATGCGCCGTTTGCGGTGTCTATAATACCGGGCGATGTGGGTGCTCCGTGTGAAGCCTTATCGTCCGGTCACGTACTGAGAAGGTTGATTAGACGCGCGTGGCGATCGACAAGCCGCCATCAAGGAATTCACACGCTCTGCATATCCGGCCGGCAGGGCGATTCTGCCAGACAAAAGGAGAACTCACATGGAAGGAAACTTTCGCATATTTTTAATCGCTGCCGTGGCGGGAACCGCGCTCCTAACGGCGTCCCCAATCGCCCAGGCCCAGGACCCTAAATACAAGGTGGGGGACCGCGTCGAATTCTCAGAGAATGCCGCGTGCCTTGGCGCGCAATACGCGATCCCGTCCAAGGGAACGATTATCCAGGTAAATGCGGGCACGGCGAAGAACTACGTCATGCAGGTTGATCCGCTGCCCGGCAAAGCTCCGCGCATTGTTACCCGGCCGATCTATTCTCAGGAATGTGGTTTTCGCCCGCTGGGTGGACCGGCGCCGAATATTCTCACGGACAAGCTCCGCGTCGATGGAAACGGGACTGTGCTGGCCGATCGCGCCCTGCTGGATTGCGACAATCTCAAGCACTCCGGCCGAAACGGTTCGCCGCTTCCGGTCGAGCTGGCCAAGAAGCTTATCCGCTGTCTCTATGAGAAACCTTCGCCGGTGGGACAGGACGGGGCCACAACGATGGACATCGCCGCATTCACGACCGGCGCCCCGCATCGCTGGAGACTTTATATAGACCAGGGCCAGGGTGCGACCAATACGCTGGTCTATCCGGTCCACGTGCAATGGAACATGAAGACCTTCTATCGAACGCGCAATGTGGCGACCACCGGCAAGGAAATGACGTTCACCTGCTTTGCCGACACCATGAATTTGTGGCAATGCGGATTCGCAACCGGACCGAATAAGGAAGGAAAGAGCCAGGAGTTTGTCGTGAAGCCGTGACGAGAAAAAGATCGGCGGCTTCCAGCCATTGTTTGACCCGTGAATGTTCCAACGAGGGTCCAAGACGGATCGTTATCCATAGCAAAATGAACTTACAGAGATGAGAGGAACCGTAGCTTTGTTGATTCTTCGTGCAGGAAACTCTATCTCCGACAGGCTCCCCGTTCTGTCCCCGAGTTCCTCAATTCTTACGGCCGCTTAATTGGAGGCTTGTGTCTAGCTAAGGTGCGCTGCTTGCGAAGCCTTCGCACACCGCCGCCTGTCACAAGGAGCGCCTTCCACGTCACCGCACCTACGCGGGTCATTTCAGCTCCGAATCGATCTTCAGACTCGAAGGGCTCGGTTTGATAAATAACAGAGTAGAAGCGGGTCCAATCTTGTGAACCGGCGTAAACACTTATGTCTTCGAAGATTCCTCCAATTGCCCGAGTAACCTCGTCTTTGGTCGCGGCGTACTTAAATTCGATTGCGACTTTAAGATTACGAATTCCGCAATCGGGCTTGAAATCGCGAATCACACCGCCAATCTGGATAGATTTCTTGTATTCGGTAAAAAATGCACTGAGATAATCATGCATGACTCGCTGTACGTCCAGTTCCCCTTGGGGCACAATCCTGCGGTTTCTAAGAAGGACGGGTGTTTTACGGAGAACTGCTTCTAGTTTTGCGAGTTCGTATGAATCGCTAGGGTCGAGGCTTTCACCCGTCGAGATGCGCAAACCATCAACTAACGTTTTGAGATAATCGTAGGGCTCGCTTTCCAAATAATCGAATTGCGGATGGAAGACGGTTTTCTCAATACCGCTGTGTTTCTTAAACCATTCCCATTTGTCGATGAGACGACTTCTGGTACCTGGCAAGTCGGAAACCTCCAAAATCACTAAGAGGAGGTCGTGCACGTGGTTCAGAATGTAAGTGAGGGCCTCCTCAGGTTCCTCGTAAATTGAACCCTTGTAAGATGAACGAGAGATGCCGGCTTCGATTTGATTCTTTGCCTGGAGCGCACGATCCAGTTCGCTCTCCAATGTGCTTAGCGCAGCTCGAATTGCTGGCGGATTCATTACCGAGTGCGACGCCCTTTCGAGTGTCCTCTGCCGAAGGTTCCAAGAATACTATCTAGCTCGGAGCGTCTGGAGTCAACTAATGAACAGTGGATGGGGTACCGTCATATGCCAGGAAGAATAGAGAACTCCAAAAAGGTCGGGCCACGGCCCTACAGGTGCAGAAATTCGAAGAAGCCGACAAAAACCCTGACGCCCATCAGCGTTTACGGCTTACGAGTTGATGGCGCAGGTGGTGGTATTTTGTAGCGGGCAATGATCTCTTTTCGCAGCCATTCCTTAAAGGCGGCAAACTCCCTTCGCATTCGCTCCAATTCAATGTCTAATTTCAGCCGGCTTTCGTAGTCTTTGAAGAAGACGTCTTCCATAACAAAGCCGGTTAGCAACATCGTGAATATCAGCGATACCAATATCTCAGGTTTGTGCCCCCCCGTGTACCGCAAATTGAACTCCACGTGAGTGGATGTTTCAACAATTGAAAGCCTCTCGTATATGGCGTTCATATTTGCGTGAGAACCAGTTTCCGACAATTCACACCACTGGTCGTGTAACTCACCCAACCCATCGAATAAAACTGTTCTCTTGTTTCGGTCAAACGCATCTTTATATGCCTCCATCTCTGCTTTGCCATCATCCTTGCACAGCCAAGTCCTCAGGAGTCTTGGGTCTTTCACCATCGCATGAGCGTGTGCCACAAACTCAATTGCATCCCGAAGAATGGAACGCGCTTCCGACACGCAACCAGAAAGAGCCAATTCCATGCTGATACGTATCTTGGCGTGAGCGTTGACGTAAAGAACCATCGGGAACATGCGGTCCGCCGAGACAGCGGCGTGCAGGTCTGCCAACTCCCGCAGCCACAGCTTGTCTAGCAGCATGAACATTTTCCACAAATCCGGGAAGGCCTGAATGCTGGCGAAGAAGTTATTGCGCTTGATTTTGTAATACTCCAGATATTCCTTTGGAATGTTCGTTATTTCAAAGGGAAGGAGAAGGTCGCTATCTTGCGGAGGCTTGTTTGTCGTGCTGCTCATGCCCCATTCTGAGACCCGAGCACCTCTTAACGCAAACTCCCCGCGGCGGGTGGCCCCTCGAAATTCCTTTTAACGTGTGGAAGGCCGTCTGCCCTCGTACGGCGGCCTCTGGTCGCTGCAGTCCTTCCTCCAGCCTCACGGCAATCGAAGATGGGCCATCTCCGCGGAGAAGATTCAGAAGACTGAGGCGTCGGGGCAATCTCTAGGCCAGTATCCTTTGTTCGGCCCAGGGCATGGTGCTGGCGTCCCGTCGTGGCTGTAATAAACCCAATCTGTTCCCGGTTGGGGTGACAACAAAACCGTTACCCACAGGAACGTATACAGAATGGCCAGGAGCACAAAAATTACGCCGGATATTGCGCGGTGATCGCGCCGTTTCATGTCGCTCTCGCAGGCTGTCGAAATGTATGACAAATGTACTATAGTACAAGTGTAATGGGCATATTAACCTTGATGCTTAAGGAATGTCCACAGAAATTCGTAAAAGCTTTGGCGCAAGAATTCGGGAGTTACGCCAGGAAAAGAACATGTTGCAAAGCGAATTGGCTGATAAGGTCGGCATCCAGGAGTCGTATGTCTCGAACATTGAAACTGCCGCGAAAGAGCCTTGCCTGGAGATGATCAAAATGCTTGCGGATGGCCTGGGTGTTTCTCTCCGGCGAATGTTTTGGGATTTGTGAAAACGAGTGTTATCGTCTTCCAGATTGCTGCACGATCTACGAGCTAGACGTGGCAGTGCACGTCTCTACGTCCGGGATTTTCATTTCACGATGGGTTCCGCTATGGGCCCTAAACGGCTTGCAGCGAGAGTTCCCGGCCCTGGTCCCACTCCTGGAGCATCCGGTCGCCGATTTCTGCAAAATCAGGATGTTCCTTCATATAGGAGCGGAGTTCCACCGCGGTTTCAGAAAGGGCGTCCGCGACGCGCTCAAAGATCTGTTTGATTTGAGCGGGGGTGCCTGTCATGCGCGTTTCCCCCAGTCTGGAAAGCTCCTTGCGAGCGGGCCATTGCGGAGTTCCGTTCAGCGTGAGAGCCATACTGTCTTTTGGCATGTAGACGGAGGTGGTGACCAGATCATAGACGGGAGCAAGCCTGGCTTCGCCGAGCACATCGTCGTATACGATGCCGAAGTTCTTGAGGTGGGCATCGCCGTTGCGCAGCGCGCAATTCAGCACCATCAGCGTAAAAAGCTTTTCCAGGTCGGCGAGCACATGGGTTGAATTCGCAAATTGCTGGAATCTCTTCAGGACCGATGTCTCATAACTGCCGCGATACTTCTCGTCCGTGCGTCTCGCGTTGAGAACGCAGAAATCTTCAAAGCCCCGGTACGTACCGTCCGGGCGCAGATCGAAGCGATCGATCACCAGGGCCATGGCATCTTCGGCGAGCCGGTATGGAGGCACATCGAGTCCACAGCGCTCCGCGGCCTTAAGGCAAAAATACTCGTTCGCGGCCAGTTGAGGAAATTCGTTCGGCTCCCAGAACTTCACGATGTGAGTGGCGCCGCGATAGCTTGGGGAAAGCCGCGGTTTGGCCTCTCGCAAAGCGGCCGATGCCTGCTCATCGCGCACCAGGAATTTTGGCTGCACCCCGCTGATGCCCGAAAAAACAGCGAATTTATCGATGAGATAGCGAAACAAATCACCGCCCCGCCGGCTTGCCAGTATCTCGTCTACCGATTGGAACGGGACCTCTTCGTGAAGCTGCTCCTTGTCACCGGTATAGCGAAGGCGGCCAACCTGCGAGCGACCAACGATGGCCAGCAGATCAAAATCATCGAACGTGCCGGTTGCTTTGGCGAAAGCCAGCCGGAGACGCTCGCGCAATGCTCCTTCAGGAAGATTCATCTCGAAGATGGGAGCCAGGCCGTAAGCCACGTCCCACGAAGGAAGTCTTACCGGCATGGTTACGGATACCGCGCGCTGGGCAGTTGAATCCGGCAAGTACACAAAGGCGCTGCCGCGCTCGCGATGCCTGTCCAGCAGGCCCGCTTCAGCGCCGTCTGTCCAGACTTTGATCATTGCGGTCCTCTTCCAGAAGTTCATCCAAAGTGGGCCTACGCGAGCTTGCCTCGTGCATCGTCAGCGACATTCCTAACGCTGACAAAAGCCTGGTGATTTTGGAATACCCGATTTCGCCGCTGCGGCCGTTCTCCAATGCATCGAGCGTTGCCCGGCTGATTCTTGCTTTGTGAGCCAAAGCAGATTGGCTCAAGCCAAGAGCTTTGCGCTTGGCTGCGATCTGAGAGCCGATGGAGAATAATGGCAACATTGTAACGCCTAATATAATAGGCATAATGTTGTTTTGTCAAGTTATGCCTATTATGTTAGGCAATATATTTGACTTATATGACATGATTTGTAATATTATTTGGAGGAGAAAGGAGAAAAATCAATGAAGGGACGCGATCTTTGCGAGGCCAGAAAGCGCCAGGGTTTAACCCAGCAACAAGCTGCCAAAAGGCTTCATGTTACGCAGGGCTATCTCTCCATGCTAGAGAGAGAAAAGAGGCACGTTCCGGAGCATCTTGTGAATTCCCTGCGTGACACGTACGTGCTTTCGCCTCTAACGTTGCCTTTGCAGGAATCAGCCAATTGGCGGGAACTGGATGTGAGCGCGCTTGCTCGTGAAGTAGCCGCTGCCGGTTATCCGGGCTTTTCTTATATGACCGCCAGGCCCAGCCGCAATCCCGCCGAGGTCCTCATGGCTGCGTTAACAAAAGATGAGTTGGAGACCCGGGTTGCTGAGTCAATGCCGTGGCTGGTCCTGACCTATAACGACATGGATTGGGATTGGGTCGTCCGCGAGGCAAAAGTGAATGACGTAACCAACCGGCTCGGTTTTGCCGTGACGCTGGCGCGTGAGCTGGCGGAAAAGAAACAGGATTCCACGGCAACGGAGAAGTTGAAGGTTGTTGAATCCGGACTACGCCGTTCCGTACTGGCGCGTGAGGACACATTCTGCCAGGAGCGCATGACACAAGCGGAACGGCAGTGGTTAAAACTTAAGAGTTCCACCGAGGCCCGGCGCTGGAATGTTCTCTCGGACCTTTCTCCCGAGCACCTCACCCATTCCGCAAATGTCTAACCATCAACCTCCTGAGCCCTGGCATTCATTCCTGCGGGAACTGGACGCCATTGCGACTGAGCAGGTTGATCTTCAATGTTTGGGTGGATTTGTCGTTACGCAGCGATACGGCCTCCCGCGCCCAACAGCGGATATTGACGTGCTCTCCATCGCTCCCATTGACCAGCGTGCCAAGCTTCTCGCAAAAGGGAGCAGGGGTTCTGAACTGCATCAGAAGTACGGAATCTACCTGGACTACGTTGGCGTCGCCTCCACGACTTACGATTACGATACCCGTTTAGTCGAAATGTACCCGGAACAATATGAGCACCTCCGGCTCTTCGCGCTCGATCCCTACGATCTGGCCCTGTCAAAGCTCGCGCGAAATATTGCTCGCGATCGCGAAGACGTGAAGTATCTGGCGAGGACCATCCCGCTGGACCTGGATGTATTGAGACAGAGATACGAAACCGAATTTCGGCCTTACGCGCTCGGCGACTCCGTATGGCTTGACGAGGCCCTCAGACTTTGGATTCAGATGATCGAAGAAGATCGAGAGCGGAAACCCGATCCATCGGATCGAGGCTCGCCCCGATAACCCTCCTCCTTTTGCCGACGCGCGTCAAAGGGAAGAAAAGGGGACAGCCTGAAACCGGTTCCCTTTTCAGGATCATTGCCCGTAATTCCGCTTCAGGTAATTCGTAATCTCCACTTCCAACTGCGCATAACCGATATGAATGGTATTGTGCAGCGCCGTTTCCACGGACTCGCCTTGTCCAATACGCTCGAGAATTCGCGCCAGGTCGGACATGCCGTAGCGGTTGCGGATGTATTCGGCGGCGGCAAGAGCTTCGGCGTACGCGACCTGGGCTTCCGGGGCGCTGTAGCCGGCGAACAATCCTTCGAGACGGTTGAGCGGGACCTGGTTGCCGGAGACATACAACGCGGCCAGACGTGGGCCAACTGACGCTGTAGTGCGGCCTTCTTCGAGCTGGGCCAGTCCTTCGTCGAGCCACTTCAAGGCTGCGGACCATGCCGGGGCCTGCGTCACGTCGAAAAACGCCTGGCCGGTATACAAGGACACGTAGATGTCCCGGGGCGCGGCGCCGAGGTCATTTCGCAGAACAGCGTATTGCGTCTCGAGCACCGACAGCACCTGGGTGCGCAGGCCCTCCTGGGCTTGCGAGCCTTCGTAACGCAGGACAAAGTGGTCGCTGGCCTGTTGCCGGAACTCGGCTTCGGCTGCGGATTCCCGTTCCACGTGGGCCAGCAACTCCCGGACCCGGTCGTTGGGACGAAGTTGCAGCGATTTTTTCCAGGCGATGATGGCGTCGCGATTGCGGTCGTTCTTGTACCAGGCATAACCGAGCACGGCGAACGCTTCCGCGGACTGCGGATTGGATTGCGTGGCCTGCTGAGCATAGGGCAAAGCTTCCCCGGATCGCCCGAGCTGGAGCAGAACTGCGGCGTAATTCTCCAACAGGACGACATGGCTGGGCATGTAGGTGAGCGCAACTTGCAGATAACGGGCTGCCGCGTCCAGGTTCTTGTGCTCTTCTTCAAAGTTGGCGGCAATCAGATTGGCCGCGGCCGAGTTTTCCGCAACGCCTTCGCTTGCGATGGCCCGCAGCGCTGCCGGATCAATCTGGCCATTGTGGACGACACGCGCAACCAGGTCAGTGGCGGTCTTCATTTGCTCGCGGGCGGGAGGAACATCCGTGACGGAAGACGCAACAGACGGCGCAACGCTGGCGCCAGGCGCAACTCCGGGACCATGTTCGATCTTCAACACCAGCGACTGGGGAATCGCGTAGGTGTTCTCGCCGATGGTATATTCCACTTGTCCGTTAATTTCCCGCGTGGAATCGGCGACAATACTTTGCCCGTTCTTGAGCTGGATAGTGTCAGCCCACGCGGCACAGCCCACGCTGAATAGAAAGACCATAAAGCAGCGAAATGTGATGATCAGGCGCACTTATAAAAATTGTAGCAATTCCCTCCGCAATTCAGTCCTGGCCGGGAAGCCGGCATGTTACTCCATGGTAACCATGGTGTTATTTGCTGGACTGGCCCTGGGCGCGCCCGGATTAACGGCACAATCCGCAAGTCAGCCTGCGAATCAGACCGTAAGCCAGCCCACAACTCAAGCTGCGCCGCCCACATCCGAGGCCGTGGCCACCTACCGCCAGTTTCTTAATCCGGCTTTCAACGTTGCGGACGTTCACCACGTGCGCGAGCTCTCGATTGACCGCGAAGACCTGCACATTGTCCTGACGGACGGGACCATCAGCCTGATCCAGCCCGTGAACGGGCACATTACCGGAGCGTTTTTTGAAGGTGAGGGGCATATTCTACTTATCCCTCCCGACCGCGCCGAGCGCGGCTCGCTGGCGCTCTTTACCGGCTCAAGAGTTCTGGACCAGAATTTCACCGTGGCTTATCTGCGTTTTTTCGATGACAAGCTGGTGGAAGAGTTGCGCGCGGGATTTCGCCCCGCAGAAAACGCGCAGGAGTTTATCGACAAATGGAAAGATTCCAACAGCCGGCTGGCGCGAGGCGACGGCCTGCAATTGCTGCAAGCCATCACGGGTTCACAGGACGCAGCGTCCACCTTTCTGCATCTGCGGCTGGCGGGTGTAACTCTAGGAATTTTTGACGTGGTTTTTGATACGCACGCGCCGGAACAAATCAGCGTAGCCCAGACTGCCACCTCCATGGATGGCGTGTTCTACAATTCCTGGAATTCGTTTCCCATGCGCTCCGTCCGGAACGCCCCGGAAAAACGGGTGCTGCGGCCGGAATTCGATGTTTCTGATTACCGGCTGCGGAACAAACTGTCGCCGCCCACAGACCTTGCCGCCGAAGCGGAGGTCACTCTGGTGCCGCGCATTTCCGGACAGCGTACGATCATTTTTGAGCTCTCACGCTATTTGAAGCTGGCTGAAGTTCACGTCACAGGCCAGCCTGCCGACTTTATCCAGAATGACGCCATGGATGGCAGCGACCTGGCCCGCCGGGGCAACGATCTGATTGCCGTAGTCCTGACCACTGCGACGCAAAAAGGCGTGCCGTTACGCCTGGCCTTCCGGTACTCCGGTCCGGTGATGGCTGACGCCGGAGGCGATCTCATTGTTGTAGGTGATCGCGGCACCTGGTATCCCAATCTTGGTCCGTGGTTCGCGCATTATGAGCTTACGTTCGAATATCCAGCCGGATGGACGCTGGTGGCCACCGGCAAACAAGTCTCCAGCAGCACCGTGGACGGCCAGCAGGTCACCAGGTTTGTCACGGAGAAGCCCATTTCCTACGCCGGATTCAATCTGGGAAAATTCGAGGCTGCCGGCGCGTCCGCCGGCAACGTCGCGATTCACGTCTATGGAGCCCAGACAGTGGAGCCGATGCTGGCCCGCAAGGAAGCAGCCGCCGGACTGCATCCTAATCCGGCGGCGCAGGCCCAGCGAATTGCCGACGACACCGCAGCCACCGTGAATTTTATTTCTCATGAACTGGACCCCTTTACCTACTCCCATTTGGAAGTCTCGCAACTCCCGGCCTTGATCAGCCAATCCTGGCCGGGGCTGATCTATCTATCCAGCATGGCCTACCTGGACCCCAAAGAGCGCCGCGCCCTGGGCGTGCAGGACCCATTTCTGGAACTGCTGCTGCGCCGCCTGATGCTCACGCACGAAACCGCACACCAGTGGTGGGGCGATGCCGTGAACGCCGGGTCTTATCACGATGAATGGATCATTGAAGGTCTGGCTAACTACACCGCTTTGATGATGCTGGAGCAGGAAGATCCCAAAGCCATGAAGGTGGCGCTGGAGCACTACCGCAGCGAGTTGCTTCGGGAAACACAGAACGGAATCCTGGCCGATGCCGGGCCGGTCACACTGGGACACCGGTTGGTCTCCTCCAAGTTTCCCAGGGCTTTCGAGCCGGTGCTGTATGGCCGCGGCACGTGGCTGTTCCATACCATCCGCACCATGCTGCGCCAGGCCGGCGACGACAAGAGTGATGCGCTCTTCTTTGCCGCCCTGAAAGGGCTTCTCTCCAAATCAGGCAACCGCAAAATCTCCGCGCTCGATTTACAGCGCGCTTTTGAGCAAGTGCTGCCGCCCGCGCTGAACTATGAAGGCAAGCGGTCTCTGGACTGGTTCTTTGATAGCTGGGTCAATGGCACTTCGGTCCCGCAATTCACTCTGGAAAAAGTTAAGGTAACACCCGGCAAGTCCGGAGTGAAAGTAACCGGAATAATCCGGGAACAACACGCGGCCAAAGACCTGGTTACCGCGGTGCCGGTGTTTTCTGTTCAGTCCGACGGCACGTCCCGTTTTCTGGCTTTTGTTTTCGTGGACGAAGACGCGACGGAATTCACTCTGTCCGCTCCGGCCGGAACAAAAGACCTGGTTCTTGACCCGCAAGGAACATTGCTGCGTCGCTAGATGGCAAGTCTTGGCAGGAGGTCAGCTTGATCAGTCCTCGGGAAATGCGACCACCTCAACTTTGTCATTCTGAAGGCCCCCGTTTTGGGGGCCTGAAGAATCCCGACGATGTTAGTCCTTGGCAGTGATTTCCTCTCCACCGTTGATGCTCTTGAAACAATCTCCGGAAAGGCCTGGAGCAGTAATTCGTGAAACCCGGGTAAGAATTAAGCGGCATTCGCCAGATGAACGACTTGTTCCCCGGCAGTATCCTCGGGATTCTTCAGCCCCCTCAAACCGGGGGCTTCAGAATGACAGGTGCGAACCTCTTGGGCGAATGCCAACATTCTTGTGGACTTGCTGCAGTGTGCCCGTTGTGTCAGGATTCTGTCGTTCGATTTATGGGAGGAACATGCGCAAGTTCATTCTGATCTGTGTGATGTCATGTGTTGCAGCAGCTCTGGGACAATCCGGCGCGCCGCAAACTTATACCCTGAAAGCCACTCCTTCGACCGTGGCCTGGGGCTATTACGATGCCGCCGCCACGCCAGTTCTGAAGATCCACTCGGGCGACACGGTGGTGTTCGAAACTTTGCTGACCAATAGCCCTACGGGTCTGGAGAAGGCTGGAGTAGCTCCCGGCGACGTGCAGCAAAGACTGCGCGACGTCTACCAGGAGGTCCCAACCAACAAGCGAGGCCCCGGCGGACACATTCTGAACGGCCCGGTGTACATTGAAGACGCGGAGATCGGAGATACGCTTGAGGTCCGCATTCAAAAGATTGATCTGGCCATTCCGTATGCCTACAACGGCTTCCGCTTTGGCGCCGGATTCCTGACCAACGATTTCCCTTACGCGCGAGTCAAAATCATTCCGCTGGACCGCAAACGCATGATGGCCAGCTTTGCTCCGGGCATTGAAATTCCGCTGCATCCGTTTTTCGGCAGCATGGGCGTAGCGCCCCCGGAAGGCTACGGAAAGATCAACAGCGCGCCGCCCGGTATCCATGCCGGCAATATGGACAACAAGGAGCTGGTTGCCGGAACCACTCTGTACCTGCCTGTTCATGCCAAGGGGGCACTGTTTGAGATCGGCGATGGCCACGCCGGCCAGGGCAACGGTGAAGTGGACATCACTGCGATGGAAACTTCGCTGGTGGGCACGCTGCAATTCATTCTCCGCAAGGATTTGAAGGTCAAGTATCCGCGTGCCGAGACGCCAACGCACTACATCAGCATGGGCTTTGACGATGACCTAAGCGAAGCTACGCGTGTTGCCGTCCGGCAGATGATCGACTTTCTGGTCACGGAAAAACACATGAGCCGCGACGATGCCTACATGCTGACCAGCGTGGCCGGTGACGTGGACATCACGGAACTGGTGGACGGCAACAAAGGCGTCCATGTGATGATGCCAAAGAGTATATTCGTCAAATAGGCGCGACCCCAGGGGGCATCTAAAGCCATACCTCCAGAAAGTACCTTGGTAATGTCTGGAGCTGCGCTGAACTTGTTTAAACTTTGCAGGGGTTCTCAGAAAAATCGACTGGGGAGAAACTGCGATGCTGCTACCTGTCGGGCATGAAAATATGTCGACGCGGCGCTGGCCGATCGTCACGCTGGCGCTGATCGCCATCAACCTTGTCGCTTTTCTGCTGACGGACACTGCCCTTCAGAAGGAAGATCCCGAGCTTGAAACGGTCCGGCAGCACATCCTGCGTCTGGTAATCTTCCACCCCGAACTCACGCAACCGCAGGAAGCGCAACAACTGGTTGCGTACATGGAGAAAAAAAACCCGAAGCGCTGGCAATACGCCAAAGACGCGCCCTACAATCTGCCCGTACTGGACTCATGGGACGCCCGCATCCGCATGGCCAGGAATGACGATGGATTGCAGGAGGAAATGGATTCTCTATGCACCCAGTATGCCGCTTTGTCCAAGACGGCGGTGAGTCAGAGCTATGCGTTTATACCTGTGCATCCCACACTGATGTCGTACGTGACGGCAAACTTTCTTCATGGTGGCTGGCTGCACCTGATCGGCAACATGTGGTTTTTGTGGCTTACCGGCCTGGTATTGGAAGATAAATGGGGCCGCATTCTTTACGCAGTGTTCTATCTTGCGGCTGGCGCTTTCGCGCTGCAAGTCTTCGCGTGGACTGCTCCAGGAAGCCTGACACCCGTACTGGGAGCGTCCGGCGCCGTGGCTGGGTTGATGGGCGCTTTTTTGGTTCTCTTCCCCACCATGAAAATCAAGATTGTCTGGTGGACCTTTTGGCGACTGCTGCAGCCTTATCGTTTCGAGGTCGCGGCATTTTGGCTGCTGCCGTTCTGGCTGCTCACGGAAATCTTTTATGGCTCGCTGGCAGGCTCTTCGGACGGCGTGGCCCACTGGGCGCACGTCGGTGGCTTTGCTTTTGGCGCGGTGATCGCTCTGGTGTTGCGGCTGACCGGCGTGTCGCACAAAGTCGATGAATCGATTGAGGCCAAAGTGAACAAGCTGGTCGTGACCAATGATGCGGCGATTATGGAGGCTTCCGATCTCATGGAACACGGACGCCTGGATGACGCCCTTGCGATCCTCAAGAATTTTGCCGCGGCCAATCCAAATAATGTGGACGCCTGCCGTCTGACACAGCAAATCTATTGGAGAAAGGGAGAGGTCCCTGCCTATCAATCTGAAACCGTGAAGCTCTGCGGCCTGCACCTGCGTGCGCGCGAGCCGGAAATTGCCTGGCAGGAGTACCGGGAGTTCTTGAACTCCGGTGGCGGCAAGATGCCAGCGGCCACATGGCTTGAGTTGTGCCGCGGGGCGGAGACCCAGCAGAATTTTGACGTCGCTCTTGCCGAATACCAGAAACTGATTGCCGCTTATCCTTCCGACCGCCAGTCCGTGATGGCCCAGATCGCAGCCGGCAAGCTCTGTGTGAAGAAACTGGGCCGGCCCCAGGACGGACTCAAGCTCTTCGAGGCGGCGGCCGGTTCTTCTGTTCCGCATCTCGACCTGGATATGAACATCGACTCCGGGATTCGCGAAGCCAAAGCCGCCATGTTGGCTGCCCCGGTTCCGGCAATTGCGAAGTAATCACAGCTTCCAGGCATTCGAAACAACCATAACGCACCGCAAAACATCTTGATGAGTGAGCATTGAACATCGCTCATCGCTCAGTGCTCATTGCATTGCTTACGGATTCAGGAGCGCCAATGAGGTTATTGATTCGCTGGCTGGTGAACGCAGTATCCCTGTTGATCGTGGCCCATTTCGTCCCCGGATTCAAGGTGGCCAGCTTTACCACTGCCCTGATTGCCGCTCTGGTGTTTGGCCTGGTGAACGCCACGCTGGGGACAGTGCTGAAAATACTCACGTTCCCGTTGACAATCCTGACGTTGGGCTTGTTCCTGATCGTCATCAACGCTGCCATGCTGAAGCTGGCGGCAATGATCGTGCCGGGATTTGCGGTCAGTGACTGGACCGCCGCGCTCTTGGGCGCCGTCCTGCTGGCCATCATTTCAGGCGTGCTGCACTGGCTGACGCACGATAAGAAGAGAGAGGAATCCTAATGCATGTGAGTGGCGATCTTTGTCATTATGTTTCCCTAGCCAACGGTCGGGCCTTGCCTGTTAGCACTGATTCAGCCTGTCTCTAGTAGGAAGCCATCTTGGAATGGAGGAAGTGTAGCGCACACAGTTTGGGGAGAACTCCCTGAATCTGCATTTACCCGATTGGCATTCTCGGGATTTTTCGACTCCGCGCCCACGGGCCTCGCACAAGAAACAAAGTCGTGGCGCTCCGCTCAAAATGACAGGGCATAATGATTTCGAATCCACAAGAGACCTGGAACGGGGCTGAGAAGTTACGGAATCGCCCGCAGTCTCTCCACCACATCGAACGCGTTGTTCTGCTGAAACAGCCGGATGGCTGCGATTCCGCGGGCGCCTGCGCGATTGCAGGACCCGGCATTTTCCAAAGTAATTCCGCCTAACGCCAGAACAGGCACGGCAACACCGGCAACCGGCTTTTTGTGGCACATTCTGCTCAGGAGCTGGACGCCTTCGCTGCTGGCCTGTCCGGCCTTTTCAAAGACCGGTCCAAAGACTACAAAGTCCGCGCCATCCAACTGGGCCTGGGCAACCTCTTCCTCGGTGTGGCACGAAACGCTGATGATCGGAGGAACTGCGCCGACGCGGGTGAACACCGCGCGGGCTTCGCCGGCGGAAACGTTCTGGGCCGGCAAGTGCACACCGCTGGCCCCGCAAGCCAGCGCCACGTCGATGCGCGAGTTGATCAGAAGACGGATTGGCGAACCGCCCGGGAAGGCGCTCAAAGCGCGCTCGGCAAGGCCTTCCAGGTCCCGTCCGCTGAGGTCTTTTTCGCGCAGCTGGATGTAATCGACGCCGGCTGCGGCGCACTCCGCAATTTTTCCCAGCAAGCGCGCTTCCTGCTGCGCGTGGCCGCCGGCAAACTGCGAGCGGTCGGTGATATAGCAAAGAATCAGTGACATCGTGACCGGATTAAGGCAGGGTCTGCGCAATCTCCGGACCTTCCTCGGAGACTTGGCGGGCAGCGCGCGGATCAAGATGGAACCTGGTGAGTCCGTCCTTCAGGGCCTGGAACGCTTCTTCCGGAGTGTCCACTAACGTGAAAGCGTTGAGGTCTTCCGGGGCAATAGCGCCGGCGTCGACCAACGCTTCCATATTCAGCACGCGGGTCCAGTATTCTTTGCCGTAGACGATCACCAGGATCCTTTTGGCCAGCTTGTGCGTTTGCGCCAGAGTGAGGATCTCAAATAGTTCGTCGAGCGTGCCGAAGCCTCCGGGAAAAACGACCAGCGCCTTGGCCAGATAGGCAAACCAGTACTTGCGCATGAAGAAGTAATGAAATTCGAAGTTGAGTTCCGGCGTAATGTACGGGTTGGGATACTGCTCCGCGGGCAGCCGGATGTTCAGGCCAATGGTCTTCCCGCCGGCTTCCCTGGCCCCGCGGTTGGCGGCCTCCATGATTCCCGGCCCGCCGCCGGAAGTGACCACAAAGCGATGCCGCTTGCCGGGCAGAGTGATGGTCCACTCGGTCAGCATGCTGGCCAGTTTTCGCGCGTCTTCATAGTAGCGGGCCATTTCCACGGCGGCATGAGCACGCTTCAGGGCGCTTTGCAATGGGTCTGATGCGCCGACAGCCGGGTTGGCCGGTACGGGTTTTTCCAACTCCGTGAGGGCCTGCTCCGCAGTAACTGCGCTGGCCCAGCGAGCTGAACCGAAGAACACGACCGTGTCCTGGATTTTTTCACGGCGAAAACGGGAGAGCGGCTCCGAGTATTCGGCCAGGATACGCAAGATGCGCGCATCCGGGCTGTGCAGGAAATCGGGATTGAGATACGCGAGCGGGGCCGGCGCGAGCCTTGCGTTCACGTCAGTGGTATCGGGAGTTTTTTTATCGTCTGGCATGGCAAGCTGCTGAGAAGTCAGGATACACAAGCCCGGCTGTCTTTGGAAATGTTACCTGAGAAATGTTTTACCGGCGGTCACGATAGCGGACTGCTTCCAGCACGCCAAGCCAGATGTCAATGAATCCCAAACCGGAGACGGCGCCGCGGACAAAACCAAGCTCAAGAAAATGCCGGACGTCCGGCAAACCGGCGAGGAGTCCATTGTTGGTCCATAAACGGGTCCATGGGACCACCACCAGCAGGAGACCCAGCTCAATGCAAAACAAAACATAAACGACCAGGAAAGTGCGTTGCATCCAGACCGGCAATTCCGCGGACTTCTCCACTGGAGGGGAAGGCACGGAGGGATCCTCTGGATGCTCGGGATTGTGAGGAGTCGGGGTCAAAGGGCTCAGGGATGCCAAGGTTCAATAATAGAGGATTTTACGATTTCAGGGACTTGATCCGGCTGGCTACGTCCCGAAAATCAATGTTTGATCCGTACACTTCCATGAAATTCGTCAATGCGGATTTTTTGTCTCCAAAAGCCTCGTACGCCGATGCCAGATCATAATAAATAGAACACCGGCTGTTGGTGTCGAGTCCGGGCAGGTGGAGGGCTTTTTCATACCAGCGGACTGCGGCTTCCGGCACGCCTTTATCCACCAGACATTGGGCCAGCCAGGTATAGGCCTGAATCGGTTGGGTGAATCCGACGCCACGGTCCACGGCGTGGCAAACTTTTTGTAATTCTCCAATGGCTTCATCCAGCAGGCCCATTTCCTTGAAGGCAATTCCCAGGTTGTAATGCGTGTCCGGGTCCTCCTCAGCGGCCGCGTCCGCTTCGTCGTCCTGCAGCTCGGAAAGAATGTCGCTCAGCACGGATGTGGAGTCGGGGTCTTGCATTTCGCCATTGTTGGACGCGGACGGTTGCGCCTGCGCCGATTCCGCTGGGCGTGCGCTGGACTGAGACGGCGCCTGCACGGCGGGGAAATCGGTGAGCGAATTCTCCAGGTCGAGTACAAAGTCGCTGAGGAAATCCTGGCCGGTTTTCTCGGGAGCGGGAGGCTCTGCAATCTTGGCCGGTACTTCCGGAGCAGGCTTGGATTCCGCAACCGGCGCGACTTCGGGCTTCACTGGAGGTGGCATCTCGCTCGCAGGCGGCGCCGCTTGGCGGGCCGGAACTTCAGGAACGACGCTTTCGTGAATAAGGTCTTCATGAATGAGTTCTTCATGGACAGGTTCCGGCGCAACCGTAGCACTCATCGGCGCAGCCGTCTCAACAGGGGCAGGTTCTGGAGTAGGTTCGGCCACCAGCGGTATAGCAACGACGGGCGGCTCTTCTTTCTTTTTGACGGGCTTG
>WNFI01548544.1_pt1 | contig 17850 bp, 13 predicted proteins | sample 5400471 | NCBI WGS metagenome assembly WNFI01 (sample SAMN13153348, study PRJNA577476) | soil metagenome | isolation source: 100 cm saprolite on Douglas fir-dominated hillslope | place: USA:California | collected 2013-09-17 | reverse complement strand
TACACCACCGTCGAGGTCGCAATCCCCTCGGCCACCGTCGCCGTCGTGCTCGAGCTAATCGCCGGCGCCACATCGGTCACCGACAGCGTCACCGCCTGGCTCGAAGTAAGAGGGCCATCGGAGGCAACCACGTTGAAGCTGTAGCTCGTCTTGGTCTCGTAGTCGGGCACCGCGTTCAAAGTCACCGCCCCCGTCGCGCTATTGATCGTGAAGGCCGCCGCATCCGCCCCCGTCAGGCTGAAGCTCACTGACTCCACGTCAGTTGCGCTCGCCGTATACACCACCGTCGACGTGCTCGTGCCCTCAGTTACGCTCACGCTGGTCGCGCTCGTGATCGTCGGGGCCACATCATTAACAGTGATCGAGGACGCGTGCGTTGTCGTCGAGAACGCCGTCGAACCACCGCTGATCGAAGTGTCGACCTTTGCGCCCGTTACCCCGGAAGTCTCGTCCCAGGCTCGGTAGGTAATCGATGAACTGCTGCCGAACCCGATCGGCACGTACCTCATCATGTCGGTCGGACGCAAAAGCAGCGCGGAGTTGTCCGCGACGGTGCCGACAGCCGCCCACGTCGCGCCTCCGTCGACCGAGTACTGCCAGGCGCCGTTGGTTTGCGCCGTGGCCGTAATCGCGATCCCGATCGCCTGGCCCGTGTCGGGATCCGTGGCCGTTCCCATCAGGGAGGATACGGACTGCCCGGAATTAGCGGTGTCATTCTCGGTGATCGTCGTGAAATTCGAAGCCGCGCCGCTCCATACAGGCGCGGTATTGGTAAAGCGCTGATTGAACGTGATCGTCTTGGGTGTCGGATCCGTGTCGACTCCGCCGCTGGCGGTGCCGCCGTCGTCCTGGACCTGAAACGTGAAACTCCTGCTCGAAGCGTTGTCCCCTATGTACTGGAGTCTGCCGCCGATGATGTCGGCTACCGGAATAAACGTGCCGGCGGTAATTGAGACGCCGTTGTTCAGAATGGAATTCGGGCCCGAAGGAAGGGTGGTGATCTTGACCGCCTTCAACGCATTGCCGTCCGTGTCGCTAAAGCCGAAGTCGGCGGCGCTAAAAAGGTAATTACCGGCCTGAACAATGGTGATGGTTTTGCTCGCGCCCGAAGGGGCGTCGTTCACCGACAGGACATCGATCGACGCGGTATCGGTAGCGGTGGAGAAGGCAGTCGCGCCGCCGTTGGCCGTGGTATCCCCAGTCAGTCCATTGGTGCCCGTGGTTCGGTCCCATGCGCGGAAGGTGACCCCGTCCGGGACCGTGCCGTTCCAGTTCGCGTTGGGTTTGAAGTAGAGCCTCGAATTGGCGTCGGCAGCCAACAGCCGCGCGCTTGATGTGCTGACCGCCCCGAGGGCCGACCAGGTGCCCCCGTTGTTGGTGGAGTAGTACCAGGTCCCGTTGGCCGAGTCGGCCCCGACCACGGCAATGCCGAGGTTTGCGCCGACATCCGGATCGGTCACGTTTTGAGCTCCGCTGCCGCTTCCGGAGAGACTCACAAGGCTCGAAACGAGCGTGCCCACCGCGCCGGCGGGCGCTGCCGCATCCTCGAGCTCAGCGGTGAACACCGGGCTCTTCGTCGCGTCGAGCACCGGCGCGGTATTCGCCAGCTCGATTTCTCCGTCGGTGAGGAGCCGCTCGTCGCCGAAGAGCGAGGTCTGGATCGCGCCGGTGGCGACTTCGAGCTTCCAGTTCCCGCCGGACGTAAAGCTGCCCGTGGTATCGGTGGAGGCGGCGACATCGGCGCCTGTGAGCTGCGCGAGAAGCCCGACATAGGCCGCGCCCATTTCGCCGGCCGCAACGTCGCAGCCGTAAAGAAGCAGATCCGCGCCCTTGTCGAGGTGGGCCGCCCAGCCGCTCACCTCGGCGGCGCGCTCCTGCAGTGCATCGAGGCTGAGGACAGCGGTTCCAAGCTTGATCTCCCCCGGGCCGCCATGAGACACGATGTGCACGGCGTCCAACTGGTCATGCGACCTGAGGATTTCCGAAATTTGCTGCACACCGTCGCGCGTCGGATCGAGCACGATCGTTTCAACGTCCGGGCGCGTAGATGCCTTGATTTGCGCGATGGTTTCTCCAGAAAGCGAGCCGTCAATGAAGAGAATTTCGTGCGGCGTGCTTGCTGCGGCGTCGGTACGCGGGTCCGCGGCGGGTTTTTCGGCAATAACCTCGCGAGGATCGACAAGCGGAGCGGCAACTGCGCTCGGCGGGGCCTCCTGGGGAGCAGCGGTCGCCTGGGCGTGAGTTGTCGAAGCGTCGACGGCGCTCTTGTCTCCCTGCAGCGCTGCGGTGGCGCCGGCGGCGAGATCTAGCCCGAGAGCGCCGTCGAACAGCATGCGCGGCTCGAGTGCGATCATCCGCGAGCGGCGCTGCGGAACCTGCGCTTTCCGCGTCTCGGCCTTGCGGTTCGAAGTCTTCGGGGACTTGGATTTCTTGGACATGGCTTTAGGCGGGCGTTATCAGAGCCCGCTCTCCCGGATCAGCACCGATAGGGTGCGATAGACGAAATTCTCAACCACGAATCTCAGGCTCGTTTCGATCCTGACGCTGCCGTGGAACGCGGCGTCCCACTTCAGCTGCGCATCGCGCGGCTTGACGGTGACGCGAAATACCGCTTCCTGCGTAACCAGCGCGCCGCGGGCTCCCTGCTTGACGACGATGTCGCCGCCGTAGATGGATGCGAGCAAGGGCCGCGAAAGCTCCTTCTGCGGCGACTTGTCGACCGACACCACTTCCCCCGAAATCACGGGGCGGTCGGGAATATGAGGATAAAAGCGCACCACCTGGCCGGGCTGGATCGCCGCAACCTGCTGCTCGTTCACGTAGGCCTCGATGACCTGCTCTGAATCCGAGATCACCCTCATCAGCAGCTGGCGCGGATTGATCCACCGGCCGACTATCAGGTCTGGCGCGACATCCCGGACGATTCCGGCCTGGCTGGTACGCAGGACCTGGCGGTCGAACTCCCCTTCGACCGCCTGCTTCTCTGCGAAGGCTTGAGCCAGGCGCTCCTGAAGGACTTGATAGTTTTCCTGTTGGATCCTGCTGGCCGGCATCCGGGACAGCTCGGCGCGCGCCGAGGCGATCGCGATATCCGCCTTCTTGTCGCGCGACCCGAGGTCCGCCGCCTCTACGGTGATCAGATCCGAGTTCGCCGCGACACGTTGCCGGTCCGACACTTTAATCGAGGTCACCTTGCCGGCAAAAGGCGCGTATACCGCGTACTCCTGCTGGGCGCGGAAGACCGCGGGCGCGATAACCTGGTGCGAGACCGGGAACAACCAGACCAGGACCGTGGCTACCGCGAGCACCGCAATCAGCGGGCGGGCAGCCAGTCGCGATGACTGGCGAGCTTTCCACAGATAGACGGCCTCCTTCCATACCGGCATGAGGATGAACCACACCACTTCCACCAGCATGAGGAAAATGCCGAGCAGCTTGAACGCAAGGTGATAGACGAGCAGTGCAATGCCGATGAAGACCGTCAGCCGATAGAGCCAGGTGACGTAGGCGAAAGCGATCAGCCCGGCGCGCTGGTGGGGGCGCAATTGCGGCTCAGGCATCGGCTGTTCGAGGCCGAAGAACGTCCGGCGCAGCCACCACCGCGCGCAGGCAGAGCTGCGCTCATGGAGATTCGGAAAATCGAGCAGGTCCGAGAGCACGAAGTAGCCGTCGAACCGCATGAACGGGCTCAGGTTGACCGCGAGCGTCATGATCCAGGTGCTGCTGGCAAGCACGAAGAACACGTTCTTCGCAGCGCCTTCCGGGGAAAGTGCCCACAGAAAGGTCGAGAAAACCGCGAGCACCAGCTCGGCTCCCATTCCCGCACAGGCGATGACAAGCTGCTTGCGCTGATCGGACAGCTTCCAAGTCTCTCCGGTATCCGTGTATAGGTAGGGCCACATCACGAGGAAGGCGACTCCCAGGGTCGGCACCCGCACTCCGTAACGGCGGGCTGCAAAGGCGTGGGCCAGCTCGTGCACGACTTTGGAGAACGTTACCGCGATGGCGTAGTAGAGGAACGCCTGCGGCGTGAACATGCGTCCCATCGCATCGGTGAAGCTGTACCACTCCCTGGACAAGAGGTAGAGGTCGAGCCCGAGCAGCACGACAACCAGCAGAACGAAGCCGCGCGTGAAGAAGATATCCGTGAGCGAGACCATGCGCGCGAGAAAGGCGTCCGGCCGGATAAGGGGGATGCGGAAAAACAGGTAGTGGTGCAGGAGCTGCTTGTACCAAGCCTGCTTGGATACGCTCAGGCGCGAGGCAAGCGATTCCCGCGCCATCGCACTCCAGCCAACCGATCTCGAAGAACGAATTGCGGATCGGATCGAGAATGCGCCAGCTCGGCGAGCCGTCGTGGTGAGCGGCGCCCGGATAAAGACGCAGATCCTCACGCAGCGGCGGCAGCATGACAGGCTGCGCGGCAGCGCCAGCGGCTCCCATAGGCTTCGCCTGAATCATCTGGCTCTTATCTCCCGTTTCCCCCGGACCCTTTCTCTAGGGTCTCCTGGTCGATAGTCATTCTGCTCCGGCTAGCGCAACCAAATGACAATTTTGGTAATGGTACTGGACTATAAAACATACGGTTAACCAAGTGCTTATGTTACTTAACTGAAGCTTTTTGCGAAGTTCTTACAAGTTCTTCCAGGACGCCCGGCAAGCCGCGCCGGGGCGCGCGCGAAGGCCGACAGCATGAAAGCACAAACTACCCGCTCCAGCCGGCCCGGTAAATCAGGGAAAACCTCAGGAAAAGGCTCGAAAAACCCTAGACTTAAGATCCGCTAAACCAGTTGTAGCCCTTGTCTTCCCAGTAACCGCCCGGATAGTCGTTTGTCACGAAAATCTCCGAGATGTGCTTGGGATTCTTGAAGCCCAGCTTGGTCGGAATCCGAAGCTTCATCGGGAAACCGTACTTGGGCGGCAGAATCTGGTCGGCGAACCGGAACGTGAGAAGAGTCTGCGGGTGGAGCGCGGTGGGCATGTCGATGCTGGTGGAGTAGTCGTCCCTGCACTTGAAGCCGACGTGCTTCGCCGAAAGGTCGGCGCCAATTCGCTGCAGGAACTCGGAAAAACGCACCCCGCTCCATTTGCCGATGGCGCTCCAGCCCTCGACGCAGATGTGCCGCGTAACCTGCGATACCTGCGGCAACGCATACAACTCGGGCAACGCCCAGGGTTTCTTGTCCCGGATCAGCCCGGCCAGCTCCAGGCGGTAGCCTGCGCCGTCCACGTCGATCACTTCCTCCTCACTGTAGTAGGCGTTGAAAGGAAACGGCATCGTGATCCTGCTTTCGGGAAACTCCGGCGCGAGCCTGCGGGGGTCGAAGAGCCAGTCCTGCACGCCATCGTTCCAGCGCGACATGGCCGAGAGAGTCTTTTGCACGCTTTCGTCCCCCGTCAGGTCGCAGCCGGAGAGCAATGCAAGCGCGCCCACCGATAACCCCTGCTTCAGAAACAGCCGCCGCTCGAGGCTCGCGAGCTTGGCCGAGCGATGAACGAGAAAGCCCGAGCCCATTCCTGGCTTCTTGCTCATCGGGCTCTCCTAGCGCGGCCCGTAATCATGGTTGGGAATGTGCGCGGAACCAGAGCCACCATCACCACGTGCACAGCGGCAATAAGTGCGACCGCGGCCATTGCGAGGAAATGCACGAGCCGCGCGCCCTCGTAGTCGCCCATGAGCGCGGCAAGCCAATAAAGCTGCACCGGTTTCCAGATCGCCAAGCCTGAAAGCACCAGCACGACCAGCGCGACAATCAGCGCGAGGTATGCTGCCCGCTGGGCGGCGTTATAGACCGAGAGATCCTCGTGGGCAAGCTTGCCGCGCAGCGCAGCGCGCACGTCGGCCAGCACTCCACCCGGGGAAATGGGCAGTAGTTTTCGGCGGAAATGCCCCGAAGCAAGGCCGTAGACGACATACACCAGCCCGTTCAGCGCCAGCAGCCACATTGCGGCGAAATGCCACTGCAAGGCGCCCGCGAGCCAGCCCCCCAAGGTGAGCTCGTACGGAAAGCTGAAGGGAAATAGCGGCGCAGCGTTGTAGATCTGCCAGCCGCTCGTGATCATCATCAGGACGACCAACACGTTGATCCAATGCGTGACACGCACGACAAGAGGGTGGATCTTGATCGTTGTGCCCTTGTCCCCTAGCTCCAAACCTATCTCCTTCGCCAGGTAGTGCTTGAACCACTGTCCTCCAGCACGATGCCCTTGTCCAGCAATTCTTTGCGTATGTCGTCGGCGCTCTTGTAATCCTTACGCAGCCTCGCTTGCAGCCGCGCAGCGATCATCCGGTCGATTTCCTCGGCAGGCAGCGGCTGGATCCCGCCCTGGAGAAATTTCTCGGGATCGCGCTGCAGGATCCCGAGCGCGCCGCCGAGTGCTTTCAGTTGCGCGGCCGCTCCGGGCCGCCCATGGAACGCTTCGCTCGCCAGATCATGCAGCACTGCCACGGCTTCCGGGGTGCCGAAGTCGTCGTCCATGGCCTCCTTGAATCGCTTGGCCTGCGGCGCGTGCCAGTCCAGAGGCACGTCCTTTCCATGGGCTTCCTTCAACGCAGTGTAGAGGCGCGCCAGCGCCTGCCTAGCGTCATCCATGTGCACATCGGAAAAGTTCAGCTGGCTGCGGTAGTGCGTTCGCAGCATGAAAAAACGCAGTGTCTCGCCGTCGTAGCGCTTCAACACGTCTCGGATGGTGAAGAAATTGCCCAGCGACTTCGACATTTTCTCGTTGTCGACATTGAGGAAGCCGTTGTGCATCCAGTAGTTGACGAAGGGCTTGCCGGTCGCGGCTTCGCTTTGCGCGATCTCGTTCTCGTGGTGGGGAAACTGCAGGTCCATGCCGCCGCCGTGGATATCGAAGTGCTCGCCCAGGATGGCACAGCTCATCGCAGAGCATTCGATGTGCCAGCCCGGGCGGCCCTTGCCGAACGGCGCTTCCCACTTAGCGTCTCGGGGTTCACTCTCCTTCGCGCTTTTCCAAAGCACGAAATCCAGCGGGTCGTCCTTGCCGTCGAGCACGGCCACGCGTTCGCCAGCGCGCAACTGATCGAGCGACTTGCCCGACAGCTTGCCGTAACCGGGAAACTTGCGAACCGAATAGTTGACGTCGCCGCCAGACGCGCGATACGCGAAGCCCTTGCGCTCCAACGTCGAGATCATAGCGATCATCTGCGGCACGTGCCCGGTCGCCCGTGGTTCGTGCGTCGGCCGCAAGACACCCAGCGCCGCCACGTCCTCGTGCATCGCCTGCGTCATTTCCTCGGTCAGTTGGCGGATCGGAATCTTGCGCTCCAAGGCCCGCTTGATGATCTTGTCGTCGATGTCGGTGATGTTGCGAACGTAGGTGACGTCGTAGCCCAGCGTCTTCAGCCAGCGGTAGGCCACGTCGAACGCGATCATGAAGCGTGCGTGGCCGACGTGGCACAGGTCGTAAATCGTCATGCCGCACACGTACATGCGCACTTCCCCCGGACGCAGAGGAATGAATTCCTGCTTGGTCCTGCCGAGCGTGTTGTAGATTTTCAGCATCGGAAAACCCGCAAGGCCGGTTGTGAACCAGCGGGGGTTAGTCTAGAATGCGACGCTTTCGTAGGGCCTTGAAAATATAACACAATGCTGATTTTCGCCGCTCCACGGCCTGGTCTGTGCCGGGGCTTGATCGCGCTCGTCGCGGCAGCTGCGGTCGCCGCTTTTCCGGCGCGCGCCGACGAGTTGCAGGACGCCGCCAAGCTGCTCAAGGCGGGCCAGCACCAGCAGGCGCTCGAGGGCGTAAACAGGGTGCTCGCCAACAAGCCGCGCGATCCGCAGGCGCGCTTTCTCAAGGGCCTTATCTTTACCGAGCAGGGCAACACCAGGGAAGCGATAGACATTTTTTCCAAGCTTACCCAAGACTATCCGGAGCTCCCCGAGCCGTACAACAACCTCGCGGTGATTTACGCCTCGCAAGGGCAGTATGAAAAGGCACGTACCGCGCTTGAGCAGTCTATCCGCACGCATCCGAGCTACGCCACCGCGTATGAGAATCTCGGCGATGTCTATGCAAAGCTCGCGAGCCAGGCTTACGACAAGGCGCTACAGCTCGATTCCTCCAACGCCGGGGCCCAGAACAAGCTTTCCCTGGTGAGGGAGCTGGTCGGCGGGCCTTCGCCCGCAGCGGCCAGTCCTCCGGTAATTGTGGCGCAGGGAACGGCGGCGCCCGCGGCGAAGCGCGCGGCGGAAAAGCCTGCGGCCCCGAAGGCAGCCCCTGCGAAGCCGGCTGACACGACCTCCGAGGTCCTGGCGGCGCTAAACGGCTGGGCCCAGGCTTGGTCCACGAAGAACGCCGACGCCTATGTTTCGTACTATGCCAAGGATTTCAAGACGCCGGGGGGCGAGTCCTGGGCCGATTGGGAACAGGCGCGCCGAACCCGCATTGCTGCGCCCAAGTCGATTTCCGTGGCAATCGGCTCGCCCAAGGTGACCATGAACGGCCCCAACCAAGCGAAGGTGACTTTCAGGCAGTCTTACCGTTCCGACGTGCTGAAGAGCACGAGCACGAAGACTGTCGTGATGGTGAAGAACGACGGTCGCTGGCAGATACAGCAGGAGCGATCGGGAAGCTAATGCGGCAGGTTCTTCTCGCCCTGCGGGCCCTGGCTCTCGCTTCTTAGTGCGCGGCGACCTGCTGCTCGCCCGCTCGCGGCCGCTGCAGACCTTCGGCAACGTCGCCAAGACCGTACCGCAGGAGCGCATCGACGATCTGCGCGAAGAAGCGCTTGCGCGGCTAAGTGCGCAGCGGCAGCGGCCAGACGAGGGCCGGTTGCCGCGTCTCCTGCTGCAGCTTCATTCGGAGCAGAAGCACGCCCTTGTCGTCGATTCGCGGCGGTCGCGGCTCTACGTGTTTGCCAATGCGAGCGGGCGCCCGCGCCTGATTGCTGACTACTACGTCACACTCGGAAAGAACGGCGTCGAGAAGACGCGCGAAGGCGACCAAAAGACGCCGATCGGCGTCTATCACGTCACCGGCAACCTACCGCGGCAAAAGCTCACCGACTTCTATGGCGCCGGCGCATTCCCGATCAATTACCCGAACGAGTGGGATCGCCGCAAGGGCCGCGACGGCCATGGGATCTGGCTGCACGGCACGCCCTCCGCCGTCTACAGCCGGCCGCCGCGGGCGAGCGATGGCTGCATCGTGCTCGCCAATCCCGATCTTAAGAGGCTCGGCGGCTATCTGCAGATCGGCCTTACGCCGGTAATCATCGCCGACGAGGTGGAATGGAGCGACGCCGCCGCGGTCGAGGCGGAACGCAGCTCGCTGAGCGCGGCGCTCGAGCAGTGGCGCGCCGATTGGGAAAGCCGCGACACCGAGCGCTACCTCGCGCACTATTCCGCGCGCTTCAGCACCGACCGCCAGGACCTCGCGGCCTGGGGCGAGCACAAGCGCAGTGTGAATGCGGCCAAGAAGTGGGTCAGCGTCCGGCTGTCGCGCGTCTCCATGTTCCGCTATCCCCGCGAAGGCGACTTCGTGCTGGTGAATTTCGATCAGGATTACCGGTCCAGCAACCTTTCCAAAGTCATGCGCAAGCGGCAGTACTGGATCAAGGAGACCGGGAGCTGGAAGATTCTGTATGAGGGGGCGGCATGAATCTTAAGTTTTTTCTGAAACCCCTTGTCGTGCTTTCCGCCGCTGCCGCGGCGCCGGGCGCGATCGGCGCCGACCCGCAGGTTGACCTGAAGACCAGCGCCGGGACGATCCGTCTCGAGCTCTATCCAGGCAAGGCGCCGAAGACCGTGGAGAATTTCCTCAAGTACGTCAAGGACGGCCACTACAACGGCACGATCTTCCATCGCGTCATCCCAGGTTTCATGGTGCAGGGGGGCGGCATGACGCCGAACATGGCGCAAAAATCCACCCGCTCTCCGGTTCCTATCGAATCAAAAAACGGATTGAAGAACGAGGTCGGCTCGGTCGCCATGGCACGTACTTCGGATCCCAATTCAGCGACGGCCCAGTTCTTCGTCAACCTCGCCAGCAACGGCTTCCTCGACTATCCGGGACAGGACGGGTACGGCTATACCGTCTTCGGCAAGGTCGTGAGCGGAATGGACGTGGTTAACAAGATCGCCGCTACGCCTACCGGCACCCAGGGCATGCATCGCGACGTGCCGCGCACGGCGGTGGTCATCGAGTCAGCCAGCGTGGTCGGTGGCAAGTAGCCTTTTCATCTCCGACCTCCATCTAAGCGAGGAAAGGCCGGGGGCAAACGAGACCTTCTTCTCCTTCATCGAGGAGAAGGCGAGCAAGGCCGATTCGCTGTACATCCTCGGGGATTTTTTCGAGTACTGGGCGGGCGATGACGACCTCGCCGAGCCATTCCATTCCGTGATCGCGGGATTTCTGCGCGGCCTGTCCGAAAGCGGCGTGGAGCTGTACGTCATGCACGGCAACCGCGATTTCCTCGTGGGCCGGCGGTTTTGCGCCGAAACCGGCGCCGTGCTGCTGGAGGACCCGACGGTCATGCAGCTCGGAGGTACCCCGACTCTTTTGATGCACGGCGATACGTTGTGCACCGGCGACGTGGATTACCAGGCCTGGCGTCAAGTCGCGCGCTCGGCGGATTGGCAACGCGAGTTCATGTCCCGGTCACTCGAGGCTCGGCGCGAGATCAGCCGCGGCTTGCGCCGGGAAAGCATCGCTGCCATCGCGAATAAACCGATGGAGATCATGGACGTCGCGGACTCTGCGGTGCGCGACGCGTTCCGCCGCCACGGCGTCAGCCGGCTGATCCACGGCCACACACATCGCCCGGGCCGCCATCAACTGGACGTGGACGGACGCCGCTGCGAACGATGGGTGCTGCCGGATTGGTACGGGCGCGGTGGCTATCTCGAGATCAGCCGCGGCGCGCCCCGGCTGGTGCGCTTCTAGGTAATTCTCACGCGGCGGCCGCGGCCAGCTCCTCGGGGAGCGGCAGGTAGAGCGTGAATGTACTGCCCTTGCCGATCTCGCTGGACAAGCGGATTTCTCCGTCGAGCAGGCGGGTGAGCTCGCGGCTGATCGACAGCCCCAGCCCGGTGCCGCCGTATTGCCTGCTGGTCGCGCCGTCGGCCTGCTGGAAAGCCTCGAAGATGATGTCCTGCTTGTCCTGCGGAATTCCGATGCCGGTATCGACGACCGAGAACTCGACAACGGAGGGCGCCGTGCTCAAGCGTGCGTGCTCCGGCGACCAGCCCGAGCGCGCCGGCGCGACGCGAAGCGAAACGCTGCCATGCTTGGTGAACTTGAAGGCATTGGCAAGCAGGTTCTTCAGCACCTGCTTGAGCCGTGCCGCGTCCGTTCGAATCGACGGCGGCAGGCGCGCGTCGACGATAACGCTGAACTGAAGGCCCCGGTCCTGCGCCATTTGCTGGAATGTCCGTTCCAGATCGTCGCGCAACTCGTCGAGACGCGCCGGGGCGAGGGTAACCGAGCTCATCGCACCGGACTCGATCTTCGCCAGGTCGAGCAAATCGTTGATCAGGGCGAGCAGATCGAGGCCGGAGGCGCGGATCGTCTGCGCGAACTGCACCTGCTTGGCGGTGAGATTGCCGCCGACGTTGTCGGCCAGAAGCCGCGCCAGGATAAGCAGGCTGTTCAGAGGTGTGCGCAACTCGTGCGACATGTTGGCGAGGAACTGCGACTTCGCTTCGCTCGCGTTCTCGGCTACGACCTTGGCGCGAATCAGCTCCGCCTCCGCGCGGTTACGCTCGGTCAGGTCGCGCGTCACCTCGGAATAGCCGATCAGCTCGCTGGTTTCGTCGCGCACTGCGGTAAGCACCACGCTCGCCCAGAACGTCGAGCCGTCCTTGCGCACGCGCCAGCCCTCCTCCTGGTAGCGGCCTTCCTTGCGCGCGACCCCTAAGCCCTGCATCGGTTTGCCGCTCTCTGCGTCCTCACGCGGATAGAACCGAGAGAGGTGCTCGCCGATGATCTCGTCCGCGGCGTACCCCTTGATGCGCTGCGCACCTGCGTTCCAGCTCGCTACCCGGCCTTCGGTATCGAGGCTGAAGATGGCGTAGTCGACCACGCTGTCGACCATCAGTCTGAAGCGCCGCTCGCTTTCGGTGAGCATCCGTTTGGTGCGCACACGCGCCGCGATGTCCTCGTGCAGCAGGCGGTTGGCCTCTTCCAGGTCCTCGGTGCGCACGCGCACCCGAGACTCGAGCTCGGCCTGCCTGCCGCGCAGCTCGGCCATGGCGGCCTCGAGCTGGCTCAGCACGGCGCAGAGCACGAGACCCGTCGCGACGAGCGTGCCGATGAAAGCCAGGAGAATGAGGAGCGATTCGTGAGCCGGTGGCACGGCGAAGGGGCCGGTCTGCTGCACGAGCGTGTACCAAAGCGCGATGGCACATATCGCCGCGATAGCCGTCGTGACGCCCCGCTGTCCAAACCTAAATCCCGCCCAGACGACAAATGGCACCAGCACGAAGGTGCGGCTGAAGTCGCCGCCGAACACGACGAGCGCGGCAAGGATGAGTAGCGTCCAGAAAACCGCACCCTCCAGCACCCTGCGCCTTGTCCACACGACGGTGTCGGGCGCGGCCCAGCTGAATAGGAGAGGCGCGATCACCAGTATTCCCGAGCTGTCTCCCTGCCACCATATCCACCAGTTCCAGAATAGGTCTGCGCCACTAAGAGAATGCGTGACCAGGAGAGGGAGCAAAGCAAACGTTGGGGCTATGGCTGCGCTCAACGCGGCCAGCGCGACGAATTTGATCACGTCCGGCACGCGCGCGAAGCGATACGGAATACCGACATGGCGGCGGATGAGTGCCGAGGCGACCACCGACTGCAGGGCGCTTCCCGTGGCGATCGTGACCGAGGTGAATATCGAGGCTTCGATTGTGAGATTTGCGGCCAGGCTGCCCAGCCACACCCCCGGCCACAGGCGTGCGCCGAACATCAGTAGCGCTGCGACCGCTATGCCTGAGGGTGGCCAGATGGGACTCGCATAGCCGGGCGGAATCGCGAACAGCAATGAAAGCTTGGCTGCCGCGAAGTAGACGCCCGTGAGCAGAACGATCTGCCCGGCCTGAATCCAGGTCCGCCTCGAGGAAACTAGGGCCTTATGCACATAAGGATTATGCACACAGGGATGGGCTGCGATCCGAGGACTTAGGTCACTCTAGCCCAGGCCCGGGCTGAGATCCGCCTTCAAGTCCGCAACCGCTTCCAAACCGACCGCGATCCTTACCAGGCCGTCGCCGATTCCGGCGGCGGCACGCGCTTCCGGAGAGATTCGCCCGTGCGTAGTCGTTGCAGGGTGAGTGATCGTGCTCTTCACGTCGCCCAGGTTGCCGGTGATGGAGATAAGGCGCGTAGCGTCGATCAGCTTCCACGCCGCCTGCTTGCCGCCCTTGACCTCGAACGACACGACCGCTCCGCCCGCCTTTTGCTGCCGCGCGGCAAGCGCATGTTGCGGATGAGAAGCCAGCCCCGGATAGAACACGCGCGCCACTGAGCGATGGCTTTCGAGCCAGCGCGCAAGCTCGAGCGCGGCCGCAGATTGGGCACGCATGCGCAGCTCAAGCGTCTCGAGCCCCTTGAGGATCACCCACGCATTGAAGGGCGAAAGGGAAGGCCCGGCGGTACGCAGGAACGGGAAGATCTGCTCGGTGACGATCTTCGCCGCCCCGAGCACGGCCCCGCCGAGCACCCGCCCCTGGCCGTCCAGATGCTTGGTCGCGGAGTGGATCACGAGATCCGCGCCGAACTCGAGCGGGCGCTGCAGCGCCGGCGTGCAGAAGGCGTTATCCACGGCGAGCAGCGCGCCTGCTCGCTTGGCTACCGCCGCCAGCGCAGCGATGTCGGAGATCTCGGTGAGCGGATTCGACGGCGTCTCGAGGAAGAGCAGGCGCGTCGACGGCCGCACGGCGCGCTGCCACTCTTCCGTGCTCGACGGAGAAACGAACGTCGTCTCGACACCGAAGCGCGACAGGATGCCGCCGAAAAGCTGCACGGTGGCGCCGAACACCGCGGTCGAGCAGACGATGTGGTCGCCGCTTTTCAGCAGCGCCATCGCGGTGGCGAGGATGGCGGACATGCCCGAGGCGGTGGCAACGCAGGCCTCGGCGCCTTCCAGCGCCGCCAGCCGGTCCTGGAACATCGACACGGTGGGATTGCTGAAGCGCGAATAGACGAAGTCGCCGCTGCTGCCGGTGAAGCCTTCGGCCGCCTGCGCGGCGTTCTCGAACACGAAGCTCGAGGTCAGGAACAGCGCTTCGGAATGCTCGCGGAACTCGGAGCGCGCCTGGCCGGCGCGCACGCCCAGCGTGGAAATCTCGAACTCTTTGTCCATAAAAAAACCCGGCCTCTCTTGGATCAAGCGGACCGGGTTTCCTCGGCACGCTTTAGCGGCATTTATTACGCGCCCGCAAGCTGTGGCTCAAATCGGCGCGACAGACTCCACTATAGCAAACTTATTGCGCAGTGGCCAGATTGAGGTCGAGCTGCGCTCCTTCGTCGTCCCCGGAATCGCGTGCCGCGTCGCGGCGGATCTCGATGGTTCGCAGGTAGTCGCTGGTGACGTCGCCGGTAATGTAGATGCCGTCGAAGCACGAGGTCTCGAAGCTCGTCAGCCGCGGATTGGCGCGCCGCACCGCGTCCTTCAGCGCTTCGAGGTCCTGGTAGACGAGGGCGTCGGCGCCGATCTCGCGCGCTACTTCCTCCTCGCTACGGTGCGCGGCAATCAACTCGGCCCGGGTAGGCATGTCGATGCCGTAGACGTTGGGAAAGCGCACCGGCGGGGCCGCGGAGGCAAAGAACACCTTGCGCGCGCCCGCCTCGCGGGCCATCTGCACGATTTCCCGGCTGGTGGTGCCACGCACGATCGAATCGTCGACCAGCAGCACGTTCTTGCCCTTGAACTCCATCGACATGGGGTTCAGCTTCTGCCGCACCGAGCGCGAGCGCACCGCCTGTCCGGGCATGATGAAAGTGCGCCCAATGTAGCGGTTCTTGACGAAGCCTTCGCGATAGGGAACCCCCAGCCCCTGCGCGAGCTGCAGCGCCGAGGGTCGGCTCGAGTCGGGAATCGGGATGACGACGTCGACGCTGAGTTGCCGGTACTGGCGCCGGATCTTCTCGGCGAGCTTCTCGCCCATGTTGAGACGTGTCTCGTACACCGAGGCGCCGTCGATGAGGGAGTCGGGGCGCGCCAGGTAGACGTATTCGAAGATGCAGGGATTCAGGCTCGATTTCGGCGCGCACTGCTGGCTGTGGAAATTGCCGTCCTCGTCGATGAGCACCGTCTCACCCGGCGCGACGTCGCGCAGCACGCGGAAGCCGAGCGCGTCGAGCGCTACCGACTCCGAGGCCACCATATACTCGGTACCTGTCTCTGTTTCGTTGTAGCCGATGACGAGCGGCCGGATGCCAAAGGGATCGCGGAACGCGAGCACGCCGTAACCGGCAATCATGGCGACGACGGCGTAGGCACCTTTCACCCTGCGATGGACGTTGGCCACGGCCGTGAATATGATCTGCGGCTCCAGCCGCAGCTTGACCGAGGCCTTCTCCAGCTCGTGGGCCAGCACGTTGACCAGGACTTCGGAGTCCGACCCCGTGTTGATGTGCCGCAGATCGGTGCGGAACATCTCGTCCTTGAGCGCATCCGCGTTGGTGAGATTGCCGTTGTGAGCGAGGACGATGCCGAACGGCGAATTGACGTAGAACGGCTGAGCCTCTGCCACCTTGAAGGCCGACCCTGCCGTCGGGTAGCGGCAATGCGCGATCCCCATGTTGCCGGGGAGCGTGCGCATGTTGCGCGTGCGAAACACGTCGCGCACCTGGCCGCTGCCCTTGTGCATGTGAAACGAGTTGCCTTCGCTCGTGACGATTCCCGCGGCGTCCTGCCCGCGGTGCTGAAGCAGGAGAAGCCCGTCGTACAGCAACTGATTGACGGGCGAACGAGCGACGATTCCGAGGATCCCGCACATGGGGAGCGCACTCCCTCAGTCGTTAAGGGTCAATGATAGCGCAGACGTTCGCCAAGCGCGGGCGGCAGCCACGGTTTTAGAGCAAGGCAGAGGTTGCCGAGAAATGGCCCGCTGGCAGACTGCTTCCACGCCGCCTGGCGGGGCAGTGGCGTCAAGCCTGCGACAAGCCCTAGCGCGACGACGATGAGGGCGCCACGCGCAATCCCGAACAGCGCCCCGAGTGTGCGGTCGAGGCCGCCCAGGCCCGCGGCTTTGAGAATCTTGGACAGCAGCAAGCCGGCCAGCGTGCTCAGCGCGAGAACGAGTACGAAAATCCCCACAAAAGCCAGGAGAACGCGCAGCTCGGGCTGCCAATTCGATTCGGGCAGCAACTCGCCCAGTGGTCCGGCAAGGAGGTTGGCGGCAAGGAAGGCGATCACCCAGCCGGTGAGCGATATGACCTCGCGCACCAGCCCGCGCCATACACCCCATAAAACGGACACCAGCATCACGCCGAGCACGGCGTAATCGAGCCAGGTCATCCCGCTTTGGTGCTCACATTCCCCGGCTTGAGGCCGAGGCCCTTGAGGGTCTCGAGCGCTTTCTCCGCCTCGTCTTTAGTAGCGAACGGGCCAGCGCGCACGCGCGTCACCGTACCCGCCTTCGTCGCCACCGCCTCCGTGTAGTAGCGCACCTTCGCCCCGGCCAGCTTGGCGATCACGCGGTCGGGGTCCACGAAGGCCCCGACGGCTATCACGTATTCGGCGTTCGCCAGCGCGGCTTCTGCCCGTGCCCGCTCGGCAACAGCCGACTTCGCCGGCACTTTTTTCTCTTCCGGCTTCTTCGCCTCGGCCTTTTTTTCTTCCGCTTTCGGCTCCGGTACCGGCTTTCCTAGGAGTCGCGGCGCGGGCGCGGCCTTGGGGGGAATCTTGGGCGTGAACGCACTTTCGTCCTCGCCGGGAATTCGCACGCTCACCGGCGGCCCGCTGCGGCGCGGCTCCGCATCGAAAACCATGGGCAGGACGATGACCGCGAGCAGCACGAGCGCGACCGCGCCGACCAGCCGCCTGCGCGCGCGGCGTTTCAGCGTGTCGACGTCTTGTTGTTGTTCAGCCATGCCATGATTTCGCCGACGGTGAGAAAGGACCCGAACACGACGATCTTATCATTCTCGCCTGCCCGCTTTTTCGCCGCGGCAAAGGCCTCACTCGGAGAGGCAAACTGGTGCACGTCCGGTGCGCCCCTCAACTGGGACCCAATCTCAGCGGCCGACGCCGCGCGCGGGCCCGACAGGGTCGCCAGATGCCATCGGTCTATGCGCGGCGCGAGTTCGCGCAGCACGCCGGCGATATCCTTGTCGCGCAGCATGCCGCATACCGCGATCGTCTCGGCAGCGAATCCGGAGGCGGCCAGATTGCGGGCCAGCGTTTTCGCCGCCTCGACATTGTGCGCAACGTCGAGAATCACCTGCGGGCGCCCCGGCAGTACCTGGAAGCGCCCGGGCAAAGCGACCTCTGCCAGGCCGCGCCTCGCGTCCTGCATGGCGATCGGCAGCCGGTCGAAGAGCGCGTCGAGGGCGCACAGCGCCGCGGACGCGTTGCGCAGCTGAATGCCGCCGCGCAAGGCGGGATATGCAAGCCCGGAGCGCTTCCCGCCTGGCCCCCAGTAAGACCACTGCGCCGGTTCCGCTGAGTATCCAAAGTCTTTTTGAAAGAACAATTTCATGCCAACTGCAGACAGCACCGAGTCCGGCGGATCGGGTTCGGCCACTACCGCCGGACGACCGGCGCGGAAGATACCCGCCTTTTCCCGGCCAATGCTCTCGCGCGTGCCGCCGAGATAGTCGACGTGATCGACGCCGACGCTCGTGAGCACCGCGCAATCCGCGTCGACCGCGTTCACCGCATCGAGCCTG
>WNFI01655384.1_pt1 | contig 17856 bp, 29 predicted proteins | sample 5400471 | NCBI WGS metagenome assembly WNFI01 (sample SAMN13153348, study PRJNA577476) | soil metagenome | isolation source: 100 cm saprolite on Douglas fir-dominated hillslope | place: USA:California | collected 2013-09-17 | reverse complement strand
CCGCCCTCCGTCACGCGTCCCCGAGCTGTCCGGCTGCCCCGCCAACCAACGCCCGCCCTCCCGGCCACGTGCCCATCGAAACCGTGCGCTACCTGATGCTGCGGACACATAGTAAATACGTTTGTAGTCGCTGTCAAGTACAATCTGATGACCTAAGTATCCGTGGGTGGTTGCAAAAGTAGGCGGAACCCGCTATGTTTGGGGCAACATGCTGAGCGGAGGCGCGGAAATGCTGGACATTCCTTTGGGAGTCACAGGTAATCGCTTTGGATTCATGGACTTCCTGGCGTTCAAGCGGTTGATTAAGGGCGGGACTACTCAGTCGACCGTCCGCGTGCCGAAGACCATCCTTGAGCGAGTGGCCAAGATCAAGACCGAAATGGGGCTCAGCAGATCGATGACTTTGATTTACCTGATGGTCCAGGGCCTTGAGCGGGTTGAGGCCTTCCGAAAATGTGGCACCAACAGTGGCACCAGGAAGGAAATATAATGGAGCGGGAAAAGGGATTTGAAATCTTACGCCGATCGCTTGGAAGCTCAGCGATAACGGTTGTTTGCTGGGTTTTCCCTCGGAGACGGGCTGTTCACCAGTCTCAATCAAATACACCAACCGCTCTATCAAATACTCCAATTAGCAAAAACCTGGCACCAGTGCCATCCCCAGCACCGCCCGCGGGTGCGGCGAGATGAGTATCAAACCCAAAGGCCCAAAGTGCAACTGGTGCGAGTACCACACGGACGTGTTGCGGAAGCATCAGCGATGGCTGAAAGAGTTTTGGAAGCTCGTCGTCCAGCTCAACCCGGACATCGATGACGGTGCGCTCGGGCTCATCATGCAAGAGCGGCTGGAGAAGCTCAGGAAGATGTTGCCATGAGGGCGACATTCCATCCGCACTCGGTTGCGGACGAATGCACGGCAGTATGCCCGGCTTTCAATCCAGACGCGTGGCGCTGCAGCAACTGCAACCGTCAGCGCCCGATGATGGCGGATACCGAAGACTGGCCGAGACAACTCTGCGACGAATGTTTTACGGTTTCGCTGCTGCGGGCGTTCCAGCGGGCGGCGGAACAGTGAGAGATGTAAGCGACAGGAAGCGCACCTGGGACGGCAAAGTCCGCCGAGTCATTCAACGCCGCGCAGGCAAATGGTTGTTCGAGTGCGGGCACTGGTACTCGCCGTTTGCAACAGGCAACCAGGGCAAGGTACCCAACCACGCCGTTTGCGAGGAGTGCCCAGAGGAGCGGCCGTGAGCGTCCAGACCGTCGAAGACTGGAACGCGGAGCGGCGGCGGCTGCTGTTGGGGGAGGACTGATGGACTGGGCCAACGAACGGTACGTGCGGCTGTACACGCGGGACACCGTTGGTTGGAAACTGTTGCCGTGGGAGTCGAAATGCCTGCTCGTCATCCTGATGCGCAAGCTTGACCGGGCCGGGGTGCTGGACGTGGGCGACACGCACCCGGTTCGTGCGATCGCAGCCATCACAGACTTGCCGCTCGAGCTCGTAGAAAAAGGGCTGCCATCACTCTTGGAAGCAGGCACTTTTTCCTCAAGCCTGTCACAAATCGTGATGCCCCGTTTCCTTGATGCACAGGATGCTGCGGCCTCCGATGCTCAACGTGCCCGCGAATCTCGCGCACTGCGTCGAGACAAGGCTCAAAGCATCACGTTTCGTGACGCTGCCATCACGAAAATGGACGCAACCGTCACACTCAGTCACAACCTGTCACTCCAGCCTAACCAGCCACGCCAGCCAGATAAAGAAGCATTGTCGACAAGTTCTGAAAAACCGAACTTGCTCGACCTCTCTCCGCTGCCTGCTGAATCCAAATTCGACTCACAGTTCAAGGAAGTCTTCGACTACTGGGTAGCGAAAACGGGACGAGACGCCAAACGGACCAAACCCAGCCCAGACAGGAAAAAGAAAGTCCGCGAACGGATGAAAGAGGGCCACACCCTCGAAACGCTCAAGCTCGCGGTCGATGGCATCTGCCTGGATGACTGGTACCGCGGCGACAACGACCGGGACAAGCCCTTCGATGACTTAATTCACATCTGCAAAAACTCGAAAAATGTGGAGGACTTTTGTGAGCAGGCTACGGACCACCAGAAGCGACAAGCCCTCAAAGACGCCAGAGCGCGAGGAGCTCGAGGCGCAGCTCCAGCGGCTCCACAACCGGCTCAGCGCCCTAACGGACAGCATCTTCTTCAACAAGCGGAACGTGGAGAAGTACGAGAGCTTCAAGAAGACGGCGGAGTCGCTGCGGGACCGCCAGGGATTCACGGTCCCCATTCCGACCGAGGAGGAGTTGGGTGAAACCATTTGGCGAGAGGAGGCTGAATTGAAGGATTTGAAGCGGGAGTATCAGGCGTTGGAGCGGCAACTGCTGTCGGGGCCGCTGAGTGTGGTGAGATGAAACCGTTCAACGCTAAGGCGACTTGCTCGAAGTGTGGGGCTGAGCCAGTGGCGATCCACGCGGGCTTTCATTCACGTGCTGACATTTCGTCGCACGCCATCTGCTACCACACTGAGCAGGAACATATTCACCGTAGCTGCGGCCGCTGTCATTACGAGTGGCTCGAAGCACCGCTGGACAAAGCACAGAAAGGGGCCGCCTGATGTGTCTCGCCTCGCAGCAATGGCCGCCGCCGAAACCCAAAATTACTCGTGAGCGGCTGGAAGAATTGGTCGGATGCGGTGCCCAGTACGACGACGTTGTTGAGGCCAGCAATCCGCATGACCCATTCCGCAAACGGAAGCGCCCCTGGAAACGCGCCACCGCCTTCTTGCTGCTGACGCTGGCGCTGCTTGCGCTGGGATGGTGGAGCGCGCAGCCATGAATACGAGTCCGATCGAAGGGATGGATTGTTTTCAGTTTGCTTGTCTGATTTTGATGGCGCTTGCGATTCCGATCGCGCTCTTGATTGCGTGGTGGCAAACGAGGACGCCATGAAACTGTATCGCCGAATAAATAAATATGCGCAATGTGCGTTCTGTCTGAAACCACAGTCAGAAGTTATCGAGCCCCTCGTGTCTGGGCCGAGCATGGTGATGATTTGTTGGTCTTGTGCTGCCAACGCAAAGGACTTGATTGAACGCAAAGGATGGGATCATGGAGCTGGAGTTGCCCCATGAACAAACGCTCCCCCGGCAGATGGCGCAGCGTTGACGCAAATCAAGCGGAGATAGTGAAAGCCCTGCGGAAGGTGGGGGCGAGCGTGCAGAGTCTCGCGAGTGTCGGTTGTGGCTGCCCTGACTTGCTGGTTGGGCTCGGTGGCTACACGTACTTGCTCGAGGTGAAGGATGGGCGGCGATACGCGAGCAAACGCAAACTGACCAAAGCGCAGATTGAATGGCAGCGACGCTGGAGTGGCAGTGGCCCGTTTCTTGTAGAGTGTGTTGAAGATGCCTTAAAAGCAATTGGAGCGATGAAATGAATCCAACCGTACTTTTCATTCGCCACGTCTCGACCGCACTCAACTCCGCGGGCCGTGGCACTGAGCCGGAGCGGATTCGCGGCCAGTCGGATCCACCGCCAACCCCTGAGGGGAAGAAACAAGTGACGGAATTGGCCGTGCTCCTGTCGAAGGAGCCGATTGACGAAATCTACACGTCTCCACTCCGGCGCGCCGCGGTGCCCGCGACAGCCATCCAGAAGGCAAACACGAATAAACCCAAACTCACAGCGATGAAGGAGCTGCTCCCGTGGGACACCGGCAAACTCACCGAGGAAGACGTGAAGAAGACTCGGCCCGTCGTGCTGAAGTATGAAATAGAAAGCCCGAATGTTTCACCTGGCGCTGGAAAGGGCTACCCCGGTGAGCCGTACAACGCATTCAAGAAGCGCTGCCTCACTGCCACTCAGGAAATTCTCGACGAGGCTAAGCAGCGCAAGCTGTTCTGCGTCGTCGTTTGGCACAGCCGAAACATGGACTTGCTCGAAGCGTGGCAGCAGTCGGGAATGAAGGGCTTGGAAATTGAGCCGCAGGTGTTGCGGGATGCGCTGTCCGGGGACCAGCTCGGCACCGGCGACGGATGGAAGTACGAGTGGAACGGGAAGCAGTGGAAGGCGACGGAGGTGGACTTTGCGGATGGAGACAAGGCGTAGTGGTCCGCGCTTGGCACGGCCCGGAAATGCGAGCGCTGGCCGCAGAAGCGCGCAAGGGGTGCTGTGCGGTCTGCGACGCGCCATTGCGCAAACGCCGTAGAGATCAACGCATCTGCACAAACGTCGCTTGTCGGAGCGAGTATCAGCGGCTCTATGGCCACGACAAGAAGCCACGCGGTTTCAAGCTGCGGGCGGTGATGGAGTCGTATCCAGACTGGGACGTGCTCGAGTGTGGCCACCGAGTGTGGCGGTTGCACCTCGTGGACCAATTGCGTCGACGTTGTCTGGATTGCAGAACGAAGCGGGTTTAAATTTGAATTGTTTGAATTTGGGCGGGAGGAGTCCCGTGGGCCGTGGTGGCGCGAGGGCTGGTGCAGGCAGGCCGCGAGGCAGCGGAACGGGAATGACTCGCGCGGTTAAGGCAGCCCGTCTTCGGCCGCCAGAGGATGCCAGCGCCGACGAAAAAAACATTGCCACGGAAGCATTCGGTCGGATGCTCGACGTGATGCGGGGAAAGGTTTATTTCCGCGAGAGCCCGACCGTGCTGGCCGCTGCGACGAGAGTGCGAGAGCTGATTTGTGGCCGTGAAGCGGAGCGCGTCGTGCATGAAGGCCCCGACGGCGGCCCAGTGTCGGTGCGCTTCGAATGGATAACGCAGAACGCGAAAAAGGATCAAGACAATGGGTGAGGAGTGGAAGAGTCAGACGTTGGCCGAGCAACACGCGGCAGCAAGGGCGAGTCTCACGCCGGCAGACTTGGCTGCCGAGAAAGAGCAGCAAGTCGCCGCTGTCCTGGAGCAGCTGGCGCAGTGGCCGAATGCGAAGCGGCTGCTGTCGCAGGCGTTGAGCGAGCGTGACTCGCTGCGAGGGGAAGTGGCCGCCCTCAAGGCCCGGCTGCTGGAGCTGGAGCGCCCCGACGCGGAGGCCAAGTGACGACCGAGGACAAAATTGCGGAAATTAAATTCAAGGTCGACCACAAGCGGCTACACCCGCAGGAGCAGTACGAGGCGTTCTACGTGCTGTTCAACGAGATTGAGCGGCTGCGTGCGCTGACCATCGGCAACCGGCCGATTGGAGGGTGAGATGGCGAACGCGCACGTACACCGCTGGTTGCATGCGGCCGAGGATGGCAGGCCAGAAAAGCTGCTGGTTGTGTGCGCTGATTGCGGCAGGATTCACACCACCAAAACATCTGGCACCTGGAACGTGGCGGTGGACGAGCAATATCCAGCAAAGGCGTATGTGGCCACGGAGGCGGTATGAAATTCAAACCGATGGGTGACCGTCTCCTCGTCCGCCGCGACAAGGCCGCCACCGAGTCCAGGGGCGGCATAATTATCCCCGACGATGCGAAGCAGCGCGAGGCGAGCGGCACCGTGCTGGCGGTCGGCGCTGGCAAGTGGCTGTCCGAGGCGAAGCAGTACCAGCGGCCAGAAGCCAAGGTGGGCGACCGCGTCTGTTTCAATATGTACGGCGGCTGCGAAATCGACTTCGACAACGAGCGGCTCGTAATTCTGAAAGAGGACGAGGACGTACTCGGCATTTGGCAGTCGCCGAAGGAGAAGTGAGTGAGTCAAGCACGAGAAATACTGTGACGGCGCAATGAAGTGGGTTGTGGGCGGTGAGTCTGCAGGAGATATCGGGTTCGGGGTGACGTTCCCGCATACGGGTAAACCCAAGGAGACGCAATGCCAGCCCAGTACAGCGGAAGCAACAAAGTAGGGAATGTCCCAGTGAAAATACGCAAGCCGGGCATGGGCTCTGCTCCCAGGGGCCAAGCTTTCGCGACACCGGCCAATGACAACCAGTCGAACCGCGGCGTAGGCAGTGGTGGCTCCACGCGAATCGGCCGAGGTGGTCTCGCTGCCATTCCCGGCACCAGCATGAAACGTTTCGCGCCAGGGAAGACGACGCCACATGCCGGGAAGCCCCACGAATTACCGCAAACGGCGGCGTCGCGGCCCTTCAACGCAATGAAACAGCGCGGCCTGGCCAAGGCGCTGCGCAGCCGCAGTGGTGGCGAGCCGTACAACCAAGGAGGCGTGTAATGCCGATGCAATACCGAGGCGGAAACAAGGTGATCGGCTTTCCCAAGGCCATCAACCGGAGGCCCAGCGCGCCGGAGCCCGGGGGCGGCACCAGCATCGGCAATGCGGGCAGCATGCGGATTGGCGGCTCAAATGGAATTGGCACCGCTCGCGTTGGCGGTGGCAAGCCAGCGCCCGTGCCGGGGACGAACATGAAGCGGAAGCAGCCGTTCAACAGCGCCAAACAGAAGGGCCTGGCCGTGGCGTTACGGGCTCGCAGTGCTCGTGCCGCGCCGGTGCCCGGCGGCGGCGGCAACAACTCGCCGGGCGGGAATGTCTACGGGTAGTGAATGGCCCGCCTCCTCACCTTCGCCGCCATTCTTGGCTGCCTCATGGCTGAAGTCGTCATTCGCTTCGACTCGGCGGCGCACACGCCCACCGTCGATAAAATGCTCGGCAGCGATGCGTTCGTCCGCTGCATCCGTGGCCCGTTCGGCAGCGGCAAGACGTCGGGCTGCGTCTTCGAGCTCGCCCGGCGCGCGTGTCAGCAACGGCCCGGCCCGGATGGCGTCCGCCGCACCCGCTTCGTCGCCGTGCGCAACAGCTACCGGGAGCTGAAGGACACCACTCGCAAGACGTTCGAGAATTGGGTGCCCGCAGGCGCAGCAGGGCACTGGGTGGAGTCGGACTTCAAATTCATGCTCAAGGTGCCGCACCTCCAAGGTGGGCCGGTGGAGAGCGAAATATTGTTTCGCGCACTCGACAGACCCGGCGACATCGCGAAGGTGCTGTCCCTGGAGCTGACCGGCGCGTACGTGAACGAGGCGCGCGAGGTGCCAAAGGTTATTTTCGATGGCCTCCAGGGACGCGTTGGCCGCTACCCAGCGGTGAAGGACGGTGGCTGCACCTGGAGTGGCGTGTGGATGGACACCAACCCGTGGCCAGTGGGGCATTGGGGCCATGACTTGTTCGAGGGCGAGAAACGGCCTGCGGACTTCGAGCTGTACGTGCAGCCGTCTGGGTTGAGCGCGGAGGCGGAAAATCTCGGCAACCTGCCCGGTGGCCGCGGCTATTACCTGCGGCTCTGCTCTGGCAAGGACAGCGAGTTTATCGACTGCTACGTTCACGGTGCCTGCCCCAAGAGCGACATTGGCAGCTATTTCGGCGCGTTGCTGGCGCAGCTCGAGGCGCGTGGAGGGTTGGCGGCGTTCGAGCACGAGTTAGACGGCGTTTTCACGTTCTGGGACTTGGGCCTCACCGACGCGACCAGCATCTGGTTTACCCGCCTTAACCAACACCGGGCCTTCGACTACATCGACCACTACGAGGGCGCTGGCTTCCCGATGTCGCATTATTTCGCCCTAGTGAAACAGTGGAACAAAGAGCGCGGCTACCAGTACGCGAAACACTGCCTGCCCCACGACGCGCGAGCGAGGACGCTGCAGACGGGCCGCAGCATTCTGGACATGTGCATCGACGAGTGGGGAGCCGGTGCCATTGAAATAGTGCCCAAGCTGTCGGTGGAGGACCGAATTCAGGCGGGGCGACACCAATTCGAGCGGCCCATCCGCATCCATCCGCGTTGCCGTCAGCGCAACGGGCCCAGTGACACCGACGCGGTGGAGTGCTTGCGAAATTACCACAAGGAATGGGACGAGGAGCGGAAGGTGTACAAGACGACGCCGGTGCACGACTGGACCAGCAACACAGCCGACTCGTACACCTACAGCGCCGTGTTCGCGGACATTGCCGAGCAGAACACCCGGCCCAAAGTGACGCCGCCAACGCCGAAGGTGCGGAGCTTGGACTCGTTTACGCTGGACGAATTATGGGCCATGGAGGAGCAGGAGCAGAGAGGAAGGAAACGGATTCCATGAGTGAGGTGCATCTCAAGGTCTATAGATGCAAGTGCGCAAAGTGCGGCTCGGAACTAATTTCGGAACCTGTCCCAGCGTTTGAGGTGCCCGAGCCGCAACCGGAAGTCTGGTGCGCTTTCTGCTGGGACGCGCAACCCAAAATCAAACCAACGCCAAGGAACGCGTCATGATTGATTGGGTGAAGTGGTTGGTGGTGATCGGCATGACGCTGGCGTGCATTCCGTTCGCCGTATTCCTTGTTGTGAATGGAATGCTGCAGCAACGGCTCAGTGAGCGATTGTTTCATTCACGCGGCTGCGATTGTGGTTGCAAAACACGTAAACGCGACTGGGTGGACGATATTATCGACGGGATGAGGCCCCATCCATGAGCGACACCGTTGAATGCGGCGACTGTGGTGAGTCGTTCGACTATCGACAGGGGTTTGCCCACCACCAGGAATGCACGGGTAAACGAATGCCCAGCAAGATGGAGCTTGATCACGAATCGGCCCGGAGACAACTCATTTGAGAGGGCCAAATGATTGTCACAGACATAAAGGGCTCCGTTCAATGCGACGCGGACGGCTGCAAGGCCTACGTCTCCGGCAAGCTGCGGCTGATGCCGACCGGCGGGTTTGCGTTCCTCACGGACATCACCAACGGTTGCAAGGACTGGAAAATCAACCTGCACCCGGTGGGCGGCTTTGCGGCGTACTGCCCGGTGCACGGCGACAAGGTGCCGCAAATTGACATGAGCGCAGCGCAGCAGAAAGGGAACTTGGTGATTCAATGAAAGCGCATCAGTGGTTGGGCGAGATTGTAGAGAGAGCGTTGGCTAGTCGCATGAAGCCTTTGGGGTTGACCCAGGGCGAAAATGAATACTTCAGGGCGAAGCTGTTGGGCCAGCCAACGCCTCGCGAACGTGCCGAGTCCTCCCCCAACAGGTCCCAATTCGCAGAGGCCATGCAGAAGGTCATCGATGATCAAGTAAAGAATGGCATCAAAGCTTGCACTTGTGGCGGGACAGTCGGACCAGATATCCATGGCCGCCGCATGTGTTACCAGTGTGGCCCGTCAGAGTTGCGGCCCGCATTCGTCGACACAGCCTATGGCCTGCCGCTTGATGACCCGATGCGCGGAACCTTCGAGCGCGAACAGCGAGTTAAAACCTGTACCTGTGGCGTGACGAAGACGGGCGGCAACCATTCCGACTGGTGTGACTTGGCGGGGGAATGATTTCTTTTGTCGCATTCTGTTGCTTTGCACTGCTTGGTGCGACTGCTGTGATAGCTTGGTTGAACAAGGACTTGTTCCCGCGATCCTGGGTGCCGTTCGCTGTGGGAGCTGTCCTCATGCTCATAGTTTGCATGGTGACGCGTGGCTGAGCCCGGCAGCAATTCCACCCCGCCGAATGAAGTCACGGTGGCTTCGAGCGAAGGCTTCCCCGACACGCCGGAGGGAAACCAGCAGCGCTTCACCGCCGAATTCGACGCCGCCGAGAAAGAGCTGAAGGACTGGCGCGACGCTGGCGACACCGTCATCAAGCAATATTTGGACGATCGCAAAAACAACCCCAACGGCGACACCGGGGCCAAGTCGACGCGGCTGAATTTCTACTGGACGAACGTCCGCTTCGTCCGCGCCGCCGTCTTCGCCAAGGTACCGAAGGCATCAGTGGCTTCCTGGACGCGCTGTCTGACTACCAGATGCCGGGCCTCGCCTTCGTCAAATTGCGGTACAGCTTCGACACCAAGCAAATTCGCGGCAAGCCCGCCATCCGCCGCACCGACGACTCAGGGGAAATTGTCGAGTACGCCGCCGAGGTGCCGTCCAGCGAAAAGCGACAGAACGAGAAAATAGAAATCGACTACAACAACTGGAAGGACCACCTTTGGAATGCGGGCTGCCGCACCTACCGGGACAGACGCTGGTCCGCCTACCGCTCGCGAATGTCCAAGAACGCGCTCGAGAAACGCTTCAGCAAGGAAGAGGCGGCCAAAATTCCGATGCTGTCGAGGCGGCAGACCAAGTCCAGCGAGCCGGACGCCAGCCAGCAGGACCCCATTTCCACCGCCGACGTCTGGGAAGTCTGGGACAAGGAGCGAAAGCAGCGCTTCTTCTTCATCAAGGGCCACACCCGCGTGCTGGACTCGCAGTCGATGGATGACGATGTCTGGGGGCTGCCAGGCTTCTTCCCCGGGGGCCGTCCGATGATGGCCAACCTCACCACGTCGAAGCACATTCCGCGGCCGGACTTCGTGCTGGCCCAGGACGTGTACGAGGAAATTAATGCCGTCTCGACGCGCATTACCCACCTGCAGCAGACCATCGCGGCCAAGGGCGTGTACGACAAAGCCGCGGGCGAGTCCGTGGGGCGGCTGTTGCAGGAGGGCAGCGACAACCAGCTATTCCCGGTGGAAAACTGGCAGAAATTCGCTCAGACTGGCGGGCTCGAGGGAGTCATCGACTTGCTCCGTCTCGACGAGATGATAGCGGCGCTCGACAAGCTGCGCGACTACCGGCAGGAATTAATTCAGCTCCTGTTCCAGCTGACCGGCTGGAGCGACATCATGCGGGGCCAGCAGACGGAGAACGGTACGCCGGGCGAGGCTCAACTCAAAACGAAATTTGCCTCCGTGCTGCTCCAGGCGCTGCAAGACGAGTTTGCGCGCTTCGTCACCGACAACCTGCGAATTAAAGCGTGGATGATAGCCAAATACTTCGAGCCGGAGACCATCATCCAGCAGAGCAACGCGATGTACATGGGCGAGCCGCCAGAGCAGGTGTACCAGGCGGTCCAATTCATCAAGCAGAATATTTTCCACTACCGCCTCACGGTGAAGGCCGAAGACCTGGCGATGGACGACTTTGCAGAAAAAAAGCAAGAGTCGATGGAGGTGCTGCAGTCTGTTACCAGTGTTGTACAGGCGATGGCGCCCCCGCCATTACGCAGGCAAAACAAGCGTTCCAGCAGCAGGCCCAGCAGCCGCAGCAGGCTCAGCCGCCGGACCCACGCATGATGGCGCAGATGGCGAAAAACCAGGGCGACCAGCAGAAAATTCAGCTGCAGGCCCAAGTTGATGCAGCCCATATCCAGATGGAGACGGAGGCGGTCATGCAACGGGCGGAACATGCCTCGGCGTTGAAGATGAAGGAAACCGTAGCTGGCCATGCCGCGAAGGCCGTGTTTACGCCGCCGAAGATGCCAAATGGAGGTGGGAAGTGAGAAGTTTTATCTTGGTCAGCTTGGCAATTCTAGTTTCGTTCGCCATCTGTATCACCGCAATGCTGAGCTGCAGTGGCCGCGAGTATACGACTGAGAGGAAGGTGGTTCCGCTGACCACTCGTCCAGAAATCAATAGCGGGTGGTATATAGAGTCGGATGGATTGTTGAACTACGTGCGCTCTGGCGAGGTGTGTCATTGCTGCGAAAGTGCTGAGCGATTCAACATTATCATCGACGAAATCAACCAGTGTCGTAGGGACCGTGGGCTGGATCCATGAGCCGCCGCCGCTACGTTTACAGCAAGGACGCCAAGGGCAACGTCGTCTCACGCGAAGTGGGCCAGGACTGGAAACCAACCCTGCTCACGGACGCCGTCGACAGGTACGTGGAAGACTCGCGCTTATTCGGCAAGGTCACCATCCCCGGGGCAGACGCACCGAAGAATAGGAAGGGCGAGGAGACGGCCATTGACGAGCTGACCGGCAAGCCATTGCGCGAGATAGATATATCGAGCCGTACCCGGCACAGGCGATACATGAAGGAGCGGGATCTTCATAATGCGGACGATCATGTATCAGAATGGGCCAAACGAGAGGAAGAGCGGCAACGCATCCGTGAGACTGGCCGCAGCGGTAGACCGGACCCAGAGCGTCGGCGCGCGCTGGAGCAGGCGTTCCACGATGTCCAGAATGGGAAGCGCTTCAAGGAGTCGAACGGGTTTTCAGAGTCGGAGCGCCAGCAGCTATTTGAGCTGGCGAGAGAGACGAGCAGGAGATGAGTGATGGGTGACGCAGAGGATCGCCGCAAAGTGTTGGAAGAGTCATATGCCCTGCACGAGGCCGAGGGGACAGTAGCCGAGGAGCCCGTTGCGACCGGGCCAGAAACGCCACCAGAGCAGGAGGGAGAACATGAGCAAGCCGCAGAAGGGGAAAGTACCGATGAGGCGGCTGGTGATTCCGCTCGGACCAGGGATGAGCGTGGTCGTTTCGCAAAGACTGACGAAAAAGCAGGCGGAAAAGCTGCTGAGCAAGGCGCACGTACTGATGGTCAACAGGGGCAAGCTCAGGGTGATCAGCGCCAGCCAGTGGTTCAGAAACCTGGACAAGCGGATCAACAGGGCGCTCCACAACTCCGCCCCCCTGAGTCCTGGCGCGCCCTCGCCAGAGAGGACTGGGACAAGCTTCCCCGGAACGTCCAACAAGAAGCCATCCGCATCCACAACGCGTTCAACCGCAGCTTCCAAGAAACGGCGCCGCTGAAGCAGTTCCACGAGCAGTACCAGAAAACGCTTGCGCAGTACGAGCCGATGTTCCGTCAATTCGGGGCCGAGCCGATGCAGGGGCTGCAATACCTCGCCAATGCTTACCGCGAGCTTAACTTCGCTCCGGCGCCGCGCCGCGTGGACATCATCGCGGACCTCATCAGGACGAGCCTCGGCGTCAATGAGCAAACGATGTCGGCCCTGGCCGATGCGCTGGACGGCAAGGGCGGAGGTGGACGTGCCGCTCCAGCTGCCCAGCAGATAATGGACCCTGCCGCCATCGCCCAGCAGGTGACGCAGAATGTGATGCAACAATTCCAGGGCCAGGCGCAGCAGCAGGCGTTGCAGTCTGGCATGTCAGAGCTGGAGCAATTCGAGTCGACCGAGCCGGAATTCCTCGAGCAGGTGCGCGACAGGATGGCGTACATCCTCGACAGCGACGCGGCCTGGAAGGACTCGCTACAGTCAAATGACCCACGAAGAGTTGCTCTCAGTGCCGAGGACGCTTACGCTATGGCCTGCAACATGGACGAGGAAATTGCCCAGGTGCTCCGGCAACGAGACGAGGCAGAGGCTGCGACCGCGCGCAACGCGGCAATGCAGCGCTCTCGCGTCGTCGCCGGTAGCGTGCAAAGCGAAGCCGGAGGCGTGGAACCGGTCGACGACAGTCGGCTAGGCGCCCTCAAGCGAGCATATGAGGCAGTAGAAGGACGGTAGCACCCGGAAGCCCGCAATGGGCCAATCCGGTCAGCAGTAGGTGAGAGCCAGAAGTTAGGCCAACTCACGGTGAGCCCTGAATCCGACGGGGCGTGTCGAGCGGCACTGGCCGCCAACGCGCGGAAAGTCGGAGCCACTCAATGCCCTTGAGGCTTGCCGTATGGCTTTTCCGAATTTCACCGACATCGCCGCGTCAGCGATTGAGTCCCGCTCGCGCATTGTCGCAGACAACGTCACCAAAAACGCCGCCCTCCTCGTGCGACTGCGCACCAAGGGGAAGATGAAGTACTTCACCGGCGGCACTCAAATTTTCCAGGAGTTTGCCTTTCAAGAAAATGCAAACTTCATGTGGTACTCGGGCAACGACTTGCTGCAAGTCAACGCGCAGGACGTCATCTCCGGCGCCACCTTCCAAATCAAGCAAGCCGCGTGCGCCGTCACCATCACTGGGCTCGAGGAAATTCAAAACTCGGGCAAGGAACGGATGCTCAACCTGATGGATGAAAGGTTGGAAGTGGCGGAGAACACCATGGCCAACAACATGTCGGCCGGTATTTTCTCCGACGGCACCGGCTTCGGCGGCAAGCAGCTGACCGGCCTCGGCGTCGGAGTCGTGGCGAACCCCACGACAGGCGTCTACGGCGGCGTAGACCCGTCCACCTCGGTTGGAACGTTCTGGCGCAACCAATTCACCGGCTCTCTGGGCGCGCAGACGCCAGCGACAATTCAGCCGAACATGAACGCGCTCTGGGTGAAGTGCGTACGAAACAAGAACAAGCCGGACTTAATTGTCTCGGACAACACCCTCTATGGCGTCTACTGGAACTCGCTCCAGGCGCTGCAGCGCTTCACCGGCGACAGCGACGTCGCCAAGCTCGGCTTCTCGACGCTGAAGTACGCAACCGCGGATTTCGTGCTCGACGGCGGGTTTGGAGGCTTCGCGACGGCGAACGCGCTTTACTACTTGAACACCGACTTCATCTTCCTCCGTCCATTCGAGGCCCGGGACTTCAAACCGCTCGCCCCCAACCGCCGCGTGGCCATCAACCAGGACGCCTCCGTGGCGATCATCGCCTGGGCGGGCAATCTCACGATGAACGCCCGTTTCGCCCACGGCTTCTTCCAAGCAAGCTGACCGATGAGAGCCTTAAGACTCCTTCCACTGCTGTTGCTCCTGGCGGCTCCAGCCTTCGCGCTGGGGCCGAACAGCACCTCCGCCAGCCTCACGGTGCAGAACGCCAACGGCAACACCGGCGCCTGCACCGTGCTGTCCTGCGTGCTGCTGCCGGTCCACCAGGGCGCCTCAGGCACCATCTTCACTGGCTCCGACGCCAGGTACGGAACGGCCTCGCTGCAAATAACCGGCACCTGGGTGGGCACCATCACCTTCCAGTACTCGCAGGACGAGGGCGCGACGTGGAACAACTACGGCGTCTATCCGCTCGTCGGCGGCTCCATTTTCGCGACTTCCGTCACCAGCACTACGGCGAACGGCAACTGGGTAGTGCCAGTCCAAGGCATCACCACCTTCCGCGCTGTCATGAGCACGTTCACCAGCGGCACCGCGGCGGTGGCGATGGAAGTGCTGCTGCAACCGGCTGCGGTGGCGCCCATTGGCGGGATGGCAACGACTTCGTACAAGAACAGCTCCGTCGCCGGGACGGTTCAGCAAGTCAAAGCCACGCAGGCGCAACTGCAATGTCTGTCATTGCTCAACACCACGGCGGCGGTGGCTTATTTACAGATTTTCTACTTGCCGTCCGCGTCGGTGACGCTCGGGACTACGGTGCCCAACTACTTCGTCGGGATGGCTGCGAGCCAGGGCACCTCGTTTTGTTTCCCAGCACCCGTGGGAGGCAGCGGCTCCGGCCTCTCGTTGGCGGGGACCACCACCGCGGGCGGTTTGACCGGCGCGCAGAAGACTGGCCTGACGCTGGGCACCATCCTCAAGGCGTTCGACTCCCAGAAGTCCGCCGTCGGCCCGCCCGTGACGCCCTACGGCGAGGGCGAATTGATGTACTTGAAATTCTCCGGCACGCTGGCACAAGCCGACTGGGTTATTATTGATCAGCCGAACCAGCGCTGTATCCAGGCCGTAAGTGGCGCGGTGCTGACCGGCCGTGGCCGCCTGGGCATTTCGCTGCAAGCCCAAGTTTCCGGCAACTTTGGATGGGTGCTCATCCGTGGCGTGCACGACTTCGCCAACATGGCCACCCAGGGCGCAGGGCAGTTGCACTTACCCATCTACCTAACGGCGACCGGAGGCCGAGGCGCCACTACGGTGGTCGCCGGCTACAAGGCGGACTGCGCCTTTGCCCGCGTCGACACCTTCACCGCGGGCCCGACGCAGGGAAACCTGGTCGAGCTCTACTACCCGTCAGTGACCGGCAACGGATAACCGGCGGCTTTTGAGAGAGGAGTCGAGATGGCACCCGTAGGAGAGGACATCGACGGCAGCTACTCCATCATGGGGCAGCAGGGAATTATCCCCAACATCGAGTACTCGATGGACGACAAGCTCAACGTCCGGTTTCACGAAGTGAGCGAGTACGACATGGTCGCCACCGAGGGGGAGTTTATTGAGCCTGACGACGCCAACGGCGTTCCCATCGGCAAGGCCGTGAAGAAGTTCGGCACCATCAAGCATCCGATGCGCAAGCACCCGATGCAGACGGTTCCGTACTCGGCCAAAAAGGACGAGCTGCCGGTATTCAACAAGAAGCTCTACGTGCGAATTGTCATCCCCGGCGAGCGGGGAGACGTCATCGACCGGGAAGCGATGGAGATGGACAAGCAGCGCTACCGGAAACAGTACGAGGCGTTTCTAGGTGGCAAAGACCAGCACGCCGCGGCGGGCATCCCCATTGAGGTGCTGCTGAAGGTAGGCGACCCTCCCATCCTCGCCATCAACGAGGTGGACACGCTCAAGTACCAAAATGTCTGCACCTGCGAGCAACTCGTCGCCGTGCCGGACTCTTCCAGCCCCATCCCTGGCTTCAAGGATACTCGGCGCAAAGTCGCCCTCTTCCTCAAGGCGTCGAAGGACAACAAGCTGCAGAACGAGCTGGAGGCGAAGAATGCCGAGCTGGAGGCGCGGTTGGCCAGGCTCGAAGCGAACGCTGGAGCGAAGGACACCAGCGAGCCAGCCCGCGCTCGCCCTCCACAGAGGCGTCGCAGCAGAAGCAAGAAAGCAGAGCAAGAGCCAGCCACACCCGAGGCCACGTAAGGCGGTGACTGGGTGGCTTTCGATACCGCCTTAAATATTGTCACCGACGCTGCTGTCTTAGCCGGATTGGGCACGCCCGCCGCCGTCTACACCGCGACGGACCCGAACATCGTCCAGATGCGGACACTGCTCAAGGTGCTGGGCCGATGGCTGCGTCGCCGCAAGCACTGGACGTGGCTGCAGTCCCAGTACGTGTTCCAGACAATTCAGGGCCAGGCCACTTACGCCAAGGCAATCGACTACGACGACTTCATCAACCAGACGGGGTGGAACCGTCTCAACCGCTTGCCCATGGGCGGGCCGCTCTCGCCACAACAGTTTGAATATTACAAGGCGCGGCTAGTAGGAGTGGTGTGGACGACGTTGTTCCGCGACTTCCGCAACAACATCGTCATCTATCCCGACACCAACACGCCCTCGGGCCACATCGTCGCCTACGAGTACGGCAGCAGCTTCTGGGTGAGCCCGGCCAACCTCCAGCCCACCGGTGGCACCTGGAACAACGCCACCACGTACCCGAACAGCACGTACATCGTCAGCGGCGGGCTCATTTACCAGGCGGTGCAAGTCGGGAATGGCCTCTCCGGGACGTTTGGCCCCACCGGCTTCGGCAACAATACCCTCCGCGCCAACTGGCAGCAGGGGACAAACTACGCGGCAGGAGCGCGTGTCACCAATGGCACCAACGTCTACATCAATACCGTCACCGGCGCATCGGCAGGCGCGCCCCTCTTGGGGCCAAGCGGCACTGGCACCAATATCATCGACGGCAGCTGTCTCTGGAATTTCTCCTGCACGGTGGCGCAAGCGGCGAACGTCACCGCGTTTGTCGACAACACCTGCAACTGGAACTTCATCGGCACGGCGGGTGCGGATGCTCCAACGCAGGATGGAGACACGCTGCTCTTTGACCCAAATTGTCTCACGCTCGGCCTCAAGTACGCCTACCTCGCCTCGAAGAAGATGGCCGGGGAGCAGGAGAAGACCGACTTCGAGAACGCGCTGAACGACGCGCTCCAGGTCGACTCGACTTCCGACATCCTTCGGATGGACCGCAGCATGATGGAGTTCCCGCTGCTGGGCGAAAAAAATATTCCTTTGACTGGCTTCGGCATGAGTGCCGGCTCATGAGGCTCTCCACCAAAGCTCAACGCCGGATGCAGGCCTACGCGAAGCCCGCGCTGGTGGAGACGGCCAAGGGCCTCACCCTGCCAGCCCCGATGGGCGGCCTCAACACCATCGATGCCGGGATGGAGATGCCCAAGAGCGACTGCGTCTCGCAGATAAACCTCATTGCCTCGGACCAAGGGCTGCGAGTGCGCTACGGCTGGTCGGAGTGGAGCACCAACGTTTGCAACTGTCTCGAAATTCGTACCGAGTTGGCCTTCAAGGGGCCGTTGAAGTTCGCCAGCGACCGGCTCTTCTCCGTGGGC
>WNFI01138681.1_pt1 | contig 17860 bp, 12 predicted proteins | sample 5400471 | NCBI WGS metagenome assembly WNFI01 (sample SAMN13153348, study PRJNA577476) | soil metagenome | isolation source: 100 cm saprolite on Douglas fir-dominated hillslope | place: USA:California | collected 2013-09-17 | reverse complement strand
CGTACGGGTCGCGGCAGGGCGCCCAGAAAGGTACGCAGCCGCCCCGGCGCGGTCGTGGTGGCGACGGTGGCGCTGTCGCCAGGAGCCCTCCTGCCCGCCGCCGCCGGCGTTCCGCCGCTCGTCCCGCCGGCGGCGCGGGCGGCCGCCGCGGGTGGCGCCAAGCTGATGGGCGGCGGCGGCAGCGAGCCGAGCAGCTCGTCCACTGCAGACAGCATCTCGCCAGGGGGCGCGGCACTGCCCTGACCAGGAAGGGAGGACGCGGCCACGCCCGTCGCCGCGATGCCGGCGGCCGGCCCCGCGGTCTGGCTCGTCGAGGGGATCGCACCTGCTTCCTCCGCCGCCGGCGCCATGGCTGACTCGGTCTGTCCACTCGCCGAGGTGGTCGAGGGCGCTCCGGTGGTCGCCGCGGCTGCGCTCGGTTCGACCGCGTCCTCGAAGCCCTCGGGGAGGTGCAGGCCGAACCCCGCATGGAAGCCGGCAGGGTCCTCTTCGATCTCGGGCAGGGTCGCGGGCACCTCGAAGAAGTCGAGCAACGAGTCGCTCTCGGCGGCAGGCTGTTGGTACCGCTCGAACGCGCTCCGACGACCCGCGATGCCGGCGCCGTCGGAGGCCTGAGCGCCGTCGGAGGCGTAGACGGCATCGGAGGCATGGGCGCCGTCAGAGGCGCTTCCGGGATCGCCGGGCTGGCCGTGCAGATCGGGCAGAGGAACGCCGAACAGCGAGGGCTCGGTCTCCATCAGCTCGGCGAGCGGGCGCCGGGCAGGCCGGTCCGCCAGCGCGACGTGGCGCGCGAGCGGGCCGAAAGCATCGCCGGTCCGCTCATCGCCGCTCCATGCCGGGCTCGGGCTCGCGGTACCGGTCTCGCCGGTCTCGCCAGCCCCGCCGGCTGCGCCGAGCGCCAGGATGAACGCTTCTCGAATCGCCGCGTGGGTCGGCCGTTCCGCCGGCGCCTGGCGCAAGCTGCGCTCGAGGATCTGGCGCAGCGCCTCGTCGTTGGCGAGCTCGAAGCTGAGCGCCAGGGGCATCTGGACGATCGGTCCCGAGGCTTCGCCGAACGCCACCGTCGCGCCGAGGGCGTTGCAGGCGGTGAGCGCCAGCGAATAGCTGTCGGCTCGCCAGTCGGGCGGCGCCTGGACGGCCCCGGGCGCGGCCAGCTCCGGCGCGCGGAAGCGCGCGCCTGCCGCCTCGGGCCAGGGTTGGCCGAGGTGGAACAGGGCGGTGCCGAGCCCGAGCAGCTTGACGGTCAGCCGGGGCTGGGGCGAGGGCGATGCGCCGACCATTGGCAGCGGTGGCGGCTCCGGCTCCGGCGCTGCCGCCTCGAGAACCAGCAGCAGGTTCTCGGGACAGAGGTTGAGATGGGCCAGCCCGTGGCCGGCAAGCTCCGCCAGTCCGGCCAGGACCTGCGTCAGCAGCGGCAGGACGCGGTCGGGCTGGGCGCCGGCTCCCAGCGGGTGGCTGTCGAAGCCGACCCCGTCCAGCGGTTCCATCACCAGGAAGGCGCCGCCCTCGAGCGCCGCGACGGTCGCGGCGCTTGCTGTCGCCGGGACGTTGATCAGCTTGATGACGACGCTGCTGCCGGTGCGCAGCCGGGTGCCGCGGAGCAAGCTCGCGCCCCGGCTCGAGCCGATGATCTTCTCGAGGCGATAGTCGTCGGCGAGCTCACGCGGCTGCGGCATCCGGATCCTCCCGCCAAGCAGGGTGCCGGGCGGAGAAGACGACCCTCGTCAAACCAGCGAAGGGGTCTGTTCAGGCCACTAGTATAGGGGATGCGCCGGGCGCCGGAACGGCGGGGGCGGCTCCGCCCTGTGATACTCTCGGGCGTTCAACAACGCCCGCATCTCGGCGGGCCGCCGTCGCTTTACCGGGCCTCGGGCCCAACTCAAATAGGATCTACCAGCGCCGCAGCCGCCCGGCCAGCGCTCTCGGCCGGCCAGGCGCCTGCTCGCGGTTCGGTGTGGCATGTCCAGCACATGCCTCCTAACCTGGTTCCCTGGATCTGGAGGAATGTCATGTCGCGAAAGCTTTGTGTTCCCGGCGCCGCACCGGCCCGCAGCAGGCGCCCCCTGCTCCTCGCCCTGGCGGCGCTCGCCGCGGCGTTCATCGCGTCGCCGGCGTCGGCCAGCGAGGCCGACCTCAGGCTGCCCGACCTGGCGAGCGTCTCGTTCTTCGGCATCGACGGGCACAACCTGCTGCTGTTCGGGCTGCTGTTCTGCATCGCCGGAATGCTCTTCGGCCTGGTCAATTACGTGCAGCTCAAGAACCTGCCGGTGCATCGCTCGATGCGCGAGATCTCGGAGCTGATCTTCGAGACCTGCAAGACCTACCTGATCAACCAGGGCAAGTTCATCATGGTGCTCTGGGTCTTCATCGGCGCGGTGATGGTCTTCTACTTCGGCTGGCTGTCGCACTTCACCGCCGCCAAGGTGGTCACCATCGTGGCCTTCAGCCTGGTGGGCATCGCGGGCAGCTACGGCGTCGCCTGGTTCGGCATCCGCGTCAACACCTTCGCCAACTCGCGCTCCGCCTTCGCCAGTCTGCGGGGGAAGCCGTTCCCGACCTACGCCATTCCGCTCAAGGCCGGCATCTCGATCGGCATGCTGCTGATCTCGATCGAGCTGGTGATCATGCTCGCCATCCTGCTGTTCGTGCCGCGTGACTACGCCGGTCCCTGCTTCATCGGCTTCGCCATCGGCGAGTCGCTGGGCGCCGCGGCGCTGCGCATCGCCGGCGGCATCTTCACCAAGATCGCCGACATCGGCTCCGACCTGATGAAGATCGTCTTCAACATCAAGGAGGACGACGTCCGCAACCCCGGCGTCATCGCCGACTGCACCGGCGACAACGCCGGCGACTCGGTGGGTCCGACCGCCGACGGCTTCGAGACCTACGGCGTCACCGGCGTCGCGCTGATCACCTTCATCCTGCTGGCGGTCAAGGACCCCGGGGTGCAGGTGCAGCTGCTGGTGTGGATCTTCGTGATGCGCGTGCTGATGATCCTGACCAGCGGCGTCTCCTACGTGCTCAACGAGGCGGTCGCCCGCGCCCGCTTCGCGAAAGCGGACGACATGAACTTCGAGACGCCCCTCACCTCTCTGGTCTGGCTGACCTCGATCCTGTCGATGGCGGTGACCTACGCCATCTCTTACCTGCTGGTGCCCAGCCTGGGCGGCGACACCTCGCTGTGGTGGAAGCTCTCGACCATCATCAGCTGCGGCACGCTCGCCGGAGCGCTCATCCCGGAGCTGGTCAAGGTCTTCACCTCCACCGAGTCGGGACACGTGCGCGAGGTGGTGACCGCCTCGCGCGAGGGCGGCGCCTCGCTCAACATCCTCTCCGGCTTCATCGCCGGCAACTTCAGCGCCTACTGGATGGGCCTCACCATCGTGGCGCTGATGGGCCTGGGCTACGCGGTCAGCACCCTCGGGCTGTCCGGCCTGATGATCGCGCCGGCGGTGTTCTCCTTCGGCCTGGTCGCCTTCGGCTTCCTCGGCATGGGGCCGGTGACCATCGCCGTCGACTCCTACGGGCCGGTGACCGACAACGCGCAATCGGTCTACGAGCTGTCGACCATCGAGACCCTGCCCGGCATCCACCAGGAGCTGCAGAAGGAGTTCGGCTTCACCCCCGATTTCGAGCGCGCCAAGCATCACCTGGAGGCCAACGACGGCGCCGGCAACACGTTCAAGGCGACCGCCAAGCCGGTGCTGATCGGCACCGCCGTGGTGGGCGCCACGACGCTCATCTTCTCGATCATCATGGTGCTGACCAAGGGCCTTCAGCCGGAGCTGGTGGCCAACCTGTCGCTGATGCATCCGCCCTTCCTGCTCGGCCTGGTCACCGGCGGCGCCATCATCTACTGGTTCACCGGCGCCTCCTGCCAGGCGGTGACCACCGGCGCCTACCGCGCGGTCGAGTTCATCAAGCGCAACATCAAGCTCGACGCCGGGGCGGAGAAGGCCTCGATCGCCGACAGCAAGAAGGTGGTCGCCATCTGCACCACCTACGCCCAGAAGGGGATGTTCAACATCTTCCTGACGGTCTTCTTCAGCACCCTGGCGTTCGCCTGCCTGGAGCCGTACTTCTTCATCGGCTACCTGATCTCGATCGCCATCTCCGGCCTCTACCAGGCGATCTTCATGGCCGACGCCGGCGGCGCCTGGGACAACGCCAAGAAGGTCGTCGAGGTGGAGCTGCAGGAGAAGGGCACGCCGCTGCACGCCGCGACGGTGGTGGGCGACACGGTGGGCGATCCGTTCAAGGACACCTCGTCGGTGGCGATGAACCCGATCATCAAGTTCACCACCCTGTTCGGCCTGCTGGCGGTAGAGCTGGCGATCACCCTGCCGCGCAGCCAGAGCGCGATCCTGGCGGTGGTCTTCTTCCTGATCTCGACGGTGTTCGCCCCTCGCCCCTCCCTCCCCCTTCGTCATCAGGCTCTTCGCCACACCACCGTATGAGCGCTCCTCGCCGAAAGCCGCCGGTTCGGCGAAGAGCCCGAGGGCGGTGGCCCGCGGGCAGACTGCTGCTGCTGCTCGCGGCGGCGCTCGCGCCGCTGGCGTTCTACTGGCCGACCACGGGTTACGGCTTCGTTCTCGACGACACCGTGCTCTTCCGCAAGAGCGCGTCGCTCACGGATCTCGGCAGCATCCCGAGAGGGTTCGTGACCGACGTCGGCGCGCTGCGCAAAGGGGCCGACACCGTCATCAGCGGCTTCTACCGCCCGGTCTTCCTGGGACTCTCGACGCTCTACTACCAGGTCGTGGGAGGCGAGGCGTTCGCCTGGCACCTCGCGGCGGTGGCGCTCGCCGGACTGATCGGCGCCCTCGCCTGCGGCTTCCTCCTGCGGCTGGGGATCCCACCCGCCGCCGCACTGCTCGGAGCGGTCGTCTTCTCCCTCCATCCCGCTCACGTCAGCTCCGTCGCCTGGGCCTCCGGGCTGCAGGAGCTCCTCGCCGCCCTCTTCGTGCTGCTCGCTCTCCACGCGGCGCTCTGGCGGGCGGACGCAGTACGGGACACGCTGCCTTTCTCGGTCGCCACGATCGCGTTCGTCCTCGCGCTCCTGTCCAAGGAGGTCGCGATCGGGCTCCTGCCGTTCATGGCGCTGTGGGCTCTCGGCACCGCGCGGACGGATCCGCCGCTCTCGCGCCGGCTCTGGCGGCTGACGGGCATCCAGGCCATCGTGACGGTCCTCTACCTGGCCGTCCGCATCGCGGTGCTGGGAGGGCTCGCCCAGCCCGCCGTCAACGCGCCGCGATTCGCCGACTCGCTGCCTGCCATGCCGGTCGCGCTGGCGACCTATTTGCGCCTCCTCCTCTGGCCGAGCGGGTTCGGCTTCTTCCGTCCCGAGCGGTCGCGGTTCGGGCCGCTCGACGGGCCGGTCCTGCTGTCGGTGGCGATCGTGGCGCTGCTCGTCGGCGCCGGCGCCTGGGCCTGGAAGAGAAAACATCCGCTCTTCCTACCCATCGCGTGGTTCGTCGCCTGGCTGCTCCCCGTGCTCAACGTCTGGGCGCTCGCTCCGCAATACATGGTGACCGACCGGTATCTGTTCTTGCCGTCGCTCGCTCTGCCATGGAGCCTGGCGCTGGTCAAGCCGCGCCGCCTCGCCATCGCGGCGCTGTCTCTCCTGGCGGTGGTCTTCGGCCTCCTCGCCCTCCGCTACTCCGCGGTCTTCGAGAACGAGCGCGTCTTCTGGGCCGCGATGGAGAAGGCCGAGCCGACGAGCCCGATGGTGTTCGAAGAGAAGGGAAGGATCCTGCTCCAGGACGGCAACCGCCTCGCGGCGCGCGCCGCCCTCACCCGCGCCGTGGAGCTCGATCCGATCGCCCCGGGGGCGCTGCTCGACCTCGGCGACATCGAACGGCAGCAGGGTGAGTACGAAGCGGCGGAACGGCACTACCGGCAGGTACTGATCGTCAGGCCTTACGCGAGCCGCCCTTTCAAGCTGCTGGCGATCGACCTGGCGCGGGCCGGTCAGAGCGTCAAGGCGTTCGCGCTGGTCGAGGAGGAGGCGCGGCGCTGGCCGCAGGACTTCGAGGTGCAGCTCCTCGCCGCGCTCTGCCGTGCCGCGGCGGGGCAGCGGCGGCAGGCGGAAGCCGCCTTCGAGGCAGCCCGCCGTCTCCGCCCCGCGGATCCCGCGCTCGAGGGAGGCCTCGACGCGGCCCTGGCGCGCCTCCTGCCCACCATCTCGCAGAGAACGCCGTAGGCGGCACACAAGGGCGGCCCCATCCTTCGCCGAATCGGCGGCGGTCGCTAAGAGCCTGCAGACGGTGGGGGAGGGAGGGGAGAGGGACGCCGGTGTCCGAGGACGGGCCTTCGAGGCGAGGCTCAGTCACTGAAACCCGCCTCAGTCTGATCCGAGCCGATGCCGCCCGTCCTCGGATACCGCCGTCCCTCTCCCCGGAGGGGGGTCAGCCCTCGAGGTCGAGGCCGATCTGCCGCAGGAGGATCAGGGCGTTGGTGGTGGTCGCCGGGCCCGGGCGCAGGCGGTAGTCGAAGCTCATGCGCGGTCCTTCGGGGCCGGCTTCCAGGGTCTCCTGGAAATGCACCTGGCGGGCGGCCTCCTCGAGACCGGCGCCGGCGGCCAGCTCCAGATCGTGGCTCGAGATCGCGCCCAGGGCGCCGCTCGACAACAGGTGGCGCAGCACCCGGCGCACCGCGATCCGGCGCTCGACGCTGTTGGTGCCGCGCAGCACCTCGTCGAGCAGGTAGAGCAGCACCGCGCCCTCGCCGCGGGCGGCGGCGGCCGCCGTCACCACGCCCTTGACGCGCAGCAGCTCGGCGAGGAAGAAGGAGATGCCGCCGGCCAGCGAGTCCTCGACCAGGATGCTGGTGGCGAGGCGCAGCGGCGGCAGGCGCAGGGCGGCCGCGCAGGCCGGGCCCCCTGCCTGGGCGAGGACGACGTTGACGCCGAGGGCGCGCAGCAGCGTGCTCTTGCCGGACATGTTCGAACCGGTCACCAGCAGGAAAGCGCCCGCCGGGCCGACCGTGACGTCGTTGCCGACCCGCCGCGACGGCGGCAGCAGCGGATGGCCGAGGTCGCGCGCCGCCACCTGCGGCTCGCCCTCCACGACCTCCGGCAGGCACCACTCCGGGTTCTCGAAGCGCAGCGCCGCCAGCGCGCCGAGCGCCTCGAGGTCGCCCAGCGCCCAGAGCCAGCGGCGGGCATGGCGGCCGGGGCCGAGCTGCCAGGCCTCGAGCAGGGCGAGGACGTGGACGTCCCAGAGCGTGAGGCTCTGGAGCAGGAAATGAAACGGCGCCGAGTGGCGGGCGTCGGCCAGCCCCAGCCGGCTCTCGAGGACCTCCAGCGCGGCGTGGGCCGGCTGCCCGCCGCCGCCCTGCTGCGCCAGCTCCGCCGCCAGCTCCGCCAGGAGCGGGCTGACGAAGGTGCGCGACGCCACGTGCCGCATCGCCGCGACGTAGCGCATCATCTCGTCGCGCCGCGCGGCGACGCGGTCGAGCAGCGGCCCGAGCCGTCCCTTGCAGGCGTAGCTCAGCCCCAGGTTGAAGGTCACCAGCGCCAGCAGCGGCCACGACGGCCCGCCCGGCGCGAAGGCCGGCAGCAAGGCCGCCAGAGTCAGGACCGCCGCCGCGCGCGCCGTCCACAGCAGCGCCGGGTGCGCCAGAACCCAGGGGTCGCTCTCCGCCCAGCGCAGGAAGGGCTCGCAGTCGGGCGGATGGCGCTCCATGCCGCGCACCGCCAGCTCCAATCCCTGGCGGAAGTCGAGCAGCGGCGCCAGCTCGTCGACCGCGGCCTGCCGCGCGCCGATCTCCGCGGGCGGCGCCCCCTGCTCGAGCCAGTCGCGCAGCCGTCCCTTGGCGGCCGGCGTGTGCGCCGTTCCCAGCAGGTGGAAGACCGAGGCGCGGCCGTAAAGGTCGAGGTCCCGGGCGAGCGGCAGCGCGCGGTCGCGGGGCGGCTCGGCTGGCAGCGGCAGGCGCTCCCAGTCGCGGTCGAGGCGCGCCAGCCCCTCCTCGTTGACGGCGCGCAGCTCGGCGGCCCGGCGCAGCTCGCCAAGGCGCCTGTCGTGAAAGATCGCCAGGGCGGCAAAGACGGCCAGCGCCGCCACCGCCCCCGCCGGCAAAACGCGGCCGGGGTGAGGAGAGCTGGCCCGCAGCAGGATCGCCAGCAGACAGGCGAGGAACGCGGCGAAGGCGACGCCGCGGGCGATCGAGAAGCGCAGGGAGACGGCGGCGAGACGCCGCTCGTCCGCCAGGCAGCGGCGGCGGCGCTCGGCGTAGAGCGCGGCGGCCGGCATCGTCATCCGACCTCCTCCCGCGGCACTATTCGACCGTGACGCTCTTCGCCAGGTTGCGCGGCTGGTCGACGTCGCAGCCGCGGCGTACGCCGATGGAATAGGCGAGCAGCTGCAGCGGGATGACGTTGACGATCGGCTGCAGCAGCGGCGCCGCCGAAGGCACGGCGATCACCTCGTCGCAGACGCCGCCCAGCTCCTCGGGATCGCGGTCGGTGACCGCGATGACCACGCCGTCGCGCGCCTTGACCTCCTGCAGGTTGCTCTTGATCTTCTCGAACACCTGGTCGCCGGTGGCCAGTGCGACCACCGGCATGCTCTCGTCGATCAGCGCGATCGGCCCGTGCTTCATCTCGCCCGCGGGATAGCCCTCGGCGTGGATGTAGGAGATCTCCTTGAGCTTCAGGGCGCCCTCGAGGGCGATCGGATAGTTGATGCCGCGCCCCAGGTAGAGAAAGCTGTCGGACCGGAAATAGCGCCGGGCGAGCTCGTCCATCGGCCCCGCCTGGCGCCGCAGCACCTCGTCCACCGCGTGCGGCAGGTGGGCCAGCGCATCGATCATGGCCCTGGTCTCTGCCTCGAAGCCGCCAGCGCTTCCCGCACCGCCGCCGCCGCCGCCGCGCCGAGTACCGCCGCGCTCTTGCCGCAGGTACAGCGCCAGCAGGTAGAGCGCCACCACCTGGGTGGTGAAGGCCTTGGTCGAGGCGACGCCGATCTCCGGGCCGGCATGGGTGTAGATCACGCCTTCGCTGATGCGGGTCGCCTGGCTGCCCTGGACGTTGCAGACGCAGAACAGGTGGGCGCCGCGCTCGCGCGCCGTCTCCATCGCCGAGATCGTGTCGGCGGTCTCGCCGGACTGCGAGACGCCGACCGCCAGGACGCGGTCGTCGACGATCGGATTGCGGTAGCGGTACTCGGAGCCGTAATCGACCTCGACCGGCAGGCGTGCGATCTCCTCGATCAGGAACTTGCCGATCAGCGCCGAGTGCCAGGAGGTGCCGCAACCCAGCAGATGGATGCGGTCGAGGCGGCGCAGCTCGTTCGCCGGCAGCCTCACGGTGTCCAGCAGGATGCGCCCGCGCTCGAAGTCCACGCGCGCCCCCAGGGTGTCCTGGACGGCCTGGGTCTGCTCGTGGATCTCCTTGAGCATGAAGTGCTTGTAGCCGCCCTTCTCCGCCTGCACCGGGTCCCAGTTGAGATGCTGGACGGGGCGCTCGACCGGCCGGCCGGCGCGGTCCCAGATCCTGACGCCGCTCGGCCGCAGGCTCGCCAGGTCGCCGTTCTCGAGGAACACCACGTCGCGGGTGTGGGCGAGCAGGGCGGTGGGATCGGCCCGCCGCCACGACCGCCAGGGCGTACATCCCTTCCAGCTCGCCGCAGGCGCGGGCCACCGCCTCGCGCAGGTTGCCACCGTCGAGGTAGGAGGAGATCAGGTTGGCGACGACCTCGGTGTCGGTGTCCGAGTTGAAAGTCCATCCGGCCGCGAGCAGGCGTTTCTTGAGCGGCAGGAAGTTCTCGATGATGCCGTTGTGGATCAGCGCCACGCGGCGCTTGGAATCGACCATCGGATGCGCGTTGCGCTCGCTCGGCGGTCCGTGGGTGGCCCAGCGCGTGTGGCCGAGGCCGTAGTGGCCGGGCAGCGGCTGATGGGCGAGCTTCTCCCGCAACCGCTCGAGCTTGCCCTCGGCCTTCAGCGTCCGCAGCTCGCCGCCGTCGACCGCCACCACGCCGGCGGAGTCGTAGCCGCGGTACTCCATGCGGTGCAGGCCGTCCACCAGCAGCGCCGTCGAGGACGCTGTAAGGCTCGATGGCGACCTCGTCGCCGACGCGGCTGTCGCGCACCCAGGCTCCTTGCTGCAGGACGCACCCGGAGCCGATCTCGGTGCGGCCGAGGAGCGACACGTCCGGATGCAGCACCGTGTCCGGGCCGACACACACGGTCGCCTCGACCACCGTGCGGGCGGGCTCGAGCACCGTCACCCCGGAGAGCATCAGCCCATCGAGGTGACGGTCGAGCAGGCGGCGATGGACCGCGGCCAGCTCGCGCCGGTCGTTGACCCCCAGCGCCTCGCGTGGATCGTCGAGGCCGACCAGCTCGATGCGGCGCCCGGCGGCGGCGGCGGCGTTGAGCGCCTCGGTCAGGTAGAGCTCGCCCTGGGCGTTGGCGGGCGCCAGGCCGGCGAGATAGGAGAACACCTCGGGCGCCGGCAGGACGTAGAGGCCGGCGTTGACCAGGGTGATCGCCAGCTCGGCGGGAAGAGCGTCCGCCGCTTCGACGATGCGCTCGAGCACCGCGACGGCGGGGGGGGCCCCGGTCCTCGCGGGCAGCTCTCCGCGCGCCGCGGCGCCGTCGGCCTCGCCGGGCCGCTCGCCGGCGCCAGGTTTCGCGATCACCCGCCCCAGGGCGCCGGGCCGCGGCAGGTCGGCGACCGCCATCGCGCCCCACCCCGAGGCGCCAGCGGCGAGCAGCCGTTCGAGGGTCGCGGCGGTGACCAGCGGCACGTCGCCGGAAAGCACCAGCAGCTGCGCCGGGCCGTCGATCAGGCCCGCGGCCTGGGCCAGGGCGTGGCCGGTGCCGCGCTGCTCCTCCTGCACCACCCAGGTGATGTCGCCGCCGCATTCGCCGGCGTCTCCCGCACCGCCCGTGTCGCTCGCATGGCCGCCCTCGCCGGCGAAGGCGGCACGCACGCGCTCGGCGCCGTGCCCGACGACCACCAGCAGGCGCGCGCAGCCGGCGGCGCGCGCGGCGTCCAGAACCCAGCCCAGCAGCGGCCGGCCGGCGGCCCGGTGCAGGACCTTCGGCAGGGCCGAGCGCATGCGCGTGCCCTTGCCGGCGGCGAGCACCACGGCGATCCTGGGCGGCACCTCCGGCGATCCTGGCGTTTGAGCCGCCTTCGGCGATCCTCGCATCGAAGGCGCCTTCGGCGGTCCTTGCATTTGAGCCGCCTGCGGCGGCGGGGCCATCAGCCTGCCGCCCGCGCCGGCCGCAGGCGTCGAGGCTCGAGCAGGTCGAGGACGGCACGCGACAGCTTCTCGGGGTCGTGCCGGATGAGGTCGCCGTCGGCCAGCAGGTCGGCGGCCGCCAGCTCGACGCCCGAGCGCTCCATCGCGTCGCGCTCGACCGCCACCGGCACGGAGCCGGTCTCGGCGTAGTGGGTGAGCAGCGGCCCGGGGATCGGCGTCGAGTTGTAGAGCACGGCGTGGATCAGGCCGGCGCCGATGTGGCGCTCGATGGCGCGCAGGTGCGCGGCCGCCATCATGCCGTCCGTCTCGCCGGGCTGGGTCATAAGGTTGAGCAGCAGGACGACCCTGGCCCGGCTCTTGGCGACCGCCTGGCGGATGCCCGGAATGAGCAGGTTGGGAATGATCGAGGTGTAGAGCGAGCCGGGCCCGAGCAGGATGGCGTCGGCGCTCTCGAGCGCGATCACGGCCGGCGCGAAGGCGGGCGGCGCGGGCGGGTCGAGCTCGATGCCGGTCAGCTCCTCGCCCGACACGCCCACCGCGCTCTCGCCTTCGTAGACGGCGCCGGAGACGCCGCGTCCGCGGAGCCGCACGTCGACGAGCGTCGCCGGGTAGACCTTGCCCCGCACCGCCAGGATCGACTCGGCGGTCACGATCGCCTGGTGAAAATCGCCGGTGATGCCGGTCAAGGCGGTCAGGAAGAGGTTGCCGAAGGAGTGGCCGACCAGGCCGCCGCCGTTCGGGAAGCGGTATTGAAAGAGGCGCGCCAGCAGATCCTCGTCGTCGGCCAGGGCGACGATGCAGTTGCGGATGTCGCCGGGGGGCAGGACGCCGAACTCGCGCCGCAGCCGGCCCGACGAGCCGCCGTCGTCGGTGACCGTGACGACGCCGGTGAGGCGCCCGAGCCGGGGCGAGCCCACGTGATGCTTGAGGCCGCGCAGCAGCGCCGAGAGGCCGGTGCCGCCCCCGATCGCCGCCAGGGAGGAGAGACCGCCCGGCTGCAGCGCCGAATTGACCGCCATTGACCGCCGACTCTCCCCTCGGGCCTACCGCTTCTTCAGCTCGATGAGGATCTGCTTGGCGACCGACTTCAAGGTGTCGAAGACGCCCAGGCCGCTGGTGGCGACCGCCTCGAAGGTGGGTTCCCGCTTGTAATTCAGCGTGCGGTACATGTCGTCGGCCGGCGCCACGGTGGGCAGATCGCGCTTGTTGAACTGGAGGGCATAGGGGATGGTGGCCAGGTCGAAACCGTGCTCCTTCAAGTTTTGTTCCAGGTTCCGGATCGATTCGATGTTGGCCTCCATGCGCTCCTGCTGGCTGTCGGCCACGAAGACCACGCCGTCGACCCCCTTGAGGATGAGCTTGCGGCTGGCGTCGTAGAACACCTGGCCGGGGACGGTGTAGAGGTGGAAGCGCGTGGTGAAGCCGCGGATGCTGCCGAGGTCGAGCGGCAGGAAATCGAAGAACAGCGTGCGGTCGGCCTCGGTGGCGAGGGAGATCATCTTGCCCTTCGAGTCGGGCGAGGTCTTGTTGTAGATGTACTGCAGGTTGGTCGTCTTGCCGCACAGCCCTGGGCCGTAATAGACGATCTTGCAGTTGATCTCCTTGCTCGCGTAGTTGATGAACGTCATCCGCTTGCCTCACGACGTGGAACGGCCGCGTGTTGCGCCAGCCGCAGAGGCCCGCCGAGACGTCGATAGGGGCCCAGGGGCTCCGGGCTCGCCGCTCCCGGGTCTCTGGGCTTCGGGGGCCGGTGGCTACTCTCCGAAGAGCGCGTCGATATCGTCGTCGGTGATCTCGGCGAAGGGGCTCGCGTGAGAAGGCACCTGGGCTTCCCTTTCGCCTTTCTGCAGCATGATCTCGAAGATCTTCTCGAGCTCGCCGTTGGCGCGCTTGACCCGCAGGCGCACCAGGCCGAGCGACGACCGGTCGTCGAAGATGACGACCAGGATCGCCCGCTTGGCGACGATCGAGATGTGGATGTGGTCCTGCTGTCCTTCGTGGAACAGCACCGAGAACTCGCGCTCGCCGATCAGCTTGGCGAGGCCGTCGGTGGCGGCCACGTTGCCCGCCGTCAGCGAGGCGAGCGAGGTGGTGTCGAACTGCTCGATCTCGCCCGCCGCCGCGATCTGCTGGCCGTTCTTGTCGATCAGGAAGACCGCCTTGCCGTTGGCTTCCTGGCGCAGGCGGCGCAGCGCCTCCTCCAGGTGCCTGAACTCTTCTTCGTAGAGTACGAAGTCGGCTGCGGACATGAGCTATCCTTTCCGGACCGCGCGACGATACACTATCCCGAGTAGGTCCGTCAAAGCTCTGATTTCAAGGCAGTTGTGTCTCGTCCGCAGCGCTAACGGAAGAACCGCCATCCGGCCAGGATGTCGGCCTGGGCGATCAGCAGCTCGCCGCCGGCGATACGGTGCGCCAGCGGCACCGGCTTGCAGCCGCCGCCGCCCGCGTTGACCTCGGCGAGCCGGAAGGATTTGTCGCACTTGTTGCACACCATCCACTCGCCCTCGTGCCGGAAACCGCGCTTGCCCTTGGCGCAGACCTCGTCGGCGTCGAAGGCGACCTGCACGCGCCCGGCGGCGTCGCGGCCGACGAAGAACCAGACCTCCTGGTTGGACGGATTGAGGAAATGGTAGAACCGCACCTGCTGCGGCCCGAGGCTCGCCAGGCTGATCCTCACCGCGCCGTCCGGCCCCGCGGCGACGCGCTCGTAATGCGGTCCGCCGAGCCGCCCCTCCAGGGCGAGGCCGGCCACGTACATGAACATCACGAAAGGCACCACGGCGAGCACACCGTAGAGAGGCTTGAAGCGCATCGTTCGCTATTCTCGCACATGTGCCTCCCACCCTCCGGCCACCGCGCGCCACCTGAACGGGGGTGATGAGGAGCCCCCAGGGAAACCCCCACCAGCCGAGGACAGCCGAGAACAGCAGGGCCAGCAGCTGGCTCTTGCGGGCGCAGGGCCGGCAGGAGACCTGCGAATGGGTGGTCCACCGGGTGAGCACCAGGGCCGACCAGATCCGATAGCTGCGATGGACGTCCACCGGACCGCTGCCGCCGCACATAGGACAGGCGCCCTGGTGCAACGACCAGACCTGCTGCTGGACGACGTTCTCCGGCACCTCGCGGGCCGCGGTCAGCAGCTGGGCGGTGCGCGCGCACTTTTCGTCGCAGTAGCGGCGATCGCCCACCTTCTTGCCGCCGAAGATGATGGATTTGCAGTTGTCGCACCTGGCCATAACCCTCTCCTTCCAGAGCTGGGCAGCGTGAGCCGAACCTGTCGAACCTAAGGAATTGCTACAGATTCTAGCGCATCTTCTTGGCAAGATGCCGCGGCCGGTCCGGTCCTATTTCTTCCGCACGACCTGGATGGAGGTGACGTCCCTCACGTCCTTCATCTCGGCATCCGCGACCGAGGGGCGCTGCACTTTCAGCCACAGCTTCGAAGCGGCCATCGTCTTCGCATCGTCGAGCAGGAAGAAGCTCCACTTGATCCGCGTTCCGTCGGGCAGCGCCGGGCCCCCATGGCCCAGCGAAACCTCGCGGGTCGAGTTCTGCTTGTAGAACGCATAGACCTTGTCGTACGCGTCCGGCGTCACGTACAGCTCGCTCTCGGTGCCGGGCGGGAGGGTCGCCTTGCCGCGCCGCAAGGCTTCGGCGGCCCAGGCGTCCGTCTTCGCTCCCGGATAGATCTTGAGCTCCGCCGCCGCAGCGGCCGTCAGGCACACCAGGAGGAGGCCGCACAGGGTCGCCGCCCACCGTCGCGTACTGGACCTTTGAGTCATCGAGGTTCTCCAGGACCGAGGAAACCGCTGCGAGATGCTGCGCTTCCGGAGCCCTCAGCATACGGCATCGAGAGGCGAGGGGCGGCGGCCGGGCTTCCACCCTGGCGGGCCGGCCGCGGCTCAGCGCGCCTGCGGGGCCTGCCCGGGAGCGCCGAGGACCTCGCGGCAGAGCCAGTCGTCGATCAGGCGGGCGGCGGTGGCGTGGCCCTGCGCGTTCCAGTGGCCCTCGCCGGGGGCGGTGTTGGCGGCGCCGTGGAAGAAGACGCGGTCGCGGGCGGCGAGGCGCTGCATCGGCGGGGCGAGGTCGAGCACCGGCATGCCGGCGCGTTGCCCGAACGCGGCCAGGCGCCGGTCGGGGTAGAAGAGGTCGGCCAGGCCGAGCTTGCGCAGGAAGGCGGCGCGCACCGCGGGATCGGGATGCACCTGGATGCCGGTGGTGAGCAGCACCACGCCGAAGCGCGCGCCGTGCGCTGCGGCCTCGTCGCGCATCGCCGCGATCATCGCCTCGGTGACACGCCAGGCATCGGCCCATTCGCGATCGCGCGGCGGCGAGTAGACCGCGCTGTCGAGCCCCAGCTCCTCCATCGCCTCGCCGTGCTCCTGCCGGCGCGCCTTGGCGGCGCCGATCCAGCCGTCCACGACCCGCTTGCCCTGCTTGGCGAGCTGCAGCACCCGCAGGTGGTCGTAGGCGCCGTAGAGTGCCCGGCCGGCGGCGGTCTGCCGCAGGCGGGAGCCGGCGGCGGCGCGGAAGGTCAGCAGCTCCTGGGCGGTGCCGTAGCCGGCGACGCCGAAATCGAGCGCCTCGACGGCGCGGCCGGCGGCCGCCGGACAGCCGGGGAGCCGGCGCTCGAGCAGCTTCCAGAACGTCTGCCCGACCGGCACCTGCAGCGCCTCGGCGCAGGAGTCGCCGAGCACCGCGATGCGCAGCCGGCCGGCGGGCTTGGGGATGGGGTGCTCGACGTCGCGCAAACCGGCGCTGCTGACCCGGACGTAGGCCAGGCCCTCCTGGCGCCACCAGCCCTCGGCGCCCGGCCGCAGCGCCCAGCCGCGGTCGGGATCGGGGCGGTAGAAGTTGGGATAGGAGATGCCGGCGAGACGCAGCGCCGCCTCGCCGAGGAGGAGCGCCAGCAGGGCGGCGGCGGCGGCCAGCGCCAGCCTGGCAGGGAGGGTCGGCCGGGTGGCGCCGGGAGGGCCGGCTGCCGCCACCGCTAGAAGAGCGTGTAGATGAACGGCGCGGCGGCCTGGCTGGTCACCACCAGCACGATCACCAACGCCAGGATGAGCACGAAGGGCACGATCCAGTACACCTTGTGCTGGCGGGCGAACTGGAAGATCTCGCCCATCACCGAGCCGACATAGCGGAGCTTACGCATGGTGGTTGTCTCCCGGACCGCCGGCGGGTGAGGCCGGCGGTCCCGACGAGTATTCTAGGACTAATCCAGCTGATAGTCCTGGCGCCAGTTGCCCCGGTCGGCAAACGGCGGCTGGGCCTGCTTGTCGAGCAGGAACGGCCCCAGGACGAGATGGTCCATCTCGGTGCGCATGAAGCAGCGGTAGGCGTCCTCCGGCGTGCAGACGATCGGCTCGCCGCGGACGTTGAAACTGGTGTTGACGATCACCCCGTAGCCGGTCAGCTTCTCGAACTCGGCGAGCAGCGCGTGGTAGCGCGGGTTGTCCTCGCGCGCCACCGTCTGGATGCGCGCCGAGTAGTCGACGTGGGTGACCGCCGGGATGTCGGAGCGCGGCCGGTTCACCCACTCGACCAGGGGCAGCGACTGCTCGTCGCCCTGCCGCGGCACCCGCCGCGCGGCCACCACGTCGGCCACCAGCAGCATGTAGGGGGAGGGGCGGTCGAGCTCGAAATAGTCGCCGGCGCGCTCCTCGAGCACGCTCGGGGCGAAGGGGCGGAAGCTCTCGCGGTACTTGATCTTGAGGTTCATGATCGACTGCATGCGGGGCGAGCGGGCGTCGCCGACGATCGAACGGTTGCCGAGCGCCCGCGGGCCGAACTCCATGCGGCCGTGGCACAGGCCGACGACGTTGTCGGCGGCGATCAGCGCGGCGATCCGCGGCGCCCAGTCGGCGTCGCTCAGCTCCTCGTACGGCAGGCGCTGGTCGTCGAGGTACTCGCGGATCTGCGCGGCGCTGAACTCGGGTCCGAGCAGGGCGCCCTGCATCAGGTCGCGGCGCTTGCCGCCGGCCGCCGTGACGGTGACCCGCGGGTTGCCCATCGCGTTGTGCCAGACGGCGAGCGGCGCCCCCAGCGCGCCGCCGGCGTCGCCCGCCGCCGGCTGGATCCACAGGTCGTCGAAGACGCCGGCGCGCAGCAGGATGCCGTTGGCGACGCAGTTGAGCGCCACGCCGCCGGCCAGGCACAGATGGCGCTTGCCGGTGAGCTCGCGAGCGTGCCTGGCGAGCTTCAGCACCACCTCCTCGGTCACTTCCTGGATGGAGCGGGCGAGGTCCATCTCGCGGACGCCGATCGGCGATTCCGGCGGCCGCGGCGGCCCGCCGAACAGCGCGGCGAAGCGGCCGTTGGTCATCGCCAGGCCGTCCAGGTAGCCGAAGTACTCCATGTTCAGGCGGAACGAGCCGTCCTCCTTGACGTCGATCAGCTCGCGCTTGATCAGGTCGGCGTAGCGGCTGGTGCCGTAGGGGGCGAGCCCCATCAGCTTGTACTCGCCCGAGTTGACCTTGAACCCGGTGAAGTAGGTGAAGGCCGAGTAGAGCAGGCCGAGCGAATGCGGGAAGGTCATCTCGCGGATCAGCCGCAGCCGCGCCCCCTCGCCGACGCCGATGGTGGTGGTCGCCCATTCGCCGACGCCGTCCAGGGTGAGCACCGCCGCCTCGTCGAAGGGCGAC
>WNFI01682819.1_pt1 | contig 17868 bp, 22 predicted proteins | sample 5400471 | NCBI WGS metagenome assembly WNFI01 (sample SAMN13153348, study PRJNA577476) | soil metagenome | isolation source: 100 cm saprolite on Douglas fir-dominated hillslope | place: USA:California | collected 2013-09-17 | reverse complement strand
AAGAATTATCTCGGCGCCGTTTCGATCAACGACCAAGGCTACGTGAAGAGCGATCCGACCGGAAACACGATGCTCTACACGATTGGTGCACCACGCACGATTACCTTCACGGTCGGCCTTGGATTCTAATTAACGAAGTAAGCGAACCGCACGTCGGTTCTCTCGCATCGATTCATCATTCGCGCGCCTGGACTATGTTTTAGTCCAGGCGCTTTCCAGCTCTCTTAACTTTCAACTAGGAATTCAAAAAAATGAACCGTCGCTCATTTCTCCGGGATACGGCTGCTCTCGCGCTCGGCGCGGGCATCGCAGGGGCAACGTCCTCGCTCCACGCCGAAGTCGCAAAAGCAAAACGCACGCGTGTTCTGCGCATGGCGCATCTCACCGATATTCACGTCCTCCCCGAGATGGAGGGATTTCAAAACGCACCTGAAGGCATGACCTCGGCGATTCGCCGTGCGCAAGCCGAAGCAGACAAACCAGATCTCATTTTCTTTGGTGGAGATATGGTGATGGATTCGCTTAAGACCGAAAAAGAGAAGGTCCTGACTCAGTGGGGTGTCTGGGACAAAATCTTTTCGAACGAAGTCAAGATTCCGTACAAGCTTGCGCTGGGTAACCATGATGTCTGGGGCTGGGCCATTCACGATCAGCCTGACATCGTCAAAGATCCGCAGTACGGCAAGGGCCTCGCGCTTGAGCGCTTGGGCATGAAGGACCGCTATTATTCCTTCGATCAGGCTGGCTGGCACTTTGTGGTTCTCGATAGCATGCAGCCTGATTTCGCGAACAAGCACGGTTATACGGCACGTCTCGACGACGCGCAATTCGCCTGGCTCTCGCGCGATCTGGCGGCCACGCCTGCAACGACTCCGGTCTGCATTCTCTCGCACATTCCGATTCTCAGCGTCTGCGTGTATTTCGACGATGATCTCGAATCGACCGGAAGCTGGGTCATCCCGGGGGCGTGGACGCATATCGATGCAAGGCGGATTAAAAATCTCTTTCGCGAACATCCCAATGTGAAGGTCTGCTTCAGCGGTCACGTCCACCTGGTTGATGATGTCACGTACCTTGGCGTTCGCTATCTGTGCAACGGCGCAGTGAGCGGTGGTTGGTGGAAGGGAAATTATCAGGAATTCGGACCCGCCTACGCCTTGGTCGATTTCTACGACGACGGCAGTGTAGAAAACCGCCTCGTCTACTACCGGAGCTAAATTCAGTGGCACCACGAAATATACGAAACACACAAAAAGATCTGAATCCCGGGAACCGCCTTTTCGTGTCTTTTGTGTATTTCGTGGTGCCTGGTATTATTCGGCGTCTCGTTTTTGTTTTTGCGGTGGGTGCGTCGGTCTGTGGTTTCGCGGCGCAGCCGGAGTCCCATGCGGTGGTGATTTTGGCGGAGATCAAAGCCACGCAATCAGCGCTTCAAAAGGAATTTCCGCAGGCTCGGTTCCTGGCGTTCTGGGATTTCGACGGCACGCTACTCAAAGGTGACTGCTCTGAGGGCCTGATCGAAAACGGCAAAGTCATTTATCCGGATTTGATGCAGCTCGGGATTGAACGGGGTTTGGCCTCTCATTATCCTGCGTCCGGTGGTTTCGCTGCCTTTTGGCAGGACTACCAAACCATGGACGAGCGGGTAGGGCACTGGTTGGCGTATCCGTTCCTCCCGCAGATTTTTGCCGGCACTCCTGCGGATGCGTTAGCCCAGCTTGCAGAAGAACACTTTGCTTCGACTTTGAATCGCTATTATTTCGCTTCGTCGAAGTATATTTTCGACGGGCTCGCGGCGGCTGGCGTGGAAAATCACGTGATCACCGCAAGCGGCGAGATCTTGGTGCGCGGGGCATCGGCGAGTTTGGGTCTTCCTGCGAACCGCATTCATGGAATCCGCGTTCGTGTGGTGAATGGCATTTTGACCAGCGAGCTTATTTATCCGGTCACGTTTGCTGAAGGTAAGCGCACCCGTTTGTTGGAAATTCTTCACGAGACCGAAGCGGAGATTCCCAACCGTCCGGTATTCATTCTCGCGGCGTTCGGTAACAGTTACTCCACCGATAGCGATTTCCTCGCGTACACCGCGAAACAGTCGCTGCCCGCAGGACGTGCGGTTGCTGTGATGGTGAACGGCGGAGAAGAACCCGAGCGCTACCGCGGTCTGTTTCGACGCGTCGATCAAAACATCGTCGTGGGAGAGCCATGATAGGAGTCCAACCTCTACCGGACTCCAAGCGATCCTGGCTTTTGCTTTCTGTCCTCGTGCTGGGCTATGTGGGCGTGTACCTCTGCCGCAAAAACCTGTCCGTGGCGGTCCCGCTCATCCGCGCGGAATTTGGCATCAACAAGGAACAGGTCGGCCGGATCGCGAGTACCGGCACGCTTGCTTACGCCATCGGAAAAATGGCGCTCGGTCCGGTGATTGATCGACTTGGAGGGCGCATCTGTTTTCTGACTTCTCTTCTTATCGTTGCGATTTGTGGCGCCGCGGGCGCCTTTGTGCCTTCGCTCGGTGCACTCGCATTAATTTACAGTTTCAATCGTTTCGCCGGTGCGGCCTCGTGGGGAAGTATGGTCAAGCAAACGCCTCCTTGGTTTGGCCCGAAAAATCTGGCGCTCGCGATGGCGATTTTGAGTCTGAGCTACGTCTTCGGTGGTGTCGCCGCCGTGACGCTCGCCGGACAGATCTCGGCCACGAGCGGCCAAAGCTGGCGGATGGTGATGGGCGTGCCTTCGGTCGTTCTGCTGATGCTTCTCGCGGCGTGTGTGTTTCTGCTACCGGCGGACACGAAGCGATCGTCTGCTAGAGCAGCGGTGGATGATTCAGGATTTCGTTGGGGACTCTTTCGTGAACTCTTGCGCATGCGTTCGTTCTGGGTGGTATGTGCACTGAGCTTTACTCTCACGTTACTGCGCGAAACGTTCAACGATTGGACGGTGGATTTTATCAAGACCCAGGGCGGTGCGGATCTTTCCATGCGAGTTGCGGCCTTTTTTTCCACGTCGTTCGATCTTTGCGGTGCAGCTGGAATTATTGTTCTCGGTTCTGTTTTTGGACGAATGAGCGCAATCGCGCGCTCGTGTTTGCTCGCGGGAATCCTGACCGCTCTTACTCTTTTACTCGCGTTACTTCCCAGTCTGGTGCCGTTGGGTCTTGGCATCGTGGTCCCCGCGATCGGTTTAATCGGGTTTCTTGCCTTGGGTCCGTACAGTTTGCTTGCCGGTTATTTTTCCGTGCAGTTAAAGGGACCTGCCTGTGCCGCAACGGTTGCGGGCATCGTCGATTCTACGGGATACGTGGCCGGTATTCTTGCCGGTTCCGCCTTCGGTTGGTTGCTCGACCACGGCGGCTACACGTTGGGATTCCAGGTTTTGGCCGGATGTAGCTTGGTGTCTGCATTCCTCGCCTTGGCGCTGAATGTTCAGCCCGCTCAGGAATCTGGGTTGGCCACGACATAACGACGATTGAATCGGTCTTCTAGCTCGAGGGACGTGCGCTCTTTCACTTTTCAAACCTCTTTATTCTTCAGATGAAATACTTTTCCACCTATCTGCCCGCGGTTATTTTGGATTGGGCTGGGACGACCGTCGATTACGGTTGCCTCGCGCCTACAGCCGCTTTGCGGTCGATATTCGAACGCTATGGTGTGCCGCTTTCGGCCAGCGAGGCCCGTGCAGATATGGGCCGTCCAAAAAAAGATCATCTTCGCTCTATATTGCTGGGATCGCCCGCGGTCGCCAGTCGCTGGACGGACCGGCACGGCAAAGCGCCCGACGAACTTTTAATCGATACGCTCTATCCCGAACTTGAAACGGCCATCTTGGAAACCGTGGGAAAGCATGCGGACGTTACGACAACTGGTTATTCATCCGATATGATGTGGATCGTCGCGTCCGTCGCGGCTCGGCAAGGTTACGCACCCGATTTGGTAGTCACGCCCGACGATGTGCCGGGCGGCCGTCCCACACCCTACATGATCCTGAGTAACGCGCTGCGACTCAAAGTTTGGCCCGTCGCGAATTTTGTGAAGATCGGTGATACACCCAGTGATATCGCCGAAGGACGCAACGCGGGCTGCTGGACGATCGGCGTGGCATTGACCGGCAATGCGCTAGGTCTGTCACAAGATGAAATCGAGTCGCTCGCACTTGCGGAACGAGAAGCGTTGTTCACAGCGGCACGAGATCAACTGAAACAAGCCGGCGCCGACTACGTTGTTGATTCGATCTCGGCCGCGAGTCCCGTAGTGGAGGAAATCGCCGAGCGCATCCAACTAGGCGAGCGGGCAGGTTCCGACCGACATTGAAGCAACGACGCGGACCCGCTGTCGTTCTTTTTGCGTGTTTTCTACCTTCCGGCTGAGACCCTGCGAAATTTAGTTTATTGTCTTGTCCGAGCTGCTACGGTTTCCGGTTTCGTTCATGCCCGATCATTTCAAGCTCCTTAAAACCGATAGCTCCACCTCAGCCCGCCGCGGTCGCCTCCAAACGCGCCATGGTACGATCGAGACTCCGATCTTCATGCCGGTCGGGACGCAGGGTACCGTCAAAGCGGTTACTCCCGTACAACTTCGGGATATCGGTGCGCAGATTATTCTAAGCAATACCTACCATCTTAACGTTCGGCCGGGGTCGGAACTCATTCGCGATCTGGGTGGATTGCACAAGTTCATGGGATGGGACGGTCCTATTTTGACCGATAGCGGAGGTTTTCAAGTTTTCAGTTTGGCAAAGCTGCGCGACATCCAGGAAAACGGGATCGCGTTCCAATCGCATCTGGACGGGGCTAAGCTTTTTCTCGGCCCCAAGGAGGTCATGACGATCCAGAAAAACCTGGGTTCTGACATCGCGATGGTTTTAGACGAATGTCCGCCGTGGCCTTGCGAGCGCGAAATGTGCGCTAAAGCTGTTGAGCGCAGTTATCGTTGGGCGAAGCTTTGCAAAGAGATTTCCACCGACAATGGTTTCCTGGCCGCCGGTCATCATGTGTTCGCGATCGCGCAGGGCTCGACCTTCGACGATCTCCGACGCGAAGCGGCTGAAAGTTTGGCTGCTCTCGATTTTCCGGGTTACGCGGTCGGAGGCGTGAGCGTGGGTGAGCCCGAACCTGAGATGCTGAAACAAGTTGGCGCAACGACGCCTTACCTGCCAGCCGATAAGCCCCGCTATACCATGGGCCTCGGCACGCCGCCGCAGCTTTTGAAGATGATTGCGCTGGGTGTGGACATGTTCGACTGCGTCATGCCCACGCGCGTGGCTCGCAACGGCCTCGTGTTCACGCCGGACGGCCCGATCAATCTGCGCAACGAACAGTTCCGCACCGATCCCAAGCCCATCGTCGAAGGGCTGAACAACTACACCACAAATTTTTCCCGCGCTTATCTACGGCATCTCGCCGTCGCAGGCGAAATGCTGAGCGGTACGCTGCTCAGTATTCACAACCTCCACTTTTATCTCGATCTCATGGCACAAGCCCGCGCCCATTTGGAAGTGGGAGACTACGGCCCATGGCACAAGGCCTGGGTTGAGCGCTACGAGACCGGCCTAGCCGCGGGATAAGAGATCGACCCACCACTGGTCGTCCTCCGTTCAGTCTAAATTCCGCAGGCCTACTTGAACCACAGAGTCACAGAGCACACAGAGGGAATTCTTTAAGAATTAAAAATATACGGTGTGGAGCTTCCCCTGCGGGTGAAGTCGTTTCCAGAGCTTACATTGGATTTTACTCTGTGTGCTCTGTGACTCTGTGGTTCAACTGAATCGAATCCTATATTCGCGGTGCGAGTGATACCGTAATCGATTTTCCCCAGGCTACCGCCGCTCCGTTTTCGTTGTCGCTCGGTGGAGAATTCCACAGACATTCGCGGACCGTCATTTTTTTCGAGGCGGTGTCAAAAATCACGAACTGAAACGCCAGCTTGATTTCGTCCTTTCCGGAAATCTTGCCCTTCATCGGCGAGTCGGAGCGAAAAGTGTTCAAGGCGATATCGTTGTCCGGACCTTTCCATGGATAATATTCCGTCCAATTGGAATGTCCGTGAAAATAGGCGACGATATTCTTATGTGCCTTCAAAAATGCCACGAAGGCACGCTGTTCGATCGTCGTTTCCACGCCGGTGTTGCTCCCATCGGCACATACGTCCGCCAGAATATTTTCGAATCGGTCTTTGCTGTTGATTCCGTGATCGCCATTGGGATTCGTTAAGTGCTTCGGGTCGACGTCCGGCGGGTCGTGGGCGAAGATGAACACCGGCGTCGTTGTCGGTACGTTTTTAAGATCGGCCTCCATCCACGTGCGGGCTCTCGTCTCCGGCCAAATGGTGAGAAAAATGCAATGCGCTCCCGCGACATCCTTCGCGTAGTAGACCTTGTCCGTGGCGTAATTGTAGGTGTCCTTTGTTCGCGGCGTTGAAGATTTCACCATGCGGTTGTACATCTCGGCCATCGAAGTCGCGTCCGTCAGCGGATTCATTTTCGATGGAGAGCCGATTGCGTCAGAAACATCGTGATTGCCTGGAACAAGGAACAGCGGTGTCGGCTGACCGGTTGGGCCTTTGAGCGTGATTCCGTTCAGAAAGCCTTTTTCAAACTGTCCCCAGGATATTGACGAGCTTTGAATCGGCAGCGGATACAGCTCTTGCCGATTGGTAATATCACCTGTGATCACGAGGAAATTGATCCCTCCGACCTCGACTCCGGCTTTCAATCCGTCGTCTTTCGGAAGCACGGCTGAAGGAAGCCGATTTATTTTCCGAACCATCGCAGCATTTACGCTTTGCGACTCGACGTTTACCCCACCGCGGAAATTGCCGCGTGCGATACCGTAGTGTACATCGGACGTGAAAATGAATTCGCCTAGCGACGCGTTAGGCTGAGTAGTATCGCCAACCGCGAACGCGGTGCTTATGAGAGCGAGCGTCGAGACTACGAAGCCGATATGAGGCAAGCGACAAACCCAGAGCTGCAGAGGTCGAACAGAATGCATAAATAAGGAATACGAACTTTGCCTACAGAGGTTCGGCGGGGACAGATCAGAAATGTGACTTTTGCGCAAACTTACCCGCGCCGCGGCATGTTTGGAGGGCGGACGTTAAAACCGCGAAATGCCGTCGCAGGGACGCGACGGCCCACCTTCGGCGCGAAGGCGGTGCTGGTCGAAGGCCTCTCACTTTACCTCGGCGAAGTCGATAAAGCCACGTTCGACACTGACGTGGATCAGTTTAACTCGCAGGAAACCGCCCACCTGTTTTGGACCGAAAGCGCTGACCAGTTTGCCTTCTACAAGCGGATCCGAAACCCGAACCCACGTGCCCTTGGCTGACGCGCCTGTAACGATGGCCTGAAACTGTTCGCCGATTTTGGTTTGAAGAAGGAGGGCGGCAGCGGACTTTGCGACCTGTCGTTCTACCTTCTTGGCGGCGTCTTCTTGCTGTGTGCAATGGCGAGCCAGCGCTGCCAGCTCTTCGTTGCTATAGGACGGTGGGCGGCCCGCCATGGCAGCTTTAAGGAGACGCTGGGTGATCAGATCAGGGAAGCGGCGATTTGGCGCCGTAGAATGGGTGTAATCTTTGACCGCCAAACCGAAGTGTCCGGAGGACGAAGTGCCGGGCGTTTCGAGGACATATTCTCCTGCGCCGAGCAATTTAATCACACACAGCGACAGGTCCGGAAAGCTAATCGGATTGGCCGCGCGCGCAGAGACGAGAAACTCCTCCAAGGCTCGCGCATCGGGTTCCGCAGGAAGTTGTTTCCCGTGTTCCGCAGCTAGTTCGACAATTCGATTCCAGTCTTTCGGAATGCGCACGATGCGACGAACGGACGAGAAGCGTTTGGCTGCGAGATAGCGTGCCGTGACGCCGTTTGCGGCGACCATGAGGTCTTCGATGAGCTGTTTGGCTCGATTGGTTTTATCGGGTTCCAGATTCTGCAGCTCAGAACCGGCGAAAACTGGACGGCTTTGAATCGTTTCGAGTGAAAGTGCGCCATGTGCATGCCGGAGCGAGCGCAGTTGCTGCGCGGCACGATCTTGCAGTTTGACGTTATCGGCCAAGTTTGGGACAGCGGAGATGGGCTGTGGCATTGGACCGGAGCCTTCGAGCCAGGCGGCGACACTATTGTACGCCAGCTTGGCTTTATTTCTTACGATCGCTTGATAGACGTCCGATTTTATTAGCGAGCCGGCGGATGAAAAAATCATCTCGATCACAATTGCGGTGCGATCCACCTCAAAACCGAGTCGATCCGTCTGGCAGAGCTTCGGCGACGGAAAGTTGGTCGAGGTCGCGCGAGTCGTCGTTATCGATCGAACACCAAAGAAGACTCCGCAAATCACGCGTCGCAGGTTCTGGTTTTGCCGGGCCGTTGATGGATGCGAGTTCACCAAGCGCGGTTTGAGAAAAGTCCGGAGAGAGCCCGTGTTCGATCATCGCCCGATGGGCGATTTGCTGTAAGCGCGTGCGCGATTGGGAGAGCTGGGATTCAGTCATATTGAGGTGCGTTCCGATCTTTGGGGATTTTTGGTCGTTTTGTTTCCGCTTAAGCGTGTTCGATACGCAGTGAGTGGCGTGTTGGCATGCGGTGTACCGCTCTCAATTATCGCTTCGGCGTAAACTCTAGGAAACGCAGGCTGATCGTTGACCGTAGCGACACGAGATTTTATCCCTGAATCAAGAGGTTTGATTAAACGAATCTAAAGCGAGAACCACAAGATGAAGACGAAAATTAAGATTCATGACGGTATCGTTGGTGCCATCATTTTGATCAGCACCGTATTGGCTTTCACCGTAAATCTGAAGTGGCTTTACGTGCCCGGTGTAATCAGTGCATTGATGGTTTCTCGTGCGTTCACAGGATTCTGCCCCGTTTATTTCGTCTTGAATAGAGTGATGCCCAAAGTTGCTGAATAGTAGGATACAATGCAGATAGTTCCACCGTTCACGGATGGATAAATGTGCGAACGAAATTTGACTGGGCTGGGGCCTTGTGAAAGGGTCGAGTGGTCTAAAATCGATCGAAAACTATTTCGTTGGCCCGCTTCCGCACAGTTTAGGGCGGGGGGGATTTTCCACCGTGGTTTAATTGTTTCGGCGCTTCGGCGACGAAACCTTTTGCGCGTTCAAATAATTTACGCGGAGCGAGGTTGTTATGGCTGAGGAAACTGTGGCTAGTGGTGTGTCTGCCGTTGTAACGTCCCGAGCGGTGACATTCCAAATCGTTTCGACGGTCGTTTTCACGTTTTTCTGTTACTTGGCGATTGGCGTCCAACTTGCGATTCTCCCTTCGTATGTCGTCGGGCTAGGTTTCGGATCGTTGGTCGCTGGGCTCGTCATCAGCGTGCAGTACGTCGCAACGCTCTCGAGTCGTGTCTATGCGGGGCGCATGGCAGATTCGGTGGGTCCCAAGCAGACCGTTCAATATGGGCTGAGCGCATGCGGTGTGAGCGGACTTTTTCTGCTCGGTTCAGCGTTCACTGAACATATGCCTGCGATCAGCCTGCTTTGCTTGATTGTGGGACGCCTTGCGCTTGGTTTTGGCGAAAGTTGGGTGAGCACGGGTGCGTTGACGTGGGGAATCGCCCGCGTCGGCGCGGCAAATACGGCTTCCGTGATCTCGTGGAACGGTATTGCAACTTACGGTGCACTGGCGCTGGGAGCGCCGATCGGAGTCATCTTTGAAAAGACCTTTGGATTTTCCGCGATTGGTTTGACGGTGCTTTTGCTGGGTGTCGCAGGAATTGTTGTCGCTGTGTTTAAGCAACCAACGAAGGTCATTCGCGGCGAACATCTCCCTGTTCGTGCTGTGTTGGGGCGTGTACTGCCGTATGGGTTTGGCCTTGCCTTGGGATCGGCGGGTTTTGGCACGATCGCGACGTTTATCACTCTTTTTTACGCTAGCTTGCAGTCGAATCCATCGGCCTCGTTTTACTGTGGGTCGCTCCGGTTGCCTGGCTCGCACTTATCGGCGCTGCGCTATCGGGACTCGGCTTCGCGTTGGTATTTCCTGCGCTGGGTGTCGAGGTGGTCGGAAGGATTCCTGCCCAAAATCGCGGCGCAGCGTTGGGAATTTATTCGGCGTTTCTGGATCTCGCGCTGGGGATTACGGGGCCGATCGCCGGTTTGATTGCGGGTAAATTTGGTTACGCGTCGGCATTCCTGTTTGCCGCGCTGGCTGCGGTAGCGGGAGCCGTTCTCACGCGCTCGTTAGCGACGCGACGGCGGGCAGAGGTTGTCTGATGGGCGACAGACGAAATAAATTTCAAACAAATTCACCGGCCGACCTTAGTGTACTTCCGCTTGCCGAAATAAATTTTTCGCGTAAAAATTTTGGTCTATGTCGCCAGAATATCTAAATTCGATCTCTTCGGCACAACTCTCGCGACGCCAGGCGTTGCGTTTTCTCGGTCTTACCGGGGCAGCCGCCGCGCTTGCTCCGCTTCTCCGCCTTGAGGGACGGGGTGCAAACGACCCCGTGAGTTTGGCGGGCGCTGAGCCCGGTTATTATCGGTTTCACATCGGCAACATCGAAGCCGTAGCCCTCAAAGACGGCGGTATTTTCGGTCCGCTCTCGAAGATGACGTGGTGGGCTGACGTGTCGGAGAAGGACATGGTATCCACGTTGCAGTCCGCCTTCCTTTCGCCCAATGAGCTGGGCCTCGCGTTTTCCGTCCTGCTGCTCCACGTGGGCAACGAGCTCGTCTTGATCGATTCAGGCTGCGGTCCGCTGTTTGGACCGCTCGGAGGGCAGTTGGTATCGAGCCTTGCCGCGGTCGGCATCAAGCCAGAACAAATAACCGCAGTGGTGCTCAGTCACGCGCACGGTGATCATTTCGGTGGTCTGCTCGACGCGCAAAAGTCACCGACGTTTAAGAACGCCCAGCTCTTCATTCACGAAACCGAATACGATTTTTGGACGCAGGCGCAGCCTGATATGTCCGCCGTGCGCATGCCCGATGAGGCCAAGAAAGAAGCGGCGCATAATGCGCAAACCTATCTCGAGACCTTGAAGGATCGCTGGCAAAAGGTCCGTGGAGGGCAAAAATTATTTGGTGCACTGGAAATCGTCGATGCACCTGGACACACGCCGGGTCACAGTGCCGTGCTGATTTCTTCAGAAGGAGAGAGCCTGCTCCATGTGGCAGATGCCATCCACCATCATGCAGTATCGTTCGAACATCCTGATTGGAAGTTCATCGCAGACGTCCAGCCAGGCGTGGCGCTTCAGACACGCCGCCGCCTACTCGAGCGAGCGGTGACCGAACGCCTGCGGCTCTTCGGAGCGCACTTGCCGTTTCCCGCGCTGGGCCACGTGAAAAAATCCGACGGGCATTTCGAATACGTGATCGAGCCCTGGGCAGTGACGTAATCACGGTTCACGGTTCACGGTTCACGGTTCACGATTCACGGTTCACGATTCACGGTTCGAACGGCGGCGCCTAGCAAAACAGCAAGCGCATTCAAGCCCCAACCATAAACAGTTAACCGACAACGTAAACTTCCGATCGTAGTTCACTTCGGTGGCCGGATCGAAATAACGGTGTACGTGGCTGGCGTGGTGCCGATGTTTTTGATCGCACTCATCGCCTCGGGGGCGAAGTAGAAGACGGAACCGGGGCCGATGATTTGTTTGGTGTCGTTGATCTGAATTTCAACCGTGCCTTCCCGTAGGACGGTCACCTCTTCAACGCCGGGATGGTTGTGCGGTGCGCTGGAGACTTCGCCGGGCTTGAGCGTAGTGATGTGGCATTCGAGAGTCGTGAGCAATCCGGTCGAGCCGTTGAAGACGGCCCGGCGCTCGCCGTTTTTAGTCGGTGTCACGGCGAGCTTGCTCCACTCGAAAGTTCCCGAAGTCAGGGGCGTGGAAGGAGCGGGCTTTGGGGCCGTGGCTGGTGTTTGAGCATTCGCTGCAAATGACAGTAGCGCGAAGGCGGGGAGGGTACGTAAGAAGTTCATCGTCCAAAGAGCTAGTACGAGCGATTTGGAAAGTCGAAGCCGGAGTCACACAAGTTTAAGCAGGAAGCATAAACTTAAATTCCGCAGATGTTTTTAAACACGGAGCTCTCAGGGAGCACGGAGCCAAATACTAAGGATAGGCGGATCAATCACTCGTTTGTCACTTGTAGGGTGATGCACTATTTTCTGATTCTTTCTCCGTGAGTTCCGTGTTCAACTCCGTTTTTTAGGATGAACCCAGGAATGATTCATCAGCAGAACACGAGAATTTTTTGTCTATCCGCTCCTCCAGTTTCCGATCGCTGACCTCTGTCGCTCCGACATCTATTTCCGGCTTCCTGTTTCGTTTTTCCGATTTGCTCGCTCCTCGATTCCCGCTACTCGCTCCTTTGGTTACGGAGTGCTAGCGCTCGCGGAAACGCTTCAGAAACGTGATCATCGTTGCGCTGAAAGAAACCCACAAAATTCCAGCGGCCAAGCCACCGATCACATCGCTGAAGTAATGCACGGTTAAATAAATTCGGCTGAAACCCACGAGGACGGCGAGGAAGAACAGACCCAGAATCACCAAAGAGCGTGCAAGTTTGCTCCCAGGCGAAAAGTACGCGAGGAGCGCAAAGCTGCCATACAACAGCATGGACCCCATCGCGTGACCGCTGGGAAAACTGTAGTCGAGCGGATTGAACTGACCGGCAGCCCAAAGAGGCCGCTGCCGATGCACCGCTAGCTTTAACAACATGCACACGCCCATCCCGATCGGGAGGGTTACGATCAACATGAGCATGTGATAGGTCAGTCGCTTGCGCCAGAGCGCGAGCAGCGTCAGAAGGCCGAGACCGAAGAGGCAAAACGGAGACCCGAAAAAAGTAATGGCCGTCATCGTGTCGGTAAATTCTGGCGTGCTGTTGCGGTGAAACCATTCGGCTACGCGCTGATCTACCCGGGTGAGTGGATCGTTGGTGATGACATCTTCAGTGAGATCTCCGAAAATGACTCCCGCGACCACCATGACAAAACAACCGACCGTAAAATAGAGACCAAAAAAACCTGCAGGAGAAAGCCGTCGACGAAGAAAGGGTAGAATGGGTTCAAAAAGTGGCGCCATGTGAAATTATCCTAAAACCGCAGCTGAACCACAGAGTTCACAGAGGAAAATCAAAAACGAGCCTTGAAAAATAATTTCGTCCCAGGTGACGTTCCTCGCTCTATATTTTAATTCGTAACGAGCGGACTCTGTGGCTCTGTGGTTCAAATACATTTTTGGAATTTAGGATCAGCCGACGAGATGCCGAGATTTTTGCGGTGATTATCAGCCAGACTGAATCGACTGCCGCTCCGTGGTTGGATGCCTTGTGAGAAACCCATTATTCTAAGTTCCACGGGTATTTTTGAACACGGGCTCACAGAGAGCGAGACTAAGAGGCTTAGGATCGCAGGACCAATAGCTGGTTTGTCACTTACTGGGTGGAGCGTCATTTTCCGATTTCTTCTCTGTGTTCTCCGTGCGCTCCGTGTTCAACTGTGTTTTTTAAGATTATTTTCCCGAAAAAAGATACGGTACGAAAACAAAGACGCCAATGGCCAGCGAAGTCATCGCGGCCGTGAGCACCGCGAAAGCGGCGACGTCTTTGGTTTTCTTAATGCCGTCTCGTTTTTCTCGAGTGAGTTCGTCGGCGAGAAATTCAATGGCGGTGTTGAACGCCTCAGCGGTCCAGACGAGCCCGATCGCCACGCATACCCAAAGCCAGTCCGGACGGGAAATTTTCAATACAGCACCAGCCCCTATCGCGAGAACAGTGGCGATGGCCTGCAGCCGTGAGTTGGGCTGACTGAATATCAACGCGACCCCTCCCTCTAAAGCGTAGCAGAAACTCCTAAAACGTGCCCGCGGCGATAGTGTGCTCATAGGGAAGCGACACTATGAGGATGCCGGCTAAAAGTATAGTAACGTCTCTTTCGGAGGTCGACGTGTCTGTCCCGTATGATTTTCAGACATCGTTCCCGAGAAAATTCGAAGGACCCGAGGCCTGATTTTTTGGACTTCTTTATCTGGGACGTTCGGCATGAAGAGGCCTCTTGCCATCAAGTATGCCGGGGTTATGGTTTCGCATGCCACTCACGCTCCCTCTTAAGAAGATGACGCGCAAGGAGAAGCTCATGGCGATGGAGGCGCTTTGGGAAGACTTGTCTAAAGACGACAGCAAGGTGGAGACGCCCGCTTGGCACGCCGGCGCATTGCGGGAGGCGGAGCGACTGGTGAAAGAAGGCAAGGCGAAGTTCTCCGATTGGGAGCAGGCGAAGGCTCGCATCAGACGCAAGGCCGCCAAGCTCTCGTGAAGCTGCGACTGCTCGACCTGGCTGAAGACGATTTGCTTGGCGGATTTCTTTTCTACGAGCGGCAGCCATCGAGGATTGGCTCCTATTTTCTCGAGTCGCTTTATTCCGACATCGAGTCGTTGCGACTTTATGCAGGTATTCATCGCGAAGTGCCCGGATATTATAAACTTCTCTCCAAGCGATTTCCCTACGCCATATATTATAAGCTCGAAGGAGAAGAGATATCTGTTGGCGAGTGCTGGACTGCCGGCGCGAGCCTAAATGGATTCGAAAGCAATTAACAGCGAAGCGAACCAGACGCTAAATGAGTCGTCGACCAAAAAGGGCCGAGATAACGGTATGATCCTGAGGCGTAGGTAAGGAGTCTTCCAGTTTCGAAAGCTGCTCCATGAACGAGGAACAGAAAAAGAAGATCATACTATCCGTCTTGAGCCAAGGGCTCGACGATTGGATATGTTTTCTGCAGCTAGATCTTGTTCTACGAGACCTACTGAATGATCAAGACAGGGAGTCCCGGCTTCGATTGGCACTGGATATTATCAAGATCATGGTGAAACGAGGTTGGATTGACGTCGGAACAGTAGATTTTTCGGGATTCGTCTCACGGAATTTGCCGTTAGACCAAATGGTGGACCGAATTAAAACCGAAGCTCACAATATCCCTGAGCGACCATTTCTCTCCGGGGGACATTATCTCCCTGGTGATGTTTGCTGGCTGAACAATACTTTGGACGGAGATTCATTGGCCAAGCAAAAAAGTCAGGATGGACTGGTCGTTTAACGATCCGGCAATCCCGCTGCGGTTGTTCTGACGGAAAGCAAAAAAAGGAGTCGAGCTGAGGTTGCTCCGATTTGCTGATTTGGTCCGGTCACTCGGCGCGAAACTTTACGGGTCAAATTCATCGTGATGTGGACGTGGCGGTTACAGGAATAAGCCCGAGCGCGACGGCCGCCGTTGTTTGATGAGTATCATAGGTGAAGACTTCGGCGTGGTTGTGGAGCATGGCCGTAACGAGATGGATGCAGTCAGCGGAGCGCAAAAACACCGATGTCGGCAGGGTAACGAAGACCTTGGAAGCGGCCTCGATTGTCTGTCCGTCAAGCGGGTGCCAGGTCCAATAGCCCCCGATGTCGTCTTGCAAGAATTGCTGGATGGCAGCTTGGAAAACCTCGGGACTCCATTTTGCTTCACGCAGACGCCGGTGGAAAACCGCCATCAGTTCAACGCGCACAAGTTCAGATACGCACACCACATCTTCTTCCTCGATCCGCTTCCGCACGTCCGCAGTTTCGAGCTCTTGAACGTAGAACTTTGCGAGAGCCGAGGTGTCACAAAAAATCACCGTTCCCCCCGGATCGCATCGAGGTCCGCCAGGACATCATTGCCGGGGGATATTGTCATGTATTTGGCGTAAGCCGGAAGAATGATTCGCTTGCGCAAGCGCGGCTTGAGCATTGCTGGATTGCCCAGCACGGCAACGAGCTGGCCCCGGTCGGTAATTTGAACGGGGTTGCGGGATGCCCCCGCTTTGCGCACCAAGTCTCCGGTGTGCGCGTGGAGTTGCTTGATTGTGAGGCGAGATGCCATGGTGTAACTGTGTAACCGCGAGCGCCGACGTCAAGTGTAACAGTGACGCATTGCGACTGTCGCAAGTGGCAGAGGTTGCGGCTGGACGGGGTGGGGAGCCACCTACTAAGGGTGCGCCTAGGCGCACTGTGTTCGATCGCTTGATGGGTCCTAGGCCACTGCGCCTATCCACCTCAGGCGCATTGTGCTTTGGCCTCCTAGTCGGCTTAAATAGGCGCGCCAAAGCCGAGGGGGCCAAGTGCTGCCAGGTTCATCCGGACATGCGGTTGATCCCCAAAAATGTACATGCGCCTTTGGATCTAGAGCGCGGAAGGTCGTCGCGTCTGGAATAGCCGGTTCGCACCGGTCAAAACTCCCCTGTGAATGTCGATGCAATTCAAGCAGGTATAGACGCGGTTTAAAAGGGTGGTATAATTATTACAGTTCCAGTTCCACGCCCCGGTGGCTAAGTAAGTTGTTGTCGATAAATTCTGTTACATACCGATGAAAACTCATGGTTGCTCATACATATTGGGAATAATTATTCATTTTTGCCTGCTAGTTACAGGCTTAGCCGCGAAACCCAACACCATGGAGTGTCCAAAGGATACGGACCTGATTAAATTATTTTACGAAAAACAAGATGATCTAAAAAAGCTTTCGTTGATGCTTAAAGATGATGAAGGGAAGGTCCGGTATATCGGAGACGATACGATACGAGCTGAAAATATTTCAAAACCACGTCAAGCGGAGTATTTGCGATTGATGAAGAGACTTGGTGAGGGGCTTACTGTTCGTGCGGGGGAGAAGGAAATATGGATCTCTTTTTGGAATAACGGAGGGTTGTCAGTTGGATCAGAATCAGAGAAAGGTATCGTGTATTTGCCTGATATTAAAAGGAGAAAATATACTATAAAAGAAAATTTGGATTCACTTGATACTAATTTCGGGGATGGTGTTTTTGTTAGGCTTATCGAAAATGAGTGGTATATTATGTATATAAATAGCTCGTGAATATTACTAGACCGTAGCTAGACCTGAGGGGACGATTTGACGGAGTCGGTCCGCGCTTTTTGATATTAAGGCCGGTTTGTCTCTCAAAGGCCGTAATGCGATACTGCCTGCTGAGTTAGGCCTAGACGACTGTAGGGACACTTTATTTATCCCGGCTCTGAAATGAAACTTTAACATTAAATTGCTATGCATTTCTATTCGATACGAACCTCGTCGTTGCACTCGCTCGAATTTAGTGATTGGTGGTCGATTCGGTTAGATAGTCTAGAACGTTTGACCTCTGGGCTACTCGGTGCGTCGCACAATGGGTGGGTGAAACATCATACCTGTCCAAGACAGGAATGCGGTCCTCTTGAGCCAAATTCGGCGCGAGTGGAATCAATTTTATCGCGAAAATCCGACTGCAACCAAGCCGCAATTGCTACAGAAGGCCACTGAGATTGACATAAAATATGGATCTCAATTTCAGCCACCACAAAAACAATGAAGTACTACTACATCGAACCAGAAGTCGCTGGTAGTTTGGGCGAGAATACGGTGATCCATCGTGAAGTCCATCCGCCACGGGTTAGCAAGCTTCACTATCGCTTCGATGGATGGCTTGGTGACGTGCTGTTGGAAAGCTTCCCATCGTTCATAGTGGCCGAAGACGTGGAAAAAAAGCTCCATTCGATCGGTGCCAGCGGTACAAGTTTTGACGTTGTAGAAGTAACAATGTCCGACCAGTTCAAGGAACTTTATCCGAATCGATCGCTTCCAAAGTTCGTTTGGTTGAGGATTACAGGGCGGCCAGGAAGAGACGACTTTGGAACGGCGCCGGACGGCAGACTTGTTGCTTCTGAGCGAGTGATAGAAGTGCTCAAGGAGCTTGGGATACCTAACGCGCTCGTGACTCCATTTGGGTATGATCCGGAGACATAGGTAACAAGTATTCTACGGAGAAGGGTAACACTATAAAGAGGGCGCATGCCCTGGAAAGAAGTGTTCCCAATGGAAGAG
>WNFI01076455.1_pt1 | contig 17870 bp, 15 predicted proteins | sample 5400471 | NCBI WGS metagenome assembly WNFI01 (sample SAMN13153348, study PRJNA577476) | soil metagenome | isolation source: 100 cm saprolite on Douglas fir-dominated hillslope | place: USA:California | collected 2013-09-17 | reverse complement strand
GGCGGTCGTCCCTGTCCCAGGTGTAGGCCCGCAGAAAATGGGTATCCCGCTGCGTCATGATCTTGAGGAGAGCGGGCGTAACGATCTGCCTTCCGGTCCTGAAATCGAGCCACTGGTAATTCTCTTTTTGCGCGAGCCAACCCGCGACCAGGTCGAGAATTTCGGGTGTGTCTAGGGGTAGCAGCTTCATGTCGCTGGATACACTACGGAATCGCTCTGTAGAAGCATGCCGGAGTTTGTTGACGCTGGTACCGTGCCTTCATAGGGGCACATAGTCCGGTCGGATCAGCCGGTGATTTTCGTTCGGCAGGGCTCACCGTCTCCCCTCCAGAGCCCGCGAAGCCGCGGGGTGAGGAGCGCCTGAAGCATCAGGAACGCTGCGAGCCAGAGGGCATAGGTGCGAACCATCACCCAGCGTGTCCATTGCAGCGCGAGCGGTACGGCGAAGAGCACTAGCGAGGCTATTGCCCAGGTGGGCGTGTCGCGGTCGAAGCTAATGACGCCGTAGGCAAGCATCAACCCGGCTGCGAGCCATCGTGTCCGGGCTTCGATATTTCGAATTCCCATGGAACTGGAGGAAGCGTCCCCTGCCTAGAAATGCAGTGAACAAAGATGGCGAGCAATGATCTCCGCCGCGACTCGATGACCGTTCTCGTTCCAGTGGCCGATCCCCATTCGGGTATTCGGGAAGCCATGAAAGTAGATCCGGCCGCTCTCGGCGAGCCGCTGCATTTCGTAGGTGAGCGGGATCACTGCGATGCCTTGCCTCCGTGCGTACGTCTCGATGCGCCGGTCTGGATAGAACAGGTCGGGAATGCCCAGTTTCGCCTGCTCCGCCTCCCGCAGTTGCCGGTCCGGGTGGACCTGGATCGCAAAGGGCGTAGTGACCACGACGAGCGGCACTCCGCGTTTCCCCAGATACTCGTTCATGGCGAGAATCAAGCGCTCCGTCACGGTCCATGCATCCTCCCACGGCGAATCACGCGGCGCAGCGAGCACTGCGGGTTTGAGTCCCGGCTCGATCGCCGTATCTGCATTCGCGCGTGGAAAAACCGCCGTTTTCGTGAACGCGCGAGCCAGCTGCAGGATCCTGAAATGGTCGGCGATACTCCTGACGAACCCCATCGGCGCCGAGGACTGGTGTTGGAATACCTCCGTCGCAGCGAACGAGGCGTCGAGTACGAGCTCCCGGCTTCGGTCGAGCAAGAAGTAGGGACGCATCCTCTCTGCGTTGAGTGCAATCGAGTTGTCCGTCACGTCGTTTCCGTTCATGAACTGAAGCAGGACGAGGTCCGGCCGATAGCGCATCGCTGCCGACTCGAGCATCAGGTACTCCTGTGCGGTGCCTTCTCAATAGAATGTTCGCGGTCGCGCAGCCCCGCGGAGCTGATCCGCACGTACGCGCGCCCTTCGCTCTCGAACCAGCCTTCGACGCCTGGGCGCAGAACCGCGCCAAGGTGCGCATCGGGCCGGTACCAAAGTGGTGCGCTGAATCCGACGACGCGAAGGACGACCTCGAACAGGAGCACCGCGGCGAACACGCCACCCGCGATGAGGCCGGCGGGGATCAGTATTTGTTTCGTCAATCGAGCTCGAACCTGCTCTCGTAATTCTGCCTGAGCGCCGGATTTTGCTGGTCCTTTCTGAGAAAGCAGTTGCCCACGGAGAGGGTTTCGATCTCGGTGCCCATGAAGCAGCGGAACGCATCCTCCGGGGTGCACACGATCGGCTCCCCGCGCACGTTGAAGCTGGTGTTGACGATCACCGGACAGCCGGTTCTGTCCTTGAACCTCGCGATCAGCGCGTGGTAGCGCGGATTCGTCTCCTTGTGCACCGTTTGCACGCGCGCGGAATAGTCGACGTGCGTTACCGCGGGGATCGAGGAGCGGGGAATATTCAATTTGTCGATCCCGAACAGGCTGTTCTGCTCTTCGGTCATCGCGATGCGGTGGGTCCTTGCCACGTCCGCGACCAACAGCATGTAAGGACTCTCGGCTTCAAGGTCGAACCACTCGGCCGCGTCTTCGCTCAGCACCGAGGGGGCGAACGGACGGAAGGATTCCCGATACTTGACCTTGAGGTTGAGCATCTTTTGCATCCTGGGTGAGCGCGCATCACCGAGGATCGAGCGGGCGCCGAGTGCGCGCGGGCCGAATTCCATCCTTCCCTGGAACCAGCCGAGTGCCTTGCCCTCCTCCAGCGAGCGCGCGCAGGCCTCGACCAACGCGGCATCGTCCATGGACTCGAACACTGCTCCTGCCTGCCGGAGCCGCCGCTCGATGTCGGCCTGTTCATATTCGGGTCCGAGATACCCCCCATGCATGTCGTCGAGAGCGCCGTTGAGGTGCCGTCCCTGCTTCTGGAACAGGTGGTAGGCGACGAGCGCCGCGCCCAAGGCCCCCCCGGCGTCACCCGCCGCGGGTTGCAACCACAGGCGGTCGAAGTAGTGCTCGCGCAATAGCTTGCCGTTGGCCACACAATTCAGAGCGACGCCGCCGGCAAGACACAAATTCTTCTCGCCTGTTTCCCGCGCCACGCCGCGGGCGAGCTTCAGGACCACCTCCTCGGTCACCACCTGGATCGACGCCGCAAGATCCATCTCCCGCTGGGTGAGCGGAGCCTCGGGTTTTCGCGGGGGGCTCCCGAACAGCCGCTCGAAATGGCCGTTCGTCATGGTCAGCCCGGTGCAGTACTCGAAGTACTCCAGGTTCAGACGGAAGCTGCCGTCCTCCTTGACGTCTATCAGTCGTTCCCGGATGAGGTTCGCGTACCTGGGCTCTCCGTACGGGGCAAGCCCCATCACCTTGTATTCGCCCGAATTGACCTTGAAGCCGGTGTAATAGGTGAACGCCGAGTACAGCAGTCCCAGGGAGTGCGGAAAATGGATTTCACGTATCACTTTCAGGTCGCGCCCGTTCCCCATGGCAAGCGAAGTAGTGGTCCATTCTCCGACGCCGTCCATCGTAAGCACCGCCGCACGTGGAAATGGCGACGGAAAAAAGGCGCTCGCGGCATGGCTCAGATGATGCTCGGAAAAAAGCAGGCGCCGGTCCCAGTCCAGATCGTGATCGAGCTGCTCGAGCTCGCTCACCAGCAGCCGCCTCTGGAACAGCTTCTCCTTCAGCCACAGCGGCAGGGCCTGTCGGAACGATCGGAAACCGTGCGGCGCAAAGGCGAGGTAGGTCTCCAGCAAACGCTCGAATTTCAGGAACGGTTTGTCGTAGAACGCCACCATGTCCAGCTCGTCCGGGCGGGTGCCGGTGGTTTCCAGACACGAGCGGATCGCTTGATGAGGGAATCCCGAATCGTGCTTCTTGCGGGTGAAGCGTTCCTCCTGGGCAGCAGCGATGACCTTCCCGTCATCCACCAGCGCGGCCGCGCTGTCGTGGTAATAAGCGGAGATGCCGAGAATGCGCATATCGACATCAGAACAGTGTGTAGATGAACGGTGCCACCGCCGAGCCCTGCGCCAAGACCAGTACGCCGCCCAGCACCAGGTTGATCAGGATGATGGGCAACAGCCAGAACTTCTTGCGCACACTCAGAAATCTCCAGAGTTCTCCGATAAACGACATGCGATGCCTCCTCAGAATTGATCCCGAAAACTCTCGGCAGCCGGTCCGGGCGGATTGCGTCCGATCCAGTACGTCGGTGCGGTCGGCTCGAATCTCCGCTTCATCGTGTCGCGCCCGGCAAAGCGCATCACGAAGCCTATCGGTGTGAATACGCCGTAGAAGATGACGCCTAGGACGACCGGGCTGACGATGCGGTGCAGCAGTTCGCCGAATTTCATCCAGAGCCGGTTCAGCGGCCCCAGCCACGCCGGCCGGGCGATCGTCACCACGGCGGTCACGGCGGCGAGCGCGAAGCACCATGGGTAGGCCATACCCCCGCGCCACAGCGAGTAGGCGCCTACGAGGGTGAAAAACGCCGTGAACGTCCAGCCGAAGGAGCGGTTCGAGGGGGCTTCGTTCCTCATTCCGGCAACTCCCGGCCAGACAAGATCAATGGGCGCGTCAGTCCGTCTAAGAGGTGAATGCGCCGCTCGAAAATCACCCCGCAAGCATAGTGAGACCTTATTGAACGTCCGTGCTTCGCCCCGGAGCCGACGCGTAGTCCATTCAGATCACGGAGATTGAGAACGGCGCGGCATTGGATCGACGAGATGCCCCTCTATTATCGGCGTACGGATTCCGAGGTGAACATGGAACGGCAGGCGCCTGTCGCACAGCTCGTGCTCGAAGACGGGACGACGATCGCCGGTCGGCTGTTCGGATTCCCGAAATCCGTGGCAGGAGAAGTGGTCTTCAACACCGGCATGGTGGGGTACCCCGAGGCACTGACGGACCCCTCGTACAGCGGCCAGATCCTGGTTCTTACTTACCCCCTGATCGGCAACTACGGAGTGCCCGGGCGCGATGCGGAGTCCGCAGGTATGCCGTTCGAGTCCGAAAAAATTCAGGCCGCCGGGCTCATCGTTTCCGAGCTGGCATCGGGCTACAGTCATAGGACGGCCTGCGGCAGCTTGTCGCAATGGCTGCAGGACGAAGGCATCCCCTGCTTGGCGGGAGTCGACACGCGAGCGCTCACCAAGCGGCTCCGACAGCAGGGAAGCATGCTCGGCAAGATCCTGGTCGGAAACGACGATATGCCCTTCAGCGATCCGGACCGCCTCAACCTGGTTGCGGCCGTCAGCATTGGAGAACGCGTGGTCTATCCGGGCGGCGAGCGGACGGTCGTCCTGGTCGACTGCGGATGCAAGTCGAGCATCCTTGAAAACCTCAGCGCCCGGGGTTTGACCGTCGTTCGAGTGCCCTGGGACTACGACTTCCTTGCCGAGGATTTCGACGCTGTGGTGGTGTCGAACGGGCCGGGAGATCCCAAGCTCTGTGACACGACCGTCCGGAATATCGAGAGAGCCTTGCGGCTGAACCGCCCGATCATGGGGATCTGTCTCGGACACCAGTTGCTGGCGCTCGCGGCGGGCGCGAAGACCTACAAGCTGAAATTCGGACATCGCAGCCATAACCAGCCTTGTCTCGAGGAAGGAACCCGGCGCTGCTTAATCACGTCGCAGAACCACGGCTTCGCTGTCGACCCTGCGTCGTTGCCGGAGGGATGGGAGCCATGGTTCACGAATGCCAACGATGGCTCGAACGAAGGAATACGACACCGGACACGACCATTCCTGGGTGTACAGTTCCATCCGGAGGGTGCCCCCGGGCCGGTGGATTCCGAGCATCTTTTCGACCTCTTCCTGAGCAGGATCCAATGAGCGCAATGCCCGCCAAGGTCCTTCTCCTCGGAAGCGGCGCGCTCAAGATCGGCGAGGCGGGGGAATTCGACTATTCGGGCAGCCAAGCCATCAAGGCGCTGAAGGAAGAAGGGATCGCTACGGTGTTGGTCAATCCCAACATTGCGACGATCCAGACCTCGGCGCGGCTCGCCGATCGGATCTACTTTCTGCCCGTTACGAAGGAATTCGTAGAGCAGGTGATTGCACGCGAACGCCCGGACGCCATCATGCTGGGCTTCGGGGGCCAGACCGCGCTCAATTGCGGCCTGGAACTCGCTCGCCGAAACGTTCTGCAGCACTATGAGGTCGCCGTGCTGGGAACGCCGGTCAAGACGATCGAGGAAACCGAGGACCGCGCACGATTTGTCGCCCGATTGGCCGAGATAGGCGTCGCATGCCCCCGAAGCGCCGCCACGGATTCGATGGACCAGGCCGTCGCACTCGCGCGCGAGATCGGATATCCCGTCATGGTCCGGGCGGCTTACGCGCTGGGCGGTCTCAGTTCCGGCCTTTGCGCGGATGAGCAGCAACTCTTGGACAGAGTCACGAAGGCGCTCGCTCACAGTCCGCAGGTGTTGATCGAAGAATATCTGGGCGGCTGGAAGGAAATCGAGTACGAGGTCGTCAGAGACCGGTTCGACAATTGCATCACGGTCTGCAACATGGAAAACCTCGACCCGATGGGTATCCATACGGGCGAGAGCATCGTTGTCGCGCCGAGCCAGACGCTGAGCAATCGCGAGTATCACGCTCTGCGAGGCATTTCGATCCGCGTCGTACGCCATCTTGGCGTAGTCGGCGAATGCAACATCCAGTTCGCCTTGGACCCGCGCTCCGGCGCCTATCGGGTGATCGAAGTCAATGCCAGGCTGTCCCGGAGCTCCGCTCTCGCGTCCAAGGCGACGGGCTATCCCCTCGCGTTCGTGGCCGCGAAGCTAGGGCTCGGCTACAGCCTGACCGAGCTGTCCAACGCCGTCACGGGCGCCACGATGGCGTGCTTTGAGCCGGCGCTCGATTACGTCGTGGTGAAGGCGCCGCGCTGGGATCTGCAGAAATTCCGCGGAGCGTCGCTCAGCATCGGATCGTCCATGAAGTCGGTGGGAGAGGTGATGGCGATCGGCCGCAATCTCGAAGAAGCGCTCCAAAAGGCGCTGCGCATGCTCGAGGCCGGGGGCGCGTCCGACACCGACTGGGGCGAGAGGCTCAAGGATGAAAACCTCGACCGGGTTCTTCGAGACCCGACGCCGGACAGGATATACGTGGTCGCCGAAGCATTCCGGCGGGGCTATACGGTCGAGGATATTTGTCGCCTGACCCACATCGACCGCTGGTTCCTGGAGAAGATCCAGCACCTCGTCGAGATCGAGCGGTGCCTGCGCGGCACGCGCGCCGCCGTCTGCCCGGCGGAGTTGCTCACCGAAGCAAAGCAGGCCGGTTTCTCCGATCGCCAGATCGGCAGTCTGCGCGGAACGTCCGAGGCGGCCGCACGGGCCGAACGCGAAGCCCTCGGTATCGTACCCTGCGTCAAGCAGATCGACACACTGGCGGGGGAATACCCAGCGCAGACGAATTATCTCTACCTGACCTACAACGGTCGTGAAGACGACGTCAGGAGGGCCGATCCCGAGAACGCCGTGCTCGTGCTGGGCTCGGGTGCCTACCGGATCGGCAGCTCGGTGGAATTCGATTGGTGCTGCGTGACCGCCGCGCAGGCGCTCCGCCAGATGGGCTACAAGACCATCCTGATCAACCACAACCCGGAGACCGTAAGCACCGATTACAACGAATGCGACCGCCTGTATTTCGACGAAATCACCCTGGAGACGGTGCTGGAGATCTATCGCCGCGAACGGCCGCTCGGCGTGATCTTGTCGGTTGGCGGCCAGATTCCGAACAACCTTGCCGAGCAGCTCTCTGAGGCCGGAGTCCGCATCCTTGGCACGCCGGCAGCCGGCATCGACACGGCGGAGAACCGGCACAAGTTCTCGTGCCTGCTCGATCGGATTGGAGTCGAACAACCGGCGTGGAAGGAACTTGTCGCAGCCGACGACGCGTTGAAGTTTGCACGTACCGTCGGTTATCCGGTGCTGGTCAGACCCTCCTACGTGTTGAGCGGCGCCGCCATGGGCGTGGCGTCCAACGATGCCGAGCTGAACAGGTTTCTCGGACGCGCGACGACAGTGTCGCCCAGGTACCCGGTGGTCGTCAGCAAATTCCTCGAAAACGCGAGGGAGTTGGAGATGGACGCCGTTGCGTGCCACGGCAATCTCGTTATTTCCGCCGTCTCGGAACACGTCGAGAATGCGGGCGTCCACTCGGGGGACGCCACGCTCGTTCTGCCGCCGCAGCGGACGTATCTCGAGACCATGCGGCGGATCCGGCGAATTTCATCCCGGATCGCGGCGGCGCTCCGGATACACGGTCCATTCAACATTCAGTTCCTCGCGAAGGGCAACGAAGTCAAGGTCATCGAATGCAATCTGCGCGCCTCGAGGAGCCTTCCCTTCGTCTCGAAGGTGCTGCGGGTAAATTTCATCGAGATCGCGACACGGGTGATGATGGGTCGTCCAGTCCCCACGTACAACGGGTCGGTGATGGATGTCGAGTACGTCGGCGTAAAAGCACCCCAGTTTTCCTTCATGCGCCTCGAGGGCGCCGACCCCGTGCTGGGCGTCGAGATGGCGTCCACCGGTGAAGTGGGCTGTCTCGGCGACGACTTCGAGGAGGCCTTCCTGAAGGCGCTCCTTTCGGTCGGGTTCCGACTGCCAGTTCGCAACGCCCTGCTTTCGACCGGTCCGATCGCGGACAAGGCCGTGTTTCTGGAAAGCGCGCGAACTCTGCTGGACATGGGAGTGAGGTTGTTCGCCACCGAAGGCACGGCGGCTTTTCTGCGCGCGAACGGCATCGAAACTTCCCTGCTCCATTGGCCCTCGGATTCGAAGTCGCCGAACGCGCTCGAGTACCTCGCTCAGAGAAGGATCGACCTCGTCATCAATATCCCGAAAAATACCCAGGAAGAGGAGCTTACGAACGACTACCTTATCCGCCGCAAGGCGGCGGATTTCGGCATTCCGCTCATTACGAACATCCAATTGGCGCAGCGGTTTGTCGAAGCGCTCTCGAAAAAGCGCGTGGCCGAACTGCAGATCAAGAGCTGGGAGGACTACGCGCCGCCGGAGCAGACGTCCATCAGGGTACCTTCTTTGCCCCGGCGGGATGACGACGTCCTGCCCGCCCCGGTGGCATCGGTAGCCACTTAGCGCCACCGTGCTTCAATGCGGCTCTTGGGGTCGCAGATTTCCCTGACTCAATCGTGAGCGGGCGGATTGGTCCGAAACGAGGACGCGAGGCGCGTCGCCTTCACGAACAGCTCTCTGGACAGGAGCCAGAAGAAAAACATGTCGTCGACGAAGTAGCGCTTGAACATCCTTTGCGGCTCCTGCAGGAATCGAAAAAACCACTCAAGGCTCCATTGCCGCATCCACATGGGTGCGCGCTTCACGTTCCCGACCACCACGTCGAAGGTTCCGCCCACACCCATGGCGAACGGGATCCTCATTTCAGCTTGGTATTTGCTGAGAAACTGTTCTTTCTTCGGCGAGCTGATGGCAACGAACAGCAGGTCGGGGCGACTGTCGGCAATGAGCTTGACGACGGCTGGCTCCTCTTCGGATGTCCAGTAACCGTTGCGGTACCCGGCGACCTGCAATCCGGGCAACGTCTTTTCATAGTGGTTCTTGACGCCCCCTACGGTCTCCTCCCGGGCGCCGAGAAAGAACACGCGCCATTTCTTCTCGGCCGCGCGCTTCACCAGTGATTCGAACAGGTCAACGCCGGCAACCCGTTCCTTCAACGGCTTCCCGAGCAGCCGGGAGGCCCACACCACGGGCATTCCGTCCACATTGATCAATGCGCATTCGTTGATGATCCGGCGCAGCTCCGGGTCCCTGCTGGCTTTGACGAGCTTGTCGACGTTGACCACCACGTGCTGGTGGGGAGCGCAGGACTCGATAAAGCCTTCGATCTTCCGGAGCGTTTCCTCCATCGAGAGGTTATCGATGGCGCAACCCAATATTTCAACGCGGCTCATGCTCGCTCCCGGCGATTTCCTTTTCCACTTGCAAGCCTAGGGGAGCTGCATTAATCGTTGCGCAAAGGCGCCCCGCCTGCCCCTAGTCTGTTTGACCCATTTTCAACGCGTTCTCCCTGGGCGCAGATTCTTTTGGAGTCCGCCAGTTTCCCGGCGACTCTTAGTTGCGCCAACTAGAATGTGATGGCCGTAACCAGGCTGGTGTTCCCGGCAATGCGCCCTTTGCAAACGATCACTGGAGAGGGTGCCTTATGGTCGAATCGCCGCGACACCCAGCCAAGGGGCGGGTCGTCCTGACCGACGACCACGACCGGCGCATCCAGCTCCCGCGGACATTCGACCCGCATGCGGACGTCGGCGCACTCAACGTCGACACAGCGACCAGAACTCCTCGCGACGCAGCGTTCCGACAAATGCCAATAGATCTCCACGAAATGCTCGTCGCCGCATTCGAGCGTGTCCCTGACCTCGACACTCATCCTTTTCTTGTCGAATTCGATCCGCCGACGATGAAGGACAGGGTCGTCCAATCGCAAGTACCCGCTGTGTACCCCTTGAAACACATCCTTCGACGATCCGGTTTCAAAGTGCTCGCACCGGGCCTGGGCGTGCGTGAACCACATGAAATTGCCACCGCGCACGGATTGCTCCTCCTCATCCACCCGCAATGTATTGTGCGCCGAGGTACCGCGAAAATAGTCGCGCCAGCGTTTCTGGAAATTGTAGGTGAAGGTGCCGGGGTCGACCAGAACCTCGCGACCACCGACAGACAACGTGAAGGCAAGCGCATCCGCGTGTCCGTGCGCGGCAATGGACAAGTAACCCAGGGGCCCCGCATCCACCACGGCCTTCACTTCGCGGGGCGTTCCGAGATCCTTTCCCAAGACATAGTACCCGCCCTCGGAGAATCCCAGCCTGGCAGGTTCCACGTCCCTGACCGGCAGCGCGCGGAAGCGTACCGAGGCTGAATCGCCCAGAAGCCAACGGGTCTTCTCGTCGAAGCACCCGGCTTTGGCTTTGAAGTCGCCTCGCCCGAACAGCACCGCCCCGGTCGCAAGGAGTGACCGGTAGGGACAGAACTCCGGCTCGCGCGAAAAACGCACCATGACGGCGTCGTCGGAATCGCCGATCATGGGCACATGTCCGCCCGCATCCATGATGGAAGCAATGAATTCGAGCATCAATTCGAGCCGCCTTGCAAACTGGCTGGAAAAATTGACTCCGTTCGCGCGCCCGAAGAGCAGGCACAACAGCATCATGTCTGCGACCTGGTGGTGATACCAGAACGCTTGCTCACGGTTGATGCCATCGGCGCCGTTCTGCTTTATCGCTTCCGCTTCCAGCTCGCCTCGTGCACTCTCCCGCCAGCGCGAGGACTCCGGCCAGAGGGGCCAGGTCACTGTCGCCACGAACAGCCCCATCAATTCGCCGAACAGATGATTGTTGGCCGAAGAGTGACGCGACAGGTTAGCCGATACGAAGTGGCAGTGTTGATAGATTGCGACGAGCCAGCGTTGCCGGAACGCCCGACCCTCCTCCGCAGCAAACAGCGGCGAATCCTCGCCGCCCAGCAGATGCCAGGCACAGGCCCAATTGACGAGGCGCACCGCCGACTCGAGAGAGATCGTCCACTGAGGACCCCTGGGATAGGGACATTGCTCAAGCCAGGACAACAGCAGGCAACGCTCCGCTTCGGCGAAGCGCGGCTCGCGCGTGAGATGCCATGCCTGCGCCAGAGTCACGAGTTCCAGATGGCGGTTCAGCTCCCAGAGATACTTGATGTCGCCAACGATACGCTCATCCCGATAATCGATGCCCTTGCCGAATTCGAGCGGTACCTCCACTCCGGTTTTGGGATCGCGATTCCAGCGCGGGGGAAAGCCGAGAAGGCAATCAGGCAACGAGAACACGTCCCACCGCCCGGCGAGCAGGCGGTCGGCCGCTGCTACGTACTGCGCGGCGTCAAAGTCGGTCGGCAAAGGCGAGACCCACGCCGGGCCGCGGGCGCTCGTGCCCGCACTGACCTCGCGCGCGAGACCGAAGCCCCAGCGCTCGAGCGCGGCCGCGGCCGCTTGCCGCACCCTCCAGCAAACTTCCGCGGGCCCCATGGCCTTGAGGCGGTTCAACTTCCATGCGAGGGTTGCGCTCATGTGAGGCGAACTTCGCCCCGGTTACGGAAATCGTCCGCGAGCCGCACCACCGTATACCGCTGCACTCCCCAGCACGTCCCTGATCACCTCGGATACCTTTCCGCACCCGACCTCGATCGCGAACTCCCGCGGAGCGCGCGCTCGCACCCGTTCGCTGATCCGGCGGCGCAATCCCTCGTCGCCCAACAGCCGGCAGATGCGATCAGCCAGCGCCGACGAAACCTTTGGTGTGACCAGAAAGCCGTCCTCCCCGTCCTTCACAAAATCCGGGATGGCGCCTACCGCGGTGGCGATGACGGGAAGTCCCGCGGCCATTGCCTCCGGGATCACGAGCGGAAACCCTTCGGTCCATGAGGGCACCACGATCATCTGCGACCTCACGAACGCGGCCGCCTTGTTGCGGCCCTCGAGTGAGCCCAGGAACGCGATGCGCGGTGCGATGCCGCGACGCTCGGCTTCCGCACGAATCACCGGCTCCATCGCGTCGCTTTCGGTGACGCCCACCAGTACGAAGCGTGCCCGGGGGTGGCGCTCGATCACGCGGGGGATGGCGTCGAACAAATCGTAGATGCCCTTGGGCGCGGACAGGCGCCCGACGAACAAAACGGCCCGGTCGCCGCGCGCAAGCCACGGAACGGGCGTGTCGACGGATATGTCCCGAAAGAGCGCGATATCGGCCATGTTGGGTGCCCAGGCCAGATCGTCGCGCCTCCACGCCTTGCCCATCTCCCGCTGATAGGTGGGGCCCAGCACGATCACGCATTGAGCCGCCGACATCAGGAGTCGGCCGATCGCACGCCCGATCCGGGTCTCGCACGAAGGGAAGCGTGTGTGCAGCGTGCCATGGTAATGGCAGATGACCTTGGCGCCCGCGAGGCGAGCGGTCACCATGAACACCCAGTCGCGCAGGAACGACAGCCCTGCCGCGGTATGAACGAGCGCCGCGTCCGGCCGCACTCGAAGGAGGGTCCGGACCAGCCGCGAGAAATCGCGCACGAAGTAAAGAGGCGTTCTCAGCGTGGGATTTTCGACCGCCCAGCGCAGCCGGCCCTTCGAAGTGTCCACCACGTGCAGCTCGAATTCCCGCGCAAGGCTCGAGTGGACTTGCATATCCATGATGCCTTGTATGCCGCCGAGCGGCGGCCCCAGCGGGCCGATGACAAGGAGGCGCGTCATGCCGGAACGAGCTCGTCCAGAGAACGAGCGAAGTCCGCCTTGACCCTGGCGACCGCCGCTTCGCTTCCGTCATCGTCGACGAAGAGCCGGTGCCAGATTTCAAGGACGAGCATCAGCCAGATTCCCTGCTCCCGGTCGACGCGCCCCTGGAGATGATCGGCCACGATACCGCGCACCACATCGGCGTCGTAGTAACCCCGGTCCAGGCAGCGATCGGAAAGGAGCACGTCGGAGATGAGGCCACGCCAGGGCCCGACGAACCAGCGCGTCAGCGGAACGGTGAAACCCACTTTTCTGCGGTAGATGGTCTCCTGGGGGATGTACCGCTCGGCGAGACGCTTGAGCACGATCTTCGAGTTCAACCCGCTCACCTTCAGGTTTTGCGGCAGGCGCGCGGCGAACTCGACAAGTTTGTGGTCGAGGAAGGGAACGCGAGCCTCGATGCCGGCCCCCATGCTCATCCGATCGCCCTTGACCAGGATATCGTCCACCAGGCGAGTGTGGATGTCGCAATAGAGGAAGCGATCCAGGGCACGCCTGCTGTTGCAGGTATTGACGATCTCCTGAAACGCTTTCGCCACTCCACCATCACCGACCTCGTTTCGCATCGTATGGGAAAGCACACGGGTTTGGAGCTCCGTGTCGAAGCCGCCGTACCAGGACGCAAAGCGGCGTGGCAAGTCGGCTATCGCGAGGATCTCCGCCATGCTGCGCAGGCGCCGGCCCTCGAACGGGAGTCCCTTGGCCATGCCGCGCATGAGAGTGTTCCGGACTCCGGATGGCATCCAGTCGAGCGCTGTCGAGAATTGATCGAACATGTACTTGGAGTAGCCGCCAAATTGCTCGTCGGCCCCCTCTCCACACAGCATCACGGTCACGTGCTTCTTGGCTTCTCTGCACATGAAATAAGTCGGGATAGCAGGCGGCTCCCCCATGGGTTCGTCGTGGATCCACGCGAGGAAAGGGAGTTCCTCGGCGAAATCCTTGAACCCCACCGTGATTTCGTGGTGCTCCGTGCCGTAGCGCTCGGCCACCTTGCGCGCGTACGCGAGCTCGCTGAACTCGGCGATATCGAAGCCGACGGAGAAGGTCTTCACCCGCGCCGGATCTCCCTTCTCCCGGCGCAGAATATCCATCAGGGCGACGACGATACTGCTGTCGACGCCCCCGGAAAGCTGCACGCCCAGTGGCACATCCGACATCAATTGCATGTTCACCGTACGCTTGAGCAGCACATCGAGCTCCTCGGCCGCCTCTTCGAGACCGACTTGCTCGGGTCGGTAATGCGCGTCCCAGTAACGCAGCGGCGCCGCGGGCACGCTGCCGCTCACGTCGACCGCCATGCAGCATCCCTCCGGCAGGCGCGACACTCCTTCGAACATCGTGTTCGGTCGCGACACGTAGCGGGTCACAAGAACCTGCGCGACGCCCGCCCGGTTCACCTTGCGATCGCGCAAGGCGGGATGGCGCAGCAAGGACTTCATCTCGCTGGCGAAGAGCAGCGCATTGCCGTCGCTCCACCAGTAGAGCGGCTTGACCCCCATCGGATCGCGGGCGAGCGACAGGGTGCGTTCGACGGTATCGTATACAGCGAAGGCGAAGATGCCCTGCAAACGCTCGGCCAGCCCGCGAAGACCCCACTCCTCGTAGCCGTGCACCAGAACCTCGGTATCGCTGCGGGTCTTGAAACGATGTCCCCGCCGTTCGAGCTCGGTGCGCAGGACGCCGTGGTTGTAGATCTCGCCGTTGAAGACGGTCCAGATCGTCCCGTCCTCGTTGCACATCGGTTGGTCGCCGGTATGCAGGTCGATGATGGCGAGGCGCCGGTGGCCGAACCAGCAGAAACCGTCGGCGGAGCGCCACTGCCCTTCCCCGTCCGGCCCCCGTCGGCGGATCGCCGCCAGCATCTCCCCGGCGATGTCAGCCGAAATCGGTGCGGAATTCTCCGGACGCAATCTCAGATAACCAGCAATCCCGCACATACTTTTACTCCGCTTCCGTCACGCCGAGGTGTGCCGAGAATTACCCGTTAGACATTGCATACCACACCCTTGAACTTGCCGTTCTTGGTTCGGGGAATCGAGTCGACCAGCTGGATTTCCAACGCGACCCCGTCGCCGAGGCGGTAGCGAGCATTGCTTTGCAAGGTTTCCCGCGTGCGGTCGTTGAACGTCGCGGAGGGCACCACCAGCATCGTCAGGGCGTCGAGACGATCCTGGCGGATCTGCGCTTCGAGTATTCCCTCCACGCCCTTGAAAATATGGTCGAGACGGCCGATCGAGCGCCCGTCTGCGAGCTTGATCGAATCATCGATCCGGCCGATGATCTGCTCGATCAGCGGGAACGACCGCCCGCAAGCGCAACGCTCTCTCGCGGGCGCGGGACGCACGAGATCTCCGCAACGATAACGGATCAATGGCATCGACAGGTTGTTGAACCCGGTTCCCACCAATTCGAACAGGCCGTCATCGGCCGGCCGCATCTCCACGAACGAGTAATCGGAAAAGAGGTGATGACGACCCTGTTCGCAGGTGCCGATGGCAGCCACGCGCTCGAACTGACCGTACCAGTCAAACACCCGGCAGCCGAAGGCGCCTTCGATCTCCCGACGCCGGATGTCTGAGAGCGTTTCGGAGGATGTCACGATGCCGCGCAGCGAAGTCCCGCGGTAGCGAAAACCTGCGCCCAACATCCAGGCGGCGAGAAATCCGATGGAAGACGGATAGGCCTGGATCACCACGGGATCAAAACGGGCGAGCGAATCGAGGTAGGCCGGAGCCGCAGATTCAGACAGGTGGTAAGACGAAAGCATCAGCGTGTTCTCGGCCCGATTCACGCGCCAATAAGGCGGCTTCTGCTGGGTCGCGGGGACGATCATGTCGCCCCGCATCCATGCCCGCCGATCGCCTTGGCGCATGCCCGCCCAAGCGAGCTGCCGCCAGACGAATGCGTTTTCCCGGTTGATTGCCGCCAAGTCCTGATAGAGGCCGAGCGGTGCTCCTGTGGTGCCGCTGGTGCTTCCCGAGAACAGCGGTCCCTGCTTCCTCGTCGAGACGAGCGACTTGCCGCCTTCGCGCACATCAGCTTTGGTTAGCAAGGGCAGCTTCGCAATGTCCTCCGGAAATTCCAGCTTCTCGAAATTCAAATCCAGCGACCGATATTTATCGCGATAGTACGGAACATCACGTGCGGCGGACTTCACGATCATCTGTAGTTTCCAAGACTGGAAATCGCGAAGCTCTTGCTCTGACCGCCATTCGCTCTCACGGACTTCCGCGGCCACAGACTCGAAAGCGCGACCCTCCCGCATCATGCCGCGTAGCGAGGACTTCGCCGAAATGAACAGCTCCTGCGCCCAGATCGGGCTGTGACGATATGCGAACGGACTAGACATGAAATGCGATCTTTAATCCTGCCCAGCCGAAGCGCGAGGCGGGGGACAAGCATTGAAATTGAAACGACGCCCGAACTCCAAATACTGAAAACGCATCGCGTGCTTGCCGCAGCCTGCGCGGCATACAAGTAGGCCCCCCGCTCCGGCGCGAGACTTCACGACGGAGCGGGCAAAGATTGCAAGTCAGGGATATAGCGGATCCGCCTCGTTCATGGTGTGACATCGAAAGCATCTATCAAGATCCAGGCATCCGTCGAAATCGGGTTTTTGCCTACCACTTGGATCGTCAACGTATGCGTCGCCGCGGCCAGGCCTCCTACTGCGAAATCGGTATGCTGAGGTCCTTCCGTCTGGAAGTAGGTGTCGAAGTCCTCGACGAAGGCTCCATCGAGGAAGATGCGGGCGATCCCGCACTGGGGTCCGCGAGCGCCGATCCAGCTGATCCCTGTCCCCGTGAAGGTGATCGTCGCTTGCGCACCCCACGTATTGGATTCCGCGCTGGCCCCTTCACTGTACGCCTTGTCCCGATTCCCCTGAATCCAATTCGGGCCGTAGGCGATGGCCGGATCGGTATCCTGGTGGCGTATTCCCGACGTTGTCACGTCGAACGCATCCACTACGATCAAGGCATTCTGCGAGGCCGCGTTTTGCCGGCCGGTCCCCTCGATCGTCAAGGTATGGCTCGTGTCGGCGAGGCCCGTCGCCGTGAAGACGGCTGCCTGGATTTGCTCCGTGGACGAATACAGGTCGACCTCGGTGACGAAGACGCCGTCCAAGGAAACGCGAGCGATTCCGCTCTGGTTTCCACGAGCGCCGATCCAGTCAATCGCCGTGCCCGTAAAGGTGAAAGTCGCTTGCGCGCCCGGCGTCGTCGACAACCGAGCGGCCCCGCACATCGAACGCATCCACGATGACGAGGGCCCCCGCCGCAGACGCGTTTTGCCGACCGGTTACTTCGATCGTGAGCGTGTGGCTCGCGTCGGCCAAACCGGTTGCCTCGAACATCGGTACCCGGACCTCCTTGGTCTTTGAGTACGTGTCGACCTCGGCAAGGAGGCTGCCGTCGAGGAATATACGAGCGATACCGGTCCCAGGCGTGCGACCACCGATCCAGCTGACCGAGGGCCCGGTGAAAGTGAACGCGGCTTGCGCGCCCGGCGCAGTCGAGACCGCGGCGGTCCCGCCGCTCCAGGTTCCGCTGGTATCGCCCTGCGTCCACCCGATGGTGTAGCTCACGGACGGATCCGTCTCCTCGACTCGCGCCAGGGCCTGAGGCGAAATCCAGGCAAGGCCGAACATTGATATCAGGGCTGCCGCATAGGAACGCTTTGCAATTTTCATCATGGATTGACCCCTTCGTGGGTTGCCACAAACCAGGGGGAATTCTGACCGTCCAATATTGAGAGTCCGAGATTGCCCAGCAGGCCGATTGAACTATGCCCAACCCTACATCTCCGAGGGGTTCGCGAAATACCCGTCGACAGCCCGCGCCAACCTTGGGCGCGGCGCATTCGTAAAGCCTTAACAGGCAGTGGAGCAGCTTGCGGTGCCGCTCCCCGGGGCGTTCGCGGCGAACCCCGGGGAGCCGTTTGCGGACGTCAGTCACGCACGCCGGTTATCGAACACCTCTCCCGCAGACTGACTAAGGCCACCGCTACTGCCCCGCAAACAAGGCTGGGCAAGAACCTCCGAAGGATCCCGTGGTCGAGGGGTTGGGCTTGTGGAGTTGGATGTTTCCGCCTCCGGGGCCCGAGCCGCCCAATG
>WNFI01522462.1_pt1 | contig 17873 bp, 16 predicted proteins | sample 5400471 | NCBI WGS metagenome assembly WNFI01 (sample SAMN13153348, study PRJNA577476) | soil metagenome | isolation source: 100 cm saprolite on Douglas fir-dominated hillslope | place: USA:California | collected 2013-09-17 | reverse complement strand
CTTTCATGATGGCGAAATCACGGCGGCGGTCGAAGACCCATCCCATGAGCGTGGAGAGTACGCACAGCGCGGCAGTCAGGATAATGAGCCCGACTGCGGCGAGTAGCGTGGCGCGCGTTTTTCCCAGGACGCGGGCCTCGCCTTCCATGATCTGGCGGACCGGGCGCACGTCTGCTTCGGGCAGCGACTGGGTCAATTGAGTGAGGACTGCTTCCACTTCTTGCCGCGAGCCGTTCGCGGCTATCTCGATCGTAGATGGCTGGACGCCGGTCCATGCGACGAAATCAGAAAGTGAGAGATAGATGCGGCTGTCTTCGGCGGCGCCGGTCTGCACGGTACCGGTGGGAGTGAGGTGAATCGTGTGTCCCTGAAAACTCAGATCGAAGGGCTGATTTTTCGAAGCAATCGTCGGCATGGCGCGCACTCCGATAAGAGCTTGCTGCGATGCCGCGGGCCATTGGCTCACCGACCACCAGCGGTCGAGTTTGCGAACGCGGTCGAAGTTAACTCCGGCAACGACAATGGGCTGTCCGCTGCTGGTGCGGGCTACGACCATGGCGAATGGAGCGGCGATGCCGCGGTTACCCAGGACGGATTCGGCGCGTGCGAGAGCATCCGCGGGAAGGGAAGTGCCGTTTTTGCCGACCAAAATAATATTCGCGCCGTAGTTGCGGAATTCGCGCCGGAGTTTGGCTTGCACGTCAACGTAAAGATTCAGCATGGCGGTGGCGACGGCCGCAGCGACAATCATGGCGAGCAAAGCGGCCGCGGCGCGGCCGCGGCGAAGGACAGCAGCGCGAAACAGCATGCGCAGGAACATGGAAGAGTGAGGAGCTTGCGCGCGGCTGGCGGCTATGTCGCGCACAGCGTGAGATGCGGGCGCGCTCACAATTCCCCTCTCAGCGCGAAGACGGGGTCAAGGCCAACTGCGCGACGGATGGCCGTTGCGCTTCCCGCGAAGGTTACGACGATGGCGATGATCAAGATCACAGGCAGCAGTACGGGCGGAACGGAAATTTGCGAGTCGAAGATGGAGCGGCCGATCTGGTGAGCGAGCAGATCTCCGGCGGCAAAGCCGATGGATCCCCCGAGCAGCGCCAGGAGTGCGGCTTCCGCAAGAAAAAATGAGGCGACGACCAATTTTCCTGCGCCAAGAGCTTTCATCAAACCGATTTCGGCGCGACGCTCGAAAACGGCGGTTGCCATCGCTGCGGAGACTGCGAGTGCGGAAGCAAATAGCGCGGCGAGAGTAATCAGCAGGATCAGGCCCTCAATGCGGGTGAGAATCGCGCCTTCATTTTGCGCGACCTGGCGAATTTGCTCGGCGTGCGAATTTGGAATTGCTTCCTGCAATTGAAACGCGATCGACTGGGGATAAGGCGAGCAGTACCAGCGGTCATACATCGCGCCCGATAAGCTCTTCGGATCGCGACGTGCGAAGGCGTCTTCCGGCTTCGTCAGGGCGCTGACGTAGACGCGGCGAACTGCGCCCGGTCTGCCGAGAATTTCCTGTGCGAGGGCGAGAGGTGCGATGATCTCGTCATCTTCCGCGCCGCTGGTGGAGAGGATTCCGCGAACATGTAGCCCGCGACCTGAAATTGTTAGATCGTCCCCGGAGTGCACGTTCAGTCGAACCGCTAGTTGCTCGCCGATAAGGACATCCCGGGAGTTATCATCCGGCCATGCGCCCGACGAAACTTTCCACCAGTTGTTCGTTGTGCGCACACCTGTCGTGAATTCGTCGCGGCCGAAGACAACGCGCTTGGCAAAATAGGTTCCGACTAGCGTTGCGTCCTGATGAATCCCCACACGTTCGATCGAAACATTTACCGGAAGAATGGGAGCGAAGGCGGTGATGTTGTTGTGCCAGAACGTTCCCTTGATTTTTGGCAGGTCAGCTTCGTTAAGGAAAGCGCCATCGGTGGGCGGCTTGAGATTGACTCCGCCAATCTCAAGATCGAGCGAGTCTTCCTGTGGAGTGATTACGAGGTTGGCGCCGATGCTGCGCAGTTCGCGATTAATCTTGTCGCCGATGTCGGTGGCGACCGCAATCATAGCCGTCGCTACCGTTACGCCCAAGGTGATGGCCGCGCCCGCCAGCAGCTTGCGCCGCTTCTGCCGCCGAAATGATTCGTAAACCAGCCGCGCGAACATTCGTTACTGTTGCGCGAACATTTTGCCGCCGGCTGCCATGTCCGCCTCCTGAATGATGATTGCGTCGGCCGTCTGGGTGGCCTTGAGCGGCACGGGATTGCAGCCTCCGGGGGTTCCCACCGATTGCGGATTGATGGGCGAGGCGCAATTCTTGCACACTACGCCGTTCGCAGTTTTGTAGAAGCCGGATGATCCGCAGATTTCGCAGGCATCGAAGACGGTCGCGACCTTGCCGTCGGGCTTCTGATAGAGCCAGAAGCGAATCGGTATGCCGTTCTCTTGCGCCTGATAGCGATGCAAGTCGCCGTCGGATACTTGCGCGAGAGGAATACTCACACTGCCGTTGGTGAATGTAACCTCGGTGGCCGGAGAAAGCGCGCTCACACTCTTTGTATAAATGAATTCCGCTGTGACCAGTGCGATAAAAACGAAACCGAACGCATAGACCGAAGTCATCCAAAGGCGCTCACGACGGGCGCTCCACAGGGCTTTGCGGCGTTCAGAGGGTGACGCTTCTTCCCGCACCGGCTCGCGGCGCTTGGCATCGAACAGAATCATAAGCGCGGCGAGAGCGATGATCGTCACTACGAAAAACAATTCGTTGCGTACGATGGGACCGATGATCGCCATCTCGCGCTTCGACGACGGAAGCACGCCGCTCTCCGAGAGCTCATGCAGGCCCGTGATAACCAATTGCGCCGCGACGAGGAACAAGATCGCCGTAGTAACGCGAAAGAACTTTTGCAAATTGATGCGTACCGTGCCCTTAACGAACATCACGCCGAAGGCGACGGCGGCGAGAACCCCAAGCAAGGTGCCCAGAAAGCTCATGAGTTCGGTGGAGTTGAGCGTGACGGCGGAGAGGATCAGGACGGTTTCCGCGCCCTCGCGCAGCACCATCAGAAAGACGAACAGAAACAGTCCGAACCAGGCGTTCTTGCCGGACAGCAGGCCGACTTTGCCTTCGATTTCGCCCTTCAGCTTGCGGCCCGTCCTCATCATGAAAATGACCATGGTGACGACGAAGAAGGCGGCGACCAGCATGATCCAGCCTTCGAAGACGTCTTCGTTGAGGTGGGTGCGGGAGATGACGATGGCTACGGCAATGCTGCCCACAAACGCAGCGACGAGGGCGGCGTAGACGGTTTTGCGCAGCTCGTTGCGTCCGATTTTTGACAAATAGGCGAGGGTGATGCCGACGATGAGGGCGGCCTCGACCCCTTCGCGCAACGTGATGATGAAAGCTTGAAGCATTACCGGGAACTCGTCATAACTAGAGCTCTGCCATTTTGAAAATGAATTTCAATTTCAATATCAAGGATATGCCGGGAGCGGCGAGGGCGTCAATTGAGGAACGCACAATGGTGTAGGATCACGATCACACGGTTGGATTATGACCGCGAATGGCTTCCAGTGACAGGGAAGGGCTTGCGTAACGGGCTCGCGGCCATCCGCGAGTAATGTAGTTGCAGTCCTTCACTGTCACAAATCCCAAAGTGATATAGTTCCGTGCGTAGTTTCTTCCCTCCGTTTTGGTGCCACTATCGGCGCTGAAAACGTCACTGCTAGGGACCGTTCGTTGCCGTCGGTAGTGGTGCACTTCAGACTGCACCGCCTTCTTGCGCAGGGAAAGGCCCCACCCTCGCGAACAAGGCGAGAAGTGGGGCGAGCGTAGGTATCCCTGACTCACCCGCAATTAAGGAATGACGGGATGCGAGAGCGTCGGCAGGTTCGCGCGCTTCGGAGCCATCGGCGGGATCTTCATCGGTCGCTGTCTGAGTAGCTGAGCCGATACTTCAATCTTCGGCTTGCTGACCTCAGCCATGCGAACCGTTTCATAACCCCGCCGTCTCGCCACAACGCGGTAATCGAACGCTACTTTCGAGCTGCCGCCTCCGTGCTCGCGTACTTCGAAACCGACGGCCGTCTTTCGCGCCACGTATAGCCCATTCGAATCCCCATTGGGGGTCAGAAACACGTGATAAGTGATGGCCGAATTGCCAGCCTGGGCGAAAGACGCATCCAGCGGTATCCACGCAACTCCCGCGCTCAATTCGCCGCTGCCAAAATCCTCGAACCAGTTTTCCGGGCTCTCGACAGCATAGAGCGCTACCTGCCGCCCGTCCTGCAACTTCGCGGTGGAGGACTTCGTTCCATTGACGACCAGGTTTCCATTCATTTGCAAGTTGCCGCTGGCGTCAACCGTGAACACCGTGCTTAGGCCGCTTCCAGAAATGCCTTGAAGAAGGAGTCCCTGACCGGTGAGGTTGATAAATACGCCGGCGGTGCCGTTGGGACTGATAACTTGTCCGACGACGCCCGCAGTCCCGCCTGATGTCGATGAAGCAAAGCCATTTATGGCTGCCCCGCCGCTACTGGCATCCATTCCGTATACGCCTATGCTGGGGCCTGTTGTAGCATCTTCAAAGCCGGCGATAGCGACTCCTTGGGTGCTGAGACTGTCGCCCCATACGCCGAAGGCTGGGCCTCCGGAAGTGGCATTAGCTTGGCCGCCCACGCCAACCCAGATGTTGCTCGATCCATATACACCCGCACCATTTGGGCTGGAACTCCCATCACCCGAGACTCCGGATACGTAGCCAGATGTTGAGGTGTTAGTGCCAGCTACTCCGGCGAAACCCGAGCTTTGGCCATATATTCCTGCGAGCCCCGGGCTCTGCCCATACACACCCACGCCGGCCGGGCTGTTGGCAATTCCGGACACACCCGATCCTGCCCCGTCATTCTGGCCGTACACTCCACTTTGGTAGGTAGAGGTGGAAGTGGAAGTGGCGATACCAACCACGCCATTTCCGGTCACGGCGCTAGTCTGACCTGAAACGCCGTTGCTTCCGGTCCCTCCGGCAGCATGACCCGCCAACGCCGTATTCTGAGTAGTAAGGGAGACCAAGCCCGCGCCGCTCCCCTTCTGCTGAACCAGCACGATCTGGTTCGTTGTGGAACCGGCGAAGACGCTGGGCGGACGCGCTGGATTCGCCGAAGACGTCGCAGACATCGCCATGCCGCTGCCGGCAGGTTGTACCTGCGAGATCGCGGTCGAGGCCGGTAGAGTGGCTGCACCTTGTGTCTGGATCACCTGGCGTACCTGATCGCCCAGACTGTCGGCCAGCACAAAATCCGAAACGGATTTCCCCGCTAACTTTTCGGCTTCGACGGCCTTGAGGGCGTACGGCACACTGACCAGTAGCGTGCGAGGAAGCTGGGGCTGGCCCTGAACTTCTACACCAAGCCAGTGCGCCTCTGCGGCAGAGAACAACTCCACGGGAAGTCCGTCATTTAGGGTGGCTCCCAGCAGGACGGTGTAGCTGCCTTTGCTATCGAACTGCACCGCTTGTGTTTCGGTCCACACCGGCTCCGTGTCGCCTTCCTGATTGTAGAGTGCGAAGGTAACTTCCGCTGTTCCTGTCAAAGGGTTTCCGCTGAGACTGTCTAGGGTTCCGCTGAACTTGATGAGGCGCGGCACAGTGATGCGGTTGTTCTGGGCTGACATCGCGCTGGCGACCGAGGCCTCGCTCGCCGATCTTGGCTGTTGCCCCTGGGCCGACAAAAGGCTGGCCAAACACATCCCGGCTGACCACGTTAGTACGCGGCTCCAATTCATAGTGACACCTCTTTGAAGAAAGTTGACGACTATTCCGAGGAAAAAAAAATGAGCTAAAAGTGGCCCTATGGATGAACCCTGGGAAACGTCGTGCTTCCGCAAGAGGGCTAGAGGAGTGACGCGGAACCGCGGCAGCCAGAGCCCAAGCATTATTGCCCGTTTGTCTGCGAAGATCAAGCTTTTTATTTAAGTCCGCCACAACCACTTACCATTTTTCCTGAGCAAATATAAATTGCCTCATTGACCTTAAAAAACGGCAGTTGCACTCACAGCCTTTTCAGAAACGCATTCGCTTCCGCCAAACGAGGGAACAGCTTTTCCTCGGCGTGGAAGTCGGCGGAGTGCACGCACCGCCGACTGCCGCGCAGTTTGACCGGATGTTTCAGGTGCAGCATCTCGTGGTAGACGATGTACTCGACGGCATAGCGGGGCACGGCGAAGTGGTCGAAGATGCGGCTGATGACGATGGCGTTGTGGGCGGGGTCGTAGTGGCCGAGGATGCGGCGGGTGCGGGTCGGGCTCCAGCTCATGCGCGGGCGGGCCATGAGTCCGTAAAAAAAGCGGATGTTGAGATCTTCGAAGATTGCGTCGAGATCGTAGAAGTGTCCTTGGGGCGAGCGCAAAAGTTTTCGGCCGCGCATCTGGCGAACCAAGTGGGCCTTGCGCACGATTTCGTGGCTGGCAACATATTTTCGATAGCGTGCGGAGTGGCCGCGGTCGATAGGCTTGCGGTACATCTTGGCCAGCAGGATGTGGGCAATGGCGTGAAGAACCGTGTCAGGCGCGCCTTCGAGAAGATCCGAGAGGCGCACGAGAAGCCTGCCCTCGCGCAGGCGGATGGTGTTGTTTACGTTGGCGAAGGCAAAGAATTCGATCTTCAGCTCAGGAATCGGGGACGCAGGACGAAGGTCGCGATAAGTCTCCCGGAAGATTTCAAGCAGGCCTTCACGCACGGTGAAGGTAGGTTAGCACGGAAAAGCTTACGCAGTGGTGCTTATAGGTTCAGATGCTTCGACTTCATATTCCTCTTCGCTTCGCGCAAAGGAATCTTTCGCTCAGCATGACAAGTCAGAGTGAGTGAGTAGGCTACTCCGGCTTGCCGCCGTTTTTCGCGTTAGCGTTTGCATTTAGCTTTTTGTGTTTCGCCGCATCTTCCTGCTCCGCCAACACTCTCTTGTGATCTTCGGTCGAGGTGTCGACCACCTCTAAAGCATTCGTCAAAACGAACTCGTATTGGCTGGTCTCGGCCGGCGACACGTCGGCGGCATCCTTAAGGGCGCGAAGCTTAGCCTGAAATTCCGTGTCGGCCTCGACCACAATTCGTAGCGGCTTGCGAATGTCATCTTTGCGGTCGACGTAGGTGTCCACGTTATCGTTCAGTTCGTCATACAGGAGAAGAAAATCGTCGAGCATGTCGTGAGTCTGTTTGGGGCGGTCTTTCGCCTTGGGATCGCTGCGCATCTGTTCGAGCTTGACCAGGCGGGCGCGGGCGAAGTCCACGTAGAGCTTGAGACGTTGGCGCGGTTCCCAACTGGCGTCGCGGATCTGGTCGATCTCGGCCTGGGTGAGCGGATCGCGATGGCGCTGGCCAAAAGCGCCGGAAGCGATGGTCAACAACACAAAACATGCGGCAGTACGAAGCACGGAGGCAGTCATTTCCTACCTTTATGAAACATGGATGCGAGTAAGTCGTCGCGTACGCGCTGCAGACGGCCAATGGCTTCTTGTATGGGCTGTTGGTCATTATGCGCGACCGCGTGCCGGATATCTGCTAGTTTGCGGGCCATCGTGCGCACCGCGATCTCAGTCTGCTTTTGATACTTGTGCGACTGAATCGCGTAATCCCGCGCTTGTTCGGAATAGGTGACCACATCGGCGAGGGTCGATTGCGCTTTGTCGACGTCAGCACTGGCATAGAGTTTGTCGGTAGCGTCGAGCTGGCGCTCGGCAATTTGGACGCAGAGGTGTGGCCTGTCGCCGACGCTGGCGGAAGTAGCTCGAGCCTTCAGATCTTCAACCGACAGTTGCTGCGCGGGCTCCGCCGCGGCCGCGGTTATGACGACAAGGGCGAGCAGCGCCGCGACCGCAATTACCCGAGATGAACGCACGACCGCAAACATGGTTTCATTCACACGGCGAATCACTTCTTCGGCTCGATGGCGATGAGCCGGTGCTTCGCCTGCCACTCCTGATCAGGATACTTCCCATTGGCTGTGTTGAGGAAGAGATGAAAATTTGCCGCTGCTTGCTTGTAGTCCTTGAGATGATCGTAGGCCGAGGCTCGCAGAAAATATGTGATGGGCGCCTCGGGTAGAAACTTGACGCGTGCGTCGAGGGCTTTGATTGTCAGCGGATAGTTCTTATTTTCGCTGGCGGCGAAGGCCAGATCGCCGTAGGCCTCGCCGAAGTTTGGCTTCATCTTTACGGTTGCCATGAACTCCTGTTGCGCCTCTGGAAATTTTTTCTCGCGAAGCAGGGTCTGGCCCAATCTGTGGTGCAGCGTTGCATCATCAGGATGGGCGACCACAAGTGCGCGATACGCGGATTCGGCCTGATCATTCTTTCCAGCGGTGGAGTAAATCTCGGCCAGATCGCCCTGCACGGATGTATCCGCGGGGGCAAGCTTCGCACCTGTTTGCAATTCGGCAATGGCGTCGTCGTTCTTGCCCTCCGCAGCGAGCACTCGTCCTAACTGAACGTGTGTGGCCGCTTGTTCGGGATGTTGCGCGGTGAGCTTGCGCAGATATTCTTCCGCTTCGGCGAATTTGTGCCCACGCATATAAATGTTGGCCAGTCCAGTCAATGCGTCGGACGAGGGATCGAGGGTGAGCGCCTGTTTATACTCGTGCTCGGCATCGGCGAACTTCTGTTGTTTTTCCAGCAGCAGTCCAGCAGAGAGATGAGGCTCTGCATCTTTGGGCTGAAGGGCCGCCGCTTGACTGTAGGCAACGAGAGCATCTTCCGGCTTCGAGGTCTCCAAGAACTTGGCTAAAGAGAGCCAGGCGCGAAACAGGCCTTCGGCGGCATGGCTGGTGGGTTTGAGCTGAGTCGCGGCACGGAGGAATTGCTCGGCGTCCTGCTGGCTGGTCTTGCTGAGCTGGAGTCCAAGATTTAGGTTCGATTCGAAGACATCGGGTTTTGCCGCTACTGATTTGCGATAGGCGGCGATCGAGTCGTCAACTTTGCCTAGAGCATTCTCGGCGAATCCGAGATCGAACCAGGCCACGTAATTCGCGGAATCAACGGCTATGACCTTGCGTAACAATGGCTCAGCCGCGGCGTAGTTTTTCTTTTGAATGTAGTCTTCGGCCTCAATGTGGCAGATGCAGGTGCGGACTGGCCGGCGGTCATCGAAGTTAGCACTCCGACGATTGCAAGAACCGCGACGATTGCAAATCTACGAGCGGCCATTTGATCGCAATGTGCCATTGCCGTTCAGGATACGTGCCAAATATTTGCCAGTATGCGAGCCTGCGAGTTTAGCGATAGCTTCGGGTGGTCCGGCACCGAGCACCTTGCCGCCGCGATTTCCACCTTCAGGGCCTAGATCGATGACCCAGTCCGCGGTCTTGATGACTTCAAGGTTATGCTCGATTACTACAATCGATCCCCCTACCTCGATCAGACGCCGGAAAGCGGCCAGGAGTTTGCTGACGTCGTCAAAATGCAGGCCGGTCGTGGGTTCGTCAAAAATATAGAGCAGGCGGCGCTTGGCTTTGGCGCTGTCACTCGAACCGGATCGTGACGCCTCTCGCGCGGCAGGCTGAAGATGTGCGGCCAGTTTCATGCGCTGAGCTTCGCCGCCGGAAAGCGTTGTCGCCGACTGCCCCAGCCGCAAGTACCCAAGACCGACCTCTTCCAAGGACCGCAGCTTGTCGGTGATCTTGGGAGCCTCGGCAAAAAACCTCAGGCCTTCCTTTACGGTCAGGTTCAGGACCTCGTGAATATTCTTGCCCCGGTAGCGGACTTCGAGAACTGTTGGCTTGTATCGTGTACCCTTGCATTCCTCGCAAATCAGCGGCATCGAACGCCTTGATGTAAGTAACAGGATTTGAGCGCGGAGTGCGTCCTATGGGCGATTGATCGACCAAAACGACTTCCTCGATGAACTGATCTCCTGTTAGGCTCTCCCACGTCGCAGCCGAGCCGCCGACGCCGTTGCTGGATTGCTTCTTAGCCTGCGCGAGTGCTTGATAGAGAACCTGGTGCAGCAGCGTCGACTTTCCCGAACCCGATACGCCGGTAATCGCCACGAGCATGTTCAGCGGAATGCTGATGTCGACGCCTTTGAGATTGTGAGCGCGCGCACCGCGAATGGTGATCTGCTGCGTTCCGGGTTTACGGCGCGTAGCGGGTGGCAGAATGCGCAAATCATCGGAGAGATATCGCCCGGTCAGCGAGACTGGATTGTGCAGAATCTCGTCGTAGGTTCCGGCGGCGACCAGCGTGCCGCCATTTTCGCCCGCTCCGGGACCCAGGTCAAGGATGCGATCAGCCGAGCGCATGATTTCAGGATCGTGCTCGACAACGAGAATCGTGTTCCCCAAATCACGCAAGTCGTGAAGAATTTTGATAAGGCGGTGCGTGTCTCGTGTATGCAGACCGATCGACGGCTCATCGAGGACATACAGCGTGCCTACTAGCCGCGAGCCGAGTGATGTCGCCAGCTGGATGCGCTGGGCCTCTCCACCGGAGAGCGTCGAGGAAAGCCGGTTGAGCGTCAGGTATTCCAGGCCGACGTCATTCAGAAAACGCAGGCGCTCGCGAATTTCGATCAGGAGCTTGTCGGCGATTTCTGTTTCTTCCGCGCTTAGTTCGACCGAGGAAAAGAAGCGGAATGCGTCTTCGACAGTAAGCGCGCAAACGTCGCAGATATTTTTGCCGCCAATTTTAACCTGGCGAGCTTCCAGGCGCAGGCGGCTACCATTGCAGGCGGAACAGAGCGAGTATCCGCGATAGCGGCTAAGGAAAACGCGCACGTGCAGCTTGTACTTCTTGCGCTCCAGGTGATTGAAGAATCCGCGCACCCCGAGAAATTTATCCTGACCGTTCAGTATGAGTTCTCTTTGTTCGTCCTCGAGTTCAATCCACGGCACGTCCAGCGGAATTTCGGCCTGCTTGGCGAAGCGCTTTAATTCCGTGAATAGTGGGCGATACTTGGGCTTGGTCCAGGGCTCGATTGCGCCCTCGGACAGAGTTTTCATCTTGTCTGGAATGACCAAGTCGAGATCGAAGTCGATGGTGTTGCCGAATCCCTGGCAGCGGGGACAAGCGCCGTAGGGATTATTGAACGAGAACAGGCGCGGCTCGGGTTCTTCATAGCGCAGGTTGCAGTGCTTGCACTCAAAGCGCTGAGCGAAACGCAGTTGGCGCGCTGGTTCGTCATCATGCGCAGGAATCTCAAAGATCACTTCGCCCACTTCGCGATAGGCAGTTTCGATGGCGTCCACAACTCGGGTGCGCGATTCGGGAGTAACGACGAGGCGGTCGACCAGAACAAATACGAGTTGGCTGAAGTCCACTTCGAGCAGAGACTCTGGGGTGGAGAATTCGAAAACCTGCCCCGACTGGTAAATTCTGTTGAATCCGCCCTTGCGCAGATCGAAGAGTCGGATCTTCAACGCTTCGCTGAGTTGAGCCGCAGCCGCGGCTTTCTTTGCCTTTGTCAGCCGTGCCGATTTTGCGGGCTGTTCGACAACCGGCGCTGGCCGCTGGAGCGGGAAGAACACCTGTAGCCGAGTTTCCGGCTCAAGGGCAAGGATTGCGTCGGCGACTTCGTCGACCGTGTCTTTCTTAACTTCGCGTCCGCAGTTGGCACAATAGGTGCGGCCCACGCGCGCATACAGCAGGCGGAGATAGTCATAGATCTCCGTCGCGGTCGCAACCGTGGAACGAGGATTTCGGGTCGTATTCTTCTGCCGGATGGCGACGGCAGGGGCGATGCCGTCAATGGAGTCGGCATCAGGCTTTTCGATTCGCTCCAAAAACTGCCGCGCATACGCCGACAGCGATTCGACATAGCGACGCTGACCCTCGGCGTATATGGTGTCGAAGGCGAGCGACGACTTGCCGGATCCGGAGACGCCGGTCACGACTGTTAGCGTATTGTGCGGGACCTCAAAGTCGATATTCTTGAGGTTATGGACGCGGGCACCGCGTACAACAATGTTTTCCGTGGACATCAGATCAGAATCGGCAGCAGCCCGGGCAGGCTCACAGAACGGCCCGCAGAGGGCTGCCGAATCCTTGATTATAAAGCAGGGCTCAAATCAGTGTTGGGGGAGAATTGGTTTGGCGAGATTCGATGAATTCCCATGACACGAGAAGCGGGACGCGGCGTAAGGAGGATTGTGATGAGAGATCCAATGCCCAAACCGGCCAGCAAGAAGGTAACTGCCGTGGGTATGTCGTATTCATTGTTGGTGCGATTGCGCATGAAAACTCCTTTCAATTGTTAGACGCAGAAAAAGTGTTAGACGCAGAAAAAGCGGGAGGGCTGCTTAGTCGGACAGCCCTCCGTACCGCCGCAACCACCATTCGGCCTCAAACCGTGGTCACTTAGTCCGCAGTCAACGGTTCAATGCTGTCGACATGAATTGTGTTGCTGTTCATGTCGAGCTTGCCCGTCACTTTCACTTGCTTGCCCATATAGGATTTCACTTTGGGCGCGTTGTCGATCTGATATGTGTTTTTGGTGACTGGATCTTTCAGCACAACTTTACCGTCTTCTTTCACCACGCGCCCGGTGAAAGCTTTCGCATCCTGTGTTTGCGCGTCACTGCCAGCCGCGGGCATTTGCGATTCGTTCTGAGTTTGTGGGGTTTGAGAAGCGGACGGTGTCTGCTGCTGATCTTGCGGCATTCCTGCTGGATCTTGCTGAGGCGGCGCCGTTGCAGCGGGTTCCTGCGAACCGGACTGCTGCGCCTGTACGGTTGCACCTAGTGCAGCCGCGCCCAACGCTACTGCTGTTGCCAACGAAAGGTGTAGAAGAAATTTGTTCATTACAAACCTCCGAAATTAGGATCGACTTCCAAGTAGGCTATTCAAGATGCAAGATGCATGCCAAAGCAGAAGTCGGCGCAACTCAAGAGATCAGTTCGAGTTAGCGAGGGTGCGACCGCCCTGTAGGCGGAGTGGGGCAAATTTTCGGGGCAAGCGTGGAGGTTTTGCCCGACGAACCGAAAAAGTAAGGAAAGATTTATCTACGGGATGAGATCGAAGAAACTACAGGTTTCGCTGTAAAGGGAAGCGGGAATTTTACTAACCGACAAAAGCTTTCAGCGTTGGTCGTTGTCCTTGCCCGCATTCTCGCTGTCGGCATCGTTCTCTTCATCGCGAAGTTTGCCGTAGCGAAATGCCAAGCCAACGCCCAGAGTCATTACTCCCATCGGCGGAACCAACATTACGAGAATGGCGCGATTGATCGTACGTTGCGCCTGCTTTGGTGTAGCCTTCACGGTGGCGTAACACATGGCGCAGCCTTGCGCGAAAGCTGGTGCAGTCCACAGAGCTAGGAGCAGCGTCACAATCGACAAACAACGTCTTGAAGTGCTAGAGATCATTGCTCGCTTATTTTACTCCGAGGTGCAGAACGCGGTCCGCGTCAGGGAAGAAAAAGAAATACATGATGATGAAACAGATCACGACCGAGAGCACGAGCATCCAGCGCATTATCGCCAACTCGTACTTTAAATGCATGAAGTAGCCGATGATCAGCGCCGACTTGATTACCGACAGCACCAGCAGAACTTGCAGCATGCGCAACGGATCTTTGAATATCTGGTCATAGCCCAGCCAGACCTCGACTGCGGTCAGGACCAACAGCGCTCCCCAGACCCAAAAATATTGACCTTTGTTGCTATCGTGTGCCGTTGCATGCATCTTGTTTTCCTCGCCTGTCGTTTTCTTCGTCGATTACTTCTTCATCAATGCGCAAATTAGGAAACTTTTGTAGACATCAAATACACGAGCGGGAAGATGAACATCCACACCAGATCCACGAAATGCCAGTACAGGCCGGAGACTTCAACGTCGTGGGCGTCATAAACTTTCGGCTTCAGAAACAGAATGATGGCCGAAACGATCAACCCCAGTCCCAGCGCGTGAATCCCGTAGTGAAAGACGTTGTCTGACGGGATCAGGAAATATCCGGCAATATACAAAACGGCAAGAATTCCGAGAAACATCTTGCGCAACGCCACCACGCCGAGATAGATCACGCCGATAGTCACGTGGAGCATGTGCATGGCTGTCAGTCCAAAAAATGTCGCCGCAAACTGAGGGACACTCGCAGAAACGGCGGCGAATTCTCCGGCAGTGGCCGCTGCGGGCTTGGGAAAGCCAGGTAGCGTCAGACCTTCGCTGATCAGTTTGCTCCACTCCATTCCGTGGAGCACGATGAATGCCGTGCCAAATGCCATGGTTGCCAGCAGCCAGTTGCGCGTCCACGACTTGTCCCCGCGTTGCGCCGCGAACACTGCCATCACCATGGTCAGTGAACTAGAGAGCAGGCAGGCCGTCATGATGGTGGCGTTGATGATGCTGTCTTTGCCAAAAGGAGTAGGCCACGCGGTGTAGATGCGGTTGTAGCTGAAGGCGAAGAGCAGGGCTCCGAAGGTCAGCGAGTCTGAGGCCAGAAACAGCCACATGCCAACTTTCTTGGAATAAGCTCCAAACAGAGGCGCTTCGTACTCTCCGGCAAGTCCGTGTTGGACTTCATGTTGAACGACGGTGGCGTCAGCCATTCCTCAAGTACCCCTTTCGTTATCGCGCGAAAGCTAGGAGTGCGAACACGTAAATCCAAAGCACGGCCATGAAATGCCAGTACCATGCGCTGATGTCGACCACAATGCGGCGAGCTTCCACCGGCCTGCGCAGCAGGGAACTCCTGGCCGCCCAGATCAGCGCGATCATTCCCCCGGTGAGGTGAATGGCATGCGCTACGGTCAATAGAAACGCGAACGAACTGCTGGGATTGGTGTCGATGTAGAAGCCGCGATTGTGCAGCTCTTTCCAGGCCAGCCACTGACCGATCAGAAATCCAAACCCGAGCAGAACAGTGATATTCAGCCACGGAAAACTCTGCTCATTCCCCAGCGAGACTCCCGGAATCGACTTTACCGGCGCTAATGCCGCCTGACGTGCTGCGTTGCGGCGCGCGAATTCGATGGTCACGCTGCTAAGTAGCAGAATTCCGGTGTTGATCGCCAGAAGGAGCCAGGGCAAGTGCACCTCGCCCCAATCTCGGACATAAGTGTTGGACTCGCCATCAAAAGTTGGCAGCCCCTGCCTCACGATGTAGGCGCTGGTGAGCGAAATAAAAATCATGCCCACCGTCGCAACGCCGCAGATCAGTCCCAGACGTGCCCGACGCAGGCGAGCGCCGTAATTCGGATCGCCGTTGCCCCCGCGGCCATCGCCACCTCCGCCCGAAGGCGTGGCTGGCGGCTTGTGGCCGTGGCCGACATGATCGAGCGGTCGAGTTGGAGTGTACGTCGCCATAACAACCGAGTGTATAGACTAATGCGCCGATCCCGTTGGCGGATCATTCTGCATGACAAAATCCCGCGGCGCGCCCGGGACGCCATACTCATACGGCCCGTGATTCACCACTGGTGTCACACCGCCAAAATTATCATGCGGCGGCGGAGTAGCTGTCGTCCATTCCAAAGTCGTGGCCTCCCACGGATTGTCACTGGCCTTTGGCCCCTTGAACATGCTCCAGAAAAGATTGACCACAAAGATGAACTGCGACGCAATCGTGATAATCGCCGCATAAGTGATGAACGTTTGCAATGGCAGCAGCTTGGCCTGGTAAGCCACCTCGGTGAACTGCGAGTAGCGCCGTGTCTGCCCTGCCATGCCGAGATAGTGCATCGGCATAAAGATGGCATAGGTCCCTGCCAAGGTGAGGAAGAAGTGAACGCGTCCCCAAGTCTCATTCATCATGCGTCCGAACATTTTGGGGAACCAGTAATAAGTCGCAGCGAAGATGCCGAAGATCGCAGCCACGCCCATGATCAAGTGGAAATGTGCGACGACAAAGTACGTGTCGTGCAATTGAATGTCGAGCACGGGCTGCGCCAGGAACGGTCCGCTCAAGCCGCCGGAGACGAAGAGCGAGACGAATCCGATGGCGTACAGCATCGGCGTCTGGAAGCGGATGCGGCCTTTGTACATCGTGCCCAGCCAGTTAAATGTCTTAATTGCCGAGGGCACTCCGATGCACATGGTGAGAACTGAGAAGGCAAAAGCCGAATACGGGCTCATGCCGCTCATGAACATGTGATGTCCCCATACCATGAAGCCGAAGAATCCGATCGACAGCATGGCGTAAACCATCGCCTTGTAGCCATAGATCGGCTTACGCGAGAACGTAGAGAGAATCTGCGACGCTACGCCCATGCCGGGCAGAATCGCGATGTAAACCTCAGGGTGTCCGAAGAACCAGAATAGATGCTGCCACAGCAACGGCGAGCCGCCCTTGTGGCCCATCACTACTCCGTGTACCACGACCAGCGGAACGTAGAAGCTGGTGCCCATGTTGCGGTCCAGCAGCAGCAGGATGCCGGCGGAGAGCAACACACCGAACGCCAGCAGACCAAGAATCGCTGTGATGAACCACGACCACACGGTCAGCGGCATGTGCATCATGGTCATGCCCTTGGCGCGTAAGTCGAGCGTAGTCGTGATGAAGTTCAGTGCTCCCATCAGCGAAGCGACGCAAAAAATCGCGATACTTGTGATCCAAAGATCGGCGCCGAGTTGCTCGCCTGGTCCTGCCGATGGCAGGGCGCTGAGTGGTGGATAGCCCGTCCAGCCATGCAGCGGTGCGCCGCCGGTTACGAAGAACGCCGCGAGGATGACGACGAAGCCTACAAAAGTTGTCCAGAACGAAAGCATGTTCAGGACTGGAAACGCCATGTCAGGAGCGCCAATCTGAATGGGCAGGAAATAGTTGCCGAAGCCGCCTTGCGGAGCCGTGGTCAGCACAAAGAACACCATGATGGTGCCGTGCATGGTGAGCAGGCTGAGGTAAGTCTCGGGCTTGATCTCGCCGATCAGAGGGATGACCGCGGTCGGCCAGATCATGTGAATCCGCATCAGCAGCGAAAGAAGCATCCCGACGAACACGGCTGTGAGCGCCAGAAAGAAATACTGAATGCCGATGACTTTGTGATCAAGACTGAAAATGTATTTTCTGATGAAGCCCTGAGGAGCGTGCGAATGAACCGTAGCTGCGGTCGCCATTTTATTGTTTCTCCGCCTCCCGTGCGGCCAGCCATTTGTCGAAATCTTCCTGGCTCACTACGTGAACCATGCCGTGCATCTTGTAATGGCCGAGTCCGCAAAGTTCGGCGCAGGCAATTTCGTATTCGCCGATTGCCGTCGGCTTGATGTGCATGTGGATATTGAGTCCAGGCACCGTATCCTGCTTGAAGCGCAGTTGCGGCACAAAGAAGCTGTGGATCACGTCCACGGCACGTAGGCTGAGATCGACCTCGCGATCCACCGGTAGATACATAGTGCCGGTGACGACGTCATCCTTGGCTGCGGGGTCTGATGTGTTGAGGCCGACAGCGGCTTCACCCCCAGCCGACGGGTCCATCAGCTTGGGGCTGGTCGCGCCGTATTTCCCGTCCGGGCCTGGATAGCGGAAATACCACGCAAACTGCATGCCGGTAACTTCCACCTGCACAGCGCCAGCCTCCGGTGGATCGAAGCGCTGACTCGCCCATACCGGGCGGCCCATCAGGTTCAAGCCGATGAACAGAACCGCAGTGAGCACGGTCCATACGATTTCGAGCCTGGTGTTGCCGTGCGAATATTTCACCGGCGATGCCGACGCGTGATCGCGGTACCGCCATGAAATATATCCAAGGGAAAGTTGCGCCGCCAGGAAGATGATTCCCATCAAAACGAACGTGAGGGCGAACTGTTGGTCAATCCACTGCGACGCGGCAGCGGCACCGACCGGTAGCCACCAGATCCTGGCTACAAAGAAGTATGTGCTGACTAACGTGATTAGCCAGATGACAGCCAGTAACGCGAGGCCCATTCCCCAGTCCTCCTGGACTCGACAGGATACTCCTCGGCG
>WNFI01312409.1_pt1 | contig 17877 bp, 12 predicted proteins | sample 5400471 | NCBI WGS metagenome assembly WNFI01 (sample SAMN13153348, study PRJNA577476) | soil metagenome | isolation source: 100 cm saprolite on Douglas fir-dominated hillslope | place: USA:California | collected 2013-09-17 | reverse complement strand
CAGTCGTCGTGCGAGGTGAAGGCCACCGGCGAGCAAATTTCCTCGGCCGGCTTCGACGCGAAGGATTGGCACAAGACGGACATTCCGGCAACGGTGGTGGGCGCGCTGGTCACGGACAAGACGTATCCCGATCCAAACTATGGAACAAATCTAAAATCCCTTCCGGGGATGAATTATTCCGACAAAACTTTTTTTGCGAATCAGGAAATGCCGGAGGGGAGTCCTTTTCGGTGCTCGTGGTGGTATCGCACGGAGTTCACACCGCCAGCAGGAGAGGCGAAGAAAACGGAGTGGCTGAATTTTCTGGGCATCAACTACCGGGCCAACATTTGGATCAACGGGCACAAGGTGGAAGATGCGAACGATGTGGCAGGCGCCTACCGCTCCTTTGAATTCAATGTGAGCAAGTTTTTGCGGCAGGGGAAGTCGAATGCGCTGGCGGTCGAGGTGTTCGCTCCGGGAAAAGATGATCTGGAGATCACCTGGGTTGACTGGAATCCGACGCCTCCGGACAAGGACATGGGGATTTGGAAGGAAGTCTTTCTGACTTCGAGCGGGGATGTGGCGGTGCGGAATCCGTTCGTGGCGTCCAAGCTGGATGTGGAATACAAGACCGCCGAGCTGACCATTAGCGGGGAAGTGCGCAACGTTTCGAATGACCCCGTGAGAGGCGTGCTGCGCGCGGAAGTAGATGGGATCGAGTTGCAGCAGCCTGTGGAGCTGGGCGGCGGCGAATCGAAAACCGTGAAATTTGCGCCGGAAGAATTTGCAAAGCTGAAGCTGGCTCATCCGCGGTTGTGGTGGCCCTATCAGATGGGGACGCCGCATCTTTATACGGCGAAGCTGTCGTTCGAGATCGGCAAGCAGGTTTCAGACGCGGCGAGTGTAACGTTTGGCATACGCGAGGTTACATCGGAATTGACGGACAAGGGACACCGGTTGTTCAAGATCAACGGGAGAAAAGTGTTGATCCGCGGGGCGGCTTGGGCGCCGGATCTTCTTTTCCGGTGGTCGTCGGAGAGGCTGGATGCGGATTTGGCATATGTGCGCGATATGGGTATGAACACCATCCGCCTGGAAGGGCGACTGGACCGCGACGAATTTTTCGAGAAAACGGACCGGCTCGGGATACTGGTCATGCCGGGGTGGACGTGTTGCGACGCCTGGGAGCGCTGGAACGATTGGAAGGGCGATCAGCACAGAATTGCGGCGGCTTCGTTGCGCGACCAGATCACGCGGTTGCGGAATCATCCAAGCGTCTTCGTGTGGCTGAACGGCAGCGACAACCCACCGCCGGCAAACGTCGAAAGAATGTATTTGGACATCGAGAAAGAGTTGCAGTGGCCGAATCCGGTCGTGTCGTCCGCCTCGGAACAGAAGGCTGCAGTCAGCGGAGAATCGGGCGTAAAAATGACCGGCCCGTACGAGTACGTGCCACCGGTGTATTGGCTGGCCGACACGCAAGCGGGCGGCGCTTACGGATACAACACGGAGACAAGTCCTGGGCCGGCGATTCCGACGCGCGAATCGCTGGAGAAATTCATCCCCAAGGATCATCTCTGGCCGATCGATGACGTCTGGAATTATCATGCCGGCGGCGAGCGCTTCACGACCGTCAATGTTTTTACCGATGGATTGAACCGGCGCTACGGACAGGCGTCGTCGCTCAATGATTACGAGCGCAAAGCGCAAGCAATGACTTACGACGGCCAGCGCGCGATGTTCGAAGCCTATGCGCGGAACAAATACACTTCCACGGGCGTGATTCAGTGGATGCTGAACAACGCATGGCCATCCCTGATCTGGCATCTCTACGATTATTACCTTGTGCCGGCGGGCGGGGATTTCGGGACGAAAAAAGCCTGCGAGCCGGTCCATGTGCAGTATTCGTACGACGACAACTCCGTCGGCGTGATCAACGGAACGTACCAAGCGCTCAAGGGTACGAAAGTCAGCGCGAAAATTTACAGCATTGATGCGAAGGAAAAAGCTTCCCGCGAGGCAAAAATTGATTTGGGGGCGGACAGCAGCACCAAGGCTTTCGATCTTCCCAAGCCGGATGGGCTGACACCTACCTATTTCCTGAAGCTCGAGCTCCATGACGCGGCCGGAAAGCTGGTCAGCGAGAATTTCTATTGGTTGTCGACAAAACCGGATTTGCTCGACTGGGCCAAGAGAACCGACACGGTCTACACTCCGCAGAAGGAATTTGGCGATCTCACCGGACTAAATAGCCTTCCCAAAGCAAAGGTAGCGATCACCAAGACAGTGCATGTGAGCGGGGGCAACTCGTCGCTCACGGTGGTCGCCGTGAACGAGAGCGACAGCGTGGCGTTTATGGTCCATCCGCGGCTCACACGCGGCAATGGCGGGGATGACGTGACGCCAATTTTCTGGAGCGACAACTATTTCTCTTTGCTGCCGGGCGAGAAAAAGTCCGTTACGGTGACATTCGATTCTTCCTCACTCCATGGTGCGGCTCCTGAACTGGTCGTAGAGGGCTGGAATGTGGAGCCAACGGAGCCCTAGTTGGGGAGCAATTCGAGCGCCAGCGCCTTTCCGATTTGGCGTGCTACCTCCGTTTGGACATCAAGAAGGTCGCGCAAGTCGCGGTCATACGTGGCCGACCAGAGATGAGTTTGGTCACGCGCCTCGATCAACTGGCCGGTAATGCGCACGCGCCGGCCATCGCAGCGCACACTTCCCTCCAGCACGCAGTCCACGTGCAACTCCGCGGCAATTTCTCCAATGGATTTCTTCGCGGCCTTGTATTGGACGGCGGAGGTTCTCGCGATCACCCCCAGCCGCTTGGGGTTGAGCTGTCCGAGTTGAGAGATCATCTCCTCCGTCAGTCCGTCCACAAAGTATTCCTGCTCGCAATCCCCGCATAAATTCTCGAAGGGAAGGACCAGGAGCATTCTCTTGGCCGCCGCTGGTGCTTTCCCGGGCTTCCCCACGGGAGCAATGAAACGGTAGCCCAGCCGAGGGAGCGTTTCGACGAAACGTGGACTCCGCGCGGAGTCTCCCAACAGATCGCGGAGCTTGTTGACGGCAGTGTTCAGCCCATGCTCGTAGCCAACGATCGTGTCGGGCCAAAGTTTCTCGCGGAGCGCTCTCCGTGTTACAACGTCCCCGGCTCTCTCCAGCAACAGCTCCAGAATCTGGAACGGTTTTTCTTCCAGCCGGACGCGCATTCCATGCTTGCGAAGTTCGCGCGAGTGGAGATTGACTTCAAAGGTGCCGAAACGCACTAGCGGCGCTGCACTCTGAGTGTCGTTCATAGCTCTTTCTCGGCGGCTTGCCCGGCCCCGGCGCAGGGTTGCCTGCTGACTCTATTCGTTTTGGATTGACCTTTTCTCGTAAGTCTTATCGACCGAGTGGTCTGTACGTGGATAAAGACTTGTCCTTCCGCTGATTTATTCCCGGATAACTTTTGGCATCTTAGCCCAAAGAACATTCAGGCAATCGCCGTCACGGCTGCCTTAACTCAATGAGGAGAAAGACTGATGAAAAAAGAAGGAACTGTGTTCACTCGGAGTACGAATCGGCGCGCGTTCTTGAAAAACGGAACGGTGGCGGCGGGGGCGGCAACTTTGAGCGCCGGACTGCTGACTGGCAGGTCGTTTGCCCTCGACCGAGAACGCGAGGATGATGGCCCGCCGATCACCAAAGGCGACATTGCCATTATGAGATTTCTCTCGGCCGCTGAGCAAATCGAGACAGACTTATGGTTGCAGTACTCCGAACTCGGAGGAACGCAGGACAGCGAAGTTTCTGGAGTCAATGGGGGGAATCCCCTCTACACTGCCGCCCTTCAGATTCTTGATGGCGACATGGCTCAATACATTCACGACAACACCGATGACGAAATCAGCCACCATCGATTTCTCAACAACTTCCTGGAATCGAAGGGCGCAAAGCCCGTTGACCTTAGCCGCTTTGCCACGATCCCAGGCAGCACGGCGACCGGATCCACCGGGAAGCCACGGCTCACAAATCTCACCCAGCTCACGATCGACACTAGCTTTTGGTCGCGGTACCGCAGCATCACCAACCCCGATATCGATCCAGGTGCGCCTTTCGCTCAAGCCGTCCCGAGCTTGAATGTCGGGCAGCACACCGCGATTCCAAGAACGGATGAGGACACCGCCGGCAGCAGGCTGAGCAGCGACAACACCCAAAGCATAACTGCCCACCTTCAGGCGATCGCTTTCACCGCTGGATTTCACTTTGCGTTTATCGAGCAGGGCGGCAGCACCCTCTACCCGACGCTGGCTCAGAAGGTCACCAATCTGCAAGTATTGCGGATCCTGCTGAGTATCGGCCCAAGCGTGACCATGCACTTCCAGACCTGGCAAGACAAGGCAGGCAACGCTCTTCCCATCGCAGATACGGACACTGGATTCCCAGGTTCAACGGGCGCCACCGTGTCGTTTAATGACCTTACAAAAGCCCAGGGAGAAACGAACCCCGAATCCCTGAACGGGGATACGTTGCAGGCGAACCTGATTATGCCGGAGCCAACTCAGTTCCTGGATCCGAAGTTCGGGCCCGTGGCGATCATTCGTCCGACATCTACACGAAACGCGGGTGCGGTCGCTGCTATCCAGGGGTTTGTGGATGACGGACTCTTCATCGGCCAAAAGGATCCAGCCTTCCTGAAACTTGCATTCGAACTTGCCAAGCAAGCCGATGAGGCACGTCGCCAGCTTTAGGTGCCAGGACAATTAACCGGAGCAACTTCATTCATTCAGAGCGTGCGCTGGAAGCATGCGGGCCCAGGCCACTTGGCTTTGGGCCCTTCTTCATTTTTGTCGCCACCTGCAGCCGTGCGAATCTGGTCAAGATGTTTGCCCGCCCCATTCCCTTAGGCTTGACCTATTCTCCTAAGTGCTTTCATCTGTTAGCAGTAAAGATTGACAAGAAATTGTCCGTCCACCGATTACTCGAGGCAACCTTTTGGCATCTAAGCTCGCAGAACACTTGGGTAGAGGTAACCACGGCAGGGTCAGCCGCGGGAGGAGCAAGCGTGGCCTCGGGTAATCTCTCCTACTCCAACTGAGTCTTGATTACTGTCCAATAGAAAAGAAGGGCCGGCGTTCGGCACTCTGGCCTCTCTTCCTCCATCGCGCGGCGACTTGGCCTGCAGATGGTTAAACGACCATGTGGATGAAATTCTACCTGCCACAGCCAATATCCAAGTTTCGTGTAAGTCCATTCTTGTTGGGCCCTTTGTTTCAGGAAAATTCAGTTCTTGCTTCGAAAAGGAGAAAAGAAATGAAGCAACTGGGGAATGTGTTCACGCGTGGTACAAGTCGACGTTCGTTCTTAAGAAATGGAACGGTGGCGGCGGGCGCCGCAACAGTAGGCGCCGGGCTGCTCGCAAATGAATTATCGGCGTCTGGAGAAGAAGGAAGCGGCCGTCTCACACCAGGAGACGCCTCCATTCTCAGGTTTCTGGCCGCGGCCGAAATCCTCGAAACGGATCTGTGGCAGCAGTACAACGAACTCGGCGGAATCCAAGACAGCGAAGTCCCAGGGGGGAGTGGAAGTGCAGCCTACACCGCCGCCCTTCAGGTTCTCGATAGCGACATGCCCCAGTATATCCACGACAATACTGAGGATGAGCTCACCCACGAAACCTTCATCAACGCGTACCTAGCTTCAAAGGGTGCGGACACCGTCAATCTCGAAGGGTTTCGTACTCTGCCAAGCAGTAAAGCGACAGGCGCCCAGCAAATCGGGCGGCTCACAAACATCATGCAGCTCACCGTGGACACCAGCTGGTGGACTCGGTACCGCAGTCGCACGAAGAACCCCGATTTCGGGGATACCTTCCCCCAAGCCGTCCCCAGCCTGGCGGTTGGGGAACATCCGGCAATTCCCAGGAGCGACGGCGACTTAACCCCCAGCGACCACATCCAGGCAATTGCCAACACGGCCGGCTTCCACTTTGGGACGATTGAGCAAGGCGGCACCAGTCTCTATCCTTCGCTGGCTCAGCGAGTAAGCAATCCGGAAGTTTTGCGAGTCGTCCTCAGCATTGGTCCAACCGAGGCAATGCACTTTCAGACGTGGCAAGACAAGGCGGGCAATGCACCTGCTTTGACCGACCCCAGCGATCCTACGCTGGCATTTCCGAGCCTCAATGCCGCTCCTTTCGGCGGGGAGGACTTCCAAACCAACCTCATCATGCCTGAGCCAACCATATTTCTCAGCAAGAGCTTGCCCGCATGCTCAATTGTTCGTCCGACCGCTACAAAAGGAGCCGCAATGGGAGCCCTCAAATTCCTTACCGCCATGGGGCTTTTCATCGGCCAATCGCCAGCGTTTTTCGCACTCCTTCGTGATCTGGCGGAGGATGCAGATGCAGCTAAACACGGGCTGTAAGCGGCAAGAGAAATAACGACACCGGCCTCGAGTAAGTGATCTTCCAACGGACTTCACGGGGCCCAAGCCATTTCGCGACTTGGGCCCTCCTCTCTATTCCTTCCTCCCTCTGACTTTTCCCACGATGGGATTTCGCGCAACCATTCGCCACATCCCCGCCATCCAATGCAGTAGAATGGTAGAGCTGTCCTTGGGCGCGGGGAACGGATGCGGAGATCTCCAGGAATTGTGATTTCCGATCGTGAGAGGGAACAATGAAAAGTGTGAATCGTTTCTTGTCAGTGTTTGCGATGGGACTGTTTCTGGTAGGCGCGGCGGCTGCGGATACTTTGGAATTGAAAGATGGCCGCGTTTTGAAAGGGAAGTATCTTGGCGGCACGCAAGCCGTGTTGCGCTTCGAGATCAATGGGGAAGTTCAGACTTTTAATACTACGGACATCGTTGCGCTGACGTTCACCGGCAAAGCCGGGTATTCCGCTGCAGCGCCAGCTCCGGTGCCGGCGACCAGCGTGGCGAGCTCTGCCTCCGACGGGAACGTGACTATCCCGGCGGGGCAATCTCTGCTGGTGCGAATGATCGACGGTGTGGACTCTTCAAAGAACCACGTGGGTGACGTATTCCACGCCAGCCTGGAAACCGACTTGACCGTTGGCAATTCCGTGGTGGCGCGGAAGGGCACCGATGTTTATGGACGCTTGGCCGAAGCTAAAGAGGCGGGCCACATGGCCGGCAGCTCCGAGCTACAGCTGGAACTCACGCGGATGGTAATCGACGGCAAGGATTACCCGGTCGTCAGCAGCGATTACACGCTGCAAGGCAAGGGGCGCGGCAAGAACACCGCTGAGAAAGTGGGTGGCGGAGCGGCTCTCGGCGCTATTATCGGCGCAATCGCCGGGGGCGGAAAAGGCGCGGCGATCGGCGCGGGCGTCGGTGCGGGAGCAGGAGGAGCCGTTCAAGTGCTCACGCGCGGGCAACAGGTAAAAGTCCCGAGTGAGACTTTGCTGGAGTTCCGACTCCAACAACCTGCTATGGTGACCCCCACGCAGCGGTAGTTCCTGTTTTTTTGCGTCGTCGATATTGTCTTCGCGGAGGGCTCGCTTCGGCTGGCGCTTTCTTATGCAAGGCGATCTGGCGGCCTTGCAGTGACCCGTTATCGAGTTGGCCCCATTCCCCAGAAATTCTCCCTTGCCACTCCTACTGTTAGTGATTAAGATACCCCCTCAAGTGGGGAGACCATGCCGAAAGAAAAGCCTAGAGTTAAAATCGGGGAAGTAATCAGGACCTATCGGAGCCAGCGCAGCCTGTCGCAGGGCGACATTGAGCGCCGCACCGGGCTCTTGCGTTGTTACCTGTCGCGCGTCGAAAACGGGCATACCGTCCCGTCTCTCGAAACGCTCGCCAAAATCGCGGAAGCCATGGACATCTCACTGGCGGACTTTTTCCCCGGCACAGAAACGCCGCGCGACCGTGAAACGCAAAAAGCGCTCGGCGAGCTCTCGCAGGACGAAATTCGCTTCCTTGGGGAGATCAAGAAGTACAGCACCACGCTTTCCGATGGTGACAAGCGGCTGGTGCTGGCGATGATCCGCAAAATGGCTACCTTGATTCCACCTCCAGGGGTGAAGAAGTTGATCGTGCGCCGCCCTACCGCGTAACCGGGCGAACACGAACTCCGGCTCTTCTCATCGTGATGTCAGGCATGCGCGGCCTTCGCGCAGCCTGAAAACGATTTCAGGCGCTTGCAGTTTGACGTTCTCAACAAGTTCCAGGTAGCGGCGTGAAGGAACCCACAACTCTCGGGGAACGATTCTCTTTGTACCCTTGGGCCGGGCAAGAGCATCAAAAATATTGATGTCATCAAACCAAAAAGATGATTGGCCAGATCGGGAACTCCCCGGTATCCTGATCAACGGAATGAGTTCTATCCAGATGATCGGCGTTTGTTGTTGTCCGCACCCAACGGTGACGGCCGCCGCGTCTTGTTCGGATGGGAAGCCAGCTTTTTAAGCTCTCTACTCCAAGATTGAAGCGAACCCACCGCCAGGAATTCTGGCAGGTGGGTTTTTTGTTTTAGGTGACATTCATGACCAATGCATCGGAAGTCTTACACCGCCAGCCAGAACTCGAATCCAGCAGGGCGGTCGAAACGGAGACGCCCGCGGGCCGGCGGATCAATCACCTTCGGGCGCTCGAAGCAGAGAGCATTTACATTCTCCGCGAGGCAGTCGCCGAATTCGCGCGCCCGGTGATGCTCTATTCGATCGGCAAGGACTCTTCGGTCATGCTGCGCCTGGCGCAAAAGGCTTTCTATCCGGGAAAGATTCCTTTTCCTCTGCTACACGTGGACACCAGTTATAAATTCCCCGAAATGATCGAGTTTCGCGACTCCTATCCCCTACAGATCGGCGCGGAGCTCATCGTTCACAAGAATCAGGAAGCGCTCGACTCCGGCGCTAACCCCTATTCGCTGGGCACGCAGAAATGCTGCGGGCTATTGAAAACGAAGTCTCTTCTGGACGCCCTGGCTGAGGGCGGGTTCGACGCGGCGTTCGGCGGTGCACGCCGCGACGAGGAGAAATCACGCGCCAAGGAGCGCATCTATTCGTTCCGCGATTCCCTGGGCCAGTGGGATCCGAAAAACCAGCGGCCCGAGTTATGGAATATTTTCAACTCCCGCCTCGACAAAGGTGAAAGCATTCGCGTATTTCCGCTTTCCAACTGGACCGAGCTCGATATTTGGCTCTACATTCACGCGGAAAAGATTCCGATCGTGCCGCTGTATTTTGCGAAGGAACGCGACGTGGTTCTTCGCAACGGATCCATTGTGGTGATCGACCATCCCGCGCAGCTCCTGCCAGGGGAGAAAACGCAGCGCCTGATGTGCCGGATGAGGTCCCTCGGATGCGTTCCTTGCACAGGAGCGATTCGTTCCAATGCCGACACCGTACCGAAGATCATCGAAGAAATGGTTTCGTTCCGCCGCTCCGAACGCGAAAATCGCGCCATCGACCACGACGAAGATGGCTCCATGGAACTCAAGAAACGCGAGGGATACTTCTGATGATCTCTTCCGTGAAGAGCAGCCCCGGCGACGCCTTCGCCGTTTTTCTTAAGCAGGACCTGAACACCGAGCTTCTGCGCTTCACCACGGCAGGGAGCGTCGACGACGGCAAGTCGACGCTGATCGGGCGCCTCTTGCACGATTCCAAGGCCGTCTACGAAGATCAACTCGCCTCGGTGAAGAAGAGTCGCATCAACCGCTCTACGGGGCCAGTCGATTTTTCGTTGCTCACGGATGGCCTGCGCGCCGAACGCGAGCAAGGCATCACCATCGACGTGGCTTACCGGTATTTCGCGACCTCTCGCCGCAAATTCATCATCGCCGACACTCCGGGGCATGAACAGTACACGCGGAACATGGCGACCGGCGCGTCCACGGCGGACCTGGCGGTCATTCTGATTGACGGCACCAAGGGGCTCCTTCCGCAAACGCGGCGTCACGCCTTCATTGCTTCGCTCCTGGGAATTGCCAACGTCCTCGCCGCGGTGAACAAGATGGATCTGGCCGAGTATCGCGAAGATGTCTTCCTCAAACTGCAGGACGATTTCCTGGCGCTCGCGGCTCAGCTGGGAATCGCAAACGTGCAATGCGTGCCGATCAGCGCGCTTGAGGGAGACAACGTTGTCGACCGCAGCAGACGGATGCCGTGGTATCAGGGCCCTACGCTGCTGGAGCATCTCGAAACTGTTCCCCTTCCCGAAAAGGATTCGCTGCAAAGTTTTCGCTTCCCGGTGCAGACCGTGATTCGTCCGGATGCTACGTTTCGCGGCTTCGCCGGCCGCATCGCCAGCGGGGTCATTCATCCCGGTGATCCCGTCGTTGCGCTCCCCTCGGGACGAAAGACCCGCGTGCGCTCCATCGTGACCTACGATGGTGAACTTCCACAGGCGTCTTCCCCCATGTCTGTAACGTTGCTATTAGATGAGGAGATCGACCTGAGCAGGGGCGACATGCTGGTGTCGCCAGACCACTTGCCCATGGTCTCCCGGAAATTCCATGCCAGCGTTGTCTGGCTTCACGGCGCGCCCCTCGAATTGGGCCGCACCTATCTCGTCAAACACACCGTTCGCAAGACAAAAATCCGGGCGCTACACATCCGCCATCGCGTCGACATTAATACACTGGCGAAGGAACCGGCGACTCGATTGGAGATGAATGAAATCGGTTCGGTGGAGTTCGAGACCCATGTCCCCCTGTTTTTCGATCCCTACACGAGTAACCGCACGACGGGTAGCTTCATTTTGATCGACGCTGCCACGAACGCAACGGTGGGCGCGGGAATGATTCAGGAAGACGTGTCCGCGATGGCGATCGCAGGAGAAAAGGAATTTGCTTCATACGTCGTGGCTGAAACTCCCGTTGCAGCCGAGGAACGATACGCCCGTCATGGCCATTTTCCAGCCGTTCTTCTCCTCGAAAGCCGCCCGGCGCTCGCGGTACGGCTCGAACGTCTTCTATTCGACCACGGATTCGAGGTGTTGCACCTGAGTCGTTCTGAATTCTCCGGCGATACGTTTGCCCAGATAGTTCGCGTGGCGCAATTGGCCGGGATCATCGTCCTCTATTCCGGTGACCCTCTCTCTGGAGAAACAAAACACCGCATCGCCGCGGAGTTCGCCGATCGTTTTTTTGACTTGGCCGGCGCCAAAGAACTCGACGGCAACGAAGAACAAGCCACGCGGCATGTCCTGGCGCTTGCGCAGTCCCTGTGGCTCGTTGATGAACCGCGTAAGAATCAGGAAAAGGTGAATTGAATGAACGTAGACCAGATCGCCGAAGCAGCCGAGAGTCTCGCGCCCGAACAAGTCCTGGACACCGTGCTCGCCGCCAGGGAGAACGCCCGCGTTTGTTTGACCAGCAGCTTTCAAGCGGAGGACATGGCCGTCCTGTATTTCTTGCGCAAGCGGATTCCAGATGTGCCCGTGCTGTTCCTGGATACCGGCTATCACTTCGCGCAAACCTACGAATACCGTGACCTTATGGCGAAGGAATGGTCGTTGCATCTCGTCAACGTCCTCCCAAAACAAACGGTCCCGGAACAAGAGTCGGCATTCGGCATTCTCTACCAGTCCGATCCGACACGCTGCTGCCAATTGCGCAAAGTCGAGCCTCTTCTCGGTGCGCTAGAGCCCTTCGACGTTTGGTTCACCGGATTGCGGCGCGAACAGTCCCCGACGCGCAAGAACCTCAAGAAGGTCGAGCTCCACCGTCTGCCCACCGGCAAGACCTTATGGAAGGTGAGCCTCCTCGCAGACTGGAATTGGGAACAGGTTTGGAGCTACGTGAATGCGAATGGCATCAGCCACCTGCCTCAATACGACGAGGGCTATCTCAGCATTGGATGCCAGCCATGTACCGCGCTGCCGGCTGATCCGAACAACCCCAGATCCGGGCGGTGGGGCGGAACGAAGCTCGAATGCGGCATTCACACCTTTTCGAAGCGAGCCGGCGAATGAGCTTCTTTATAGGATTCCTTATTGCCGTCGCCGTAGGTCTGACCGGTATTGGCGGTGGCAGCTTCACCGTTCCGGCTCTCGTCTTGATCGTTGGGTTGACGGCCGGTGAAGCGGTGGGCACGGCGTTCGTGTTCGCCGGCGTACTGCGCCTGATAGCCGCTCCGTTCTATCTCCTGGGAAAACAGTTTCACGCGCGATATCTGTGGCTGCTTCTGCTCGGAGCGATCCCCGGTCTTCTGCTCGGCACGTATGTTCTCCGGCTCCTCGGAGAAGAAGGAGGAAATCCGGTCGTCATCATCCTGCTTGGAATTATGCTCGCCGCCTCTTCAAGCGTGACGTTTGCTCCACGCGTGCAGAATCCAGGCTTCGCTCGGAAGAATTCCCGCTGGTTACCATGGCTCGCGCTTCCCATCGGCGTCGAATCCGGATTCTCCTCCGCCGGAGCCGGTGCGCTCGGGACCGTTCTGCTCTTGAACTATTCGGAAATGACGCCTCCCGAGGTCATTGGCACGGACCTGATTTTTGGTCTCGTGCTGGCAGTGATCGGCGGAGCATTTCACTGGAAGTTTGGCGCAATTAATGGTCTGGTTCTGGGCCGGCTCCTGGCCGGCGGAGTGCCGGGGGTTATGTTTGGATGCGCGCTGGCTCGGTATGTTCCCGCGCGAAAGCTAAAATTGGTTGTCGCATTGATCGCCATTTTCGGCGGAGTTCAGCTCGTCTGGCACGGCACTCGCACCCTGCTGGCAAATCGAGCGGCAGCGGCAGTCAAGGTTGCGGCTCGACACCAATAAGAAAAATGGCGGCGACCTGCTATTTCGCCTGAAAAATGATCCCGAATGGAAACCTAGCTGGATTGGCCGCGAATGATGCGGATGGCGTCGGGGAGCGCGGCATCGTTCCGGCTGTTGCCGCCTGCTTGGATTTCCACGCCCCTGGACTCTTCCAGGTCGCTGCCTTCCCCGGGCGCCAGGAAGAGGTTGGCTTCGACGGCGTGCTGCTTGGTGTAGAGATCGTAGTAACGGCCGCCGAGTGCGTAGAGGGTTTCGTGGGTGCCGCGCTCGATGACCCGCCCCGCCTCGACAACGAGAATCTGATCGGCACGTCGAATTGTAGAGAGCCGGTGCGCGATCACGAATGTGGTGCGGCCGCGCATGAGGTAGCGAAGACCCTCCTGGATCAGCGCCTCCGATTCCGAATCCAGGCTGGAGGTGGCTTCGTCAAGGATCAGAATGCGCGGGTCGGCCAGGATGGCGCGAGCGATCGAGACGCGCTGCTTCTGGCCGCCGGAGAGTTTTACGCCGCGTTCGCCGACGACAGTGTCGTACTTGTTCTCGAAAGACTCTGCGAATTCGTCGACGCGCGCGATGTGGCATGCGGCGAGAATCTCTTCTTCCGTGGCGTTGGGCCGCGCAAATGCCACGTTTTCGCGAATCGTCCCATCGAAAAGAAAAGTTTCCTGCAATACGACGCCGAGCTGCGTGCGATAGGAATTCAGCTTTACCGTCGAAAGATCCACGCCGTCGACAAGGACGCGGCCGTTTGACGGCATGTAAAACGCCGCGATCAGCCCGATGATCGTCGATTTTCCTGCCCCGGAAGGGCCAACGAGGGCCGTGACCGTTCCCGGTTCCGACCGGAAACTGACCTCGTGCAGAACTTCCTTGCGCGTGTCGTAGGCAAAGCTCACGTTTTCCATCTCTACCAGCCCGTTCACGCGATCGAGCGTCTCCGTCCGGCCAGGCTCCTCATCTTCCAGCTTCTCGTTCAGAATTTCGCGCGTTCGCTCGAGACCGGTGATGGCCTCGGTGATTTGCGTGCCGATGGCCACGATTTGGAAGACTGGCGCCACGAGCAAGCCCAGAAAAATGTTGAACGCAAAAAAAGTTCCCAGCGTCATCGTGCTCGCAAGAATCTTGTGCGCGCCGAGCTCCATGATGATGGCGCTGACGATGCCCATCAGCCCAGCGGCGGAAAGGCTCATCAGTGAAGTGGCCGTAAGGGTTTTCAGAACATTGTCGAGCAGGCGCTGCACGCCGCCGGCGAAGACCCCTTCCTCACGCTCTTCGGCGTGGTAGCCCTTCACCACGCGAACGCCGCTGAGCGATTCGGTGAGGCGTCCCGTGACTTCCGCGTTGATTTTCGGCCGTGCGCGGAAAATCGGGCGAATCGTCGCAAAGGCTTTGTTGATCCCGTAACCGAAGATCAGCAGGATGGCAAACGCGACGCCGGTCATGGTCACGCTGGTATGAATCAAGTAGACGAGCGCGATGACCGCGGTCATCAGCCCGCCGGCAAACTCAACCAGCCCAGTTCCGATCAGATTGCGGACGCCTTCGACGTCGCTCATGATTCGCGAAACGAGCGCCCCGGTTTTGTTGGCATCGTAGAACGAGACCGGAAGCCGGCCGATGTGCGCCTGTACCTGGCGGCGTAATTCGGCGATCATTTTTTGCGCGGACTTGGAGAGCAGTTGCGTCAGCGTAAACGATGTTAGTCCCTGAAGGACCGTCGCTGCGAGGACGCCCAGCACGATTGGCGTCAGCAGCTGGATTTGCCGCTTGCCGATGACGTTGTCCACCAGATATTTCGTGGAAGCCGGCAAAACCAATCCCGATAGGCGGTTGATGGCCATGAGGACGAAGCCCAGCGCCAGCAGCCCGCGCCTCGGCTTCATCAGCGCCCAGACGTCGGGAAGATTCTTCCACGCGTTTTTGCGTTTTTCACTTTTGGCTGGTGATTTGGGTGCTGTCTCGGTGGCCATGATTAGATGGACGAGCTATACCCCCGCGTTTAGATGCTCGCGGCGACCATATCACTATATTGCGACAACAGGTCGGAAGGCGCAGCTTTCTTCAATCGCCCGCGGTTCCCACACGGGGCGCGCTTGCCCTGGCCGGGCGATCGAGGCTCAAGACGCTGGAGATGAATTCGCTGACGGTGATCCCCAGATGGCCCCAGAGTCTCCGCTTCAGGCTGGTGTAATCCTGCGTGCCGCTGAACAAGTCGCCCATCAATTGCCGGAACACCGGGCTGCGCCTCAGGAACTGAACCATGCGCGTCGTAACCGCGCTGCCAAGGAAAGATCCGCGATAGAAACGCCGCACGATGCGCGCCGCGAACTCTAGTTCGGCGCAGAATGTAGCCTTCACCCAAGCCGGGTACTTCTCCGGGCAGCCTTCGGCGAGGGAGCGGCCCAGTAATTCGCCGGAGCGAATGGCATAGAAAAGTCCTTCGCCGGTGAGCGGATCCACCCACGCCGCCGCATCTCCGATGAGCGCCCAGTTCTTTCCGATGACGTTTCGTTCGGAAAGCGTGCGCTCCTTCGGCGCGGGCAGGACGTGACTGTAGAACTTCGCGCCCTCCGTCGAAATACCGTGCTTTTCAACGAAGGTTTGCAGATGGCTGCGCAGTTCCGTGCTGGTGTGCGACGACATGCTGCCGCAAATGCCCACCGAGAGATGATCGCAACGAGGGAACGACCAGATATAACCCTCAAAGTGCGGCAGGAATTTGATGGTGATGGAGTCGCTGGACTGCGGCACGAAGTAGCCCTGGGTCATCTCCAGTTCGTCACGCTGCAATGCTCGTGTCTCCGGGAGCAGTTGATTGCGCGCACCGGCGGCAAGAACCAGAAAATCGGCTTCCTGCCAATCGCCTTCCACGCAGTAGCGCGGCTTCGCGGTTGTCGTGTCCACACTCATCACCCGGGAACGCTGCACGTTACAACCCGCATCCCGCGCGCGATCCAGGAGCATGCCATTGAGCACGGTTCGTGAATAGATCACGATCGGATGAGGCATGTCGAGCGTGGCGCGATGTTCTTCGCTGCTGATCAGCTCGACGGAATTTACCAGTTTCTTGGGATAGGAATTATCGAGCAGGAAAGGGAAGCACTGGATGGCCTTGTGCGTCAGGCCGCCGCCGCACGGTTTTTCCCACGCCAGGTGCTCGTCAAAAAGATTAACCTTGTGGCCCGCGCGCGCGAGTTGTTCACCACACATTGCGCCGGACGGTCCCCCGCCGACGATCGCTATCTGGGCCATGGGTGTGTCTCGCTGAGCGTTTTCAATTCCGTCCCTGGGCGCGGAACCCCCGCCATGAGTTCCTTTGGTGACGGGCCCTAACGTGATGGGCCGTTAGGTGAGGGGAAAGATCACCAGGCAAAAGCCCGCGAGGAGTATAGCACCGAATAGCGCCGTCGCCGCCTCCGAACCGGTTTCTTCGCGGACGATGTCCATGCCCCTCCTCTGCACGATGTTAAACAGAGCCATGTAGAAAGCCAGGAGTCCGATGAGGATTTCTCCGCTGTGCAACAGGAGGACGCCTCCCATCATCGCTCCCCAGGCGATGAGCCTTAAGGTTAAGGCCAGCGTCAGTCTGCGCCATTTCTTTCCTCGCTCTACGGGACCGAGCAGCGTTTCTTCCGCCATGTGGTACGGGAGAAGAACGACCAACAGAAAGGGAAATCGCATCCACTTCGCGCCGGTCAGCCAAGCTTCGTAAAACGTCAAATCGAACCATGCCGTGGCGAGAAGGAGCAGCACGACTCCAGCAAATCCCGCCGCGAGCAGGTGACGAGGGAAACTCGAGAGTGCAGAACGCAGGGAACTCCAATGCAGCACAACCAGCACCGTCCCGAGGAGAAGAAGGAAGCTGGAAAGATAGTCGCCCTGAAAAAGTCCAATCGCCTTCAAGGGAATCCAGAATCTCAAGAGGAGCACGATCAGGGCCGAGGCCGCGGCAAATTCCAGAAAAAGTCGCGGCATGCCGATCGCAGCGCCCGTCGCAGCGGTTCCTTCGCTTTGGTTCTTCCCGGCTGCTTCACGGAGAAATGGCCCCGCAATCAGCAGGAGGCCGATGAAGCCACCGAGCGCACCGATGAGCGGGCGGTGTGAGGGCAATGCTGCAGTCGGAGACAAGTGTAGGATTTGCGCAGACCATTCCTGCGAAGCTCGCATCGCGGCGCGGCTGAAAAGAACGCTGACGTGCGATGCGCCCGGAATCTCCAGGAACTTCGCGGTCCCGTCGCTTCGCGAGGCAACAAGGTCGGCGGCATTGCCGCGCATCGACTCCAGTTCGAGCGAGCCAATCATCACCAGAGAATGAGGAGGCAGAACCGGGGGATCGCTGAAAAGCAGTTTTTCCGCCGTGACTCCGTGTGCGGCCTGCATCGGGGCCGGTGAGATGGCGATCAAGCCCGCGACTGGAGCACGCGATGCCATGCGCTCGGCGATGGCGCCGCCCATCGAATGCCCTACGAGAATTGTGTGATCGGCATTGATCATCCCGCGCGCGAGTAGTTCGCGGAGAAGCGCCTCTCCGCACTGTTCCGCGCGCACGGGCGAAAACGGTCCCCTCGTGCGCCCGTGTCCCGGCAAATCCGGAACGTAGACGCGAAGGCCCTGCTCGGCAAAGCCCCGCGTGAGGTACGACATGATCTTCTTGTTGGCGGAGATTCCATGGAAAAGCAAAACCGATCCTTGCGATCCTCCCTCTCGCTTTTCCACGATCGTGGTTTCCAGCCGGCAGCCCCCCGCATCGATGAGAAAGGTCCGCTCGCGATAGGGCGTGGGTAGGGCAAGCCAGAGACCTGCGGCGCATAGCAGGACTCCCGTTATCGCGCGAACGGCCTTGCGTGATTTCATCGTGAGTCGCCGGCCCTCGGGTGCCGGACCTCCTCCGCGTGATAAACTATCTTTTTAAGGGACATCACTTTGGCTTTTTCCGGCCCGCATGGAGACCCTTTGAATTCGGCAGTCCTGACACTTGAGGAAGCGATTTTGCGGTTTGGCCGCGAGAAACGCAACGGCCGCCGCATTGTCTTCACGAACGGCTGCTTTGATCTGCTGCATCCGGGCCATATCCGCAGCCTGGAACTGGCGCGCGAATTGGGGGATGTGCTGATCGTCGGTCTGAATAGCGACGCCAGCGTGCGCCAATTAAAAGGCGAAGGCCGCCCGGTTATCTCCG
>WNFI01504586.1_pt1 | contig 17880 bp, 14 predicted proteins | sample 5400471 | NCBI WGS metagenome assembly WNFI01 (sample SAMN13153348, study PRJNA577476) | soil metagenome | isolation source: 100 cm saprolite on Douglas fir-dominated hillslope | place: USA:California | collected 2013-09-17 | reverse complement strand
GCATCTCAGCCTGAACGCAGACAAATTGCTTCGGAAAATCAATTCCGTCGGGACTGTCTTTATCGGACCGTGGGGAGCACAACCGCTGGGCGACTACGCCACAGGCAGCAACCACGTCCTTCCAACTGGTGGCTGGGCCCGCATGCGCGGCGGGCTTTCGGCTGCGGACTTTGTGAAGTGCATCAGCGTTCAGACTATCGAGCGTAAGGGTTTTCTCCGGCTCGCCGATACCGTGGAAATTCTGGCAGAATCCGAGGGCTTGATGGCACACCGCAATGCCGTGAGGGTCCGTCGATGAAAGCTCATTTGCCAGTGCGCAAGGCAATTCTCAATCGCCGCACGTACGAAGCGCCCGCCGAAGGCCGTTCCACCAAATTGCGGCTGGACTTCAACGAGAATACCTCGGGCTGTTCACAGGCGGTGCGGCGCGCCCTCGCAAAGCTCACTACGAAGCAACTGGCGATGTACCCCGAGTATCAGTTACCAACGCGGCGGATCGCCAATTATTTCGGTGTCCACGCTAAAGAATTGCTGCTCACCAATGGCGGTGACGACGCCTTGCGCGTTTTCTTCGACACCTTCGTCGAAGCTGGAAGCCGGATCCTGATTTGCGAGCCCACTTTTCCCATGTACCGCTACTATGCGGAGATCTACGGCACGCGGATTTCCGCCCTTCGCTACGGCAGAACAATGGAATTCCCACTCGATAGCGTGATTGCCGCGCTGCGAAAAAAGCCGCGCGTTCTCTTTATCGCCAATCCCAATAATCCGACGGGGACTTTGCTCCAAGAAGAAGAGTTGCGGAGAATTTTGAGAGCCGCGACTCACACGGCAGTGGTAATGGATGAAGCTTACGCGGAATTCTCTGGCTTTTCCGCTATTCCGTGGATCCGCCAAAATCCACAGTTGTTCGTGGCGCGAACATTTTCGAAAGTCGCTGGGCTCGCAGCGCTGCGTCTCGGTGCGGTGATCGCATGCGAAGAATCGCTCGCCCTGGTCCGCCGTGCCATGCCGCCGTTCCCCGTGAATCTGGCCGCGTTGGTAGCCATGGAGGCCGCGATATCCGACCGCGCAACCATGCAGACATACGTGCAAACAGTGAAAAAGCTGCGCGCGTGGTTCGCCGCGGAATTGCAGAGGCTTAATGTGAAGACTTACGTAAGCGCTGGAAATTTTCTTCTGGCGAATTTTGGGCCAAACGGCCCAGCACTTTTTCAGAAGTTGGAGAAGCAGGGAATTCTGCTCCGCGACCGCAGCAAAGACATCGGACCTGGATTTGTCCGCATCACCATTGGAACGCCATCGGAGATGCGGCGGCTCCTGAAGGCAATCCGAAAGGAATGGAACGCTTTGGTCTGAACGCCACCCTCAAAGAAGAACTAATCATGCCACGCACGGCCACAATTCATCGCAAGACCAACGAGACGGACGTCCGCCTGAGGCTGAATCTCAATGGGCGCGGAACGGCGCGCATCGCGACGGGAATCCGCTTCCTCGACCACATGCTCGAGCTGGTTGCACGCCACGGCGCGTTTGATCTTAGGGTGGACGCCCGCGGCGATCTCGATGTGGACCAGCATCATACGGTCGAAGACGTTGGCATCACGCTCGGCGAAGCCGTACAGAAAGCGCTCGGCTCCAAGCACGGCATCTTGCGTGCCGGATATTTCCTGATGCCCATGGACGAAACGCTCGCCGTCGCCGCGATTGATCTTGGCGGAAGGCCCTATTGCGTGGTGCACGCGAAGATCGCTGCAAAACGCGTGGGCGATTTCCAGGTCGAGCTGATGGAAGATTTCTTCCAAGGCTTTGCGCAGGCGGCGAAGGCCAATATCCATCTGCGCGTCCTATATGGGCGCTCGTCGCATCATCAAGTCGAGGCCATATTCAAAGCTTTTGCGCGCGCGCTTCGTTTCGCCGTCTCTCGCGACAAGCGCCTTCGCCAAGTCCTGCCCAGCACCAAGGGACTGCTATGAAAGTGACCATCCTAGACTACGGCGCCGGCAACGTGCCCTCCGTCGAAAGCGCTCTTCAGCGACTCGGCGCGGAATCGCACCGCACTGATTCGCCCGAATGTGTTTGCAAAGCACAGGCTCTGCTTCTCCCGGGCGTAGGACACTACGCCGCCCTCATTCGTGCGCTCGACGAAAAGAGACTCCGCGGGCCTTTAGTTGACGCCATCCTCCGCGGCGTTCCTTTCCTGGGGATCTGTCTTGGTCTGCAAGTCCTTTTTAGGCTGAGCGAAGAAGCCGGACACCTCCGGGGCTTGAATCTACTTCCTGGAATCGTTTCCGCTTTGCCGCCAACCGTGAAGCTCCCGCACATGGGCTGGAATCAGGTCGCCAGGAAACGCGAGTCTTCCCTTCTCTCGGGAATCGACGCTGGCGCGTATTTTTATTTTGCTCATTCCTTCGCCGCTCTCGATGCGCAAGATGCGGCCTCCGCGACTTGCTCCCACGGCGCGGAATTCACCGCCGTTATCGAACATACAAATATCTACGCCGTGCAGTTCCATCCGGAAAAAAGCGGCGCGCCTGGCGCCCGGGTCTTGCAGAATTTTCTGAGGCTTGCGGCATGAGCCTCGCGCACCGCATCATTCCCTGCCTCGATACCGACGGCGAACGCGTTGTCAAGGGCGTCAACTTCGTCGGGTTGCGCGATGCCGGTGATCCCGTCGCGCTGGCGGCGCGCTACAACACCGAAGGCGCCGACGAGCTGGTGGTGCTGGACATTGCCGCGTCACGCGACCGCCGTCCCACTTTCCTTGAGACCATCCGTCGCGTTGCCGCGGAATTGGCAATTCCTCTGACTGCTGGCGGCGGAATTCGAACGCTCGAAGACGGCCGCGCCGTAGTGCGCGCCGGCGCAGACAAAGTCACCGTGAACACCGCCGCGGTGGAACGTCCCGAACTCATTTCCGAACTGTCGCGGGAATTTGGCGCGCAAGCCGTAGTCCTCGCGCTTGATGCGAAGCGCGCAGGCGATCATTGGGATGTCATGGTCCGCGGCGGGCGGGAATACGCATCGCTGGATGCCATCGAGTGGGCGACGGTGGCCGTAGCGCGCGGGGCAGGAGAAATATTGTTGACCTCTGTCGATCGTGATGGCACGCAGAGTGGTTTCGACGTTGTGCTGACCGCGGCAATCTCAAGAGCGGTAACTGTCCCGGTGATTGCTTCCGGCGGAGCCAAATCGCCTGAACATTTTGCCGAAATCTTTAGGGAGGGTGCAGCAGATGCTGCACTTGCCGCGTCGATTTTTCACGATGAGGTGCAATCCATTCGCACGCTGAAGGAATTCCTCGCCGCACGCGGCGTCGAGGTGCGCTTGCCGTGCTGATTCCTTGTATTGACCTGCAAGACGGGCAAGCAGTTCAGTTAGTTCACGGCCGAAAGCGCGAACTGGCCGTCGCCGACGTCTTCGGCCTTCTGACGAAATTCAAGCAGTATCCCTGGTTGCACCTCATCGACTTGGACGCCGCCATGGGCAAGGGCCAGAACGACGATCTCGTTCGCGCCCTCTGCAAGAGTGCGCGAAAAGAGTTTGGCGTAAAGGTACGCGTCGGTGGCGGCATTCGAACAGTTCCTCGTGCGGAAGAAATTGCTGGATGGGGCGCGAGCCAGATCATTGTTGGAAGCGCCGCTTTCCGTAACGGAAAAGCAAATACCAACTTCCTGCGTCAGCTCACAAAGAAAGTTCCTCAAAGAAACGTTATCATCGCTCTCGACACCGCTCATGGACGAATCACCATCAACGGCTGGCGCAAGCGCATCGCACTGCAAGCCGAAAAAGTGATGACGCAGCTTGAACCATTTTGCGCGGGTTTCTTGTGCACAGACGTAGACCGTGAAGGCACAATGACGGGAGCAAACCTCGAATGGTTTCGCAGTCTGCGCTGCGCGACTTCCCACCCGATCATCGCGGCAGGCGGCATCAAAACACGCCGCGAGATTGCGGCACTTGAAAAGATAGGAATGGATGCGGCCGTCGGCATGGCCATGTACAAGAACCGGCTGCGCTAACTCGCTCGCGTGGGTCCGTGCGGGAAGTCTGCTAAAGCCTCACACTCTTGTAAGCAACTTCCGCGCGTCAGTGCAAATACGCGTCGGTGATGTACTGCTGTACCATTCGCTGCGTGTTGAAGAAGGACCCATTGATGGCGATGGCGTGCTGCATAACTTCCAGGAATTTCGTGCGATCGTTGTAGTACATCGGGAGAATCACACTTTCCAGCTTGCTATAGAGCGATTCCGCTTCCGCCGTGTTGTCCGCCGGAGTGTTGCCCGCCGCGGTGCGTCGTGATTCCCCGATGCACCAGCCCGTGACGCCTTCGATGTGGCCTTCCACCCACCAACCGTCAAGGATGCTCAGGCTCGGCACGCCATTCAGCGCGGCTTTCATTCCACTGGTGCCGGAGGCTTCCAGAGGAAACTGCGGCGTGTTGAGCCACAGGTCCACACCGGAAGTGATCTTGCCCCCGAGCTCGAGATTGTAATCGTCGAGGAAAACCACCGGCACGGTTTTTCGCAGCGCTTTTTTCGCGTGAAAAATCCGGCGAATAATGTCCTTGCCGCCTCCGTCATTCGGATGCGCCTTGCCGGCATAAATAATCTGGAATTGGCCGGAGTTCTTGGCAATCTGCCGCAGGCGATCGAGATCGGCGAGAATCAGGTCCGCGCGCTTGTAGCCGGTTGCGCGGCGCGCGAACCCGATAGTGAAAACTTCCGGATCAAACTTGAGCCCGGTTTTCTGCCGGACCGTCTCCAGCAAATCGTGCTTGGCGATCAGATGAGCGGCCCAGACTTCCTCCGCCGGCAAGCCAAGCGCGCTGCGCAAACTGTAGTTGTCCTCGCGCCACGAAGGAATATAGCGGTCAAAGAGCTGTTGAAACGGAAGCGAAGTCCACGTCCCGGCGTGCACGCCGTTGGTGATGGCCTCGATGTCCGCCCCAGGAAACATCTGCCGCGAAGTCTCTCCGTGCTGCTTGGCAACACCGTTCACATAGGTGCTCAGCCCCAAAGCAAGCTGCGTCATATTCAGCGAAGCGCCCTGCCGCGCCGCCTCCTGCAAACCCGGAAAATTCTGGTCCACTTGCAGCGCGCGCTTCATCAGATCGGCGGCCAAGGTATCTTTCAAGTCCAGAAAATCCGTCTTCCCGGGAAACACGCGCGTGACAAATTCCATCGGAAAGCGGTCATGCCCGGCGGGAACCGGCGTGTGGGTGGTGAACACGCACTTATTGCGAACCTTTTGAATGTCCTCGCCGCGGATGGAGCTACGTCCCGCTTTCTGCGCTTCGTCTCCAAGCAATTCCAGCGTCAGCAGTGCCGCGTGTCCTTCATTCATGTGGTAGCGCGTGAGATCACCATAGCCCATCGCGCGGAGCATACGCACGCCTCCGATTCCCAGCAGGACTTCTTGCCTCAATCGATAGTAGGAATCGCCGCCATAAAGTGCGCCGGTCAGCGCGCGGTCCGCTTCCGTGTTCGACGGCAGATCGGCGTCCAGGAAATAAACGGGAACTTCAAAGCCGCGCACGCCCTTCACCGCATAACGCCAGCAACGCAACTCGACGCGGCGGTCTTCGAGCGGAACGGTGGCTCGCGCCGGCTCTTCCGTCAGAAAATCTTCCACGCGCCACTCGACTGGTTCTTCGGTTTGCGTGCCGTCTTCGGAGAGACGCTGCGTGAAGAACCCCTTGCGGTAAAGCAAGGAGACGGCCACCATAGGCAGCCGCAGGTCGGCAGCGGCGCGAATGGTGTCGCCTGCAAGAACGCCCAGCCCGCCGCTGTAGCTCGGCATGGCGTTCTCGAGGGCAATCTCCATGGAAAAGTATGCGATTAACCGCCTTATGGAATTCGTCTGACTTGCCATTTCACTCGCTTCTCTGTTCGGTACGGGCCACCGCTATCGTGCGGAAAAACACGCATCGTTAAACCTTAGATTGTCCGGGATTCGCGCCGCTCAAGCAAGTGCCGTTGAAACGGCGTGTGTCCATCTTCCCTCTGGTGTGTTCTGTTCAAAACCCGAAAATCGGCATAGGCGGAGCGGTCGCCCGCTCGCCCCTGCCACACCACCCGACAGGCGGGTCCGTATCGGGCGGTTCAGAGGGTCACGCCAGGCCATCGAACGGCCGAGGAAGCTCGAGTAAGTCGAAGTAGGAGAGCGGAAGCGCGATGGACAACCATCAAGATGGGTAGAGGACTTTCAGCTCCAAGCTATCGATCCTGCTCGGCACACAAACAAGAGGGGCGCCGCAGCGCCCCTCTTGGTGCGAATCGCTTTTGTGACTTGCAGCTGGTTCCTCAGAACTGGAAGCGCACAGACAGTTGCGCTTCGCGTGGGTCGCCCACGCCCTGCCGTATGAATCCATCGAAATCAAACAATGGCGTACCGCTGCCGCTGATCGTGTTTATGTTGTTCTTGTTGTTGAACAAATTGAAGACCTCCACCTTTGGGATAATCTGGAACCGTTCTCCCAAGTGAAATGGTCTTGCCGCCCCGAAGTTAAACGCAAAATAGGCGTTGTCCTTGCGAAGGAAATTTCTTCCGCAGTCAACATTCGTTCCGCCTGGGCCGAGGCCAATTTGCACCCGATGTCCAGCTTCTGTATTGCTACACAGAGGCCCCGGGCCAATTCCGTTACCTCCGGTACCTGCGACATTGGGATTGGCGCTATAAGGCTGGGCCGAATGCGCCTGCATTCGAACGTCTACACCCACTTTCCAAGGCAATTCGGCGTGAGTGACGAGGTTGAATTTATGCTTTTCGTCGCGGTCGGAGTAGGAGTACTCCTTCGCGAGTTTGTAGAAGTCATAGTAATGGAAGCTGAAAGGGTCTCTTTCGTTGGAATCGTCGTCCAAATCCTCGGACCAAACGTAATTCGCGTCCAGTTGGAATCGATTGTTAAAGCGCTTGCGCACCCCAATCGTCGCGCCGCGATAGAGCGACTTTGCGGAGCTAACCGTGTCGGTAATTCCCCCAAGATTCGGGAATGGGGGCGCGCCCGTGTAGGACGGCCCACTACCGAGATTCACATCCTGGGTGGGGACCAAATCTGCGCTGGAGCAGCAAACATTGGGATTGGTGAACCGCGTCAGGTGCACTCCCTTGGAAATCGTCACATCGAGGTAGCCGGCCCATCCGGACGCGATCTCCTGCTCGTAGCCGACGTTGAAGGTGTAAATTCGGGGGTTGGCATAGCTCTTGTCGAACACTTGCACCGCGGCGAAAAGTGGGGGCGGTGATCCTTTTGCTGGAGGATTGTTAATGGGGGCGGCATTTTGGCCAAATACGGGAGGCGTCCCAAAGGCAGATCCGGCCGCGAACGACTGCTGTTGCACCCCGTTTGTGGTGATGGAGCCGACTTGCGTCAACATGTTCTGGCGCGCGTTGAAAATCCCCCAGCTTGCTCGCAGTGCAGACTTGCCATTACCGCGAACGTCCCATGCAAAGCCAATTCGCGGCTGGAACATCTTGTTTTGGTTATGCAACGTCCCATCGGTGGGAAAATTCGGGTTGCTCAAATACTGGCCATAGGCCGTCTGGGAAGGAGGAATAACCGGACTAGGAAAATGTTGTGCTTCCCAGCGCAGGCCGTAGTTTACGGTCAGGTTGCGCGTAACCTTCCACGTATCTTGGGCAAATAGGGCGAATTCCTCGTTGTTGATCGAGGAGAATCCGGACTGATCGAAAGTCTCACCCTGTGTGGCAGGTCCGTGTTGGAGAAAGAGAAATAGCGGTCCCCCTGTGGCCCCCCCTGCGCAGGTAGCTGGAGGCACCGCAAAAGTTCCGTTAGGACATTCTTGCACCGTGGGTCCATCCGTCACGTAGTGCATGAAACCCACTGCGTTATCGAAAAAATACAACCCTTTAAAAAAGCCCCGGAAAATCTGCGTGTTATTGCTGTGCAGCCACTCACCGCCAAGCTTGACGGTGTGTTTCCCGTGGATGATGGTGAAGTTGTCCCGTACGTCGGTACGCCAGAAGATTTCGTCGATATTGGGCTCTAGGAAAAAGGGTTGACCAAACCGGAAAGCGAATGACGTTGGGCTGTTCACCGAGCCAATATTTGTGTCTGGCACGGCAGAAGGATTGCTCGCGTTGCGTGGCCGATTTTCGCGCGCATACGTAAAATGCGCTTCGTTAAGTTTGGTGCTTGATAGGGTGCTAAACCAGTTTGTATTGATCGCCTGGATTTTTGATGGTCCTTCGATGCCGTTCGCCGTCGTTCCATAAGCAGGAACGTCAAATGTCTGATTTGAGTTCTTCGAATAGTCGTAGTTGTACGAACCAAATATCTGGTTCTTCGCGTTCAGGTTGTAATCCATCCTGCCAAAAACCGCACCGTTGCGTATCGCATGATTTACCGGTGCCCCATCATTCTCACTGAAAGTGCTCTGCATGAAGTTCAGAAGCGCTACCCGCTGACAGTCCGGACTAGCCAGAATTTGGGCGTCAGTGCCTGGGGTGCCGTTGAACACGATGTTTGACCCGCATGGAGTGCCAATGGCGGTACTGAGATTTTGGCGCGTGAGATTCTCGCGAATGCCTTCGGCTGCCCCGAAGAAAAAGAGCTTATCTTTGTAAATGGGGCCACCCAAGCTTCCGCCAAACTGATTGCGGCGAAAATCCTGCAGCGGCTTCCTATCTGAGGTATTTGAGGATAGTGATTCCGTGCGGAAGTACTCGAAAGCGCTGCCATGGATGTCATTCGTTCCAGACTTGGTGATGACGTTAACTACTCCTCCGGCCGTACGTCCGAATTCCGCATTGGCGCCACTTGCCACCACCTGGAATTCTTTCACTGCATCCAGTGTGATGTCGATCGCAGCGCGCTGACCACCCTCCTGCTCTCCAAAGAATCCGTTGTTGTAGTCGCCACCGTCCAGGCTGACGTTATTAAAAATACCGCGTTGCCCGTTGAAATTGATCTCGTCGCCGTCGGGACCCTGGGTAATTGACACGCCGGGTGTGAGCGTGAGGAGGTCTTCAAACTTGCGCCCGAGCACAGGCGTAGAGCTTACGGTTAGTTCGTTCAGTGTCGACGACGACTCCGTCTTGGTGACCTCAATGATCGGCACATCTGTAACCACAATTTGCTGTGCGACCGCAGAAACCTTCATTGTGACGGGGATCGAGATAGTCTGGCCAACCGTCAAGTTCACGTTTTGCTGCAAGACGGTCGCAAAGCCGGATTTGCTAATAGTGAGGGTGTAGCGCCCCGGCGCAAGACTCAGGAAGGCGAAGTGGCCGTCCCAAAGAACGCACACAACAATTTTCTCATTTTCTCTCCCCCAGACATCACTACCCCTATTCCCAACGAGCCAAAGAGTTCCTCAAAAGGTAGAGGCGGCTTGCATAGCAATTTGCTGCGAGAAAGTTTATGTCGAGACGGTCCCAAAGCACAAGTGCGCTAGCTGTGGAAACCTTCCGCGATTCGAATCAAGTTTTGCATGGCGTCAATCGGTTTGCGGAATTGCACCGTCGATGTTGCCGTGTCGCGCTCTGGGATGTCAGCTATAATCGCGGCCCGTGGAAACGGTTCTCGATTCAGTTCGCGTGGTCGAAATGACGGAGGCTCTGGCTGGCCCTTACTGCGCCATGCTCCTCGGCGATTTTGGCGCAGACGTGATTAAGGTGGAACGCCCAGGATCCGGCGACCAGTCCCGCAACTGGGGTCCGCCATTTATGGGCAGCGAATCCGCCTATTATCTCGCGGCGAATCGCAACAAGCGCTCCATAACGCTCAACTACGATCATCCGCGCGGCACGGAAGCGTTGCACAAACTTCTTGCTAGCGCAGACGTTTTTATTTGCAACCAGCCGTCATTGGCATCCTTGCAAAAGCGCGGCATCGATCCGGAATCATTGAGCGTGAAATTTCCGCGCCTGATTTATTGCAGCATCACGGGGTACGGATTCATAGGCCCGAAAGTCGGAATGCCCGGTTACGACATCCTGGCGCAAGCGGAAGCCGGCGTGATGAGCTTCACGGGTGAGCCCGGTGGAGGGCCGATGCGTTATCCGATCGCGATTGCGGACATGACTTGCGGGATGTATGCGACGATGGGAATTCTTGCGGCGCTCTTTGCCAGGGGAAAAACCGGCCGGGGACAATTCATCGACATGGCGCTTTTCGATTCACAACTCACGTGGCTGGCAAATGCGGGGAGCAGTTATCTGAACGCAGGCGTTTCACCCAAGCGCTGGGGTAACGCTCATCCAAATATCGTGCCCTACGAAGCGTACCGCAGTAGAGATGACAAGTGTTTTGTGGTGGGCGTGGGAACGGATGCCTTGTGGAAGAAATTCGCGCAGGTGATGAACGTTCAAGATGACATTGGGAGAGACGAACGATTCACGACGAATGCGCTAAGAATCAAGAACCGGGAAATCCTGGTGCCATTGCTGCAAAATATTTTCAAGCAAGAGCCCGCAGCGAGGTGGCTGGAAAAATTTGCGACCGCGAAAATTCCTGCCGCACCGATCAATACGGTCGGTGAAGCAATCGAAGACAAGCAGACATGCGCGCGCGGACTCATTGTGCAGATCGAGCACCGTGCCATCGGAACGGCGAAGAGCATCGCAAACCCCATTCGGTTTTCAAACACCCCGGTGAGCTACCGTTTGCCGCCGCCGTTGCTTGGGGAACATACACGCGAAATATTGCACAGCCTGGGCTATTCGGCCGAAGACGTCCAAGCGATGGCAGCCGAGTCCGCCACCTAGTGCAACCACTCTAAAGCGCCAAAATCAAAATAAGGATGGCCGCCCGCCACCACCGAGCAAAGAGGTGTTCACGTTTGCAATTGTATGTGTGCCTTCGTTGCCTCCCCAGGAAAACAGCAGATATACCTGGGGAAAGCCTCCAGCGCGGAGTGTTAGGCCGCTGGAGAAACTGTGCGCGAGATGGCTGAAGCCGATATCGCTGCGCGTGAGCGCCACCTTGCCTTCGTCAAACATGAACGCAAAGCCAAGCGGCAAATTCCAAATGGAATGTTCAAAGCTGCCGCGGAGCAGGAGGACATTGGGGGCGCGAAACCGATAGTCCTGATAGCTGGCCAGCGCGAAATTCCCATTGATGTCCGAGCCACCGAGGGTCGGCTGGAAGTAAAAAGGGACAACGTGTCCCGACGGCGCCATCGATTCCGAAATGAATAGCCGAACGCCAAAGCTACCCTCGAGATTTCTCGTGATCGCCGGACACACATGCTCATCCAGGCTCTTGGAGCAATCGTCAGGACCATTATGACTACTGGGCAGATAGGTCCTCGTCGTCGAATAGATGGGAATCTGGTGCGACAGATCGGTGGTAAAACGCCGGAAGGAGAACTGCGAATTCCCCGGTGCGATGAATTGTTGAAAGGTCAGAAGATAGTTGAGTCGCAAGTGGTCACCAAGAAACAGGGACTTGGTCTTGAAGCGGAACCCCTCTCCATGCTGGACGAATCCGGGCTGGGTCGTCAGCCCAGGAGCCGTAGCTTCCGTATAAAGCGTTTCAATCGACGGACTAGGCTGCCCCTGACTTCCCCGAATTGCCACGAAACGACCGTTCAGCTCACCGAAGAGCGATATCTCCACCATCGATCGTTGATAGATGGGCCACCAAACGTTGATGCCGGGAATCGTCTCACGCATCCCATAGAAGGAGCGGGCAGCTGGTAACGTGGAAGGACCCAAGCCGAAATAGTCGATCTTGTTCAGAGAAATGCTCTGGGCGTAAAGATGAAAGACGGGATCCTCGAAGCTGCCCGGCTGCGGCTTCGCTGAGTGTCTTCCCTTCACGACAACGATTTTCCTGGGCCGGGTAAAGATGCCCTTCATGTAGGCGCCGGCGCGCCAGGAACCATTTATCGAGCCAACAGCGTCCGCGTTCCAACTGAGACGCCAGGACTCGTTCGGAGTGTAATGAGCGACGAAGGCGAGTCCCGCGCCGAATCCATTCTGCGGGGCGATGCTTCCAACGGCGATGTGGATAGGATGATCGGTAACGAGAACTTGTGCGCATCCGAGAAGGGACTTGAGGCTCGAGCAGCTGTCGGAGAAGCTGGCACGCTCCTTGCGGAAGTCGGCACCCAACTGGGATTCGTTTTGCGCCCAAGTGGATGACGCCATCACCAGCAAAGCTAAAAGGTAAAAGAGTCGTCGCATGGGACCTCCTTTATTTGCGATCGCGCTTGCCACCGTACGGATGAAGGACGGCTGTGACGCGCTTGGCATATTCACTGACGTGGCCCTCGGTCTTGATGGTGTCGAGGTCGGTAGCCAGGAGCTCCCCAACCCTGTTCAAATGCCTTGCGACTCTCTGAACGTATCTTGCGAGGGCATGACGAAGGTGCACCACCTGAGAACGCAAGAGCGTTCCGGCAGGGCGGTTCTTGTTAAAAGCGCCCTTGGGCGGCCTCGGAATGGGAACCACTCTTCTTTTTCTGGCCATGTGGCGTCTCCTACCGAACCTGAAAGGTCGGAATGTCATTGTCCGGTTGCATCGTGTCTCCTAGAAGATCCAAAAACGTGTCCGCAGCCTTTTCGCGCCGCGAAATGGCGAGGAACTTCTGCTTATCCGATGGGGATAATGTGTTCGGATCGAAATCCCTGAGAATGAACTTCATAACCGTAGCCGGGATGGAAGCGTGGTCGAATTTGCGCCCGTTTTGCTGATACGGACCGGGGATTACCATATTCTTCGGCACCCAGGGCGAAACCAGAATCGCCGGGACGCGCACACCGAGGCGGTCAAACTTGAAAGGCGCGCCTGTTTCCGTTTTGTCCGCGGAAGCCGCAAAGGCATCATCGTCCGGCGTGCAGTCTGGCGGTACCACGTGGTCGTAGATCCCGCCGTGCTCGTCGTAGACGATTAGAAGTGCCGTAGTCTTCCAAAGCTCGTCGTTGCTGCAGATGGCGTCGTACACATTATTGATGAAAATCTCGCCATGTTGCACGTGGTGATCGGGGTGCTGATCGGTAGCGGTTTCCGAGCCGCTGTCGCCGTCGTGATCGTTGTAGTTCGGCTCCACCAGGCAGTAGTCCGGCAGCTGGCCAGCTTTGCAGTCCTTCAGAAATTGGTCGAAGGTGGCAAAGATTTTTGATTGATTTTTGAGGATGTTGACAATTTCCATCGTTGAACTTGGACCATCGTAGTAATAGATCTTGGCCGTGCGTCCGGCCAGAAGAACGCGCTCATAGATGCTCAGGTATGGTCCCTTCCATTCGAAAATGTTCATGCCAACTTGGCCGAACGAAGTTCCGTAGTGAGCAAAGGCGCGATTGCAGAAGGTCGGTCCTGGAATGGAGGAAAACCAGCCATTAAAAACGGCAAACTGCGTGGCAAGGCCAGTGAGGACTGGCAACTTATCCGGTGGGAAGTAGTACATGATCTTCTGCGAATGCTGGACATTTTGTTGCACCTGGAAATAGCTCTTGATGAAGCCCTGCATGTTAGCGACGCGGCTGGACCCCTGTGGTGCGCCACCGAAAATCTGAAGATCCACGCCCGGGAAGTGATGGTCGGGGTCGGGATCAAGCTGGCCCTGAAACTCGGCCAGCGGTTGTACCTTTACTGGATTTCCATTCGTATCCGGATTGCTCAAGTCGTCCGTTATGCCGTCGATCCGTGCATCCTGTTTTTTCAAGGCACCCAGCATATGGTCGAAGGAACGGTTTTCCATCATCAGGACGACGATGTGCTTCAGGTTATCCAGTCCGGCTGCCATATACACCCCCAACGGCGTTATGGAAATGGGTTAGTACTGCATTAGTAGTGGGCAGGGAGCGCGAATCGTATCACTGCCTGCATATAAATATCCACGAAAGTGGCAAGAGCAGCTCTCCAAATGCCGCCCGAGCAAACGGAAGCTCCACCATTGAGACGCGAGAGTGGGAGAGTGCCTTTTCTAAACGGTCTGTGGCATGACCGCGGGCTTTAAGACCTCGATAGCGTCGCGCTTTGTGCTCTGATGCTCAGGACTTCCACAGCGCGCTGAAGCAGGCGTTCAAACTCACACGGTTCAACGTACACACGGGAATTGCTTCGGCCGGGAAGCTCCTGCGAAGAAACAGGCTTGCCTTCGACTGGCTTCATTGCATTATCGTTCAGATTCATGGGTACACGACCCTCCTTGGACAGCGCTTTACTCACAAGTGGTGATCGAGTCCGCAAATTCGTTTCATCCAGAATGAAGGCCGCAACTGCCTCGGCAGTCCGCATGGTCCTCTCAAGTCCCCCAGCCCCAATTACGAGCCGGCATATAACTGGAAAGGTGCCCAATAGAAGGGCTTGCGAAAAACGTTATCCGAACTCGAATGCAGCAGGGACAGCTTGGCGTTGCGCAAGGCCGTGGCGGGGTCTTTGCCCTTGCTCAGTTCGCTGTAGAACAAATCCATCAACTGCGGCGTCGAGGCGTCACTGACTTCCCACAGGGCTCCGATCACGTTGTGCGCGCCGGCAGCCAGAAAAGCCCAGGAGAGACCGACTAAGCCCTCTCCGGAATACGCGCGTGTGCCAGACCCGTTGCACGCGGAGATAGTCACGAGCTTGGCGTTCAAGCGATGTTGGACGATGTCTCGCGCATACAGCTTGTAAGTGTCGCTAGAGGATTCCTTGCTGAGGACGACCGCGGATTCCAGCGGGCGCGCGCGGCTGGCCGTGCCGTGCGTCACAAAATGGAGGTAGGAGAAGTGGCTGGGCTCGCTTCCGAGATAGGCGCTCGGCGTAGCCTGCCACCCCTTCAAAATTGCGCCGCGCGACTCCGCAAAATATCGCTCAATCTTCTGCATTTCGGCCGGAGCCTGGGGCAGCGGGCCAAATTCGGGAACCGGCAATGCGTCACCGACGAGAAGGAGACTCTTCTCTTTGGGAGGCGCGCGATTGGCAGCAGATGCCAGCAGCGACAAAGAGCTTGCCGTGGTCACGGTAACGTCTTCGATCCAAAAGTGGGGCTGCGGCCCAGGCACGATGAGTGTCTCGAAATTGAGACCATAGAGGCTGGCGTCCGGCAGCAGAATCACCCGCGAACCCAGGGGAACTAGCTTCTTTGCGGGCTCCACCAATGATGCGTACAACCTTTCACCCGTGGACGCGGCGCTTTTCAAGAGGTCACCGGATTTGAGGGTGAATTCGCGGTAAGACTTGACCAAAGGATCGATGTCCGTGGCCGGTGGCAGCGTGAAGTATTCTGTCTTTGAGGGCGTGACGGCCCAGAGATACGAGTGTTTCTCGCCGAGCCAGTAGACAAGAAGCGTGGCGTGAAAGCGTTTGGCGAGTTGCGGGGGCGGGACGCGCGGCACAATGTGCGAGGCAGTCGCTTGATTGTTAGCGGATAATCCCTCGGCAAGGGTGCGTGCCCGGCTGAGTTCCGCCTGGCTCAAGGCGTCCGCAAATCTTCCCTGGTCATCCCACACTTGCGCCAGACCGGCCTCGGCTTCCCAACGCCGCCGGGTGTCAACAGTTAGATCCCCCAGGACACGCCTAAAGAAACTCTCTGAATCGGAGAAACGCCTTTCGGCATCCGCGATATGGCCAGCCATAAGAAGTGAATCAAGAGTGCCAAATTTGTCTCGGCCTTCCTCTTCCATCTTGAGTGCCTCATGGTTGTACTGCTCTGCCTCGCTGAGCCTCCCCGTTATCAACATGATTTCCGCAAGCGTGTTATAGCACAGCGTAATGGTCTGGGCGTTTTTCAGGTCCTGCGCTCGTTTAAGAGTAGTTCGAGCAAGTTCCTCTGCCCGAGGAAAGTCGTGTAGAGCCAGATAAGCAGTTGCAACGTCCGAGAACCAGTATGCTGAATACCCTGGAAGCCCGCTCGCGGAAGACGCCTGCGCGCCCTGTCTGTAAAAGTCCAGCGCATTCTCGAAGTCACCCAGTTCGAAATAGCCCCAGCCCAGGTTCCCTAATATTGTTGCAGCCATACCTCGGAAACCTAAGGAGCGGGAAAGCTGAAGCGCCGCATCACCCAGATCAATGGCTTCGTCGAAACGCTCTTGGCTGGTTGAAACCAGAGCCAAACCTAACAGCGCTCCAGCCTCTTGGTAGGCTCTGCCAAACTTTCGTGCGAGTGCTAGAGCCTGGTCGTAAGTCGCTTGCGCCTTCTGAAGTTCTCTCTCATTAAATTGGAGGGCTGCCTCAGCGTTCAAGACCTCGCAAAGGAGTTGTGGATGGTTTCGGGAAGCGAGGTCATGAGCATTGGCCAGCCTCTCCGCAGACTTGTTGAAGTCTTGAGCGAATCGATAGGCAATTCCTTGTACCATACTCCTGCGCGCACCGATGTCAGTCGCGGCAAGCGAGGAAGGCGGGTCTTCTTGAAGAATCGCCAGTGCTTCTTGATATGCGGACTGATAAGCGAGGAAGCGAGCTTTCAAAATACGGAAGCGCCACTGCCATTCCGGATATGCGCGATACTCTCGAAGAGCTCGGTCGGCGAGAGATGAAGCTGCATTTAGATCGCCATGCTCGAAGGTCAACTCGATCTGATCGTGAACCGCCTGGGGACTGGCCGCGGTCCGACAGCCGCAAACGGGCAGGGATGCCCCTAGTAGCAGCCCCACGAGGCAACCGGCCATTCCGTACTGCTTCAGTTTGTCGGCCCCGGTTGTCCGTTGCCGCCCGTTTCGGCCACTGTGAGGTCGGCCACATGGGGCGAGCCGAGTTCGAGCCGCAGCATCGTCAAGGTTCTGGTTCCAGGGTAGGCCAGGACTTCGGCTAAGAAGATTTTTCCAAAATTGGGAACCTCGATCAGGTGACGCTTCGCATCCACGCCCTGCAGCTTCGTTTCGATTTTTTCCACGAGCGAGCAAATGGCCACCTTACATTCTTCGTCAAGTGCCACCATTTTCCCTGATTTTCTGTCGCCCGCAATACCTTTTGTCAGATCGCCAAAGGTCTTGCATTTGACAAGCAACTCATGGCGAAGAATCACCTTCACGTCTTCGCCATTGATCTTCAGTCCCTCGAACCGGCTATCTTCGGCAATGATGTGCCCTTCGCATTCTTTCGGTTTGTGGATCGAGGTAAGGCGGGAGACGATGCGGTCGGCTGTGACCACTCCCAAAATATTGAGGCCTTTGACGACCGTGCTGGCATGGGTCACGAAAGTTTCGCCGGCTTCGTCGCGCCGCCGCTTTCCCGAGATGTGTGTGTGGGCGGACTTAAAGCAAACGAAATCCTGAAAATGGAAATTCTCCCCGTGCGCCACCGCAATTCCACCGATAGTGGAAAGTGAGGCAGAGGCTTGTGCAGGGATTATAGACCACAGTGGATGACGAAACTCACCGCTAAGAGCATGACCGTGTCCGTGAAAGTTGAAAGCAATACGGTGCAAGGGTGCCATCGGGGACTCCTCGACTGCTGAAGCGAGTTTACAGCCTGCCAATCTTATTCATCTAGCGGCGGAATGCAACGTTAAATGTAAAGTATTGCAGTTTGCTGTCATTGACGGCTTTTCGTGTCACAGGATCGGCGCCCAGGAAGACTACGCTGTACTTGCCGGGAGCCGGAAGCAATCCTGCTGGAACGGGTAGATGCAATTCCTTTTTGGCCTTCTCTGCGGGCACGTTAAGTTGCAGAAGGATGCGGCCGGAAGCGTCCTGCAACTGACAGAGATAGGCAGGAAAACTGGAAGAGGGAATGAAATCGAGCTGAAGGAGAAATCCTTCGTTGGGCTGGATGTCAAGCGCAGCCTCGTTGACAATCGCCTCGTTCCCCCGGCGAGTATCTGAGGGCTGTAGCAAGAAGGACTGACCATAAATTTCTGTAGCGGCCCGGGCCGTGGCGTTCTTCGCTTGCGGAATCGTGACGGTATTCTGATACGCGACAATGAGCAGCAAAGCCGCGAACGCCGGTACGGCAAAAACCGGTCGCAGCCAGCGCAGCCATCCTGCGCG
>WNFI01050772.1_pt1 | contig 17880 bp, 20 predicted proteins | sample 5400471 | NCBI WGS metagenome assembly WNFI01 (sample SAMN13153348, study PRJNA577476) | soil metagenome | isolation source: 100 cm saprolite on Douglas fir-dominated hillslope | place: USA:California | collected 2013-09-17 | reverse complement strand
CGAGCCTTCGGTGGCGGTGGAAATTGAATCCTACCGGCCGTTCTTCATCCTCGGCGAAGTTGCCGCCCCCGGCCAATATCCTTACGTGCCGAATATGAGTGTCGAGAGCGCGGTCGCCATTGCCGGCGGCTTCTCGCCGCGCGCCAAGCGTGACGCCGTCACCCTCACCCACACCGACCCGCGCGGCTCGATCCGCGCGATCGTGCCGCTCGGCACCCCGCTCAGCCCCGGCGATACCATCCTCGTCGGCGAACGCTGGTTCTGATCATGTCAATGATATCAGACGAGCCGCTTCGCATTCTTCACGCGGTTCGCGCCCCAGTGGGCGGAATCTTTCGTCACATTCTCGATGTCGCCAACGGACAGGCCGATCGCGGCCATCATGTCGGCATCATCGCCGACAGCCACACCGGCGGCGAGCGCGCCGAGGCAGCCCTCGCGGAGCTCGCGCCGCGGCTTGCCCTTGGCGTGCATCGTCTTGCGATTCGCCGCGAGCCCCACCCGACCGACTTGCTGGTCTGGGCACACTTCACCCGCCTGATCCACAAATTGAAGCCGGACGTCCTGCACGGACATGGCGCCAAGGCTGGTGCGTTCGTCCGCATGAGACCTCGCTCGAAAGCGACCATTCGGGTCTATACGCCGCATGGCGGCTCGCTGCACTACCCGCCGAGTTCGCTGAAGGGCGCATTCTACAGCCGCCTCGAACGCGCGCTGATGAACCGCACCGAACTGTTTCTGTTCGAAAGCGCTTTCGCGCGCGACACCTATCAGCGGATCATCGGCAAGCCGACCGGCCTGGTGCGCTGTGTCTTCAATGGCGTGACCGCCAGCGAGTTCGATCCCGTCATCACCGCCCCCGACGCCACCGATATCGTTTATGTCGGCGAGTTCCGCCACATCAAGGGCGCGGACCTGCTGATCGACGCGGTGGCGCGGCTGCGCGCCGACGGCAAGCCGTTGACGCTGACCCTTGCCGGCGACGGCGAGGAGACGGACGCGCTCAAGGCGCAGATCGGGAAGCTCGGATTGAGCGACGCGGTGCGATTCATAGGCCATGTCAAGGCGCGCTATGGTTTCTCGAAGGGCCGGCTGCTGGTGGTGCCATCGCGCGGGGATTCGATGCCCTATGTGGTCATCGAGGCCGCAGCCGCGGGCATTCCCATGGTAGCCGCCGAAGTCGGCGGCATCCCCGAGATTTTCGGGCCGTATACCGATGCGCTGTTTGCCCCCAGTATCGTCGGCGCAATGGCCGATGCCATCGAGACTGCGATCAACGATCCGGCGATCGCGCGCGAGCGCGCCAGGTCGCTGCGCGAACGCATCTTCCTGCATTTCGCCCGGAAAACGATGGTCGAGGGCGTTCTGGCCGGCTATCGCGAGGCGTTTGCCAATCGTTAACCGTTCTTGACCGGCGTAACCAATTCTTCCGATTTGTCCGATAAATCCACAAGCGAGGCATTCCGCTTGGCGCATATTCCGCAAAAGTGGACACCGGTTTTGCGATCGGAATACGCGCTACTCCATTAAAGTAGAGCATTTTCTTACTGCAAACCGGATACCACTTTGCCGGAAAATGCTCTACCCGCCCGCACTCCTACGTTCAGCGCAAAACGGACCTTGCAGCGTGGAACCGATCAACGTTCGCTCGATGATGGACACGGCCGCCGCGGCGGTTGCAACCGCCGGTGATCGACCCGCGGTTGAACGGCGACGGCGGCTGTCTCCTGCCGCCCTCCATGTCACCAACCAGAAAGTCCAGGCGGCCTATTCGCCGGTTGTGATCGCGGGCGGGGTTCGCGTCGCGGATTTCCTGCTTCTGACCCTGGTCGGCGTCGCGCTCTATACCGGATACGTCGCGCGAATGGACGGATTCAATTGGAACTACGTGGCGGCGATTGCCGGCATGACCATCACGGCGGTGATATGCTTCCAGGCCTCCGACATCTACCAGGTGCAGGTTTTTCGGGGCCAGCTCCGGCAAATGACCCGGATGGTCTCGTCCTGGGCCTTCGTGTTTCTGCTGTTTATCGGCGCGTCATTCTTCGCAAAGCTCGGCGACGCGGTGTCGCGGGTCTGGCTCTCCGCATTCTTCTTTGTCGGACTGGCGACACTGATTGTCGAGCGGCTGGCATTGCGCGCGCTGGTTCGGCGCTGGGCGCGCGAGGGCCGACTGGACCGGCGCACCATCGTCGTCGGCGCCGACGAGGACGGTGAAAAGCTGATTGATCTTCTCAACGCTCAGGACGATTCCGACCTGGATATTCTCGGCGTGTTCGACGACCGCAACGACGCCCGCGCGCTGGACACCTGCGCGGGCAGCCCCAAGCTCGGGAAGGTCGACGACGTCGTGGAATTCGCGCGGCGCACCCGCATCGACCTCGTGTTGTTCGCCCTGCCGATTTCGGCCGAGACGCGCATTCTTGAAATGCTGAAGAAGCTGTGGGTGCTACCGGTCGATATCCGGCTGTCCGCGCACACGAACAAGCTCCGCTTCCGTCCCCGGTCCTATTCCTACATCGGCAAGGTTCCGACCCTCGATGTTTTCGAGGCTCCGATCACCGACTGGGACCTGGTGATGAAGTGGCTGTTCGACCATGTCGCCGGCATGCTGATTCTGCTGCTGGCTTCGCCGCTGATGGCGCTGGTGGCGCTTGCGATCAGACTCGACAGTCCCGGTCCGGTGCTGTTCCGCCAGAAGCGTTTTGGCTTCAACAACGAGCGGATCGATGTCTTCAAGTTTCGCTCGCTTTATCACGATCAGGCCGATCCGCTGGCGACCAAGGTCGTGACCAAGAACGACAAGCGCGTCACCCGGGTCGGCCGCTTCATCCGCAAGACCAGCCTCGACGAGCTTCCGCAGCTCTTCAACGTGGTGTTCAAGAGCAATCTGTCGCTGGTGGGGCCGCGTCCGCACGCGGTGCAGGGAAAATGGCAGAGCCGCCTGTTCGATGAAGCCGTCGACGGCTATTTCGCACGCCATCGCGTCAAGCCTGGCATTACCGGCTGGGCGCAAATCAACGGCTGGCGCGGCGAAGTCGACAGCGAAGAAAAGATCCAGAAGCGCGTCGAGTTCGATTTGTATTACATCGAGAACTGGTCGGTGCTGTTCGACCTCTACATCCTTCTCAAAACGCCTCTGGCGCTAATGAAGACCGAACACGCCTATTAGGTCGTGATCAGTTTGAGCAGATTCGCTCATCAACATTGACAGCTGTCATTCCGGGGCGCGAGTGCGGCGCAGTTGCGCCGCGCGAGCGAGCCCGGAATCCATAACCACCACCGGGAGTATGGATTCCGGGCTCGCGCAAGAGCGCGCCCCGGAATGACGAACGCTGGGTTCAGTCGCGCGTCACACACGCCTTCTTGATCTTCGGCGTCTCCACAGCTCCGCTTGCGCGAGGTTGTATTCGAGGCTGTCTTCATCGGCTATTTTCCGGCGTTGGAGACCGCCACGCCGGCGCGCACGTCGCTTTGGCTGCCACAGGGAGCGATCGGATAGCGCAGGCCGTTCCTGGCGGGCGCCTTCATGCCGGGAAAATCGAAAGTTTCCTGGCTCGTTGCTTCCTGCTGCATGGTTTTATCTCCCTGACCGGCAGCTTGACCGCTGCGCATGATTCAAGGATTGATCATAGCTCGCTTATTCAACCGCTGCGACCGCCGCAGTTCAACGCCACAACAACTCACCGGCGGTCCGGAGGTGGTGCCCGACCGGAGCCGCTTTCACGTCCCCCCGGAACTCGCGGAGGTTCACGCCAAAAACGAGCGGATGGTGCCCGGTCACATCCTGACCGGTCCGGTGGCCGTCGATGGCGCCGAGCCTGGTAACGTGCTCGAAGTCGAGATCCTCGACATCAAGCTTCGCCAAGATTGGGGCTACAATCTGATTCGTCCGCTCGCCGGCACCCTGCCGGACGATTTTCACGAAGTCCGGCTCATCAACATCCCGCTCGATCAGAAACGGATGACCGGCCGTCTGCCTTGGGGGCTGGATTTGCCGCTGGCGCCGTTCTTCGGGGTGATGGGCGTGGCGCCGCCGCCGGTGTGGGGCCGCATCACATCGCTGATTCCCCGCGCCATGGGCGGCAATCTCGACAACAAGGAACTGATTCCGGGCGCCAAACTCTTTCTTCCGGTGTTTGTGCCGGGTGCGCTGTTCTCCTGTGGCGACGGTCACGGGGTTCAGGGCGACGGCGAGGTCTGCGTCACCGCCATCGAGACCGCCTTGCAGGGCCGTTTCAAGCTGACGCTGCGCAAGGATCTGCGCTTTGCCTATCCGCGGGCGGAAACGCCGACCCACTACATGACGATGGCGATGGATCCCGACCTCGACCAATGCGTGGTACGGGCACTCCGCGACATGATCGTGCTGCTCGGCGAAACCCGCAATCTGTCGCGCGAAGACGCCTACACGCTTTGCAGCCTTGCCGCCGACCTGCGCGTCACCCAAACCGTGAATGGCTCCAAGGGTATCCACTGTATGATCGCCAAATCGATCGTGCATGGATGACACGACGTTCACCTCATGGAGAGGACCGCGGCAGAGCCCGCACATTATTTTATCATGGCATTCTCCCTCTGACGCCTGCGGTTTCGCTCTGGCGCTCCTGAAGCATAGTTTGCCTAATTGTTAGCCCCGCCGCCAGCCGACCTCGATGGCAAAGCTCTGGCAGGAGTCGGCGTCACGGGCGCGTTCAGGCGTCTGGTGGACCCGCTCATCGTGGCGGTGGGCGTCATCGCCGACCAGAATGCGACAGCGCTCCGCCTTGACGCCGTCGAGAATGATTGTCGGCGGTCAGCGCATCCTCGATAAAGCTTCGCCCCCACTCGGCAGCAACGGCCCGGACAGGTTGACGTCAACGCCACCCTCGTCCGCGACATTCATCACGCATTTTCACGCCAAGCCGGAAAGAGATCCTGGACTTTCAGCATGGTTGCATCGAGAAGCAGGCCTGCCGCCAGCATAGTCAAGATATAGGCGAATACGGTTGGGCTCTCGAAAAATCGCTGCGAATACATGAGAGTCGCTCCCATCCCACCGCCGCCACCGACCATTTCCGCTGTGAAGGTCGTTATCAGCGATATCGGCAGCGCGACCCGTAAAGCAGCGAAGATCCTGGGCCAAGCCCCGGGCAGGATCACACGAACGAGCAAAACGAGTTTCGAAGTCCCCAAGGAATAGGCTGACCAGACCCATACCCGATTGACGGCAGACGCCGCAGCATAAGTCCCGATCGCTATTGGGAAAACACAGGCGAAGGCGACAAGCAGGATCTTGGAGATGCTGTAGATACCGAACCAAAGGATAAAGATCGGCAGGAACGCTATTTTGGGCGACGGAAAAGCGAGCGCGATGATCGGATCGAACATCCAGTGCACGAGACGACTGCGAGCCATCGCGATGCCAAGCAGCACTCCGACTATGGTCGCAGCAAAAAGTCCGGCGAATGCGCGGAACAAGCTCGTGATCAGGTCGGACGGAAGCGAGCCGTCAACAAACACGCTCCACCATTCCACCATAACTGTCGTGAAGGCGGGCAGGAACAGCGGAGACGCTAGCCCAGCCCGGGCAGCGACCTCCCAAAGCACGATGGTCGTGAGTACAGACGCTACTGATCGGGCCTGAAGAGTACGTTTGCTTGTCATTTCCATCATACGACTTTGTCTATACAGCCTCGCGTGGGACTGCCGATTCGTGCCATCGGATAGACCGCCTGCTCACTACCAACATCAGCCGGTCGGCCACGAAAGCGACGATGACAATGCAACCAATCGCAGCGAACATGTAGTCGTAGGCGCCATTCTCACCATACATAAAGATCAGCTTCCCGATGCCGTTCGTCGAGGCGATCATTTCCGAAGAGATCGCCAGTACAAAGGAGAATCCGAGTGCAATACGCAGGCCCGTAAAAATGTCGGGAAGCGCATGCGGCAGGAACACCCGCAGCAGCATCTCTCGAGGAGTCGTGCCCAGAGCTTCCGCTCCCCATACGAGGACCCTCGGAGTCGATGCGACGCCATGGAAAGTGTGCACGATCATCGGAAGCAGGCAGGCGAGAAACACGGCGCAAACCGTTGTCGCCGTGCCGATCCCGAACCACAGGATGAACAGCGGAATTAAAGCCGATTTCGGCAGCGAATAGGTGCCTCCGACGATGGGAGCAGCATAGGCGCGAAACGCTTCTGAACGCGCCATCATCAGGCCCAGAAATACTCCGGCGCCGGAACCCAGAGCCAGACCGATGGCCGCGCGCACCAGGGTCACCAGAAGATTATTCCTGATCTCCACACCAGTGAGAAGATCATACAAAGCGTAACACACCATCATGGGTGGAGGCAGGAAAGCAGGGTCGACCAGTTTCGTGACGCTGACCGTCTGCCAAATCGCGCCAAGCGCGACGAGGGGAAGAAGTCGCCCGGCGGGTGTGAAAAAAATGGCGTTTCGTTCAGACCCGCGCATTCAACTTTTCCGCGGCGAGCGCCTCGCGCCTTACCGAAATCCAAACCTCGTTGCGCGTCTTGTTGAATGCATCGGATGTGAAAAGCTCCTCACGCGGAACGGTTCTGTCGAGGTTGATTTTAAACTCATCGACGATCTGTCCCGGCCGGGCCGACATCACACAGATGCGATTAGAGAGATAAACCGCCTCGCTGACGTCATGCGTGATCATCAGAACCGTCTTTCGCGTCTCAAGCCAAATCCGGAGTAACTCGTCCTGCATGACTTCGCGGGTCTGCGCATCGAGCGCTCCAAACGGCTCATCAAGAAGTAGAACTGCGGGGTCGCATGCGAGCGTTCGCGCGATGGCGACGCGTTGCTTCATTCCGCCGGAAAGCTCACGAGGATAGCGATCCTCAAATCCCCGTAGCCCGATGACGCCAATAAGTCGGTCCGCTATCCCCGCGCGCTCGTCCGGCGAGAGAAGGCCTCGTTCCAAGCCGTAAAGAATGTTGTTTCGTACCGTCAGCCAGGGAAACAGGGCATATTCCTGAAACACCACCCCGCGGTCCGTGCCGGGACCATCGATCACCTTCCCGTCGACGAGAACCTGGCCATCTGCCTTTAGAAAACCGCCGACCACGTAAAGCAAGGTACTCTTGCCGCACCCGGAAGGTCCGACGATGGAAACGAACTCACCTTCCGAAATGGAGACGTCTACCGCCCTGAGCGCCAATACCGGACTTTTTTCGCCTGGGTACGATTTTGAAAGCCCCTGGATCTCAATTTTCGGAACGGTCAAAGCGCGCACGGTTTCGGCAGCATGCTGAGATTGAGGTACTTGGATGCATCAATCTTACGATTGCTGAGTTTCTCTTCGAACATGGCGTCCAGCGGTTTCTGAATTGCCATGGCGGAGACACAGGCGCTGGGGTCCCGATAATAATCCCGATCAGTTGCGAAATAGGAGCTCAACACTGGCTTTGGCGATTTTGTGAAGTCCGATACGATTTCGATCGCCTTATCGCGGTTAGCTGGATCATAGAACCAGGCCAATCCATCGACGTAGTCGGACAAGAAACCGCGCACCGCCTCCTGATGGTCGTTGAGGAACGTGTTGGTCGTCACTTGAAAGATGACCGACGAAGGACCGAACGCGTCTCCTCCGGTAAATACAGGCCGCAAGTCACCCTTCGGGCTTTCAACGGCAAGGAATGGAATGACGAGCACTCCACAGTCTATTCGCTTCTCGCGAATCGCAGACGCAATATTGGGGAAGGCAATCTCGACAATCTCGACGTCTCGCCTCGGGTCCAGCCCGTTCTTCTTGAGAACCACCCTCAAAGCGAGATCGACGGCAGACGCGAACGCATTGATGCCGATTTTTTTGCCTTTCAGGTCGGCCACGCTCCTGATCGGCGAGTCCTTCAATACCAAAAAGGTGTTGGTCGCGTTGCCCGGATGCCCATCTTGGTAATTGTCAGAGATGATCGTCAGCCCACCTGGCACTGCGTCCTTGGTAATCACCGTGGCGAAGGCGGGCACCGAAAGAGTAGCCACGTCAGCCTGACCCGCGGCCAGCAATGCTGCCGCTTCCGGGGTTCCGCGCGTGAACGTCATCTCCAGAGTGTAGGACTTGCCGTAGTTTTTCAGCACATTCTGTTTGAGATGGTCCAAAAAGATAATGGTTTCCATTTCATTCGGACCGATGCCGCCGCCGGTTGCGTAGCGGATGTTGGGAATCGACGCCGCGACGGCGGGTGCCCTGGAGACGAAAGGAATCGCAACCGCGGCCCCGGCAGCACCCAGCATTAACTCGCGTCGGGAAAAGCGATGGTGGCGAGACGACTTCATGGACTCTCCTTGTGGTTTTTTGCTCGTCAGCTACGTGCAACTATCCGTGATCCAACGCCGTTGCCGATATCAGCCAAGCTTCCAAGCCGAAGCATTGCGACTAAGTTCTCGACGTGTTTTGTTCATTTGCTTTTGCCGTTCTAGGCTCGCTGGTCTTCAGGGATCGTGTCTCGTGGTTTCAGGAGAGCGATTGCCTCGATTTCAACCAGCAGATTTGGGTGGGAAAGGCGACGCACTTCAACGGTCGTACTCGCAGGAAGACTGACGCCGAGATAGTCGTGACGGGCATCGACGTGTTTGAAGAACTCGTCCCCGAAATGAAAACCAGCGACTCCCCGGACGCGACAACCACATGGGAGTAAAGCACACGACCATCGAGGGCCCTCTGAAACAAAGAGGCCGGCTGAATCTTCTTGATCGTCATGCTTCAGCAATCCTTCGCTTCACGGGAGATGACGAAACCGCGGAGTGCAACAAAAGAGTCCTCCCCTCGCGAGGTCCGCTTCCTGCTCGAAATTTTTGGGGTTTCCGATAATTCTAGCGTTGCCGCGGCGACGCTTGGTCGGAGGGGCAAGTGTCCAGGCAGATGCGTGCCAACGATGCCCGATTGAAGCATTCATATCCTGTCCATCAACCGGGAGTTGAAGACCAATTCATATATTGGTGCACCAAGTCAATTACAATTCTTCAGCCTCTTGGCGCATCGAGTCAAGGATTTTTCCTGATTGGTTCGAACATCTCTTGATTGCAAAGCCACGCATCCACTCGCGTTTGCGGATTGCATCACTTACTGGCTAGAAACCGAGCACATTGAGACGAACGCCCTGCAAGTGCGCCAACAGATGCGCCTCGGCCTGGTTGACGTCTCGCGCACGCAGAGCGGCAACGATCAATCGATGCTCTTCCTCGTATCGTGCGCGTCGCTCCGGCGTCAGGCTGCGCCGCTTCATCTCACCCCAAGCCGCGTGATCCCGCGCCCTCGTGATCGTGGCAAACATCTCTGCAATCAGCCGATTGTGGGTGGCGTCGGCAATTCCTTGATGCAGGGCGGCATCCCAATGCTCAAACTCCTGGAAGGTCGCAGCACGTTCGGCGCTGCTGTTGCAGGCTTCAAGCCTATCAAGGTCTGCCATAGTCGCATTGACGACGGCAAGGCCCGCGACTTTTGGTTCAAAGATGATGCGACCGGCCATAATCTCCGCGGGACTCGCGTCGAGTGACGCCGCAGGAGCCGCATTGGGGAGACCGGCTTCGGTTGCGCCATCCACAAACGTGCCGCTGCCAATACGTCGGACCACCAGTCCTTCCGATTCAAGGACCGCGAGTGCGTTACGAATTGCCCCTCGCGGAACGAAAAGCTGTTCGGCCAAGGCACGTTCCGTCGGAAGTTTCTTGCCGGCCTCGTACTCGCCGGAAGCAATCAGCCGAGACAGGTGCTCTCGAACGAAATTGGATTTGCCAACCGACGATGTCGGCGCCATTCGAACCTCCCAAAATGGTGCACCATTTATAGTAGCATTCCGCTTATAGTAGCATTCCGCGTGGAAATGAGAAGCGCTGATTGACGAGCAGGCAACCAATTCGTAGAAGCGTCGGAAATTGGTTATTCAAGCGGGAAGCGGAGGATACGATGAAGCTGGCATCTTTCACAGATCAAGGCGCAACCCGCGTCGCTGCCGTCGAAGAAGATCGTGTGCTTCCGCTGGATTATCCAGACATGACTTCGTTGATCGAGCGATTTGGCGAGATTGGCGCAAAACTTAAGTCAGCCGTCCCACTTCCCCTTGGCCAGATACATCTGACAGCCCCTATTCCGTCTCCAAGACGCAATATCATTTGCGTGGGCAAGAATTACCGGGACCACGCCCGGGAGTTCTCGCAAAGCGGCTTTGAGGCTGGCGCAATCGCGGGACGAGAGATCGACCAGTTTCCTGCCGTCTTCACGAAGCTGCCGACCAGTGTGACCGGCCCCGGCGCGACTGTGAGCCTGCATTCTCATGTCACTTCAAGCGTGGATTATGAAGCAGAGTTGGCGATTGTGATCGGGAAGGCCGGACGCGACATCCCGCGTCAGAACGCCTTCGACTATATCTTCGGCTACACCATCATAAATGATGTCACCGCAAGGGACCGGCAGAAGAACCATAAGCAATGGTTTCTCGGCAAAACTCTCGACGGCTTTTGCCCGATGGGGCCGTGGATCACAACCGCCGATGAGGTAGACGCCGAAAATCTCGACATCAGATGCTGGGTTAACGGCGATCTCCGCCAAAGCGCCAACACTCGCGATCTCATCTTTGACATCCCTACCCTCGTTTCAACGATTTCCGCCGGCACAACCCTCTTACCGGGCGATATCATCGCGACTGGTACTCCGGCGGGCGTCGGCATTGGCTTCGACCCGCCCAAGTTTCTGCTTTCGGGCGACACGGTTTCGGTGTCAATCACAGGTCTTGGGGAACTGTCCAATGTGTTCCGCTGAACGCTACGCCATCATCATCACGCAGACCCGCTTGGATCTTCGGACGATGCAGGCACGCCGACTGTCAGCACGCCCCCGATCCCGAGCGAGCGTCGAAGATCTGCGCACCGCGCCACTCTGACCGACGACCTTACCCCAGCCGCCAGCCGACCTCAGTGGCAAAGCTCTGGTAGAAGTCGGCGTCATAGGCGGTTTCAGGCGTCTGACGCACCCGCTCATCGAGGCGGTGGGCGTCGTCGCCGACCAGAATGCGCCAGCGTTCCGCCTGGACGCCGTCGAGGATGATCGTCGCCGCCGCGGCAGCGGTGGTCGGTGCATCTTCGAGAACGCTCCGGGCCCGCTCGGCTGCCATGGCCTGAATGTCCTCGTCGGACATTTTTGGCGCATCGACACCGGCCGCCGTCAGGCGAGCGCGAATCCCTTCACCGCGAATTTCGCGGCGCTGTAGGCGGTGTGTGACACGCCCGGCCCGAGCATCGCCTGTGCGAAGACGTCGCACATCGCGACATTGCAGCCTTCGGCGACAAGCTGACGCGCCAGTTCGCGCCCCATGTCGGTGCCGCCTCCGGTGATGACCGCGACCCTGCCGGCAAAATCCTTCATGGGCGGCGCTGTCCGTGGCCAGAATTGCGTCCGTGGTCAGAATCGCGGGGAAATTGTCAGAATAGCAGTGAGGGGAATCAAAGGCTTAGATGGTCGGAGCGAGAGGATTTGAACCTCCGACCCCTAGTCTCCCAGACTAGTGCGCTAACCGGGCTGCGCCACGCTCCGATGCCATTGCGGCCCCGTTCCTGTAGCTTCGATCCGGCCCCGGCGCAAGAAGCCCGGAGGCGGTATCGCCGCCATCCGCTCGCTAGCCCTCCTTCAGCGCGCTGTCCAGCAATTGCCGGCAGACGATCAACTCCTGAAGTACCGTCTCGAGCCTGGCGATATCGAGCTCGTCGACCTTGCTCGTCGCCGCGGCCTCCGCCCGGGGCGCTGCAATCATCGGCCCCTGCGGCGGCCGGGTTCCGGGATCGACGCGCGACACAGGCGCAGTGATGTCCGGCGCGCGCCGCGCTGTCGGGGGGCTTTCGAATTCTTCATCATCATCGTCGGCTTCAATCGCCTGTCCATCGTCATGGTCGTCCTCGGCGAGAACCGAGCTCAGCGCAGCTTCATCGATTTGACCAGCAGCTTCATCGATTTGACCGAAGGCAGGGGCAGACGATCCGTCCACCAGGCCCTGAACCGATTTGACGCCATGCTCCTTCAGGATCCGCTGAACCCCGCGGATGGTGTAGCCCTCGCCGTAGAGCAGCCGGCGGATTCCCCTGAGCAGATCGACATCGTCCGGGCGGTAATAGCGCCGGCCGCCACTGCGCTTCATCGGCTTGATTTGGGTGAACCGGGTTTCCCAGAATCGCAGGACATGCTGCGGGATGTCGAGGTCATCGGCGACCTCGCTGATGGTACGGAACGCATCCGGCGCCTTGTCCAAACGCACGCTCCTTTTTTCGAAGCAACTTGAGCGAATTAGTCGGCCTTGACGTTGCTGCCGTCACCGTTGCCATTGATCCGCTGCTTGAGAATGGCCGACGGCTTGAACACCATCACGCGACGCGGAGATATCGGAACCTCGGTGCCGGTCTTCGGGTTCCGCCCGATACGCTGGCCTTTTTTGCGCACCATGAACGATCCGAATGAGGACAGTTTCACGGTTTCGCCCTTCTCAAGGCAATCGGTGATCTCTTTCAAGACCAGCTCGACGAAGGCAGACGACTCCGTGCGCGACAAGCCTACCTTCTGGTAGACGGCTTCGCACAGATCGACGCGTGTAACTGTCTTTCCGGTTCCGGTCATCGCCTGCCCCGCTCACGGCGAACAATTCATGTCTGAAATTAGGAGCTTAACGACCCACGGTCAACAGCGCTCATCGATGCAGCAGCATGAAGATGGAAACAATTAGAGCTAGATTTTAACGCGGCCATTACCAACGCAACAGCGCCGAACCCCAGGTGAACCCGCCACCCATCGCCTCCAGCAGGACAAGATCGCCCTTCTTGACCCGCCCGTCCGCGACCGCGACCGCCAATGCGAGGGGAATCGACGCCGCCGACGTGTTGCCGTGTCGATCCACCGTCAGGACCACCTTTTGCGGCGCAATATGCAGCTTATGCGCTGAAGCATCGATGATTCGCTTGTTGGCCTGATGCGGCACGAACCAGTCGATATCGTCGGCGCAGGTTCCCGTGGCCTTGAACGCGTCGACGATCACGTCGGTGATCATGCCGACCGCGTGCTTGAACACCTCGCGGCCTTCCATCCGGAGATGGCCGACGGTCTGTGTCGAGGACGGACCACCATCGACATACAGTTTCGACTTGTGACGGCCATCGGATCGCAGATGCGTGGTCAGGATGCCGCGGTCGGAGAATTTTCCCGGCTGTTCCTGGGCGTCCAGCACCACCGCACCGGCGCCATCGCCGAACAGCACGCAGGTGCCCCGGTCGTTCCAGTCGAGGATTCGCGAAAATGTCTCCGCCCCGATTATCAGCGCGCGCTTGAACGCGCCGCTGCGCAGGAAATTATCCGCCGTCGCCAGCGCGAAAATGAAGCCCGAGCATACCGCCTGAAGATCGAACGCGGCGCCGTGGTTGATGCCGAGCCCGTTCTGCACCGCGACCGCCGTCGCGGGGAACGTGTTGTCCGGCGTCGAGGTTGCCAGCACGATCAGATCGATCGATTGCGCATCAATCCCGGCATTGGCAAGCGCTGCACGCGCGGCATTGATCGCCAGATGCGAGGTGAACTCGCCTTCGGCGGCGATGTGGCGCTGCCGGATACCGGTGCGCTGGACGATCCACTCGTCCGACGTATCCACCCTCGCCGCCAGTTCGGCATTGGTCAGAATCCGCTCCGGCAGATATGAACCGCAGCCGAGCACGACCGAACGTATCGCAGTCACGAGACAGCCTCCTGCGCAGTCGGCGCCGAAGCAAGAGCGCCGCCGTCGCGATTGAGCGTTTGATTGATCTTGGTCAGGAGATCGTAGCGGACCATCTCATAGCCAACGTCGACGGCATAGGCAAAGCCTTCGGCGTCGGCGCCGCCGTGGCTTTTGACGACAATGCCGTTCAAGCCGAGGAACACGCCGCCGTTCGACTTGCTCGGATCCATCTTGTCGCGCAGCGCCTTGAAGGCATCCTTGGCGAACAGGTAACCGATCCGCGAGCGCCAGGTGCGCGCCATCGCGCTGCGTAAATATTCGGAGAGCTGTCGAGCGGTACCCTCGGCCGCCTTCAGCGCGATATTGCCGCTAAAACCTTCGGTGACGATGACGTCGGCGGCCCCCTTGCCGATACCGTCGCCCTCGACAAAGCCGATAAAATCGAGTTGCGGAAGATTCATCGCGCGCAACAGTTCAGCGGCCTCGCGGATTTCTTCGCCGCCCTTGACTTCCTCGACGCCGATATTGAGCAAGCCGACGGTCGGCCGCTCGAGGTCGAACAGCACCCGCGCCATGGCGCTACCCATTACTGCCAGCGCTTTCAGATGCTGCGCATCGCCGCCGATTGTGGCGCCGAGATCGAGGACGACAGAATCGCCGCGCATGGTCGGCCACACCGCGGCGATTGCCGGCCGGTCGATGCCGGGCAGCATGCGCAGGCAAAACCGCGCCATCGCCATCAGCGCACCGGTATTTCCGGCGGATACCGCGACATCGGCTTCGCCCTTCTTCACCGCGTCGATCGCCAGCCACATCGACGACGTCTTGCGGCCGCGGCGCAACGCCTGGCTCGGCTTGTCGTGCATGCCAACGGCAACATCGGTATGGATCACGCGCGACACCACCTTCAGCGCCGGATGCGCGGCAAGCTGCTTGTCGATCTGCGCACTGTCGCCAAACAGCAGAAATTCTGTGTCCGGGTGTCGGGTCAACGAGATCGCTGCGCCGGGAACGACCACCGATGCGCCGATATCGCCACCCATGGCGTCAAGCGCGATTCGAACCTTTTGCGGCATGAACGTCCCGGAAATCTTTTCTTTGCGATCTTGAAGCGCCGAGCTGCGGACGAAAGTGGCGTCGCAGTCGGCGGCGAGCGGCGAAGCACTGGCGCTGCACCCCCCAACCCGGCGGGACAATAGCGTTTCCACATTCTGATACAACATCTTGACCGGACAGTAACGCTCGGCAAGGCCTCAGCGGCCCGGATTCGCGACAGAAAAGGAACCGCACTGAACCCGGCTCGTTTTTGGACGAAAGAGCGCGAAATTGCTCCAATTCGGCTGAACAGCCCGGTTCAACCGCCTTTCGGCTTTTTCGAAGCCGGCCGGCTTGCAGCACTCTTGAGAACCTTGAGGGCGGCAAACGGATGGTCTTCGGGGTCGACGAGCGCGGCCGGGGGCTCGAAAACCGCGTCCGGCTTGCGTGGATAGGGATCAATTCCCAAAAACAGCGCATCGGTGGCCAGCCGGCCGAGATCGATCACGCCGCCCACGATAGGCTCGGGGGGATCCGGAATCTGGTCATTGCCCTCAGTGTCATCGACGGACTCCGCCAGATCGCGAATCTGCGACGCCGGCGCGAAAATCAGGTCGATCGCCTCATCGATCGCGTTGTCGATCGGATCGAGCGCCACCACACAGATCTGTCCGATCCGCGCCGAAACCCGCCCCACGACATGGACGCGACCGTCACGGATCGGGGTGAGATCGAGCGACGCATGCGCCGACGAAATCTCGCGCAACCCGGACAGTGCGGCCATCGCGTCGCGCTCAGCCGCACTGGCCTCGATATCGCGGTGCAGGCCGTGTTCCGGGATCTGGGCGACCTGTACCGCGACGCTCCAGGGATTTTCCTTGTCTGTCATCCGATCCACTCTGCTCATCCCGGCACCGCAATGGGCACGGGTGACGGAAATTGCCAGCACGCTCCTGACAATGTTGCTTCATCTGTTACAGCCAGGGCTGAAAGTGCCTGCTCGACATAGGCCGCGAGCCGCCGCGCCTTCTCAATTTCCTGTCCATTGAAGATATTCTTGCAAAGCGCTTGCGCCAGTGGCCCCTCGCCCGCAGCGAGGGCCAAGTCATAGGCTGCGGACCGGCCGTAAAAAGCCTCGCCGAACTCCTGCATGCGTTTCGGCACCGCGAGATCGCCAGTGCCCAATTCGCGCAGATTGTGGTCCATATCGCTGCAGAAACGATCGAACAGCGCCTGGGCGAGGCCCGCATTGTCCCCGAGCCGTTTCATCTGCCGCAGCACCATCCACAAGTGCAGCAACAGCATGTCAAAACGGCCGTTAACCGTGTCCGCCACGCCCAAGGCCTGATAAAACAAGGGTTCTCGCGCCTGCGCCACGATCATGCCATAGATGGTCTCAATGGTGCCGCGCAACGGCGTCCGGGGTTTCAGGAAGTGATTGAACGGCCAAAGCATCAAGGGGTCCTCAGGCGGGCCCTCCGGGCTCGCGGATGTTGCAATCAGAGGTCCTGCCCGGTACGTCAACGCCTCGCGTGATGCAAGAGGATGGGGCCATCTCCGGAATGACAATTTCGAGCCAAACAGGCGCAAGCCCGCGCCGCCAGCGCGGCGTGCGGTCGGCGTGCTGGCGCGGCATGCGGTCGGCGTTCGTCCTGGCATTGGTCTGCGCAGCGCTGGTCGGCTGCACCGGCGAGCAGTTCCAGAAGGGATACATTCTGCCCGAGGGGGCACTTGAGCAAATTCCGATCGGCGCCAGCCAGGATCAGGTGCTGATCGTGATGGGTACGCCGTCCACCGTGGCAACCCTGAGCGGCGAAGTGTTCTACTATATTTCGCAGCGCGCCGACCGCCCGGTGGCGTTCATGCCGCAGAAAGTCACCGACCAGCGGGTGATCGCGATTTACTTCGACAAGAATCGCCAGGTCACACGACTCGCCAATTACGGGCTGCAGGATGGCAAGATCTTCGACTTCATCAGCCGCACCACGCCGACATCAGGGCAGGAGATGAGCTATTTGGCGCCGCTGTTTAAGCTCATCAGCTTCCATTAGGGACCTTCGACAGCAGGCGTAGGATGAGTTGAGCGAAGCGAAGCCCATCGCCCTTCACAAAAGGGTGGGGTGGGGTTCGCTTCGCTCAACCCTACCCTTACCCTACACGCTGCAGATGAAGGTGAAGTGAGAAGCGCCGTCATTGCGAGGAGCGCAAGCGACGAAGCAATCCAGTTTTCGCTCGCGGCCGTCTGGATTGCTTCGCGAAGTTTATCATCGGGCACGCATTCGCGCGACCCGCTGGCTCGCAATGACGTAGAAACTTTCGCCACAACTGCTCTCAAGGTTACGACGCGCAAACGAAAAAAAACCCGCGGCTTGCACCGCGGGGTTTTAGTCTCAAGCCTGTCTCGCAGTTCAGTGCGCCAAAATCGCGAGCAGCAGCAGCGCCACGATGTTGGTGATCTTGATCATCGGGTTGACGGCGGGACCCGCGGTGTCCTTGTAGGGATCGCCGACGGTATCGCCGGTGACCGCGGCCTTGTGGGCGTCGGAACCCTTGCCGCCGTAGTGGCCATCCTCGATGTACTTCTTGGCATTGTCCCAGGCGCCACCGCCCGAGGTCATCGAGATCGCGACGAACAGGCCGGTCACGATCACGCCGAGCAGCATCGCTCCGACGGAGGAGAATGCCGCCGACTTGCCGGCCGCACCACCGCCCGAAATCCCGAAGATCACGAAATAGACGAAGATCGGCGACAGCACCGGCAGCAGCGAGGGAATGATCATTTCCTTGATCGCAGCCTTGGTCAAAAGATCGACGGCCTTGCCGTAATCCGGCTTGTCGGTGCCCTGCATGATGCCGGGCTTTTCGCGGAACTGACGACGCACTTCTTCGACGATCGCGCCGGCGGCACGGCCGACCGCGGTCATGCCCATGGCGCCGAACAAATACGGCAGCAGACCACCGAACAGGAGGCCGACCACGACGTAAGGATTGTTCAGCGAGAAGTCAGGCAGCACGCCCTGGAAATACGGATACTTCGCGGCGTTGGCGATGAAGAATTTGAGGTCTTCATTATAGGCCGCGAACAGCACCAGCGCGCCGAGACCGGCGGAGCCGATCGCATAGCCCTTGGTGACCGCCTTG
>WNFI01507029.1_pt1 | contig 17884 bp, 20 predicted proteins | sample 5400471 | NCBI WGS metagenome assembly WNFI01 (sample SAMN13153348, study PRJNA577476) | soil metagenome | isolation source: 100 cm saprolite on Douglas fir-dominated hillslope | place: USA:California | collected 2013-09-17 | reverse complement strand
GAAGGACCTGCCGATCATCGCGGTGACCGCGAAAGCGATGAAGGGCGACCGCGAGAAGTGCATCGAGGCGGGGGCGTGGGATTACCTCTCCAAGCCGGTGGATACGGTTCACCTGATGGCGGTGCTAAGAGGCTGGCTGCACAGATAACATAAGCCGGTGGATCCCAGCCTGCTCAACGATCTGCTGGTCGAGATCGCCTCGCGCGCTGCAGCGACCCGCCAGACTTCGGGTCAGTGATCCTCGATCCGCGGCACTGAGTCCTCCGCGGGCCCACCAGTCTCGGGATCGATCCACTCCGAGACTCCGATTTCGGACTCCGCTTCCTGCAGGTCGGCCGCCTCGAGACCGGCGTCGCCACCGGCCAGCATGTCCGCTTCGGCCTCCGCAAGGGTCGCGAACGGCCCGTTCTCCTCGTCACTGTCGACGGCCCGCCAGTAAAAGCCGTCTGGCCGCTCGAAGACGTGGCGCTTCGGCTCTTTCTTCAGAACCTCTTCCTCGGGCGGCGCTTCGGGCGCGGGCGTCAGTTTTTTCTGCGTCATTGCATTTCCATGGTACGCCTTATCGAGGGGGTTTAGTCAACCCTCGGCGCCGTGCGCGCGTCTTCGGAAAGCAGCTGCGCGATGTCGCGGCGCCCCTGCTCGCTGAGCGCGATCAGCTTGGACAAATCGCGGCGGTGGCGCGCGTTTTCCACCAGGTGACGCTCGTCGTAGTCCTTGAACCGAAGGAGGATGCGTTTCGCGGCTGCCTCTTCGAAACCAAGAAATTTCAATGTTTCGAGAGAAGCATCGAGCGCGGAGCCGAATACCTCGCGCACCGCGGGAACCCCGAGCTCGGCGTATTCGTATGCGTCGGTGCGGCTGCGGGCGCGCGCGATGACCTGGAGCCTTGGGAAACGCTGGCGAATCCGCTTCACCGCTGCCATTGCGGCATCCGGGTCGTCGATCGCCATGAGCAGCACTTTCGCCGATTCCGCGCCGGCGGATTCCAGGAGGTCCAGGCGCGTGGCGTCGCCGTAGTAGGCCTTGAAGCCGAAGCGCCGCACGGTCTCGATCTGCCCCGGGTCGATATCGACGACGGTCGCCCCGATGCCAAGGCCGCGCAGCACGCGAACCGCGACCTGTCCGAATCTCCCGAAGCCCGCCACGACGACCGGATTCGATTCGCGAATGGCATCAGGCGCGCGCTCGGGGCGTTCCTCCGGGTTGCGCATGAGATAGCGCTCGTAGCCCATCACCAGGAACGGCGTCGTGAGCATCGAGGTCGCGACCACGGCGTTCAGGATCGAGATCACATCCTGGGAAAGAAGAGAACCCGAAGCGGCAAACAGCACGAACGCGAATTCACCGGCCTGCGACAGCGCCACGGCGAACAGGCCGGCGTCTGCCCGGTTGCAATAGCCAAACGCCTTGGCGATCGGAAACAAAATAAGCACCTTTATGAGAACCACGCCGAGCGCGAGACCCAGCACCAGGAAAGGCGAGCGCAGGAACAGGCTCAGGTCGACCGACATGCCCACCGCGATGAAGAACAGGCCGAGCAGCAGGCCTTTGAACGGCTCGATGTCGAGCTCGAGCTCATGGCGGTACTCGCTGTCGGCGAGCATCACGCCGGCAAGGAAGGCGCCGAGCGCCATGGAGAGGCCGACGAATTCCATGAGCGCCGCGGTGCCGAGCACCACGAGCAGCGAGAAACCCACGAACACCTCGCGAAGGCGTGTTTCCGCGATATAGCGCAGCACGGGCCGCACCAGAAAGCGCCCGGCAAGTATCAGCAGCACGATGATGCCTACGGCCTCGGCGGCCGCCATCAAGCTCATGTTGCTGTTGCCTCCCGTGAACACGGTGAGGATGAGGAGCAGCGGGACGACAGCAAGATCCTGGAAAAGCAGCACCGCGAACGACGCCTGGCCGCCGGGCGTCGCAAGCAGGTTCTTCTCGGTGAGGGTCGCGAGGCCGATCGCGGTGGACGACATGGCGAAACCCATGCCCGCGATCACCCCGACAAGCAGAGGTTGTCCCAGAAGCAGCGCTATTCCGGTGGCCGCGGCAATCGTTGCCGCGACCTGCACGCCGCCGAGGCCGAAAATCGCCCGGCGCAGCGCCCACACGCGCTGCGCGTTCAGCTCCAGGCCGACCAGGAAAAGCAGCAGCACGACGCCGAACTCGGCGATCTGCAGCACCGTTTTCGGATCCGATACCAGCCGCAGACCCCACGGGCCGATCGCCACGCCGGCGACGAGGTAGCCGAGCACCGAGCCCAGGCCGATGCGCTTGAAGATGGGCACAGCGATGATTCCGGCGGCGAGGTAGATGAGGGCCTGCTCGAGAAAGCCGTGGTTGGTATCCATAAAGTTCAATCTAGCACGTACGATTACAATTCAATAAATGGAAGCGAAGCCAGTCGACGCGGAGCAGTTCAAGACGGGGATGCGCTCGCTCGCCGGCGCGGTGAGCATCATCACCAGCCACCACGCCGGCCACCGCCACGGCATGACGGCGACCGCGGTGTGCTCGGCGAGCGCCGACCCGCCCACGGTCCTGATCTGCGTCAACAAGCTCGCCACGACGCACGGTGCGATCGCGAAAGGCAAGGTATTTTGCGTCAACGTGCTGCGCGCCGACGACTGGGAGCTCTCCACGAGCTTCAGCGGCGCCCAGACCGGCGAGGGGCGCTTCAAGTCGCGGGACTGGGCGAGGCTCGCCACCGGCTCTCCGGTACTGATCGATGCTTTGGCGTCGTTCGACTGCCGCGTCGTGAACAAGCTTTCGCACGGCACGCACACCATATTCCTGGGCCAGGTGGAGCAGGTGCTGCTCGGCAAAAAGGGCAAGCCGCTGCTCTACTCGGAGGGCCAGTACGCGAAGCTCGCCTCGCTTACCCTGGGCGAGCCGCTACCCGAAGGCCTCGACTACTGGGGTTTCTGACCTTCGACAGACGCATCGGCGTCGTGGTCGCGGCGAATTTCGTCGCCGTCGCGTCGCGCATGAGCCTGGTGACCTTCCTCGGCATCTATTTCGTGCGCGAGGCGCGCATCGAGCTCGGCATCGTCGGCATCGCTTTCCTGTTCGAGAACGTCTCCCGAGGTTTCCTGGCGCCTGTTTTCGGCGCGCTGAGCGATCGCATCGGCCGCCGGCCGCTGCTCCTCGCCTCGGCGCTCGGCACGGCCGCGGTGCTGCCTTGCTTCCTGCTGGTCAGCGGGCCGGTCGCGCTCGTCGCGTGGAGCCTCGCCCTCGGCGTCACCGGCGCCATCAACATGCCGGTGTCCGGAGCGCTGCTTCTCGATCTGGCGCCGCCTGAGCGCAGGCAGGCGGTCCTGGCCGCGAACTACACCGCGATGAGCGTCGCCTACACGCTGGGCGTCATGCCCGCAGGCTTCGTGGCGGAGCAGGGGTATGGGTTTCTGGCTCTCGTGAGCTCAATCGGTTATGTGTCCGTAGCGCTCCTCTATACCCTGGCGTTGCGCGGCGTGCTGCCGCTCGAGCGGACCCGCAGTGGAGAGAACTTCTTCGGCTCGGCGCTTTCCGTCTTCCGCGACCGCGTATTTCTCGGCTTCGCGCTCCTCGGCTTCGCTTTCCCGCTCGCGATGGGGCTGGTGGTGACCGTATCGCCGCTCTACGCGATGGACCTTGGCCTGGGCGAGGGCTACATCGGGCTGGTCCTGGGCGGCAACAGCATCATCGTCGCGCTGCTCGCCGTTCCTGTCGCGGCCCGCATGGAGGCCGCCGGGCCCTTCCGCCAGCTCGGCGCGGCGGCCCTGCTCGTCGCGGTTGCCTTTCTTCTCTACTCGCATGCCTCGAGTCCCGCGATGGCGCTGCTTGCCGGCACGGTGGTCTTCAGCTTCGGCGAGATAATTTTTTCCTCGGCGATTCCGGCGGCCGTAGCGCGCCTTGCGCCCATCGGCCGGCGCGGCTCGTATCAAGGCGGCTGGACTCTGATCGCTTCCTTGAGCATGGGAGGCGCGCTCGTCCTGAGCGGCCTGCTGCGCGACGGAGCCGGCTGGCAGGCGGCGTGGTGGATCTATGCCGCCTTGCTGTGCGTGGCGGCGCTGGGATGGTTCTACTTCAGGAAGGCGTTCCTCGCGCTCAGCGAGCGCCGTCAGAAGGCGTAGGCGAGCGAAGCGCCGATGCCCCAGTCGGGGCTGCCGTTGGCGAGGCCCACCAGGAAGTATGCCTGGACCTTGGTGGCCTTCTCCAGCTTGCGGGTCCAGAAGGCGGTCAGCTCGCGCTGTGGATCGGACGACGCCGAAGCCCGCTGGCGCGCATCGAAGCTAAGCCCGGCGCTGTCGCGCTCGTTGAGCTGGTAACTGGCGCCGGCATTGACATACCAGACATTGTTGAGCTGGATGAACGGCGAGCTTCCCAGATAGGCGCGGCCGACGCTGCCGAACCCGGTGATGCGGTCGAAGGTCTTGTAGGCATCTACCTGGAGGAAGTAGTCGTTCTCGCCCGTGCCCAGACCCTTGTCGCGGTCGGCGGTGCCGAACTTGATCTTGCCGGTCAGGTCGATCCCGAACTTCGAGTCGGGGTTGCTATAGAGGTTGTAGCTCGCCGCGCCGACCACATCGCCGAGGCCTGAGGCGCTCGCTTCGGACTCAGTCGTGCCTCCGCCCCTGCCGCGGCCGTTCGGGTTGCTGTTGTTCACCCTGCCGACTCCCGGGACCACCGCGGTGCCGCCGCTGACGCGGATATAGGGAACCGTGAGCTTGAGCGTCCACGGAGCGTGCTCATACCTCGCCATGAAGGGAATGGTGAGGATCTGAGTCGTAGTCCCCGTGCCGTAGTCACCCGAGGTGTAGTTGAAGCCCACGCCGAGGCTGAGGCCGTCCTGCTCGGCCGCCGGAGCGGTTGCCGCTCCGGCGCCGAGACAGATGCCGATCAGCCAAGCTGCTTTCGCGCGCATTTGTTTTTCTTCAGCGGCTTGACCGCTCGGGCCGCTCCGGCTTCATCGGCCGCTCGGGCTTCTCGGGCCGCTCGGCTCGTTCGACGCCCGCCACTCCGTCAGGTTTCGAAGCGGCGCGCTGCGTACCCGCGTTATCGGCTTTCGGCGAGCGCACCAGCTCGCCGAGCTTGAAGCCTAGCGAGTGGGCGATCTCGCCCCAGCCCTTGCCGTCGGCGCGCATCTGCAGCACCCCGGACATCTGCACGGTCTGACCGGAGGAGTTGGTGATCGTGCCGCCGTTCAGCGCCGCTTTCAGCTGATCAGGCGTCGGATTGGTGATGCCTTGTTCCTTGAGGCTCGCCTCGGCGAGGGCGAGCGCGATGTTCACGTTGCCCCAGCCCATCTTGCCGGTGGGCGGATCGATCGTGGTGGTGGTACCCGACGGGCTGGTCAGCTTGATATCAGTTCCGTCACGAAGCCCCGTGACCAGCGACTTGGAGTTCGATTCGGATCCGGCGAGCGCCGTGTACTTGTCGGCCAACCGGTCCTCCGGAACCGTGCTGGATGTGCTGCTCGAGGTGGTCTTGGTTGAGGTCATCTGCGGCCAGACCGCGAACGAGGCGGCGAGGAGAGCGCTTCCAACCAATAATGTCCAGACTCGTTTCTTCAGCATATGGAACCTCCTTCTTAGGGACTAACAGGGATACTGATGACTTGATACTAAGGAGATTGGACAACCGTGCGAAGTGAATAACGGCACAGCAGGGGCCGGCATTTACCTTATTCTCTTGTGGCTCGATGACGACTGCTGCTGTCGCCGATTCGCTACTTGCTCGACAGCGACTCGAGAAACGCAACCAGGTCGTCGATCTCGCTCTCGCCGAGCTTCAGCGGCCGCAGGATCTTTTCGCCGTCCGCATGAAGGCGCTCCTCGTTCAGCTCCGAGTAGAACTTCACCACGTCGCGCAGCGTGGCGAGGCTGCCGTTGTGCATGTACGGCGCGGTGCGCGCGACATCGCGCAGCCCCGGTACGCGGAACTCGCCGAAGTTGCGGTGCTGCGCATCAACATGCCGCGTGCCCGTCGCGGTGCTGCGCCGCGGATCGTCGTTGTAGCGGCCGAGCAGGTTGTATTCGCTCGCCTTGAGCTTCTTGATGCCGCCGTGGCGGCCGGGATCGACCGTTCCCTTGGCGGCGAAGAACGAGACGCCGGTGTCGGCGAACTCGCCGTTGGTGAATTGCGGCCCGAAGTGGCAGACGCCGCAGTTTCCCTTGCCGACGAAGATTTTCAATCCTCGCTGTGCGCCAGCGGGGTATCGCATGATGCCTTCCTTGTCGTTTTTCTCGAGAGAATCCCTGAACTCGTCGAAGGGCGTGCGGCCGCTTACCAGCGTCTCCTGAAATGCGGCCAGGGCCTTGCCGACGTCGACCAGGAGCTCTTCGTCGTCATCGGGCGGCTTGCGGCCGAACGCACTTTCGTACTCCCGGCTGAAAAGGCTTCTTAGCCGATTCGAAACCTGGGCGGCGCTCGATCTCATTTCACGTGGATCGAGGAGCGGCCTGATGCTCTGCGCCCACAGGCTGTCGTTGGCGCCGTCCCAGCCGAACCAGCGGCCGAAGCGCACATTGAGCACGCTCTGCGTGTTGCGATCCACTTCCTCGAGCCCGAAGCCGCGCGGCCGCCCGTCCTGGAAGCCGCGAAACGGCACGTGGCAGGTGGCGCACAGCACCGAGCCCGTGCCCGAGAGGCGCGGCTCGAAGAACAGCCGCTCGCCGAGCGCCACCGCCTCGGCCTTTCCCGAGACGCGGTTGCTCGGATCGCGCACGGCCTTCGGCGGCCACGGACCGTGTACCAGGATTTTCCGTCTTTCCTCTTCCGAGAATTGAACCGCTTGGGAAAGCGAAAAGCGGCTGGTCAACCTGTCGGTCTTGCCTTTGCTTCTCAGTTCAAAAACGAACTCCCAGTTGCCCGGCATATGGAACATCAGGCCTTCGGCGAGCCAGCGGCCCGGGCCGAGTGCGGTGACCGAAGGCGCGTAGTTCATGCCGTGCCGGTGCTCCGGCATGCGAGCATCGACCTTCAGGCTCTCCAGCTCCGGATTTCCCGGTTTCGCGCAGACGGCAATTTCGATGGAGAAGTGCTTGCCTACTGCTACCGGGTTCTCCTTGAAGGCCAACACATATCGCGGGGATTCGAGTTGCGTTCCCTTCAAAGACGGAACACACGCTTCGGCAACCCCTGAAAAAATCAGTGTGGCTGCAAAGCCGAACCGAATAGCGTCTCGCCGTTTTTCCATGCGATTTGCTCGGCCACGTCGCGCGGCAGGTCGGCGAGCCATTTGCGCGACCAGTCGGCGTGCTCCGGGATGTAGTGCCAGCGCTCGGGGGTGTAGGAGTCGGTGCCGACCATGAAGCGGCTGGGAAACTCGAGGAACACCGCTCGCCAGGCGGGGTCGACCTTGCCGCCTGAGCCGTGGTCAGTCCGGAAGGCGAGATCGCACCAGAGGCTCTTGTGCCTGCGCAGCATCTCGGCGACGCGCTCGGGCCGGTCGAAGCCCGCGTGCGCCCACAGGATGCGCGCCTGCGGCCACTGCTTGAACTGGCGGTCGATCGCGTCGGCGTCTGAGTGCGAGTGAAGGAAGAGGTTGTGCTTGCGCGCAAGCTCGATCATCTGCCGCGGCACCGCGAGGTCAACGTCGGCTCCGTAGATGTGGTATTCGCCGAGCGCGGCGTATTTGTATCTTGAGAGCTGCTTCTCAAGATACGGAATGAGCGTGGAATCCCTAAACCAGGTGCCGATTTCCCCGCGCTTGCGATAGGGACGCAGCTCGGGGATAACAAGGTCGGGCGCAGCGCGATACAGGCGCTGGTTGCCCTCGTCGTCGGAGCTGGAGACGAGCGCGCGCTTCAGTCCCGCCTTGCGCAGGATGGCGATTGCCTCGTCTACCGGCACCACGTCCCACGCGTCGTGGCTGTAGTGGAGGTGCGCGTCGAAAATGGGAAGCGCCTCGCCTTTTGCACCAGAAGCGAGGACCAGAAAAGCAAGCGCAGCGAAATGGCGCATAACGTATATTCTGACCCAAAAGATGTCTGTCACGCCGCCCAAGAACCTCACCGAACTATTCCTCGGCTTCCTCTCGATCGGCGCGCGCTCCTTCGGCGGCGTCATGCCGTGGGCCTACCGCGTCATGGTGGAGGAGCGGCGCTGGATCACGGCCGCCGACTTCACGGAAACGGTGGGGTTGTGCCAGTTTCTCCCCGGGCCGAACATCGGCAATACCTCGGTGGTGCTGGGCAAGCGCTGGTTCGGCTGGCGCGGCTCGGTCGTCGGGTTTTTCGGCCTGGTCGCGCTGCCCTTCGCGTGGGTGCTGGCGCTCGCCGCCTTCTACACCGACTACGCTTCGATTCCCATCGTGAAAGCGATCGTCATCGGCGTCGGCACTGCGGGCGCCGGGCTTTTCATCGGCACGGCGATCAAACTCGGGCGCCCGCTTGCGCGCAAGCCGGCGGCGTGGGTCGTGGTCATGGGTTGCTTTCTCGCCGTGGCGGTGGGGCGGGTGTCCCTGCTTGCCGTGATCCCGGTAGCCGCTGCGGTGGCGTTCTACCTGTCGAAGAAAAATATGCTATGACGACGGTGCTCGAGCTCGCGCTCTATTTCAGCCTGCTTTCGCTGATCTCCGTCGGCGGCATGCCCTCGGTGATCCCGGAGATGCACCGCTACGTCGTGGACGTGAAGGGCTGGATCACGCCCGCGGACTTCATCCAGATGTTCGCGGTGGGGCAGGCCGCGCCCGGGCCGAATGTCCTGATTTCCGGCCTGATCGGCTGGAAGATCGCCGGCATCGGCGGCGCGCTCGCTGCGCTCGCCGCCATGTGCGGTCCGGCGGCGGTGCTGTCGTTCTGGGTCGCCGGGCTGTGGGACCGGCTGAGGGACTCGCCCTGGCGCGCGGTGGCGCAGCGCGCCATGGCGCCGATGGTCGTCGGCTTGATCTTCTCCGGCGGATTCGTGCTCGCAACGCCGGGCAGCACGCCCGACTGGCGCCTGTGGCTCATCGCCCTGGTCAGCGCTGCCGGTATGCTCACTACGAAGCTTAACCCGCTGTGGCTTCTTGCCGCAGGAGGCATCCTCGGAGCAGTACTTCTATGAACAACGCCGTGTACGCGCTGAATCTCTTCAATGTTTCCAACCGCGATGAATACCTCGCCTATTCGAAACGCTCCGCGAAAGAGGTGCAGGCGCACGGCGGACGCGTGCTGGCGCTCGGCAAGTTCCGCGAGGCCGGGGTGCGCGGAATCGAGCCGCGGCAGGTGCTGATCCTGGTCGAATGGAAGTCGGGCGAGGCGCTCGACAGCTACATCAACGACCCGAACCTCGCCGACCTGCACCCGCACCGGATCAACGGCACGAGCGACTACATCTGGCACTTCTTCGACAAGCTCGACGACCTGCGGCCCATCCTGACGAAGGCGCGGCTGGGCCGTGATCAACGACATCAGCGCGCTCAAGCCCGCCGATGAAAAGGCCTCCGAGTACCTGCGCAAAGCGCAGGAGGCCTCCGCCAAGGCGGGCGTGGTGCGTGTCGTGCGCGTGGTTGGCGCTCAGTCGATCACCAACCTGCAGTGGAACCGCACACTGCAGCAGACCCAGGGCATCCGTGCCGATGTGGTCGCGAGCGTTGCCGAAGCCGAGAAGCTGCTCGACGGCGGCTAGCCTAGTTCGCGCGCTTCCAGACCTTTCTTTCGCGCGACGCGAGCAGAGGCACGGCCTCCGCCAGGTATTTCTTGAAATGCGGCGTCTGCTGGTGCGCCTCGAACGCCTTCTCGTCGGCATAGACCTCGTAGAGCATTACCTTCGTCTTGTCCGCCGGATCCACGACGACGTCGAACGTCTTGCAGCCGGGCTCGCCACGCGCGTGCTTCGCGTTCTCGAGGCACTTCGGCATGAACTTGTCGACGTTTTCAGGCTTGATAACAAGCTGCACTTGCAGCACGAAACTCATTTTTTCTCCAGAGGTTTATCAAGAGCGAAGGGTGATTTTGCTATACTTCGCACCCTTCGCGCCCGTAGCTCAGTTGGATAGAGTACCTGGCTACGAACCAGGGGGTCGTGGGTTCAAATCCTGCCGGGCGCGCCAGACAAATCAAGATGTTCGGAAAAGGGGCTAGGCGCCCCTTTTTCATTCGCCCGAAAGTCCCCCAAGTTTCCTTCAGCGCATTTCCACTCTGTCAGGTTTCTGCTGCTTGATCGGCGTAGGCTTTAGCCATGGAGGGCTGAATCACGCGCCCAATTGATATTCTGATATTCCGAAACGGGAGAACCCTATGAAGAATCTCGCCTCTGGATTCGCGCGCATGCTTGGCGTCGCGCTGGCCGTCTGTCTCGGAGCGTGGTCTGCTTCGGTTTTGGCCCAGCGCGTAATTATCGGTATCGATGCCAAAGTCTTCTGGGATGAAAATGGAAAGCCGATATTTTCACCGCCAGGCAAGGACAGCGTCACCATTTTGGACATCAGCCGCCCGCTTGACCCGAAGATCGTCGCCAGCCTGCCGTTGATGAACTCGGTGTTCGGTCCGCCGGTGAACTTGGCCATCACGCCGGATGAAAGCTTGGCATTGGTCGCCAACTCGATGGAATGGATTCAGGATGGCGGTGCGTGGAAGGGCGTGCCCGGGAACGACGTATTTGTGATTGACCTGAAGGCGAATCCCCCTGCGCTGATTTCCACCCTGAAAGCGGGCAAGCAACCCTCCGGCATCGCGATCAATCGCGCGGGCAACCTGGCGCTCGTTGCCAACCGGGCGGATAACTCCATTTCCGTGCTCTCTATCCGCGGGAGGGAGGTGCAAGTTGTGGATACGGTAGCGATAGGCGAGCAAGTCTCGGCGGTAGCCTTCACGCCGGACGGCAAACGCGCGCTGGCTGCAAAGAACGTCAACAATAGAGCCGCCGTGCTCGAGGTCAACGGCGAGAAAGTGACCTACACGAAATACGACATGCTGGTCGGGCTGTTTCCCTACAACCTTGGAATCACCCCCAATGGCAAGCTCGCGCTGACGGCAAACAACGGCAATTCCGGCTCGGCGGACGGCAACGTCGATACCGTGAGCGTAATTGACTTGGAGGCGACGCCGCCGCGTGTAATTGACCAGGTGGTGGTGGGCGACGGGCCGGAAGGCTTCGCCATCAGCCCCACGGGGAAGATTGCAGTGGCCATCCTGCTTCGCGGCAGCAACGCGCCGAAATCAGCCTTCTACCACCACCGCAATGGTTCGGTGGCCGTGCTCAAGATCGACGGCAAAAAGGTCACCAAGGTGGGCGAGGTCGAGGTGCGAGGTCTGCCTGAGGGAGCGGTATTCAGCCCGGACGGCAAGTACTTGTACGTCGGGAACTACATGGACGACGACATCTCGATCCTCAAAGTGAACGGAACCACGGTCACGAACACTGGCAAGCTGGTCAAGCTGCCCGGTCATCCCGCTTCCATGCGCAGCGTAGTTCCCTGATTCGGGCCAGGGCTGGGTGGACTTTTCGCCTGCGCGCTAGCCGCTCCTGTAAACCACTGGGGCCAGCGTATTCTGATCGATCACGACGTCCACCACCGCGGGAAGCCCGCTCTCAAGCCCCCGCCTGACAGCAGGAAGCACGCCTGAGGGATCCTTGACCCGTTCTCCGTAGGCGCCGAATACCCGCGCAAGCGCGGCGAAATCCACGTCCCCATAGTCGACCCCGAAGATGCGGCCGCCGTAGAGCTCCTTTTGAAACGCGCGCTCATTGCCAAGCCCCTGGTCGTTGAACACGACGCACACGACTGGAATGCGCTCGCGTACGGCTGTCTCCAGCTCCCCGATGTTGCACATCATTCCCATATCGCCGACGGCTGCCATTACCGGCTGGCTCGGCCGGGCGAGCTTGACGCCCATCGCGATCGGAAATCCCGCGCCGACCGAACCCCAGTCGCTGATATACATGAATGTGTTGGGCTCATAGGTGTCCATGAAGGTGCGCATGTGTTTGCCCGCGTTGCCTGCGTCCACGATCATGACTCCGTTGCGAGGGAGCGCCTGGCGCATCGCGTGCGCGACAACTGGCGGCAGGATGGGGTGGGCGGTGTGATCGAGCAGGCGCTCGCGCTCCGTGTCCCACTCCAGCCGCAGCTTCGCCACATCTATCCATTCCCATTTGCGCCGGAGCCGGCGAAGGCGATCGCCGAGCCCCTCGATGAAACTGAGCGTGGATCCCACGACAGCCTGTGAAACCGGGAACGCGACGCCGATATCCGTCGCAACCGGGCTGTGGTGAATCAGCTTGGCCTCGCGGCTGATAATTCCGTACTTGAATGTGGTGGAAAACAAGTCGATGTGCGCGCCCACTGCGATCACCACATCGGCCTGCGGCATGGCGCGGTTCGCGCTCGACCAACCGTTGCGACCGAGCGGCCCCAACGCGAGCGGATGGGCCGTTGGAAAAGCGTCCGGGTGGTACTGAAGCGTCGCGACGGGAATTCCCGTCGCCTCCGCGAGGCTTTGAAGAGCGCTGAGCGCGTCCTCGCGAAGAACGCCGCCACCGGCGAGCAGAACAGGTCGCTTTGCTTGCGCGATCTGCTCGGCCGCGCGGTCCAACTCGGCCCCTGAGCAGTTTGGGCGGGACGTGGGCCGGTATGCCTCTGGCACGATCGGCTCAGCTTCGGTCTTCTCCAGAAGAATATCGCAGGAGACATCGAGGTGCACCGGGCCAAGCGGCTCGGCCAGCGCGAGCCGGAACGCGCGCCGCACTGCCTCCTGCACTTTCGCCACCGACGGAATGGAGTACGCCCACTTGGTGATCGGCCGGTACATCGTGACCTGATCGATGTCCTGGCTCGCGTCTTTCTCCCGGACGCCGTCACGACGGCAGGTCTATTGACGGCCCGCGCGAACCCATAGGCCATGAATGCGGCGCCCTGCTCGTGACGGGTGAGGACGAACCGGATGTCCGGTGTCGCCCGAAGCACGTCAAGGACGGGCAGGTTCATCGTACCCGGGATGCCGAAGACGTGATCGATCCGCTCGCGGCGAAGGCAATCAACGACCGCTTGCGCGCCTGTGATCAAGAAAACCTTTCTCGCCCGCTGTGTTTGATCGAGATTCTTACATTACTACTAGAATCTGTTATGTCCCACTCGATCCCTCGCCGTCGTGCCATCGCCGGCATGGCCGCCCTGGGCTTTTGGGGACTGGCGCCGCGCGCCTTGGCGGCCGGATCTTCCGAATCGCCCGTTCGCCCGCTCGCGGAACGGCTCGCCGCCTACGCCGATGGCCTGCGCTATGTCGATCTCGACGCCGCGACCATCGAACGGGTCAAATCGCATGTGATCGATACGATCGGCTGCGGAATCGCGGCGTTCGACGAGAGGCCGGTCCGCATCTGCCGCGACGTCGCGCTCGCCGCCGCGGCCGGCGCCGCGACCGTCATCGGCACCAACCGCCGCACCACGCCCGATCTTGCGTCCTTCGCCAACGGTGCCGCCTTCCGCTATTACGACTTGAATGACGCCTACGTCGGGCGTCTGGCCGGCCATCCGAGCGATCACATCGCGGCATGCCTCGCCGTCGCGGAGGCAGAGCGGGCGAGCGCCCCGGAGCTCATCACCGCGATCGTGCTCGCCTACGAGATCAACTGCCGGATGATCGACGCCTTCGATATCACGACCCGCGGCTGGGACCCGCCGGTGTTCAGCCTGCCGGCCGTGGCGCTCGCCGCCGGCAAGCTGATGAAGCTCGGTCCCGACCGGCTGACACAGGCCGTCAATCTCGCCATCAACGACCACATCCCCATGGCCCAGACCCGGGTGCAGACCCTGTCCGACTGGAAGGGGCTCGCCGACGCGGAAGCCGGACGCAATGCGGTGTTTGCAGCGCTGCTGGCGCGAGGCGGCCTCACCGGCCCGGCGCCCATCTTCGAGGGGCGCTCGGGCTTCTTCCAGCAGGTGTCCGGGCCTGCCACTGTCGACGTCGACGCCTTCGGCCGCCGCGGCGTGCCGTTTCGGATCCATCAATGCGGCATGAAAGCTTACCCGGCGGTGATCTACGCCCAGACCGCAATCGTGGCCGCTATCGCAGTCGCCAAGGAGGTGGGTTCGCTCGATCGCATCGCAGCGGTCGAAATCGCAACCACGCGCCGGGGCTACCAGCGGGCGGGGAGCGAGCCGGAGAAATGGGCGCCGGACACGCGGGATACGGCCGATCACAGCCTGCCCTACATCACGGCGCGGGCGATGTTCGACGGCGACATCACCAACGGCAGCTACGCGCCGCAGATGCTTCGCGAGCCGCGCATCCTCGCCTTCATGCGCAAGATCACGGTGAGCGAGGACCCAGCGCTCACGGCGCGCGTCGGAGCGGCAGTTCCGACGCGCGTGACCGCGATTCTCACCGGCGGACAGCGCGTTTCGCGCGAAGTCGACGACGCGCCGGGTTTCGCGGGGCGACCGATGACCAGAGCCGAGGTCGAGCGGAAATTCCGCGGCAATGCGGGCAAGCGCTGGCCGAAGGAGCGGACCGACGCCATCCTGCAGGCGCTGTGGGGTCTCGACCGGACGGAGGATTTTGCCGCCTTGCTCGGCAAGCTTTCCGTGCAAACAAGCCCATAAAGCGAGTCCCGGTCATGAACCGGCGTCGGTTCCTCCTGTCGCTCGCGCCCGCACTCGTTGCGCCGGCACAGGTGGCCCGCGCGCGGGCCACAACGATCCCTCGCGCGTCGGCGGTGCCGGGCGGCGTCGCGAGAATCGGCCTCGGCGCCTCCGAGCGGCCGACGCGAGTACGCCTCGGCAGCAATCGGGTGCTGGTCATGCGCGAAGGCGACCAGTGGGTAGCGCTCGTCGGCATCGCACTGGCCGCGAAGCCGGGCTCAAAGCTGCGGGTGGAGGCGGAGCATGCCGGCGGCGGGCATGAGCGGTTCGAGATTGACGTCGCACCCAAGGCGTACGCCTCGCAGCATCTCAAGGTGTCGCCGGACCACGTGGATCTCTCGACAGAGGATCTCGCGCGGCACGAACGGGAGGGGGCGCATCTGGCCCGCGTGCTCCGGACGTTCACCGAATCCCCGCCGGCGACGCTCGCCATGCTTCAGCCCGCGCGCGGGCAGCGCCTTAGCACGTTCGGGTTGCGCCGCTACTTCAACGGCCAGCCGAGGAACCCCCACGCCGGAATGGACATTGCGGCGCCCGAAGGCACGCCGGTAATCGCCGCGAGTGCGGGACGCGTCATCGATACCGGCAACTACTTCTTCCTGGGCCGGACCATCATCCTCGACCACGGGCAGGGACTTCTCTCGCTCTACGCTCACTTGAAAACCAGCGGCACGACCGTCGCGGAGCCCATGTCCGCCGGCACCCCCATCGGCGAGGTGGGCGCCACCGGCCGCGTCACTGGACCGCATCTGCACTTCTCGGTGTATCTCAACGCGGTCGCCGTCAATCCGGCGCTCTTTCTGCAGGATTAGACGCGGGCCACGGGTTCAGATGACAAATCTGCGTGTCTTATCCATCGTTCTTGCGATGGTGTCGACCAGCCTGAATTCATTCGCGCAACCCCGCCCGGTCGAGATCCACGACCGCATTGCCCGGAACGAAGGGCCAAACAATCGAATTGCCCTCACTCTGGATGCCTGCTCCGGCCGATTCGACGAGCACCTGATTTCCTTTCTTGTTCGAAATCGCATTCCCGCGACGCTCTTCGTGACCCGAAAATGGCTCGATCGCAATCCGCACGGGCTTGCGATCCTGAAAGCCAATCTGGATTTGTTCGATATCGAAGACCATGGCGAAAACCACATTCCAGCGGTCGTCGGCGCCGGCCGAAAAGTCTACGGTATTCCAGGAGAGCCCGACATGCTTCACCTGCGCAAGGAGGTATTGGAGGGTGCGCGGGCCATCGAGATAGCCACGGGCGTGCCGCCGCACTGGTATCGCGGCGCAACAGGAGAGTATGACCAGAATGCGGCGGACGAAATTCGCCGCATGCACTACAAGATCGCAGGATTTTCAGTAAATGCCGATGCAGGCGCGACCTTGAGCAGGGCTGCCGTGCAGGATCGATTGCGTCGCGTCAAAGGGGGTGACGTCATCCTTGCCCATATGAACAGACCGGCGTCAGGTACGGCCCAGGGCATGTCGGCAGGCTTGATCGAGCTCCTTCGCCGCGGGCTGGTCTTCGTGCGACTGGATCAAGTTGATTTGATTGAAACTGAAAGCCCGCCGCGCTAGATCGTTTCGGCAAGCTGGGGTAGATTTTCGGGGCAACGCGCCGTCCAAATCAGAGGAGGTGGCTCATGAGCCCGTCGTTTACGCGTCGCCAATTTCTTACCCGCGCCGGAATGGCGGTTGCGGCCATTGAAACGCTGGATCACCTCGGCCCCTGCTGCGCCCTGGCGGCCGACGCCAAGACCGCCGACAAGGACCTCTTCGAGCTGAAACCGATCGCCGACGGCGTCTATGCCGCTATCGCCGCGCCGCGCTACAAAGTCAATTGCAACGCGGCGGTGATCCTCACCAACGACGGCGTGGTCGTGGTGGATTCCCACTCCAAGCCGTCGGCCGCGTTTGCCCTGTACCGCGAGATCCAGTCGATCACGAAGATGCCGATCCGCAAGATCATCAATACGCATTTCCATTGGGATCACTGGCAGGGCAACCAGGCCTATGCGCAGGCGTTCCCCGGCCTGGAGATCATTACCTCCGAGCGCACCAAAGCAAACCTGGCGAGTGCCAACGCCGGCGTGGGCGGACTCGGGTACATCGAGAAGCAGTTGCAGAGCGTTCCCAAGGAAATCGCCAAGCTGAAAGAGGACTTCGTGCGGGCAAGCAGCGCCGAGCAGAAAGCCCGCCTCGAAGCGAATCTCCGGCAGACCGAGTCCTATCTCGCGGAGCTGAAACAACTCAAGCCGGCGCTGCCGACCCGGACTGTGTCCAGCTCGGTGACGCTGACCGAGGGCGGGCGCGAGATCCAAATCCTGGTGCTGGGCCGCGCACACACCGACGGCGACGTGTTTATCTACCTCCCCAGGGAAAAGGTGGTCGCGAGCGGGGACGCGCTGATCGACTGGATGCCATTCCTGAACGACGGCTATCCCGAGGAATGGGTACAGACCTTGGGCGCGCTGGAAAAGTTCGATTTCGCTCGCGTGATACCAGGCCATGGAGACGTGATGCCGAAGGAACAGCTGCATTTCTTCCGCGGGTATCTCACCGACCTCATCGCCGCGGTAAAGAAAGCGAAGGCCGATGGGGCGAGCCTGGACGAAATGAAGAGAGCGATCGCGGACCAGCTGGCGCCGAAATACGAGAAGGGAATGTCGAAGCATCCGCTCGGGCAGTACCGCGACCGTGTCGGACTGAACATCGAAATCGTCTACACGAAGGTCGTCAAAGCGTAATCATCATGGGAAAGGAGAACTGAAAATGTGGCGCGTCTCGATCCTGTTTCTTCTCGCCGGTCCGGCGGGGGCGCATCCCGGGCATGGTGCGGCGGAAATGCATCTGCACGGCTTGAGCCCGGAATTGATCCTTCTGGCGTTGCTTGTCGCTGCTTGGGCGATTGTTAGACGGCCCCGCTCTTAGTCCAGCCGCCCAGCCGTCTGAGCATCTGGCCGAGAAGGCCTGCTCAAAGGAGCAGCCATGATGCTCAGGGGAAAGGTTGCCGTCATCACGGGCGGGGCACGCGGGATCGGGCATTCCACGGCCGTCAAGTTCGCCGCCGAGGGTGCGAAGGTCGCGGTGTGCGACATCAATCCGGAGTTGATGCAGCAAACGCTGGCCGAGATACGCTCGAAGGGCGGAGAGGCCGAGGGCTATCCGGTGGACGTAACCAAGAAGGAGACGCTCGCCGCGATGGTGGAGGCTGTGATGGCCAAGTGGGGGCGCATCGACTGCGTGGTCAACAACGCCGGCATCGTCATGGACGCGCAGCTGAAGAACATGACGGATGAGCAGTTCGACAAGGTGATCGACATCAACCTGAAGGGCGTCTAC
>WNFI01026998.1_pt1 | contig 17884 bp, 24 predicted proteins | sample 5400471 | NCBI WGS metagenome assembly WNFI01 (sample SAMN13153348, study PRJNA577476) | soil metagenome | isolation source: 100 cm saprolite on Douglas fir-dominated hillslope | place: USA:California | collected 2013-09-17 | reverse complement strand
CCGCCACAACGACTGAGACCACCACCACCACAGCAACTTCATGTGGACAGGCAAGATGACACAGACAAGATCATTCAATCTCCGTTGCGACTCACTATCTCTGAGGAGCTCGGTGCAGTCATGGCATACTTGACGAGTCTTGGCGCCAATGCGATGATTCCCCCCTCCATCGACCCTTCGGCCCCAGTTGACCCAGAGTTCATTCTCGAGTTCAATACGCGTAGCCCACGAGCACGCGAAGAGATTAAGGCGCTCATGGCAGATACGTGGGCCGCTAACCCAGTTGTTGTCATTTCAGAGGTACGTTGAGTCACCGCCTCGTGGCAGGATATCTTTTATCCACATATCAACAACTTTTGTAGTCTCGACAACCTGCATCAAGGACCGTCAAAACCATCCTGGATGACCTCAACCTCTACCCGATGCCTATTGAGATGGACGTCGACTTGCGATGTACGTAACATCTAAACGAGGTTTGGCCGAGTAATTTAACATCTTCTTTTCTAGCTGATGGAGAGCGACTCCGAAAGTTAATGTATCGTCTCACTTCCTCGAAATCGTTACCCATCGTCCTCGTTGGTGGTCGAGTAGTTGGAACGTTGGAAGAATTTGAGAAGCAACATAAAAATGGGCAGCTCGAGAAGCGGATTAGCGCCGCCGGTGCTACCGTGGCGAGGAGGGCCAAGAAACAACGCTAGAAACAGAGCGCTGGAAAGTTAAGGCACAGAAGTTTCACGATTCACCCAACGTTGTATGATTACACCTCCCTCCCTAATCTCCGTCTCGTACCCCCAAGCCCTGCGGGTCTCAGTGGCGTCTTCCGTGTGGTGTAGATCGCCACCACCGCAATCGCTTGTCTCGATCGCCTGGTGCCCCTGCACTTATCCATACATCTTCATAATTCATTCATTTCTCACTCACACCGCTCTTCCACCATCTGGACTATTCATTGCACAACATTCCCTGATGCTTAGTCACATTCCTTTCCACGCATTGAGCTTCCGTTCCGAATAGATCTCATTCCTTGTCGTGGTCGTTTGTATGATTGTCATCAACCATTACGCGTTATCATATTCATCGGCGTATTGGGTCATAGGTTTTCGCCTTTATTTGTGTGTAGTATTGTCCTTGCCCACCCGTGATGCCCAAGTTGCGATTCGGCCAAGATATTCCGGCAATCGATTGAAATTTTGAGATATAGCTAAGTTTTTGGTCTGGACAGCTGCATGTTTTTTCACACACGTTTTTCCTTTGAAATATCCAACCTCGTCAGCCCTGGGGATGTGTTGTGTTGTAACTGCAGCGCACCCAAAAAACCCATTTTTCGGGCAAATTTTCCCCCTCCACCGCTTAAAGAATGGCCATTTTGCAGGAGTGATGTGATAGACTCTCCTTTATGGCGGTGAGAAGTGTCTCCGTACGATCCACGGAGTCTTTCCCCGTACCGGTATCAACTCCGTTTTGGCACCGCTACTAAAATCAGAGGCGGCCTTGCTGGTACATGTCCAGACAATTCGTTCCAATAATCCTTTTACTCGGCTCCCACGTCTGTCACGTGTAAGCGCCCATCCAGTCACTAGTGTTCCGCCTTTTGGTTCCTGGATATTAATTTTGTATCAATTGGCGATACTTCCTAAACGTGTTTGCCTTGCCTGCCATCCTACTCAGAGTTGCGTCTGCCCCTGATGCCATTCGGGAAGACGCATAGGGTTATCCTCGAGATTGCGCGATGGGCAGTGAACAGCTTTTTTGATGAGATTGAGGTATCTGGAGAGGAGAACGTGCCTAAAACAGGTCCAGTAGTAGTGTGAGTTCGAGTTCTTCAACTGAACCATGCTTTGGGGATATTGACGAGTACTCCTGGTCCTGTTTGGATGAAGCGCCTCGACACACCATAACATGAGTGTGGATCCTGCTGTGCTGTGTACGTCTCCTCTCAAAGCATCATTCGCATAGTTGACGACTCCTTACGTCGGTCATTGAAATGATGACGCCCCTATTTTTATAGCGGTATCATTTCCTCATGGCCGCTTGCTTCACTATTGGGCCAAGTCAACGCTCTTTGGACATCCAATTGCGAAATACATCCTCATGAACGCCGGCAATATCCCTGTCGACCGTAAACAGAGGGATAACCAGGTTTTGTTCAGGGGTACATTTGAGGCTCTCGCCGTCGGAGAAGTTGTAGCCATCTTTCCCGAAGGTCTGTTTCTTCCTATTCTGTTTTCAGAGTTTACTGACACCTCTCTGGCTTTCTATTTGTCATGTAGGGACGAGCTATACCGAGGCAAGGATCATGCAGGTCAAGGACGGCGTTTCTTGGACTGCTCTTGAGTACTTCAAGTGGCTCCAGGGACCTGAAGGACAGAAGGTCTCCCAACAGGAGGACTTGGTTATCATGCCTGTTAGCATTGTCTATACGGATAAATCGCGATATCGGAGCTCTGTCATTGTCAAGTATGGAAAACCGATCAATGTTGCACAATATGCGCAACAGTTCTTGTCGGCTAATGAAGGTGCCGACAAGAAGGCTGTGAAGAGGCTGACGAGGGATATCGGGACCTCGTTAGTTCAGATGACTATAAATGCCAAGGATTGGTAAGCCGAACTACCCATCATGGCATTCCGATGATTTCACTGGATCTCTTTTCGTCTCTATAGGGACACGCTGTGTTCTGCCAAGATGGCACGCCGTATACTGTGGCAGGACGAGAAGTCCATCAAGCTAGAAGACTGGGTAGACGTATGCCAAACGTATGATTTCCCTTTTCTCAAGAATTTCTTTCTAGGAGCTTACAGAAAGCGAAACAGCTTAGTTGACTTATTTAGTCCTCCTAGTCCTTCTAATGAGCTGGAACGCGTCAAGCAGGATCTCCTTTCATATTATTCTCTCTTGGAGTCCTCCAGGCTCACCAATTCTGCACTCTCTCAGCTTCCCCTTCCTCGTACTCTCGATCCTCACGTTCCTGCGCCGCTATCTCTTCGAGTTTCGACGCTATGGGTCCTTATTAAGGATAGTATTGCCAGTGCCCTTAGATTGCCCTTCTTTCTGCTGCCTTTGCTAGCGCATATCCCTGCCTACGCTATGGGAAGGTTTGGCGCGAGCCTGGTGGAGGATGAAGAGGAGACTCAGGCACAGAATAAGGTGTGTATTTCGGAATCGCAACGATGGGGTGTAGGCTTAGGGTGAAATTTTAGATTGTTTTTGGCCTGTTGGCCCTCGGATTGATATACCCTCTCATCTTCATCTTTTTGTGGGCGTTCCTAAAAATGAGTTATATTGGATTTGTTTTCTCGGGTTTAACGCTGTGGGCATTTGCGGTGTATCATGTGCGTATGATTGATGATAATTATGAGCAGTAAGTGGAATTGTTTAGAATGGGTTTTTCTTTTGCTGAGAGTTTTTTCTTTTCTTTTCTTTTTCATTTTTTTGGCCTTGGCATGCAGCGGCAAGAGATTACTAGCGGCATGGCGTTTATTAATCGGTGTCTGGGGACCGAGGGAATGGGACTTGTCCCTATCTGCTCTTAGGGCGTATTCGACGGTAGAACCACCACCTCCGAACCCATGGCTGGACCAATACAAGCAACAAGCAACACCGACCCCCAGTAATGCTAATGCGACCCTATCCACCGATGGGTCTAAGAAAACGAAGATCGATGTGTCTCCTAAGCACAGCAAAAGAAAACGCCTTGGGTCTAGGCACTTCATTCGGCATGTTCTTCGTGCACGTCTTCGGGCGATAGAGTCACTTTCTTCTTTCCTTAAAGACGTGGAATGTTCAGGTGGTAGGGTTCGGGCTTCAGTACATCTTGCTGAACGATTCAGTCCCGACTTGGTCGATGACGCGAAAGAAGAAGGCACGGACAGTAGTGGCTTCTTAGCCGTTGATGGACCGAAAGGATGGAGAGATGCAAAGGAGGTCTTGGCATATCTAAGGTCCAAGGGTGCAGTCATCGAGCCGTCGAAGGAAGAGGAGGGTGAATGGGCTGCGGAGGCACTCAGCAGTGGAGATGAAGGTGAAGGTGAAGACGCTGTGAACAAGCATGATGACGATGAAACCACATGGGTCGCTGCTAGCTTGTCCCACTGATCCTAACACTGCTTGCCGCTCCCCTGGATTTGCGGGTTGATAGGATACTTCAACTGCAATGCATTGACTGTATTGTACAACTATCTAGATAAGAGACAGGGATACATTGATCGTTGTTCGTGGTAATCACTGGATTAGAGTAATGAGCGAGTGACCCCGTCGCCATCGACGAGGACGCAAGGTCCACCAAGAACAACCTTGCTCGAAAGGCCGTTCTCGTCTACGTACTGGCGGACTGCTGCATCTTCGGCACCCGGTTGGAGCCAGAACGCCGGGATACCGAGTTCATTCCCTTCCTTGAGGATGCTAAGCGTAACCTGGAAGTACGATCCATCCATGAGATAGGCATAAACTACCAACTCTAATGCTGGTAAAAAAGAAAAGGACACACTTTAGGAGGCGTAATGATGCTAATGGAAGTCTTCGTTGGGTGGGGAAGTTCGCTCAAAGTCTTGACAGTGTTGATTCCTTCCAAATTCGGCTCTTTCTGCACATGCAGCAAGTTTTCATTGGGATCGAAGCAATTAAGTGGGACTTGTGAAAGATTGAGAACGTACTGGGTGCACTGGCGTGACAGCTTTGTTACGATCTAGGTACCATCGTAGGACACGGGTGCCAGTCTTCTCTTTTACGGTCGAGGCACCGACAACAGCAAACTCCTGCATGAATAGTCAAAGTTTCCAGCGAGATAAGGCGTAGAAGTGGAGTAAATGCACGTACAGGCGAGGAGAAGAAGAGCTTCTGAGTAGCTGAATAAGACATGGTTGATTTGCTCAGGCTGGGAGGGAAAAAGCCGTTGCTCAAGTACTGTGTATTTTAAAGATCCCTCAGCCATGCTACTTTCATAACTACTACAGCGAATGATGCGGAAGTCAACATCGGAACTGACCAAGTTCACTATATTGCATTTTCTCCACTGAGTAATACCCAGCGAAATCGGAGATTACCGCCTAGTTCAATTCAATACTCAAGCGCCTGAGGAAACGGCTGGTGACTCCTAAGCGCTTCTGGCCACTTGTACCTCATTTTGTTACAAGGGAAGACCTACGACTGCTTAGCGATAGTAGACATCACGCTCTCCGATCAAACTTTGGACTGATGGGTTTTGACCTCGACCAATGCATCGCACAATTACTCAGAAAGCAAGTCTTACACGAAACACTCATAAGAGAAATATGCGAAAAGACAAAAGAGGTGTTAATGCGCGAAAGCAATGTAGTTCATGTGCAGTCGCCTGTAACTGTTGTCGGTGATATACATGGGTGAGTTTGTGATGTTATAAGCATGTGTATATTCTTAACCTCGGGGCCGTTCTGAAGGCAGTTTTACGATTTAATTGAGATATTCCGGATAGGGGGGTTCGTTCCAGATACAAACTATCTGTTCCTCGGTAGGCGTAGTTGGCTCTATCTATCAGGCGACGTTGACAGTCTTCCGAAGGGGACTACGTGGATCGGGGCTTATTCAGCGTCGAGACCATATCATTATTAACATGTCTTAAGCTAAGGTATCCTGACCGGGTCCAGCTGATACGGGGGAATCATGAATCAAGAGCAGTCACACAAGTAAGTGGTCGTAGTCTGCTATTGCGTACAGGAACTAAGGCCTGAAATATAGTCGTACGGTTTCTACACAGAATGCGTACGGAAATATGGCTCGGCGTCTGTGTGGACATATTTTACCGATATGTTCGATTTTCTGACGTTATCCGTGGTTATCGAAGATCGAATATTTTGTGTACATGGAGGTAGGCTGTATTCCATGATATATGGGAAAGCAACGCTGATGATCATTCCAGGTCTATCACCCTCCATACATTCTGTAGATCAAATTAAAGTCGTAGATCGATTCCGAGGTAAGTTCGGACGGAGCTCCGTTTGATCGGAGTGTCTGACCTACACAACAAGAAATACCACACGAAGGGCCCATGGCTGACCTTGTGTGGTCCGACCCCGATCCTGATAAAGAGGACTTCGCTATATCGCCGAGGTGTGTTATCGCATGATCTGTGGTGGTAATGGTGGTGCTCAGCTCAAGGCTTCAGAGGCGCCGGGTATACATTTGGCGCCGGCGTGGTGCGGAAATTCCTTGAGATTAACAACATGAACCATATCCTCCGAGCGCATCAGTTATGTATGGAAGGGTTCAGCGTCTTGTTTGATAATCGGCTATCCACAGTATGGTCAGCACCGAATTACTGCTATAGGTGTGGAAATTCAGCGAGCATACTGGAGATTGGCCCAGAGGAGTCGGTCCATTTCAATGCGTTCGAGGCTGCACCTGAGAACCAAAATGATGGACCTAGCCACCAACCGCTACCCACAGCTCCTATCAAAGTATGAGGCAATAGTTAACAGACCTACCTGGTACTCATTTGGCGATTCTTTCCATTCAGCTGCCCGACTATTTTCTGTAGTACTGTATCATCTCATACCTAATGATATCACTAGCGCCATGATGACGCTCTGCCTCGATTTGCTCCATCGATCGACATGCACAATTACTGGACGTATTCGCCGCACTCCCCTGATTTGCACTCCACGATTACCTTCACTCGGAGCGTCCCTTATTCTTGGAAGCTGTCAAGTCCTACCAATGATGCTAATTCCGCTGCCACAAGTTCACAGTCGTTACGAAATCCTCTGCCAAAGCATGCACTCAGTGGATAGAACAAGCCAAATGAACCACGTCAAGCCCAATGTAAGCCGTCACTCTTCTCCCCATCTTTGTTCGCAATAGTGTCTTGGATGGTTGCCACGAAGGCAGAGAACGATTTGGCATCCTCCTGTTCAGTCCCAGTCAACTTGTTTGGATCCAATTGACCTGTATCCCCTAATCCCAATAAACGTTTCATTTGTGTGTCTCTCTCCCTTGGAGACATGTTGTCCAGAATTCGGAGGAGGTCGGGCAGTTGCTGGTTGGAAGTCAGCACGTCTCTGACCGCCCTAGATGTGGCTATATGTCCGTAAATCAACTATGTTATTGCAATAATTTCGGTCGTTCATGGCGGAGCATACCGATGGCTTCAAACTGAGATAGCTTCAGCGGCGGAGGGTCATTCCCTGTGAGGGGATCCTGAAAAGAAGGCGCCTCAGGTATGAAGGGCCACTTCAGAGAAGATAATGATTTTAATGGCACGTCGTCGACCTGCTTTGGAGGCAGTGACGTTGGAGCTTCGACGGTCTCGTGTAAAGATGTCGTTTGGCATGTAGCCCGATGTTCTTTATAGCAAACTAGAGAGCAACTATACAGTTTCGATGTAGGATCTAACGATGGTGGCAAGAAGTTACTCACTATCGCAATTGGCAAGATGGGCATGAGTACTTGGGCGCCGATTTCTTGCAGGTACAGCATGAAGCGCTCATTTCAGGGTCAGGGCGTCTTCGAGGGGTCTATAGCCGGATTTGGATGTGCTTCACCCTAGGGTATGTTCATAATGAATTAAACTCGCGCTGAGAGTTGCCTAAACGAGTCTTTACGATGTGGCAACGCGCTGAAACTTGAATCCGTGCATGTGCCAATATGATGGTGTTGGGATATCATTTCACATTCTGAACACCCAAATCTGCTCGCGTTGTGCGCTGTTCCTCTGAGGACTTAGCTTGCTTTGTGGCTGCGGGCATGTCAGACGCGTCCAGCGACAGACCTGCCAGGTAAGCGTTCTCTCTATAGGTTTTAGCGCCGGAATATATCTTAGAAAGTCTCATAGTTCTCTCTCCGACGATGGCGACTACGTCTTTTCCCCCGCTTCATGCCCCTTAGTTGATCCTGATCATGGGGACACTAACTCTGCCTTTGGAGGATTCTCCTTCACCTTCAAGCATGATAGCAAGCACCATCCATACGATGTCGCAGATGCTCCTTATCCTCTGTGCTATGATCGTTTTATTCTCGACTGGTGAGTCCATTTCCGTCTAGGATGCTCACTTACTCAAGCTTTTCCCTAGCGATGTCATAAATGTTGTCAAGCAACGCTGGTCAACTGGACAACTAATTTATAGTGACAATGGAGGAGTGAACCCCACCCGTCTCCTTGATGTCGGCTGTGGTGCGTATGCGACTTGCTCCTTAGAAGTGAAGTAACCTTTCTCTCATTTCATCTGCAGGAACTGGGAGTAGGTAAAGTCGCAGTTCCCGGCGACTATCTCATCTCACTGTTAAATTAGCATGGATCATTGAAGCAGCGAGAAAATGGGCGGAGACGAGCTTTGTTGGTTTCGATCTTTGCCCCATTCAGCCAGATGTCGAGTTGCTTGATGATCATCTCGGGCGACGTATCTCTTGGGTCCATGGGAACTTGTGCGTCATTGTAACCATGCGCATCGATCAAGTCTGATCTCCGCAAAAGCCTCAAAACGCCGTGGCCATTTGAAGATGGCGAATTTGATTACATCATTATTAGATTTATCGCTAAAGGCGTTCCGGAGTTGTCGTGGGATTCTTTCTTCCAAGTGCGTTTTTCGTGTTTGTTCTGGGCGCTATGGCTTACCTCACCTTAGGAAGCAAGCCGGGTTCTCGCTTCGAGTGGACATCTTGAGTATTTAGATGAAGGCGTGTTTAATTCACCCGTTTCACGCTACGATTGCTGACCTTCTGGTAGATATAATCTTTCCTCACATCCCAGACCTGGAGAGGCTTACTTCAGATGTTTCATCGGAAAGTAATGAGACAGAGGCTTCACTGTCTTCATCCTTAATTCCCTCGCCTCATTCTCTCCCATCCTATGAAGAGAATACGGAGTATGATGAAGACTACCTTGAATCCCTCTACAGTGAGGTTTATACGGAGAGGTAAGCCACCTCTTCAATATCTTAATGATGAGGACGCTCATCATTAGTACCATTCTAGGCACATAAGTCTTAAGCCTACCGCAATAATTCCATATTACTTGAATATCTACTTTCAACGCACCGCTATTCCTGCCCGTATTCGTATACCATTCCCTGATATACCCTCTTCTCGCCTTGCCACCAATGCAACTCGATTATCTCAACAGATTGGCGACTCATTGCACGAAATTTCTGGGGAGAGGCGCGAGTCAGCTTCATCTGACCATTCAGGCCCCGGGCCACCTGATACAGATGATCAATTAAGTAGTGCTTTGTCTAACTCGCTGTCGAGTTCGGCGGCCGATGGCCAACCTCAAGTGACCTCGGAATCACAGCCATGCTGTTCACGAAAGGGAATGGGTGCGGTTGACCGTGTTGATCGAGAGTCGCTGAATGACGAGAAGAATATTATAAATGGTCCACAGGATCTGCCGTCTGCTTTTAGGTATAATGTTGCACTCAGTTTGTTCATATCAGCGATGGGTGGGTTCCTCGTAATTTGGGTGTCGAAGAGAAAAATGATCGATTTGAACTTGATTTAGGCGTTCTTGCTGTCAAAGAGGCGATGTGGGAGCGTGTCCTGGTAAATAAGGGGCTCCTTGCGATGGGTCCGAAATCAAAGGATGTCCAGGAGGCCCGTGGGGCTTTTGACACATCCTTAGAAATCTTTGTAGCGTGAGTTAGTCGACTTTGCGACGATTATTCCTACATTCCTCTGACGGATTTCCAGACGGCTGTCGAAGTTCTTACAGCATACACTCGAATACCCTTTTCTTAACGACGTCCTACAAGATATCCTGCGAGACGGGAAGCAAGCTTCTGGTGTACTGGATTCCACTTCAAGGCCAGAATCTTTCACACGACCTCATAGTGTTGACACGGAGCTTTTATCGCAAATTTCATCTGCGGTACTCTCCGTCATCTTTCAACAGGACGCTACGGCTCCTGTCCCCGAGTGCCCTTTATCTATTTCAGCTTCGGAAAGGACACGTGCTCATTCCTTCCCGTCTACATCTTCTCCCTGCATTCTACCGGAATATCTGGGGTGTCGCTCTTCGAACGATGCTTTGACCCCCTTCGTGAAATCCCTGTCAGAACCCGGTCGCAACATTATACCTATGACCGATCCATTGGTCACTGTGCCTATGTGTAAGGTTTCGCGCGTGTGTCGATTCTTCCTTGCAGCAAAAGAAGTCGCCTCTCTCCCTGCCGGATTTGCGCCACCTTTGCCGAGGACATCGTCAGAGTCAATGGCGAGTGCGTCTTCATCTCACCCCTCTGAGTCGTAGGCCAGATTGGGCCAACTGTGTCTCAGTCCGATAAACTTCCCCACTATCATTATTCCTCCTTCATTGTGGTTTCTCTTACCCAGGTGCACATACACCATGCTTCTGTGACACTAGAGTGTTTTGCCTCCCATACCACGAATATGGGCAGCGACAATCGTTCTTCCAATTTGTCCATTTTGCACACCCAAGAACCGACTGCTTCGTCAGTTATTTAATGATACCCATGTTTTTTTCTCCTTGTTATTCATGTATGCGCTCTTTATCTGCCTGGCCAACAACCGCCAGACCCTACGCTTCTTAAGATGGCCGCTCTCCTGCAAGGTTTTCGCCGTTGTTGTCTATCACTTTATGTAACACTTTTCTTGGAAGGTGCTGACTGCACGTTTCGTACTTTCAATAGTCACCTTGCGCCCGCGTAGCGGCTCTAATTCCCTGGCGTGTGTTTTATGATGTCTCCGCTGGGCAGGCATTGACTCAGAAATATGGTACGCTTATACATGTTCCCTCAGCGCGGCCTCCGAGTCGTGGGTCTTCGAAGTGAAATATGAATATTAACCTGTGTGATTTATTATTATTTATCATGCAGTCTATTATCCCACCTTTTTTGAGAATTCTCCTAAAGGGAGGGTTTTAGGGTAGGATTATAGACACAATCCTTCCTCAGGGATGATTACAACCCTCCCTATAGGAGGATAGAATGAGTACTTAATAGTTCAGGTATTGCTCAGTCTGATTTCGGGTTCAGCCTCATCTTAGTTTTCATCTCAGGAAACCCCAGAGCTAGAGTGCTTGATGCATTTCGAAAGCCACAAAACTTACAGGTCTCCACTTTCTCAGAACGATAGATACAGTATATGCTGTACTTGAGAGGTATACAATATACACCCATTCAGAGACATCCTAGATTCTGTCGAGATACCAGACATTATAATGCGCTACCTTCTCCGTGTACGCTTAGACGATGCTGAGAAACCATGGAAGCTAGTCCCCTCCGAATCGGAATCATGACTTGATCTGGGGCGTTTCTTTTTGGCATTGCGAGACGAACGAGTCACTGTTTGACTTGCAGCCACAACTCCTTCATTAGGTGCTAGGCCACCACTTCTTGTAAGTCGCGCCGACGGTGCCGGAGGCAGTTTTGCTGAAGACGAAGCAGGAGGCCGCCCCGAACTTGTAACAGTGGACTTCATGGTCTGGCTCGGTCCGTCCAGATCACTGACATCAGACCCAACAGCATCTATGGCATCACCGAAATCTTCAAGCTCATCTTCCTCGTCGGCTACAACAGGAGGCGGCCTCCGCCGCACAAGGCCAGAGCTACGCAGAGTGCCGGAAGGTCTTGTATCCACATCGGAGAAGTTCAGATCAGAATCATTTGGTTCATACTCCTTCGCAGCTGACTTAGTCTTGCCATAGCCTTTGCCCGTGGCAACCTTGGGCAAAGAAATGTCAGAACGGTTCTCCGCTTCACTCCCAGAGTTTTCTACGCGTAGAGGACGACGCTGGCCATCGGCACGGGCAGCCGCACCGCGACCTCGCCTCCCCTGAGGTCTGAATGGAGGGTGGCTCTCTTCCAGAGTAGCAACTGGAGACTTGTCCTTCTCCCAGTATCCTGATGACAGATGTTAGACAAGCACATGCCCTTTAAGCTACCAATCCTACCATGTCCTTGGCCATAGTCAACCGTTTGGTCAGGGGCGATTTCCACCATTGCGGCACGCCGCGATGGTACTTTCTACCAGCATCAGGTGAAATCGTACCAGAAAATGATGGGGGCTCAAAGGAACAGACCTTAAACATCTTGAAGTTCACCACAGCGTGTTCATTCCTGAGCGTAACCTGTTTCCTTCCGCCATCCTTTCGGAGCAACTCGTCGCTTTCAATGACGACCATGAAGTTCCCGTGTACATTGAAATCCTTCTCCATTTCCTCAAATGCTTCGAGCTCCTCGCGTCGTCGCCTCTCTCTTTCAACATCAACTCTCTGGGGCTTTGATATCCGAAGGTTGTTGAACTCCCGATCAAACTTATCTTCAGTACGCTTTCCTTTTTTGAGCGAAGCCATGGCATGTAAGAATTGCGAATCCGTATCGACGCCATTTTTGGCTGCACCACGTTTTCCCTTATCCACTTGTGACTCGTTCCTAACGTCGACGGCCAACTGAGACTCAACAACCGTCCTCTGTCCTCTAACAGGTTCCGGTTCGGCCGTGGTTTGACGTTTTTTGGGTCTCGAGTCGATGATATAGTTACCCTGCTTCTCAGTATTGTCTCCAGCACTAGATGCCTTTCGCTTTTTGGATTGAAGCCCTTGCTCAGCAGTAGACGTCGAAGGTCCCTGAAACAACGGCTGCGGTTGACCAAGATTTTCAGAGGGTGGCATGAGACTCGATTGGACAGAAGACAAATGATCCATCCCAGAACACGAGAGTCCTGAACAAGCGTCCACGTTAAAATCCACATCCGGTGACGGATCTCCTGGCTGTGAATCGTAAAGATTTGATTCAAAGTCGTGCCTAAACTTCTTGTAGGAGGGCTCAGCGCTTGACGATGGAGCCTTGGTCTCATCGTTGATTCCAAATATGTCGATTAAGCCGCCGGGCTGCTTCGAATTTATTTTACGTTTCGGTCGCTGAAGAATAGTAGGCGGCGGCTCGATCACATGCTGGTTGGGGGAACTAGGGGCGAGGGCTGGAGTAGAGAGAGTTGTCTTTGGGTTTTCCTCGACAATCAAACTGTCATCCTCCAACCCAAAGAGGGCGGCACCTAGAGGGGCTGCGGTACGATTTCTGCGACGAGGTGGCTAGAAGATCCCAAAAAGGCATGGGTAATGGAAGGAAGGGAAGAGGGACATAATCCTCACCAATGATCGTGATAGAGTTTCTTCATCAGGCTCGTGAACAACAGGACCTTCCGCGCTTCGATTCAAAGGGAATGGTTCTGAGGGATTTAACGAATCTGTCCTAATATCAGAACGGATGAAGGGCTCAACTTTCGGGGACTCGGGTGCTGGTGACGCATTCGATGACACAGCCGTCAGAGGAAGGTGCGTACTCTCGGGAGTTTCGACGTCAATAGAGCAATCAAGGAATGCCATGTCACCTTTCAATACGGCCAATATGACATCCATATCATAAAGGAACTGCATGTCGACCCTAAGCATCATCAGGAACCGAACAGAACGATGATGGTTTGAACCTACATTTCAGCACCCTCTAAGTACATATCCTTCCAGTCTTCATGAGTTTCGAGAACCTCTTGGTGCAACCCCACGAGAACAATGCGAGATGTCTCAGAATCGTGGTTTGCTGACCTTTTGAGCTTAGCCTTGCGGATGATTTGTGCCCATCTTTCGGAGGATGGGATGGCCTTCTGCGAAGAAATGCTGTACGATTGGATGTTACCACCGCCAGCTTTAATTAAGGCTTCAAATGTCTTATCCATCTATGGTTGCCAAACTCAGCTTAGTGCACAGGATCGAAAACATATACGTTGATTGTCCCACCGATGTGCCATGATAGATGACAAGGAACGTCGTCTGCTTGAACATCTTGTGGCGGTCTTCCTTCGGTTCCCAGAGTTCAGGGTTCGGACCATCCGGAAGGTGGTCTTGTTCACTCGGTGGGTTATACGTCTCCTCATAATTCCCATTTCCACGAGGCAACTCGCCTTTCTGGATGAATGCCTCGAGCCAAGATAATTTAACGAAGTGGGTGTGTGATTCCAAAAGAAGTCCACAGAGCCATTGTAACGAGGGCTTTTCTTTGAAGACCTTATCGCCACTCTTCTTGCCTTTTCGTCGGCTTGCAGGTTGTAGAGAAAGGGCATCAGAGATTTCGGGAAACCGATCGATAACGTAATGGGTCGTAAACTCAGACCAGGTTCGAGCCACTGGAACGCCAAATCTTGCAGCTTTCTGGGATAGATCCTGCACGGAGCCCCTTAAAGCAGAGGAAGAGGCGACAAAGACATGCATCGGCAGGTTTATGATTCTTTTGGTTGAGATGAGAAAGGGGCGTTGAATGTGGAACACGGGGGTATCTTACGAGATGACCATTCCTTTCTCGAGTTTGTCTCCATCGGCCAAGAGGTATTCTTTCGGATGATCAGGGTCCTCTTCTACAGGGACACCATCCCTCAGAGGGACCACTTTATTCTTGGCCTCACTCTTACGATATGTAAGGGCAGAGTCGGAGGTGGAGTTATTCTAAGAAAATGAGTAAACTCAGTGAGCCTAGCGAGAAACACGAGGGAAGGGGAAGCATTTAGGGAGAACCGCACGTCCCTATTGCATTTTGGGTAATGGTGGGATATTACTCACAGGCAGTTCAGAAACAATGAAGAATCCTTCCGTTCTTGAAATAACCTTACTCTTGGTGAAGAGTTTGTTGTCAAGGTCCCCGGGGCCTCTCCTTCTCCCGTAGACATACTCCACCCCTGGCAGCAATAACTTCTCCTCTGTCACGTAAGCCAGCAGAGTCGTTAAACCGGCGACAATCACGCCGAGGTAACGGGACACGCACTTGTACCCTCACTATCCGCATCATCAAAAGCAGCACGCAGTAGCCACATCTTCGCTAATGATGAAGTTCGATGAGCGGCATGAAGTTGCTAGATACTTTAGGTTACGGGAACACTAACGCGCGACGCGCTTTGAGTTTACCTCACGTGGTTGAAATGGACTAATACAGCGACGACCACGACCACGACCACTACCGCTACCGCTACCACCGCCGCTACAATGCAGCGGCTTTATTACTACTCATCTAAATAACATGGAAAACCTGTGAACCTGTGGGGGACAAAAAAAAACAACCAACTCCTGACGGCCTTCTCCTCATGATCCCCCCATCCTCATAACCTGGCGAAGTTTAACACCCAACCCTCACTTTTGTATCTCCTTCTGTCTTTCTGGTCTTTACCATTCTATTTTCACCCATATACGCTCTTTTACCTCATTTTTACCCCAAGTTTGGAGAACAATCATCGACTGGTGCAATCGAATCAAGGGAGTTGCCATTCAAGTCAGAATTGTCCATGTTGATTGTTTTTCTCACATTTTGTGTAGTTTATCTTCTTCACAGGCCGTCTCTTCTTTTTTGATTGCTTATAAGGTTTTCTTTTGGCGGTCCAATGAGGTTGTTTAATAGTCGACCTTAGCTGTATACTACAGCGGAGTTGGCCGATTCTATTGTATTCAGACAACGCCGTCTGTGTTTCATCGGTATGCTGCTCACTACAGGGCGCGCAATGTGTTTTCGATGCAGTGGAGGCACCCTTGAGACATAACTTGGGGCCAGTAATCCCCCTAAAAACCATGCCGAGCTTTGATGGGTGAAGACTTGCCCATCATCTCTACATCTGCCGCAACGCTGCCCGTCCCTCGCCGCACCGTCAGTTGTGAAATTCGTTCACACTTGCCATTTTCGCTCAAACCACACTTAACTCCTACTTTCGTCGCCGCTACTCTGCCTCGCTGATTCTCGGCCTTCCCCCGCATCCACCATTATTCTGCTTGTTTCTACTTCGGCTGCTTTTTTCTCTAACTACTTTGGTCTTTACTCGTCTCTGCTGATCGCTCTGGAATTTCTGGCATTCTTGTACTTATACGGATCGCGCGCTGCCGCTGTGCCAAAAAATTCTGCGACTGTTGCCTCCCGCTACCTGCCTCAGGAGTCCGATTAGGTATCATTGTATCAAGCTGATTCAAGTCCGTTACTGTAACAGTCTCAAATTGAATGGATAATATTACAACGAAGGATACAACCTTCGGCCAACTTCAAGAAGCACTCATCAGCAAACTCAGTCCCTGCTTACGTTATTGAGGACGCGCAGAATGTAAAGGAAGAGGTTGATGAAGTCGAGGTAGAGAGAAATCGCTCCCATGATGTACTCGTCGGGACTCAGCCTCTTCGTGATGACGTATGTGTCGTAGACAACGTATCCACTGAAAAGAAGGGCTCCACAAAGGGAGAAGATCCTGTCATGTAAATTAGGGGGTGAGTGTCTGTCTAACCTGAGGGGCACCATTCACTACTTACAAATCAGCGGTACGATTGAACGGGAGGAATATCGAAACGAAGCCACTGAATACCATTACAAGGAGGCCAGCAAAAAGGAACGGGCCTGACGTAAGGGAAGTTGGGGAAATTCACGGCAGTTCATACCAAGGTCCAAGGTGCTTACCCATTCCGCTGAAATCATACTTAGATTGGATAGTGAACAGGGTCAACCCAAGGAAGACGCCGAGTGTAATAAGTCTGACGTAGTCCCCGTATGTTAGACTGTACTCCAAAGCGTAAGCAAGTCCACTTACAAGGCCTGCAGGACGATTGTTTGATCATAGAAAGAGATTGCCACTCCTATAGCGAATGATTCAAGCAAGGTGAAACTTCCCAACAAAATAAAATTGGTTGCTAGTTATCGAATGTAGACTGTGTCAGAGTTTCAATAGTGGAATGGGCTGGACTCACGATGGCTATGCCTCTTCCACCAAAGGAGCCCAAGATTGATCAGTGTCCCCAACAGAGGTAAATAGAATGCCCAAGGACTGTGGTATGGATGTTACCTGATGTCATCAGAGGAGTCAGATGTATCACGCACTTTGCTTGAACCCACTCAATGGTGCTGCGGCTTTGAGAGAGTACGCCAGCAACTATGCAGGTTCCCAGCTATGTAATAAATTAGCATGGGCTTGAGGTATGAATACTCGTTCTTACAATCTGCACGAAGAGGATGCTGTACACCTAGCCATATTGTAAGATAGGGGAAGCTGCGGTTGTCGCTGAGCGCGCCTACCTTCTGGACAAATGCTAACATGTTGTATCAGAACAAGGGCCCTAACAGTCGTCGCCAAGCATACGCACCATGCTTAATCTGAGATGAAGATTCCCAGACACTGACGCCATACTCAAAGTCAGACACGCCACCACCCTGTTCGTAGTAAGCGTTGGGGTTGGATGACGAAGCCAGCGCCGGATTTAGAAGAGGCTCATTGCTCTCATTAGCACCATACTTCTTGTTGGTATTAGGCGCTGAGTATGAAGGAGGTGCTGCTGCCGGATAGTTCGACATGATGATGAGAGTATTCGTTGAGCTTGCTCGACGGGTTATCCCCGAATCACGTGAGTGAGAGGGTCCCTACGTGGGAAATAATATTCAATACAGTCATCAAGGTACCAAATTTTGAGTTGTCCCTGAAGCATCCATCAAGCATCTCCCCCAAATTTTTGTGTAGTTGTGTAGTGTTCTCATCTATGTGTCTGACTAGTTTGAAGTGAATTCATATGTTACAACTTGATAGCTTCGACCATCATGACACTATTGCACTTGCTAAGAGATTAGAGCAGCATGAGAGAATGAGTGTTCTTTGACTGAGAAGGTATGACATTTCTTTGGTGCTGCCTGCAGAATCCTTCGATGTTAGGTGGTCTTTTCTGATTTCCTACTTCATATTTTCACCACTTCCTTTCCTCCATTTCTCTCCCATCCAATAGCACTGGACTGATTAATGATCTTCTCATTAATCATTGCATGGTTCAATGGTCCTGTATATAGTACCCCTATTATCCTGAATTGTTAAAATAACTAGCACTTGGGGCTCAGTCTCCAAGTAAGAGAACTATATTTAAACCTTAACTAACCTAGCGCTTGGGGCTAGGTACATGTAAGTAA
>WNFI01698338.1_pt1 | contig 17889 bp, 24 predicted proteins | sample 5400471 | NCBI WGS metagenome assembly WNFI01 (sample SAMN13153348, study PRJNA577476) | soil metagenome | isolation source: 100 cm saprolite on Douglas fir-dominated hillslope | place: USA:California | collected 2013-09-17 | reverse complement strand
AGGTTTAGTGGACATACAGACTAATGCCCTTCGAATCAGGACTGCACGCTCTAAATCGCCTATAACTTTCTCAAGAGCATACGCTTGAATTTTACCATTTTGAGCCAAAAGTATAACCTCTTCATCATTGAGTAACGAGAGTGACACTGAGACCGGGCGAGGGCCATTCTCGAAAATGTCGATACACTCCTCCAGCGAACGTATATGACTTGAAGTCTCCTTTGTGCTAGACTCTTCATCTTGTGAATCTGATTCATCGCTTGTCGTGAATGTAGGCTGCTGTGCTTTGAGCTTCTCATCGACTGAATCCAAGAGTGACAAAATTCCATTCGCGGAAGGCGCCCTCGCTGGCACAGGAATAGGTCGAACGACTGGAGGTGCAGCAGAATAAGCAACGACATCTTCTTTACGAGACCCCGGGAGGATTGGGATAGGTGCAGGAAGAGAAGGCGGGGTGCCAAGTTGCTTCTCCTGACCTCGATCAACGGCGTTGAACCGGACACCCTGAGCCTTTTGGACTCCACGAGTAGAGCCGGTTCCTGTAGAAATGCCCTTGAGAAGGTAACCATTGAGAGCGACACTGACACCGAGGAGTAGTACAATCCACTTCGATAGGATGGGATCACCGACAAGCCGAGTCCATGAGGACATGAAACTATCAATCATATCATCCGCGTCGCGTCCCTTGGCCTTGGCCTCCTTATGAAGGTGTGGCGAGATGATGGGTACCATGCGAATATGAACTGGTGCTGATATGCGCACAGTCAGCTCGGTTCCGTTGTGAAGGGTTGCAAGGCTAGAGAGTGACTGTTCGACAGGGAGGCTGGTGATATCGACGGTGCGGAAGCCGGGTAAGGCATCCTTAGCATAACGAGAGTTTTGTACCTGCCGAAGGCGAGGCACAGCCGCACCGGGGGTGAACGTGGCACACAGGTTCAAGAAATGGAGTGAGAGGAACGAAACAATCTACATGACTAAGGTCATTCGATGCTCTAACGGGAGCGGAACGGAGGTACCCACCAGCAATAACTTCAAGCGAGCGACGGGATTCTCCTCCTTTCCAATTTTCTCCTTGGACTGAGACCTAAGCAAGGAGCCCTTCACGCCCAGCAATGCAGCCGAGGTTCGCTGACGCAGGTTGAGTTCTGGCATCTGGATTTGGCCGTTTACAATTGCGGGAGGCTTGCCATCCGACATAGATGACCTCCGCGAGGACAAGGCACGGAACATCTTAATGCGGCGCACCTGGACAATAAGATAAAGTAAGTACAATAACAAGATAGGACAAGGCCCCCGAAACCCAAAGGCACGTGAGGTCGAAAAGGATGGTGCGTACCTCGATCATAACACTGAGAATAGCGACATAGAACGTCGCTGTTGCTACGCAGTCCACAGTTAAGAGCAAAGCAGCGAGGGCACAGAACTCCTTGAGCCCGCCGACCTTGCTATATGCGCCAATGAGAAGTACGGCAATTTCAAGAACGTAGTCCCGAACGATAATATTGCCCGCTTTATCGAGCGCCTCTAAAATGAGGTCTGGAGCTGGTTTCATCTGACCACGCAGACGACCTTCCTGGATAGCGGGTTGCATGAGGTGTGGATGACCGAAAACTGCACGAGCAAGGCGAAGAGGTTTCTCGAATCCGACTGTGCAGACCAAGAAAGGAAGTGCTTCGATTAGGCTAACAGGATCGAGAGGGATGCGAAGGTAACTAGCAATGGGCAATGCAACCATGAAAGAAAGAGTTGACGATGAGAGCACTGCAGTGGTTAACCAGAAGTTGGAGCCAAGGCTCCGGGATGCGAGGAAAAGACGGATGAACGTTGTATGCATCAATACATATCCGGCGAGGACGAGCAAGATGTCCAAATTGTCCGCTTTCTGGAAGGTAGTGTGGGAAACTCCTGTCAACAGATAAATTGAAGCATACTCACCTTCGTGAGGTCCCAGAAGCGAACTATCAAAGTGCGTGCCGCATATGCAACCCACTTGCCACTCTTCATCGCGGCAATTGCTTCTTGTTCAGGGTTCTCAATGACATATTTGATAGGGCCAAACTCCTCCGAAATGAAAGAGCCTTGCTTTGCCAGAGCACTGACGAAGTCCTCACGACCGCCCGCAGCAAATGATAGCGTCAGAGATTCCGATTTCGGGATACTCGAGGAAGTAGAGGTGAAACAAGTTTCTTCTCCATCTTGATTGTTCTGGACTGCGTGGCAGATCTTCGTATATGATTTGCCAGACGATGTAGGGAAATGATGCGTGAGGAAATGCGTCATGTTTCCCAAGGAGTAAGCGACTTGCGAAGAGAGTATCGGATTCTCTGCTATCTGCATGAGGTAGTTAGTGAGTGCAATGTTAGAACAAAAACTTGTGCGCACCTTCTTTGCTGTCTTGGCATCAAAAGACATGGTCAATTGTTGAAGGTCGACGGCAGGGGAGGACCGATGGGCGAGGGCATCATACCACTCAGTCTCCGGAACGGTAGCCCACTCGTTGCCACGCAACAGTGCATGTGATGGGCGCAAGGGCGGGGGGGTAGTCGGGGCAAAGAAAGAGGAATGTTTTATGGCGGAGAGGACCTGGAAGTATGCAAGGGTGGCGAGCACGAAAAAGAAGACGATAGTTTCTATGGGTGAAGATGCGGCATGGATTGAAACTGGGCGGATTAGGGCCCTCATTGCAGACAAGTGGTGGGTGTGCGGGTCAAAAGTCAGACGATCAGGCGATTAGCAGTTGTTGAGTCTTAATAGATGAAAATGGTTCGATGACGGGGTCGTTTATGGGAAAGAGGTAGGGAGGAGATAAAAAATCTCTATGGATAAAAATAAGGGCGAGGCAGATCGTACGATTGAACGAACGAATGTGGGGAGAACGGTGAAGAGAAAGATGATGGAGATAGGTAAAGAGTGGAACGAGCGGGAACATATTTATTGTGATCGAGTTAGTTGACAAAGACCCCGGAGAGTCTCGCCCCTTCCCCGCGAGCATCTCGCCAATTATGCCATCGCTTCTCCTTTTGGTCAGGCCCAGATCACGCCCGCATCTCCCTCCTGGGCGGTATCCATTTGGGTCACCTATCTTGCGTCCCTCGTTTCATCCACTCTCTCGGCCCTTTGCACTCAAGTAAGGGGAGTAGTGTGCATTGCCTCCATTTGTACCCGGCTATGTTCTTGGACTTCGATCCCGGTGTAACACCTTCATATTACAAACATGCATATCACTCCCCATCATTCATTGTACCGTCATAGTATGAAAGCGAAATAGCCGGATGCGAGGTTGTCCCGTTGCGCTATTCGGTAATGGAAAAAACAATTTGATCCTGTAGGATCCCGGCCGCTTAAACTCATTCGGCCGAAATGGCGTTGTTCTAGAAAGTAAAGCGCTTTACCCATGATGGATTATCACACACAGCGGTGGCATTCGCTTGTGCATAAGGTGTATTGCGTCTCATCATGGATTGTAGTACACAAACAAAAAAGGGATAACCATGTCTAAGACAATGCGGCAAGGTAGACATTACTGTGAAGGTTCCAAGTGAGTTCAGCATCGCGAGATGCGATATTACACTTACGAAGGTGAGTGCTGCGCCCTTCGTTTTCTTCTCCCCTCCGAGCTCGAAGCTATGGCACATACTCAGCTATCGTCCGAATGAAGGAGTAAATAATAGACGCACTGTTTGCAGCGCTTGAGGGCTAGTTGCATCTTATATTTACACACAGTACATTCCAGACGCAAGACAACCTTCTTCGTTGTCTTAGCCTATTTGTTGTCATAGGCGTTCAATTCATGGATCGTTAAAACCTAGCCAAAGCGCGGACATACCTTCTTGTGAAAGACAGGTTTGGTCTGCCCACCATAACCCGACTGTTTGCGATCGTACCGACGTTTCCCTTGAGCAGCAAGAGAATCTTTACCCTTCTTGTACTGTGTCACTTTGTGAGGACTGTCGTTGAAGGCACACGACTAATGAGAGTGTGTGAGAAGGGCTAACAAGATCACGACATACGTGTGCTTCCTGCAGTCCTTGTGCGCGCAGACTGTCAGAGCACGGTGGTTAACTATCTGCCATTCATGTTTCTTAAACGAACACAAACTCACATGTCCGACGGGTTCTACGATGTAAACGCAGTCAGTGGCAGTCGTCTGAAATATTCAGATGAACGTACTTGGGAATATTAACCATTTTCGTCACGGACAGCGTAGAGTACTCGTAGAGTTGCGATCGATGTTTGGCGCGTCGACTGTCCAAGAAACGGCATTTTCCGAACATTTCGACTACTGTATAGTTTTACACTGAGTTTAAACCCCGCGATAAAGGCGATTTTGGGTTTGGCAGTGGATGACGTCACAACAGACAGTGCAAGCCAATACGTATTCAAGGATGAGTGCTATTCTTAATCGTTGTATCCATGTCCAACGTTCAATCTTCAACCCCAAATTGGACTGTCATGTCTGGAGTAAATTGATCCCTGAGTTGGAGTAGCGCCGGCGCATACGGCTATTATTTCAGAATGAGCCGCCAGATATCTCCATTGATTTCATAGGACTGTTTTGCTCCGAAACGTGAACACTAATGTAGTCTGATGTAGTGATGGGGTGATAAGTTGTGATGACGAAAAGCCATACGATCGCGAGCTGGATGACAATTAAGCCGTTGTCCGTCAAGCCGTTAGTCTCGTCAGCGTTGCATTCTAGACCTATGAGTTTGTCGGCCATCCCGATAGCCGCGGAGCGAGGAAACATCTAGAGCGCATGCACTTAAATTACAGTGGGTTGCTCACTAACCCTCGTTACAAGCTGTCGAGCGGCAGCGGAGTGGTAAATAATTGTTCCTATAGAAAGGGGGTAACACAAGATTTTCCCAAAAGGGGAAGATCTCCGTGTACGTCGCACAGCTGGCATAATGCCGGGAGCTGGAATCTAGTCATCAATATCCTGGGCCTTTAACGTGGCGCCTTGCTGTTGTAAGTTCATCACAGCAAGTTGGTCTGATGTCTTGAATACAGTCGACATATCAAATTTTCCATCGCAGGCTACTCGGAATTCGTTGGCTCGGAAAGAACCGATTTCCTTTAAGAACGACCACGCGTCCAATGCTGTCTATGGGCGACGAATATTGAGCCTGACACGTGCGCTACAATCGGCAACATTACTTACCTTGAGAGGTAGATCTGTCTCGGGATTAAGAGTGCCAAAAACTACACCTTCGATTTCGTCCCTCGTGCTACCTAGGATCTGTAGGCCTCGCGCTGCCCCTAGAACAGCACTGGCATTATCCGAGTGCCGCTGCAGATACTGTGCATTGTAGGCTTCTAGTGCCATCTCTCTGGTATTCAAAGATTCCAAGGCACTAGAAACTACAACGCCAACTGGAGAAGGGAGTGGGGTTGGAAGAGACTCATCTAAGTAAAGCAATCAGCAGGGCTCGCTCATATAAGCGGACAACAGACATAGTTTCCGGAAGTGGAGAGTGCAAACATGCAACTCGGGATGATCGGCATCGAGAACTTTCACGTGATTGAGTGCCCGAACGGCTTGCAAGTACTTCCCTGGGGTACAATAACTCAGAACAAGGAGGTATCTTAGTTCCATTTAACACACCTCGCCGAACAGCGACATCATATACTGAGATCCACACATTGATACTACTTGTGGGTAGGCGAAGCAAAGGAGATAGGAGTTTCCATGCACGCTCGAGGGGTTCTGGGCTTGTCAGCAACTTAATGCCATCGGGGTCGTCGTCTTTCTGGGGTGTTAAATCAAGACCTTTGTCCTCGTTTGTTGACGCGGCCGCTATTGCTGCTGCTACGAGGTTTGAGAGAATCACAACTCTAAGTGCTTCATACCGCACCTTTTTTCTGCTCCTCTTGCTTCTGCTGTGCCCTTTTGGCCCTTTTCTTCGCCTTCTTCTCCTCTTCTGCTGACAAACCTGCGTACGAGACATCGTCTTGTCGAGATCATCAAAAACGGAGTTCTTACCTGTCGATAAGACATCCCGCGCGCAGGACGGGTTGTCAAATAATTGAACGTAAATCTGCGAGGCGGTCGCAATGAACACAATTTCCATCGCTAATACTATCATGAGGCATACCTGTGATGCTGATATAGCGCAATGGATGTATGCAGGATGAGACCATAACCGATTCTCCCAAGAAAGAAGACTAGCGAGTCACGTCAGTGACAGTTTTATCGATGCTGGGGTGCGTACTTCAGGTAAATGTTGATCGTAAACTTTCGTAAGGAATATCCGTGGAAATCAAATTGGTCGTCTTCGAATTCCTCAAATATCTGCGCATAGCATAATTAAAGATGAGATTAAATACGTAGTGGCTTCAAAGTTGGCTAACCTTTCGCACAGCATGGTACTTTTTAAGGGCATGATGCAGTTTGCCCTGACGTCGGTGTGCGTTTCCTTCTTCAGTAAGGTACAGGAGAGACTGCATCTCTTCCAGATCAGCACCGGGGCTCACAGCATCTTTCTGGTTGTAGATTACACAGAATTAGTGACAGAGGCACAGAGGGCACAGCCTATACCTTCGTGAACAATCCAAGAGTGTCGTTAGCTTCTTCGATAAGACCAGCTCTGAGCTTGTATTTGGCAGATTTAGTGTTTAGAAACCGATCCTGGCCATCCAAAAGCCGGGCTTCATTGACTGCGACTGAGGCTCCACGAAAGTCTCCAAGGCGTTTCAAGATGCGACCTCTCAAGGTATGCAGCTCCGGAAGGGTTGGTGTATGGGAAATGGCAGAATGAAGGAGAGACAAAGCACGCGAGTGCTGACCAATATGAGAAAAGTGCTGAGCAAGGAAGTATAGCGTCCAAAGGTAGGTTGTTGGCATGTCACTGTCTGGCTCTTCTGCGACATCATTTGGTGTTTCATTCGGGAGACAGCCCTCTTCCAAAGCTCGTCGAAAGCCATCTACTAGTTCCTCAAGGATGGTGCGCTTTTGGGTATCTTGGTACAAAGGTTTCAAATCGACAAAAAGCGAGGGTATGCCTTTCTGAAGCCCGCGCAATAGATAAGCATTTGCTAGGGGTCTAAAACCCTCGGCTTCAATACAAATAACAGGTGAGCAAAAATCCCAACGTGTAGCAGTGACTGACCTGAGGCCACCATCAACTCTAGTCGTTCGGGGGTAGTGGTACGAGGATTCTGCTTCGAAAGGTCTTGCAACATACGTAGGGTATCAGAACGGTCAGCGTCTGTAACAGCTCCTGGAGGCAATAAAATAATCTCTTGATGAAAAAATACGCTTAAGACAGGATAAATCTTACCGAGATCGATGTTTTGACTGCTAAAGAATCCGTAGTAGTGACTGGTATTGTCTGGATTACAATGGATAAGGGCGCGCCAGGCTTGCTCCGCCTCCGTTCCTGGTCCTTGCCTTGAAAGTAATCGCGCTGTTATCCGCGGACTGTTAACCAGTGCGTAACGACCGTACTCAAGAACACACCTCTAGTTTCCATCACAGCAACGCGGTCTACAATGACCCTGGATTTCGCATTGACATCGAGAAGTGTGAGCGCCTCCGTCAATTCACCCATACGCTCGTATTGCTCTAACACTCTCCTGGCTTCGGCAAGGTTTCCGTTGAGGTGGTATGCCAAAGCCAGCCCAATCCAATTTTGCCGCAAGTTCGGTCGTAGCTTTAGGAGTAGGAAGCGAGTGTCTACGAGGCCGTCATAGAGACGAAGTTGCGTCTGAAGATGCGCCGCATCTCGTAAAATGTTCATATTTTCCTAATTTAAGGGTGGAATAAGGCATGGAATCAGATCTTTGGCCTTAACCTGCAAGGCAGACATAGCCAAGAAGGGTAAAACAAATATCGTAGACCCCAAACGGACTAACAAACCGCTATCGGGTCGCTCGTGCCGGCTGCTGAGAGCATCGAGACGTCGGAAAAGTAGGAGCACGGACGAAACCCTCATTTCGTGGGCGTCCGATTTCAACTTACCTTGTCGAATCGGAGAGCCTGGGTATAAGATTTCAGAGCCTCTTCGTAGTTTTTTTCACCTTTCTGAATGAGGCCAAAGACATGCCAGACGATGTGGGAAGTCAAGTCCAGGCGAACACCTTTCTTGACAAGTTCTAGCCCCTCCTCCCTCTTTCCCATGTGGGTTAAAACAAGACCCTTCATACATAAAGTCTCTGGTAAGATTACCGCGAATCAGACCAACTTGTCCATACGAAGATGATACGGACCTCCGTGTTCGGGGAACTTTTTAAGGATTTGGTCGGCTGTCTTCTGACCTTTTTTAAGTTGACGAGTCTCATAGAGGTTCAACAGCTCCCGAAACAGTGATGATTCCTTGGAAGGAAGGGCCCTTTTGGCAGGTGTTGGTGTCATGACAGTGTGTGACTGAGAGCGAGCGACAAGATGCACTGCCAGTGCGTATACGCACCGCCGCACCTGCACAGAATTTGATTTGTTGTGGATTACGTAATGACACAACAAGTGCACACAACGCGAGCCGCGTCTGTCTGTCAGCGCGCTGTCGCGGTGCTTTGGCTATAACTGCTCCTCTTTCCAGCATCATGGTGGCCCAAACTCGTGGAGGCAGCCAAGCATCACCCCAGAAGCTCAAGTTTCACGATAAGCTTGTCGGGAAGGGCCTCTCCACGGATGCCTTACTCAAAAAGCTGAAGAATCTCCACAGCCAGCTTGCGGACCTGGACCAGGACCGCGTTGATACTGCTACCCTCGCGACGGTCCGTAAGGAGCTGATCCACAATACTATTCTCCTTCACAAGGATCGAGGAGTTAAAGCCTACGCGGCTTGCTGTCTGGCTGACATCCTCAGACTCTTTGCTCCTGACGCACCATACACGCACAATGAACTCCGCGACATCTTTCAGTTTTTCTTTCGCCAACTTACCACGGGCTTGAAGGGTTCAGACTCTCCGTATTACAATGAGTACTTCCATCTCCTCGAATCCCTGTCCACTGTGAAGAGTGTCGTCCTCGTCTGTGATCTTCCGAATTCCGAGGAACTCATGGTCGATATCTTCCGTGACTTTTTTGCCCTTGTCCGCCATGATCTCTCCAAGAAGATCGAACTTCATATGGCAGACATTTTGGTAGCTCTGATAGATGAGGCTACCTCTCTTCCATCCGAGTTGATGGACATAATAATGGCACAGTTTCTTGATAAGAACGTGGTGCGTATGAATCACTCTTCCCCACTTCGTCGTGTACGCGTCCGAAGTTTGCAATGTCACGCGGCTCGGCAGTTGGGATGCACGACGGTCGTACATGTGGTTGCCGAATACTAACCACTTTATCCAGGGACTAGATAATCCTGCCTTTCGCTTGGCTGTTCAAGTCTGTAAGACCACGTCGGATAGGCTACAGCGACATGTTTGCCAATACTTTACGGAAATAATTGTTCAGCACGCACCAGATGACGAGCTGGACGATATCCGAAAAGCCCACGAACTTGTGAAACAGCTCAATAAGTTCTGTTCTCCTCTCCTCCACTTGGTCATTCCCCAATTGGAAGAAGAGTTGCGGGTGGAGGATCTGACGTTGCGTATGATGGCAACGCAGGTTCTCGGGGAAATGTTCGCCGATAAAAGTGGTGGGGACCTTCTTCGGAGATATCCAACGACGTGGAGTCTTTGGAATCTCAGACGGAACGATAAGTCCCCTGTAGTTCGCTTGGCCTTTGTGGAGGCCACGTATGGTCTACTCGTTGGCCTCCCTGAGCAAAGGGACTTCGTGGAAGGTCTGTTGTCCCAATTACGGTCTGTCAACACAACTTCATGGAATAGGATGCAGAGACCCTGAGCGCTAAGCTACTCGATCCCGATGAGAAAGTCAGGGCTGCCGTCTGCAAATTATACTCACAATTGGATTATGAAACGGCTTTACACCATGTCTCGGAAGCGCAACTCCGACGCGTCGCCGAGCGAGGTCTCGATAAAAAGGTAACTCCTTCCTGCTTGTATTTCAAGTCATTATTTACGGTTTTCCAGCCTGGTGTCCGGATTGAAGCTCTCAACAGTATTGGGAAGCTCTACAGTCTTGCATATCCTGAGATGTGAGCTTTTCTTTCCTTTTTTTTACGGAATTCATAATCTTATTGTCGTAAGTGAGAATGGGGACCAAAGTGCAATCAAGCAATTTTCTTGGATTCCTCAATCTCTTCTCCAAATGACTCAATCGCAAGAGGTCAAGTACGTTTTCAATCTCACATACGCATTTCACTGCCCTAATGTTATATCCCTAGGGCCACCGCGGAACACGCCTTGGCCGAATACGTCTTTCCACTCATCTCCTCATACTTCAGAGAGAACGAGATAGATGAGTCTACCTGGACTGACAAGCTACTTACAACAATGAAATTCCTCAGTGAAAGAGCTATCAACTCTCTGATCAGCTTCTCTGGTCTTAAGATTGCGCAAGTACTGCTTAGTAGCTTGTTATTCATTCGCTGAAGCAGATCTAGTCGACCATCCATATACGAACGCTTTGTTCAGTGCTGCAAAGAGAACAACGTGAGTCTTACGCGAGGTTCCGACCACCGCAGAATGTTGAAAATTCAAGTAGGGAGGTATTATTGACGAAGATGAAGAGGAGATAGTTCGCAAGTTGAATATTTGTGTTCAAAGGCTTTCGGGTGCGTGTCATCGGTGCATTGGGGGATCTCTGCTGACGTTCCCTCAGCCACATTTCCTGACCCCCAAAAGGCATCTGATGATTTTTCTCTCAAGTCCTTGGTCAAATCATCCGTACGACCATTTCCCTGCCCTCTGTCTTACCCGTCTGATCACTATCCCCTTCTCAGCGGGAGTTCCTCCGGCGCGTAGAACAGTCGTCAGTAGGGCTGCTTCCTACCATGACGGTATTTCTGCGAAGGGCAAGCCTATGTCTGGTCAATCAATCGTCGGTTCCACCTCTATTAAGGCATCTGCATCGAGGCGACCCCACGGGTGATGGTTACGGCACGAGTCAGGCTCAGCTGTTAGCAAACAATGCTCAATCTATATTGACTTCGATCTCCAAGCACTGCCCGATCATCTATAAAGCCCACGTTGGTGCCTTAACCAAGGCCATCGCTGACGAGAAGAATACACGACTAGTAGGGGTCTGTCTACAAGCTTTGTCTGCTCTGGCAAAATGCGATGACGAGCTTGTGCCTGGGGACAGGTATGGCCTTATCAAATTCGTTCACTAATCGACACTCTACAATTTATGACTAGGCGGACAATTGAACGTGTCGAACGATTTACCCTCGACTCCAATCATCAGCATGCCAAGTATTCTGCCAGGCTGCTCTCTATGTCGAAAAATAAAAAGGACTTAGGGCTAGATATTATCAACGTATGTTTCTGGTTTTACTGGTGATCGACTCACTGATATTTTGATAACCCAGGCCATTTCTGAGAATCTTAAGAACGTAGACGACGAGAAACTTGTTGCTCATGTCACAGTACTGGCCGAACTCGCTCATAAGGACCCAGACGCTTTCGAGAGTAAGAGCGAGGAAATCATGAATTTCATTGTGAAGCAGATCCTCATGACCCCCAGTCTTCGAGATCCTGTCCGTATCCCTTCAGCTTGTTTGTTCTGCGATGCCTCTAAAGCTGCCTTCAATAAATAGGACGAAATGGATGTTGACGCGGAATGGATAGAAAAATCCGATGTACCGCCTTCATTGAGCAAGAAGATCAAAGCTCTCAAAGTTTGTAGAAATCGTTGTCTGGCTCATGCCACGTCGGATGCCGCATTAGACATTGCAACGCCCGTACTCCGAATGCTTTTTGCGTTGTTGGAGAATGGTGGATCTCTTCAGGCGGAGAACGAGAACTCGTTGGTTTACTTCCATGAGATCTGAACATTGTTGGATTGAGCTAACGGTATCACCACAGCCCAAAGGTCAAAGCCCGTATGCGGTTGCAAGCAGCTGTGTCTCTGTTACACCTTTCGACAGTACCAAAATTCGCGACTGTTGTCTCGAACAATTTAGTGTCACTTGCAATCACGATACAGGTGTGCTCCCGTATTGTGCGGCTGTGCTCATATTCACCCTATTTATAGGATCCTTGTTACCAAGTTCGCGACGAGTTCTTGCGCAAATTCATCTCTCTCGCTACTCATCAACAATTACCTGCTCACTTCAATGTCATACCATTCCTGACAGTCCATGACCCAGAAGCAGATATTAAGAACATGGTGCGCGGGGATTAGTTACCCCTTGAAGAGGAATTCATGTTCTCCAGGCAAAAGCATTTGTTTCTCTAGCATATCGTGCAGCCCCACCCAGTTCGTGTTTAAACGCGTGTTTTTGGATGATTTGTAAACAGTGCCTGTGCTTTCCCAGGTATCAAGATGAACCATTTCGAGATGATTTTTGTCCAGTTTCTTCACCTGCTTGCGCATCACCCCGATTTCGCCATCACACAAGAAGGTGTGCCTGACATGGCGAAGTACGTTCGTCTCTCACGCTCTTGTCTCTGCGCCTTTAAGTGACATTTTAATGTCAGATATATTGACCTTTACCTCGCATCTGTGGCTTCCGCAGAAAATGTCTCGTTACTGTATCACCTATCTGGGAAAGCGAAGACTGTCCGTGACTCAGAATCACACTTATACAGCGAGGTTCGCAAATATTTGGACTCCGTCCATTTCCGGTCGTGAAATGATAGCACGTTCAGAATCTCTACGCTTTGAGTGAACTCGCTCAACACATCATCAAAGACTTAGCGAAGCGACACTCGTGGACTCTGCAGAGCTTGCCTATGAAGGTCAAGCTGCCTACTGGTATTTTGCGTCCCTTACCCAATGCAGAGGCCGCTAATAAGGTGCTCGCCCACACTGCTCGATGTCATGTAAGCTGAATGTCCGTGCGCCGCTCAATATAGATTCTGAAACAAGTCTTCCTTCCTTCGGAGGCACTGGACTGGCTCGACCAGGCCAGGTTGGCAAGAGCCAATGCCACCGAACTCAAAGCCCCATATCGCCCGAAGGCCGTGCGGAGATCTACAGAGAAACGAAAAAAAGTGGGTGGTCGGCCAGTTAGCCACGCCAAGTCAGTTGTTCCACATTATCCTTTATTGCCTCACCTTACCACCTGTACGTCAGGCGACTGCGAGGCGGCGGTCGTAATATGCGTGGCGAGAATAGCAGTGACGAGTCGGAGGAAGAAGAATTCGATTCTGATAATAGTGTCGGAGGGGATCATACCAGTGACTCCGCTCTAGGAAGACCGTCGCTGAACTCCGAAGATGATCTTGCAGAGAATCGACGACCGGGACGTGATGCACGGACGCGAGCTAATGTGACTCTTTTGCTTGTTTTCATAGATTATGCTAACAAGTGAGCTAGGCAAAAATAAAACGACACGTGCAAAAGAAGGCTGGGAAGAAAGGTTAAGGCACCGTAACGGCATACCTCTCCGCATTCTGAGCATTTGCTATCGTATTTACTATGTAGGTCACCTTGTTCCTCTCCCAAGTATACCATGTATTGTCAGAGTCCGTGTACTGTATTACTGGGTTTGTCACCATATTATCCAGTTAACTTGTCAGACATTCGGAGGTGTTGACCACTGCACAATCATTCGTCACGTGTAAAAAGTCCTACCCGAGCGGTGAGACTGAAAGCTCCTTCCTACACTACAAACTAAATGCTAGACAGTAAAGAAAGTGGGATCGATCTGTTTGAGCTTGTCCAATTATGTGACTTGGTTTTTTTACCGAAGTTGCATACTTCCGTGAGGTATATCTCATTCGTGAACAATGAGTGCTGTTCCCATAGACCAATGAGGGGCGGTCCTCAGTCATTGAGTCAAGGTCAGATATACGCTGGCACGAGGTGATCTCATTTGAATCAGAATAATATGTACATGTCCTACGTGGATGAATGTATCGTAGTTGAGACTGAGCGCTGATACTCTCGGCAAGGCTCAAGTAAACACAGGTTCGCGCCTCCAACGAAGCCACCTGTTGAAGACCTGAAACTTCTCATTGTCGAGACTTTCCTCTGTGAGAATGGGTCGCCTATGTCTTCAGTTCTAATGATCAGCGTCTCTGGCTTTGGGTAGTGGATGGTGACCGTATTTCATAGTTATCGGTGTGAGTGATCGTTATGTGCAGGTCACCTTATCCAACTGTTGACACGTTACACGCGTAGACTGACAAACATGTAATAGTGGTGTACGGATTCGAACGCCATGGTGATCAGCATCCGCCGCTGTCAACTTGATTTAGGTCACGATGCATAGATAGTTAATTGCCAGATGTTATTAAGGAATCGATATCGATTACAATTCCGGCTACGTTGAAGGGACGCCAAACCACCAATTGAGCATCGTGTGTTTACCGGATTGGTCAATGTCGAAGTCGGCGCGCCCGACGAAAGAACGATCGGCAAGCAGGAATGGCATCCAATGAACATCGTCGGGCCACATAGAATCGTAGGGTATAGGAGGGAGAATAGCATTGGTGTTCTCTGAAACATCTAGGGGCTGTGTGTCGGCAGCAGAGAACCACTCCGGTCGCATCTCTTCCGTCCTGATCGATGCGCATCAGACAAAGAGCAGTGCACGTGGAAAGAGGGAAGAAGGGGACAAACTCAATCAAAGTCCCACTGTATCCATCTGCGCGATAAATCTCAATCTGAAACGCCCACTCCGGCCCTCCCTTGCTGACAAAAAAGAGGGTTCCACAGTGGTTGAGTGGAGCTTCAATACCGCACTCTTCCTTTTGTGTGGGGAGAACCCAGTAAGACGTCTGAACTCTACATGGAGCGCCACAATACAGACCTTCAGTTCACGAACAGCCGCTTGCGCCGGCAGTTCCCCAGCCTCTACTTTACCCCCGAAACCATTATACCTACGCTTGCTTAACGAATCGCCGACGCGCTAAATGGGGAGCACTTCAACTCACAGATGTGCACCGAATCCACGTTTCTTGTAACCAAGCAGAATCTGTGAGTCGAGGGTAAGAAGCAGTTTGCCAAGGGTTTCATTCAGGAGGCAACCTTTTGGGGTGGATCTGGCGAGACGATGAACGCGTTTGTGTATAGTTTCGTCGAAGAGAAAGCCAACCAGTCACCGTCTCCACCGCTGGAGGTCTCTATGTACTGAACCGGATTCGACACGTCGAGTAAACCCGGGGGAGGAAACATGTCCGCGTCTTGATGACATAAGCGAGCCCGCACCTCATAACTCGATCCTCCGTGTCTCTGCCACAAGATACCATCGCCCTCCCGTCCAACCTGGAGGTAGCCTGCCCTGCCCTTTCTCCATGCTTCAGCGTTCTGGAAAACGCGCAGCGTTATCTCCTTCACCTGGCTCCGGTCCACGGCCGACGAAGAGGCAAGAAAGGAGCTCTTCTCCAGAAGAGGGAGAGCTAGATGATGCCGACCCTCCACCTTCCTTGCGTGTTCCCTCCCCGCCCTTTCCCTCTGCTCAGGGCACTCCACAGCATGCCTCAAGATACACCGTCAAAGTCAAGCTTCCCTTCAAGACCAAGGTTAACCCGACAGCAGACCCTGGGGGGGGCACGGCCTTACCTAACAGCCTCAAAGGTGTGTCAGCTCATCTCATTTCTGGCTATTACTCTTTGCCACCGGAGCGACCCGCGGCTGATGCTTGGACGCAAGGTATTGAAGAAGGCAGATCTAAGGAACATGTGCCAGGCTCTAGCAGGGGCTGGAATGGCCACAGTTATGCCAACGACTCGTCACACCGTAATCGCGAATTTCGTGACAGACACCGAGATCATCGACCGCCTTCTGGATCTTCTCAGGNGTCCTCGTCGAGGAGACAGACTCACAGATTACCCCCCCACCGCCCCACCAGAGACTCTCCACCGCCACTGCTCTCTCGTCGCCGCGACGTGACTCCTGATACGCGCGACCTGCGTGACCGTTACAATAGTCACCACCATTCCCGATATGATTCCGCCAGCAGTTGGTGTCATGATGGACGCGGTCAATATCGGAGGGAGCCACTAGAGGATTACTATCCTGGTGACTACTATGACTCCCCGAGGCCACCATATCGTGACTATTACGATCGAGGCCACGAAAGGGATCCTTATGAACCCCGGTATGAGTCCACCCGTAGCAGGACTGTCGCCAATGATTATCGTCCAGTTTCCCCACGACAACCCTCCCTAGTTCGATGTCCGCGCTCCCCGTCATCATGCCTAACTCGAACACCTCCTCAGCCTAGATCACCACCACCACCTACCCCTCCTCGATCTGAGCTCCAAACACGTCACCCGACAATCTCTATTCCGCTCCCCAAAAAGCCTTCTGCACACATGGTGTCCCATTCCCCACCCTCTGTGTCTCATCCACCTTCCCGTTCATCCAGTGGCGAAGGGTCACGCAGAGATGTGGCCGACGTCTCGTTACCAGAGAAGGTCATTCCAAAGACAAGCGAGAAATCCAACGAACTTCAGCCTCCCCACCAGCCTCCTCGCCCAGTCCGTCCTCCCCTCCGTCGTACACGCGAGGAAGAATATAAGGCCTATGGCCGAACCTTTGAGGGTTCTGGCCAACAGGATGACTACGATGCCATGACTAAACTGGGCGAGGGTACCTTTGGGCATGTCTTATTTTCCTCTACCAATGCTTGACGCTAATAGCCTCATTAGAGAGGTTCATAAAGCGAAACACTGTCCGACTGGCAGAGTCGTCGCGTTGAAGCGCATCCTAATGCACAATGAAAAAGAGGGAATGCCCGTGACCGCATTGCGAGAGATTAAAATACTTAAGGCCCTCAGGCATCCTAATGTTGTAGAACTGCTAGATATGTTTGTCGTTCGTGGTGCGTTGTTAGTTATCCTGCTCCTCGCGCGTCGTTGACCACTTATAGGTAATGGACGAGATAGGCCATTGTCCGTATATATGGTATTTCCGTATATGGACCATGATTTAGCTGGGCTATTGGAAAATGATCGCGTGAAGCTGCAGCCGAGTCAAATCAAGCTGTATATGAAGCAGCTTCTTGAGGGCACAGAATACATGCATAGAGTGCGTTTCTTCTTTGGGGGTTCCTCTTATCATTTGACGTACCCTCACTCAGAATCACATATTACATCGTGATATGAAGGCGGCGAATCTTTTAATCTCGAATAATGGCTCTCTACGAATCGCAGACTTCGGTCTAGCACGATCGTATGACCCTAGCGCAGCAATCATCGACACAAGTATGGGGAGCTCGCGCAGCAAGGAACGGCGCTATACAAACTGCGTCGTGACACGATGGTACCGTCCCCCTGAATTACTCCTTGGGGCAAGAAATTACGGGGGAGAAATTGACATCTGGGGGGTTGGGTATGACTGCAATCCATCCATTGCATCTCACATTAGTTGACGTTTATTCTCAGCTGTGTACTCGGAGAGATGTTTTTGAGACACCCTATCCTTCCCGGAAATTCGGACCTGGACCAACTCGAGAAGATTTGGCAAATGTGTGGGACTCCCAACCAGCATACTTGGCCGAATTTCGATACCTTGCCGGGCTGTGAGGGAGTGAAACACCACAATCAGCACCCAAAACGCCTTAAATCTGTTTTTGAACAGTCAGTGATAGCTAGAAGTGTGGTTGGTTTTTTTGGCTGACAGAATTGTCGTGAGATTTGGCGTCGAAACTTGCGATCTCATTGACAGGCTACTCACATGCAATCCTGGCGAGCGCATTACTGCGACACAAGCCCTTGAACACGATTACTTCTGGACAGATCCATTGCCGGCTGATCCCAAAACGTGGTGTCTCTTTTATTGTCGTTCGTCTTCGCTCTGCTCATTTCTCCCCTAAGATTACCCATTTATGAAGCATCCCATGAGTTCGACAAGCGTGGACGCCGCCAGCAGCCTCCGCAAGCCCCCATCGCTCCTCCACGACCCACAGAACCTCCACGACCCCC
>WNFI01682206.1_pt1 | contig 17890 bp, 17 predicted proteins | sample 5400471 | NCBI WGS metagenome assembly WNFI01 (sample SAMN13153348, study PRJNA577476) | soil metagenome | isolation source: 100 cm saprolite on Douglas fir-dominated hillslope | place: USA:California | collected 2013-09-17 | reverse complement strand
CCGGGGCGCTCCGAACGTTGTTGGGGGGTTTGGGGGGCCATTTCGAGGCCCCCCATTTTCGTTGGGGGGCCATTTCGGGGCCCCCCAATTCCTAATCGTTGAGGGCGACGCGCTCCAGCAGCCTGATGTCCTCGAGCAGCGCGCCGAGACCGCGCACGACGCAGGTCAGAGGATCCCGCGCGATCGTCACCGGCAGGTGCGTCTCCTTGTGGATGATCTCGTCCAGCCCGGTGAGCAACGCCCCGCCCCCGGTGAGGACGATGCCGCTGTCGACCATGTCGGCCGCGATCTCGGGCGGCGTGCGCTCCAGCGACGAGCGGACGCTGGCCACGATGCTGCCGATGCAGTCGTGGACGGCATCGCGCACCTCGTCCTCGGTGATGGTGATGGCCTTCGGAACGCGGGCGACCGCGTCGCTGCCCTTCACCTCGATCTGCTGCGGCTCACCGTCGGAGCGTCGCGCCCCGAGGACCAGCTTGATCTCCTCGGCGCGGCGCTCGCCGACGAGCATGCCGTAGTGCTTCTTGAGGTACTGGGCGATCGCCTCGTTCAGCTCGTCCCCCGCCGTCCGCGTCGACTGGCAGTGCACGATGCCGGAGAGCGAGATCACCGCCACCTCCGTGGTGCCGCCGCCGATGTCCACGACGACGTGCGCGCCCGGCTCGTGGATCGGCAGGCCGGCGCCGATGGCGGCGGCGGTCGGCTGCTCGACCATGAAGACGGCGTGCGCGCCCGCCTGACCGGCCGCCTCGCGCACCGCCCGCTTCTCGACGGGGGTGATGGCGTACGGAACGCCGATGATCATGCGCGCCCGCCGCCATGGGTGCTTGCCCTGCACCCGGCCGAGCATGTCCCGGAGCATCCGCTGGGCGGCGTCGAAGTCGGCGATGACGCCGTCCTTGAGCGGCCGGATGACGTCGATCCCCCCGGGGGTCCGGCCCAGCATGGCCTTCGCGGCGTGTCCCACCGCCACCACGGAATGGTGGGTCCGATCGAGCGCGATGATCGACGGCTCCGACAGGACGATGCCCCGTCCGCGGACGTGGATCAGGGTATTGGCGGTACCGAGATCGATCCCGATGTCATTGACAAAGCGTTGGGGCAGAGCTGACCACATGCGAGAACCTCCAAGCTTCAGGGCGCGTGAGCCCCCAGGGCACGCGAGGGGGTGAACGTGCAAGTCACAGCCTTCTCGACTCCGAACCGACCCGACTGGCGCTGGCGGATCGTCAACTACGCGGGCGAGACCATCGAGGAATCGCGCGACGTGTTTCCGACGATCGCCGCCGCCGTTGCCCGCGGCACCGAGCACCTGACCCGGCTGAACGTGGTCGACCGCTCCGCGCCCGTGCGCGCGTGGCGCTCGACGTCGCACCTGCGCAGCCGCTGAGCGCGGCGGGCGGTTAGCGCGCCGCCTTCCCCTGCGGCAGGCCGTACAGGCGGCACACGTTCTCGAACACGATCTTCCGCCGCACGCGCGGCGAGATGGCGGCGAGGTTCTTCTCGATCGTCGCGTGCGACTCGGGCCAGATGCAGTCCGGGTGCGGGTAGTCGGCCCCCCAGATGATGTTGTCTTCGCCGATCAGCGGGATGATCGGCTCCAGGTACTGGTCTTGCTGGTACGTCACGAAGCCCTGCCGTTTGAAGTAGTCGCTCGGCTTCATCGAGAAATTCAGCGCGCGCGCCCGGTCGTGGTATTCCGTGTCGAGCCGATCGAAGACGTAGGGCAGCCACGTCACGCCCGACTCGCCCAGGACGAAGTTGAAGTCCGGATACTTCTCGCAGGCGCCGGAGGCGAGCAGCGAGACGAGCACCTCCATCGTGTCGAGCTGGAAGAGCGCCGAGCGCACGAGCCGCCACTGGAGGTTGAACTCCTTCTCCATCTCCGGCGTATCCGGCGCGCGCAGGCCCTTGAAGCCCGTCGAGTGGAAGGAGATCGGAAAGCGGCACTCCGCCGCGGCCTCCCACAGCGCGTACCATGCGTGATGGTAGAGCGGCGGGCTCATGCGCTTGAACGCGAGGTCGCCGCCGCGCAGCCCCAGCTTGGCGCAGCGCCGCACCTCGGCGGCCGCCTCGACGGGATCGGTGTTCGGGATGATGGCCAGCGGGAAGACGCGGGACGGATCCGAGCGCTTGGCGAAATCCGCGGCCCAGTCGTTGTAGACCTTGTTCGCCCACGTGCGTTGCTCGGCCTTGTCGATCAGGTCGTTGATCATGAGGCAGCCGTAGACGACCTCGGCCTCGACGCCGTCGCGGTCCAGGTCGGCCAGCCGTAGCTCCGGCGTCGTCGGCCGCGGCTTCGTGCCCGGCGCGTTGCCCCACTCGAAGCCGAGGTCCTTCATCTCGTCGATGTGGCCGAACATCCCCTTCTGATACTTGAGGAACCCGGGCCCCACGCCGTTCCACATCCCGCGGTCCTGCGCGTCCACGAACCAGTGCAGGCCGTCTTCCAGCTCCTCGACCCGCGGCGCCAGGAGCTTCCACTTCGCCGGCGCCTGCGAGGACCAGAGGTTGGCCGGGCAATAGGTCAGATCGATGTGGTTGTCACCGGAGATCAGCCGGTCTTGCATGGCGCGCTCCCTGGGTGCCGGGTCACGGCTCGATGGTGGCGAGATCGTAAACCGGATCGGGGGCGGGCGCCAGCCATCGACGCATGATCGCCTCAGAGGACCTCGAGGGCGAGGTCGTGGATCCGGAAGCCACTGATGGGGTTGAGGTCCATCGGACACGCGCTCACGGCGGCGACCAGGTTGATGAGCGCGCGCAACTCGAGGGTGTCGCCGGGCTGGGCGAGCGACTCGCCGAACTGCACCCGGCCGTCGGGATACGACATGTTCTGAAAGAAATTGATCGGATGCGGGAGCTGGTGGCGCTCGAGCTGGAAGTCGGCGAGCGCCTCGAGGTAGTTGTCCGAGCAGCTGCGGTGGCCCTTGACCTTGAAGTCGTACTCGTAGCGCCACGGATCACACATCGCGATGATCATGTCGTGGCGCCCCGTGTCGTCGCGCATGATCTCCACGATGGGCCGGCGGCGGTTGCTGCGCAGCCGGTCGCCGGTCGTCGGGAAGAGGCGCCCGATGGACACCGCGGTGTGCATGGTGCTGAGCGCCTCGCGCATGTCGTCGGCGTTGTAGGCGATGAAGTCGGCCACCTGATGGCCCTCGACGTTGATGATCCGCAGCGTCTGCCCCTCGCGAAGCGTGACGGCGTGGGCGGTGCCGGCGGGGACGTGGATCCGTGTCGTCATACGAGCACCGTGTCCAGAAATCGGCGCAGCCGCTCGTGCCGCGGGCGGCCGAAGAGCTCGTCCGGCGTGCCGAGCTCCAGCACCCGGCCCTGATCCAGGAACATCACGCGATCCGCGACCTCCCGCGCGAAACCCATCTCGTGCGTCGCGACCAGCATCGTCATGCCCTCCCCCGCCACCTGCTCCATCACGCGCAGCACCTCGCCCACCAGCTCGGGATCGAGCGACGAGGTCGGCTCGTCGAACAGCATGACCCGCGGCTCCATGGCGAGCGCACGGGCGATGGCGACCCGCTGGCGCTGGCCCCCCGAGAGGTGCTCGGGATAGACCTCCATCCTGTCGGTGAGGCTCACCTTCGCGAGCAGCGCGCGGCCCTTGGCCGCGGCCTCGCCGATGCCCATGCCTTTCACCGTCACCAGCCCCTCGATGACGTCGTTCACGCGCACGACGCCGGAGGTCGGCTCCTCCAGGAAGTTGATGCAGCGGAGCAGCGTGCTCTTGCCCGAGCCGCTCGGCCCGATGAGGCACACGACCTCGCCGGCCGCCACCGACAGGCTCACGCCGTCGAGGGCGCGCACGCCGCCGAAGTGCTTCACGAGATTCTCGACCTCGATCATGGGCGCTCCATCAGCACGACCGGGATGTCGACGTGGCTGCGCCGCACGCTCGACCGCCCGACCTCGCGAAAACCGAAGCGCTCGTAGAACCGCGCGGCGTTGAGGGTCGACTCGATCCGGATGGGCCCATCGTGTCCGTGTCGCGCGACCGCGAGCGCGTGGTCCATATGCAGCTGGTGCAGCCGGGCGGCGTCCTCCGGCGTGGCGGCGCGGATCGCGAAGGCCATCCGCTCACGAGGCCGGCATCGTCGGCAGCGGCGCGTCCAGGCGCAGCCGGCGGCGGCGCGCCCCACCCAGGCCACGCTGCTCGTAGGCGGTCACGCGCTCGAGATACATCTGCAGCGCGCTCAGACAGCTCGTCAGCGCCAGGTAGATGAGGCCGGTGACGCTGAGGATCTCGATCGCGCGGTACGTGCTGCTGTAGATCATCTGCGCGGTCAGCATCAGCTCGGGCACCGTGATCACCGAGGCAAGCGACGAATTCTTGCAGTGCGAGATCGCGTTGCCCATGTAGGGCGGGACGATGATGCGCACGGCCTGCGGCACGATGATGCGCCGCACGACCTGCCCGTAGCTCATGCCCACCGCGTAGGCCGCCTCGAGCTGGCCGCGATGCACGGCCGCAAGCCCGGCGCGGATGATCTCGGCGTTGTAGGCGGCGGCGCTGGCCGACATCGCGATGATGGCGGCGGGGAACGCGTCCAGCGTGATGCCGAACGCGGGCGCCGCGTAGTAGACGAAGAAGAGATGCAGCAGCAGCGGCGTGCCGCGCACGACCCAGATGTAGACGACGGCGGGCCGGCGCAGCCACGCGCGCGGCGACATGCGCGCCAGGGCCACGAAGAAGGCGGCGATGGTGCCGAGCAGCTGGCTCAGCACGAAGAGCGCGATGGTCATGAGCGAGGCCTGGAGCAGGATCGGCAGGAACTTCCAGGCCACCGTGAAGTCCAGGTGCATGTCAGGGCACCTGGTCGATCAGCTGCGCGCTGAAGTTGTCGATGCCGAAGTACTGCGTGGCCCAGCGGTCGAGCAGCCCGTCCTTGCGCATCATGCGGATGGCCTCGTCCATCTTGGCCTTGAGCTGCGTCGAGCCCTTCTGCATCGGCACCCCGACGTAGCGCACGATGTACGGCTTGCCGACGATCTTCGCCACACCGGGTTTGTCCTTGATGAAGTTCGCCGCCGCCGTATCGGGTGCAACGGCCGCCTCGATGCGGCCGATCTCCATGTCGGCGAACATCTCGGCGTAGCCCGCGTAGCCCTTGAAGCCCTTGAACGCGCCGTGCTCCTTCTCGATGGCCCTGGCCGGGATCTCGCCGTCCATCCCGCCCGAGATGGCGCCCACCGTCCGGCCCTTCAGATCGGTCGGCCCGTGGATGTCGGACACGTTGGCGCGCGCGACCACGACGACCGCGGAGCGCGAGTAGGGAATCGAGTAGTCGAAGATCTCCTTGCGCTCCGGGGTCACGTTGACGTTGGAGAAGACGGCGTCGAAGCGCCCGGTCTGCAGGCCCGGCAGGATGCCCTTCCAGTCCAGCCGCACGAGGTCGAGCTTCACGCCGATGTGCCTGGCGATGAACTTGCCGACCTCGATGTCGTAACCGACCAGCTCGTTCTTGTCGTTCAAGAAGGTCACGGGCGGCAGGCTCCTTTCCGTCATCACAGCGCCCGGGCGGCCCGCGTGCCGTCCAGGATGGCGTCGTGGACGCGGCGCGGCGAGTATGCGTCGCCGATCACCTTCAGGTCCGCCACCCTGCCCTCCAGCTCCGGCGACAGCGGATCGTTGGCCTTGCCGCCGAACGCCAGCACCACGGCGTCGGCCTCGACGACGGCCTCGGCGTTCGAGAACGTGTGACGCGTGCGCACGCCGTGGGGCACGATCTCCCTCGCCACCGTCATGGGGATCAGCGTCACGCCGCGCGCGAACAGCCGCGCGTAGAGATCGGAGCGCGTGCCCTCGTCGATGTCTTCGCCCACCATGAAGTAGCGGCACAGGATCGTGACCTGCGCGCCGCGCTCGGCGAGGAAGTCCGCCGTCGTGGGCGCCGCGAAGTAGCCCTCCTCGTCGACGATGACCACGCGACGACCCGGCGTCACGCGGCCGGTCAGGACGTCGACGGTGCTCGCGACGTGCGGCAGCGTCACGCCCGGGATGTCGGGCACGCGCTGGGTCGCCCCGGTGGCGAGGATGACGGCGTCCGGCCTCAGCGCGAGAACGTCGGCGCCGGAGGCCCGGGTGTCGAGCCGGATCTCGACGCCGGCCTTCCGCGCCTGACCGGCGAGCCACGCCGGGATCGACGCGTAGTCCTCGCGCTTGGGCGCGCGCGCGACGGCGAGGACCTGGCCGCCGACGGCGGAGGTCGCCTCGAGCAGGATCGTCTGGTGTCCGCGCAGCGCGGCGACGCGCGCCGCCTCCAGCCCGGCCACGCCACCGCCCACCACCACCACGCGGCGCCGACTGGCCGCGGGGTGGATGTCCATCAGCTCGGCCTCGCGGCCGATGGCCGGGTTCTGGATGCATGTGATCGCCTTGCCCTGGCGCAGGCGCCCGATGCAGCCCTCGGCCGCGCCGACGCACACGCGCACGTCGTCGAGTCGGCCCTCGCCGACCTTCTTCGGCATCTCGGGGTCGGCGATCAGCGCCCGCGTCATGCCGACGAGATCGCACACGCCGGCCGCGAGCGCCGCCTCCGCCTGCTCGGCGGTCACGATGCGGCCGGCCACGATCACCGGCACGCGGACGACGCTCTTCGTGAGCGCCGCGAGGTCGTTGAAGACGCCGCGCGGGTGATAGTGCGACGGCGTCACCGCCGCCTCGTACTTGAGGGTCTCCGTGTTGGAGCCGCTGACCATCCAGTAGTCGGCGATGCCGAGCGCGTCGAGCCGCCGCGCGATCTCCAGCAGCTCCTCGCGCGTGAGCCCGCCTTCCACGAAGTGGTCGCCGCTGTGGCGCAGGCCGAGGATGAAGTCGCGCCCCACCGCCTCCCGCAGTGCGCGCAGCACCTCGGTCGGCAGGCGCAGGCGGTTGTCCAGGCTGCCGCCGTACTCGTCGGTCCGGCGGATCTCGGCCCGGCTCATGACGTGTGGCCACTCGCGATGGCGCTCCTCGCGCGTGTCGGAGGGCGCCCACAGCGGGGTGCCGGAGTACCAGGAGTGACCCCGGCGCCCGCGGTGCGAGATCTGCGACAGGCAGAGGGCGCCGTGACCGTGGATGGCCGCGCTCATCTGGCGGAACTGGGGGATGACGCCGTCGTCCCAGTTGTTGACCTCGCCCCAGTCGTTGATCGACGTCGGATGGATGCTGGAGGAGCCGAACATCATGACGACGCCGCAGCCGCCCTTCGCCTTCTCCTCGTGGTAGCGGATGTAGCGCTCGGTGATGCTGCCCTTCTCGCCGAAGGCGGCGCCGTGCGGCGTGGAGACGATGCGGTTCTTGGCGGTGGTGTGGCCGAGCGCGATCGGGCTGAACAGCCGGGCAAACGCCGGGCTCATCACTTCAGCCGCGCGTCGTAGAGGAACAGCATGTTGTCGATCCACGGCTTCCAGTCGAGCCGGTTGCTGATCCCGAAGATGTGCGCCTGCTGGTAGGCCTTGATGATGGGCGCGTCCTCGAAGATGATCTCCTGCGCCTTGAAGTAGAGGGCGCGGCGCTTCTCGGGATCGTTGGTGCCCTGCGCGTCCTCGAGGACACGGTCGAGCGCCTCGTTCTTGTGGATGGCGAGGGCGGACTTGCTGTGCAGCGAGTTCACGAGCAGGTCGCCGTCGAAGAGACCGGCGCCACCCCACGCCGTCATGTAGGCGGGCAGCAGCTCGCGCTTGCGCCACTTCGTCGTGTAGACGCTCTGCTCCCACACCTGCACGGTGGCCTTGATCCCCACCTTGCCCAGCATGCCCGCCATCGCCTGCATCACCTCGATGTCGTTCATGTAGCGGCGGTTCGGCGCGTGCAGGGTCATCTCGAAGCCGCCGGCGTAGCCGGCCTCGCGCAGCAGCGCCTTCGCGCGCTCGGGATCGTACCCCCACCACTTCATGGCGGGGTTGAAGCCGAACGCCTCGCGCTCCAGCGGCACACCCAGCACCTGGCCGTACCCCTCCAGCACCGTCTTGATGATGGTGTCCATGTCAATGGCGTGGTTGATCGCGCGGCGCACGCGCGCGTCCTGCCACGGGCCCGGCATCAGGTAGTTGGTCATCTTCACCATGATGACGAAGCCGCCGAGCGTGCTGACCTCGGTGCGCGCGACGCCGCTGGCCTTGATCTTGGCGACCTGGTCGGGCGGCACGTCGCTGACGAGATCGGCCTGGCCCGAGAGCAGGGCCGCCACGCGCGTCGTCAGCTCGGGCACCGGGCGGAAGACCAGCCGCTCGATGGCCGGCGCCCCGCGGTGGTAGTCGCGGTTGGCCTCGAGCACGAGGCGCTCGTCCTTGACCCACTCGACGAACCGGTAGGGCCCGGTGCCGACGGGCTTGACCGCGAAGCCGGCGTCGCCGACCTGCTCGATGTACTTCGGCGGCACGATGCCGACGGTCCCGCAGTGGCCGGGGCTCATCCGCACGGGCAGCAGCGGGAAGGGCTTGCTCGTCACGACGTTCACGGTGGAGGCGTCGACCACGTCGACGTGGTCGATGGTGGCGATGCTGGTGCGGCCGGGCGCGCCCTGCTTGGGATTGAGCATCCGCTCGATGCTGTACTTGACGGCGGCGGCATCGAGCGGCTCGCCATTGTGGAACTTGATCCCGCGCCGCAGCTTGAACTGCCAGGTCGTCTCGTTGAGCAGGCGCCAGGACTCGGCGAGGTTGCCCTCGAGCTTGAGCGTCTTGAGGTCGCGCCGCAGGAGCGTGTCGAAGATCTGCCGGTCGGGCTCGTGGGCGTTCTTGTCGCAGTGCATGTGCCAGTCGAGCGTGGCCGCCTCGCCGGACTGCACGACGATCACGGGCCTGGGCTGCGCCGGCGCGGCGCCGGCCGCCAGGACGACGAGTGCGAGCGCTCCGAGCAAGATCCGTCTCATGGTCGATGTCCTCTCTAGAACCGGTCCACGGTCCCTCGTGTCTGCAGATACGGATCGAGCGCGTCCCGCAGGGCATCGCCGATCAGGTTGATCGCCATGACGGTGGCGAAGAGCGCCGCGCCGGGCGACAGGGCCAGCCAGTAGCGCGTGTCGACGAACTGCCGACCCTCGGCGAGCATGCCGCCCCACGACGGGATGCTGAGCGGTACGCCGAGCCCGAGAAAGCTGAGCCCCGCCTCGGTGAGGATGGCCCCGGCCACGCCGAAGGTGGCCACCACGATCAGCGAGGCGCTCACGTTCGGCAGGATGTGGCGCCACACGATGCGCGGCACCGACAGGCCGAGGGAGCGCGCGGCGTCGACGTACGCGCGCTCGCGCACGGCCAGCGTCTCCGCACGCACCACCCGCGCGTAGGTCGCCCAGCTGCTGAGCCCGACCACGAGGATGATGTTGCGCACGCTCGGCCCCAGCACGCCGATGATCGTGATGGCGAGCAGGATGAACGGGAAGGCGAACTGCATGTCGGCCAGCCGCATGATCAGGTGATCGGCGACGCCGCCGCGGATGCCGGCCGTCAGCCCCAGGCTCGTGCCGACGCTGCCCGCGAGCAGGACGGCCGACATGCCGATCAGCACCGAGGTCCGCGCGCCGTGGATCACGCGGCTGAGGATGTCGCGGCCGAGCTGATCGGTGCCGAGCAGCGCGAGGTCGCCGTCGGGCGTGCGCGCCGTCGGCGGCGTGAAGCGCGCGAGCAGGCGCTGCTCGTTGGGATCGGCGGGGGCGAGCCGACCCGGCAGCAGCGCGCAGAGCGTGACCAGCCCCACCGCGGCCAGCCCGAGCCCCGCGCCGGGCGAGCCGATCAGCGCACGCGTGCGGCGGCCGCTAGGCAAGGCGCACCCGCGGGTCGAGCGCCATATAGAGGAGGTCGATCGCCGCGTTCAGGAGGATGAGGCTCGCGGCCACTGTGAAGACCACGGCCTGGAGCAGCGGGACGTCCTTGTTCACCACCGCCTCCACGGCCAGGCGTCCCACGCCCGGGTACGCGAAGACCGCCTCGGTGATGACGGCGCCGCCCAGCAGGTTGCCCAGCTCCAGCCCGATCGCCGTCACGATCGGGATCGCGCCGTTGCGCAGGGCATGGCGCAGGATCACGCCCCACTCGCTGATGCCCTTGGCGCGCGCCGTCCTCAGGAAATCCTGGTGCAGGACCTCGAGCATGCTGGAGCGCGTGATGCGCGCGGTGCGCGCCATCGCCCACACGCCCAGCGTCAGCGCGGGCAGCACGAGCGCGGCGAGCCCCTCGCCGCCGTAGACGGGCACCCAGCGCAGCTGGACGGCGAAGACGAGGATCAACAAGATGCCCAGCCAGAACGTCGGCATGCACTGCCCCGACAGCGCGAGCGTCATCGCGAACGTGTCGAGCACGGAGTTGCGACGCAGGGCCGAGAGGATGCCGAGCGGTAGCGCGAGCGCGACCGCGAGCGCCATCGCCACCACGGCCAGCTTCAGCGTGGCGGGAAAGCGCGTGAGCACGAGCGGCAGCGTCGGCTGCTGGTGGCGCAGCGAGCGGCCGAAGTCGCCCTGCACCGCGCGCAGGAGAAAGCGACCGTACTGCTCGGGCAGCGGCCGGTCGAAGCCGAGCGCGGTCCGGACCATCTCGTAGTCCTGGCGGGTGCCTTCCGGGCCGACGTAGAGCGCGGTGGGATCGCCGGAGAGGTGGACGACGAGGAACACCGCCAGCGTGATGCCGAAGAGGAGCACCAGCGCCCACGCGAGCCGGCGGGACAGGTACGCGATCACCAGCGGAACGTACAGTACAAGGCGGTCCCGCTCCAAGCGAGCCCGCGCGGCCGCAGACCTCGCCCACCGGCGAGCCGAGCCGCGCGTGCGCGCGTACGCGGCGACGTCCCCGGTGCCTCAGCCCCTCCGCGCCGCCGCGGCGTCCGCCTTCTTGAAATCGGCTTCGGTGAAGCCGTAGAGATGCGCGCCGCCCACCAGGATCTGCGCGGCGATCTCGCGCGGGACGTTCTTCAGGAGATTCTCCGAGACGTGCGGGAAGTTGGAGTCGAAGTGCGGGTAGTCCGTCGAGATGCACATGCGGTCGGCGCCGATGAGCCCGGCCGTCGCCTCGATCTCGGGCTCGCTGCCCTCGACCGCGGCCCAGCAGTTGCGCCGGAAGTACTCGCGCGGGGTCAACGTCAGGTACGGCGCGTGCGACTCACGGTATTGCGGGTAATCCCACTCGATCCGGGACAGGAGTCCGGGCGCCCACGAGTTCTGGGCCTCGAGGAAGCCGACGCGTAGCCGCGGATGGAACTCGAAGACGCCGCCGATGATCATCGCGACCATCGCCTGCTGCATCTCGATCCAGTGGCTGGCCACGTGACGATAAAACCTGTTCTCCCCGTACAGCGGGATCATGCGCGAGTACACGGCGCTCACGCCCTCGTGAAAGCCCCAGGTCACGTTCAGCTCTTCGTGCACGGCGTACAGCGGGTCCCAGTAATTGGAGTGCCAGTAGTGATCGTTCACCAGATTTGGCCGGATGAACGAGCCGACGGCGCCGAGCTCGCGCACGCACCGGATCAGCTCGCGGCAGGCCAAGTGTACGTCGTGGACGGGGAGCATCGCGACCCACTTCAGGCGATCAGGGCTGTAGCGGGTGAACTCGTGGATCCAGTTGTTGTAGGCCTGGCAGATCGCCAGCGACAGCCGCGGGTCCATGTTGTCGCGGGCGATGAGGGCCAGCCCGCTGGTCGGGTAGAGGATGGCGATGTCGACGCCCTCCAGCTCCATGCCCATCACCTGCGCCTCGGCGTTGTAGTCGCGCTCGATGGCGAAATCGAGCCGGCCGGTGTCGAACAGCCGCGAGCCCGAGAGCGGCTGGGTGGTCTGCGAGGCGGCCGGCCGGACGCGCTTGCGGTACTGCTGCAGGTCCATGTCGGAGGTCGGCAGCCCGTCGATGATGGTGAGGCCCGCGACGCCCCGCTTGGGACGGCCGTCGGCGCCCACCGGCACGCTGACGCGGTGCTTGAACGCCGGGTCCAGGTAGCGATCGAAGAGATCGGGCGGTTCCATGATGTGCATGTCGGAGTCGACGAAACGGAGGCCGTCCTTCATGAGTTCCTCCTGCGGGGTGACGGAGAGAGCCGGGTCGCCCCTGGGATCGGCGGTTGCCCGGACTATAGCGGGCGCGTGCACGGAGTCAAGCGCGGCCATGGTAGGCTGTCGCCGCCCGTCGAGCGCCTCGTTCCGACGAGGAGAAGGAGAGCAACCGATGCCGCCCAGCAAGCTCGCTCACGTGGTGTTCCAGACGAACCGGATCCCCCAGATGCGCGACTGGTACTGTGCCGTGCTGGGCGCCGCGGTCATCTACGAGAACGATCACCTCTGCTTCGCGACGTACGACGACGAGCATCACCGCGTGGCGTTCGTCAACTTCGGCCCCCTCGCGCCGAAGGACACCAACACGGAGCTCGGCGTGAAGGCCTCCGAGCAGCCGGGACTCCACCACACGGCCTTCACCTTCGCGTCCATGCAGGACTTCCTCGACAACTACGTACGTCTGAGGGACCGTGGGATCCGCCCCTTCTTCTGCGTCAACCACGGCCCGACCACGTCGATGTACTACCGCGACCCCGACGGTAACCGCGTCGAGCTGCAGATCGACAACTTCGCCACCGCCAAGGAAGGTCAGGACTGGTTGATGACGCCGGCGTTCGATCGGAACCCGATCGGCGTCGAGTACGATCCCGACGACCTGGTGAAGCGGTTCAACGCCGGCGTGCCGGCGGCGGAGCTCGTCGCGCGCGGCGACTGATGGGAGTCGAGCCCATGGGTCTGGCGAGCGCGAAGGCCGGCGACGTCCAGGAACCTGTCGGAGTATCGAGGGGTGCCACGGCTTCGCCGGGGCGCCCCGAGCGCGGGGGGTTTGGAGGAGCGACCCGGCTGTGCCGGGGCGCTCCGAACGTTGGGGGGGTTGGGGGGCCATTTCGGGGCCCCCCATTTTGCTAGGAGAGCGCGGCGCGAAGGGCGGCGAACGGCGCCGTCCAGCCGACGAGGCCGCCCTGCGCCCTGCTGCGCGACGGCTAGACGCGCGAATTGGCCGGCGCCCGACGCCGTGGTAGCGTACCGGCGCGCTCAGGAGGCCAACCGCATGACACCAAACGCGACGCTCGCACGCGTGATCCTCGTCGCCGCGCTCCTCGTCGCCCCCGCGACCCCATCGCGCGCCGCCGAGCCCGCGGGCGAAGTCACCGTCTCGTTCCACGTCACGCTGGCGCCGGCCTGGTTCGATCCCTCCACCGCCCCGCCCCAGATCACGCCCTTCGGGGTGATGTACGCGATCCACGATGCGCTGGTGCGCCCGCTGCCGGGGCAGAAGATCGGCGCCAGCCTGGCCGAGTCGTGGACGGAGAGCCGCGACGGGCTCGTCTACGAGTTCAGGCTGCGACGCGGGCTGCGCTTCCACAACGGCGACCCGATCACCGCCGAGGACGTGAAGTTCAGCTTCGACCGCTACAACGGCGCCGGCGCGCGGGAATTGCGCGCGCGCGTGCGGCAGCTCGACGTCGTCGATCCGCTCACGGTGCGCTTCACGCTGAAGGAGCCATGGCCGGACTTCATGACCTTCTACGGGACGACGGCCACGGCGGCGGGGATCGTGCTGCCCAAGAAGTACTTCGAGTCGGTCGGCCCCGACGGCTTCAAGGCCAAGCCCGTCGGCGCCGGCCCGTACAGGTTCGTCAGCCAGCGGCCGGGGCTCGAGATCGTGTTCGAGGCCAACCCCACATACTGGCGCCACGCGCCCTACATCAAGAAGCTCACGATGAAGAGCGTGCCCGACAGCACGACGCGCCTGGCCATGCTCAAGAGCGGGGAGACGGACTTCGCGCTCTTCCTGGACGGCCCCGACGCGCTGGCCCTCAAGGGCGACGCGCGCTACAAGCTGGTCGACACGCGCCACGCCTCGATCTTCTGGATCGAGTTCCCGGACCAGTGGGACCCGAAGTCGCCGTGGGCCGACAAGCGCCTGCGCCAGGCCGTGAACTACGCCCTCGACCGCAAGGCGACGAACGAGGCGGCGTGCCTCGGCTTTTGCCCGCCCGCCGGCGTGATCGTGCCGCGCGTGATGGACTTCGCGCTGCAGGTGCCGCCGCACCCGTACGACCCGCAGAAGGCGCGGCAGCTGCTCGCGGAGGCCGGCTATCCCAACGGCTTCGACGCCGGCGAGTTCACGCCGATCCCCGGCTTCTCGACGGTGGGCGAGTCCGCGCTCAACAACCTCAACGCCGTCGGCATCCGCGTGCGGATGCGGCTGACGGAGCGCGCGGCCTTCTACGCCGCCTGGCAGGAAAAGAAGCTGCGGGGGCTCTTCCTCACGGCGGTCGGCAACTCCGGCAACGCCGCCAGCCGCGTCGAGGCCTTCATGTACAGCAAGGGACCCTACGCGTACGGCGGCTATCCCGACATCGACGAGATGTTCCTGCATCAGTCGCGCGAGCGCGATCCCGCCAAACGTGAGGCCATCTTGAAGGCGATTCAGCAGCTGACCATCGATCGTGTGATGTACGCGCCCATCATGGACCTGCGCGGCCTGATCGGCATCGGCCCGCGCGTGGGCGAGCACACCATGAACGTGATCCCGATGTACTCGTTCCCCTCGTACGAGGATCTGCGGCTCAAGAGCCAGTGAGCCAGGCGCTCCGCGCGATTCCCTCGAGCGGCGAGGCGATCCCCGCCCTCGGACCAAGGTCTGGACGACCGGGGCCGCGGCCGGCGTCGCGCAGATGGAGCGCTCGCTCCAGCTGCTGCGCGGCAAGCGGCTGGACCTCCTGCAGGTGCACAACCTGGTCGACGTGCAGACGCACCTGAAGACGCTACGGGCGTGGAAGGACGGCGGCCGTATCCGCTATCTCGGCGTGACCCATTACAGCGCGAGCGGCCACGACGCGCTCGAGCGCCTCATGCGCAGCGAGCCGCTCGATTTCGTGCAGCTGAACTACTCGCTGGCCGAGCCCGAGGCGGAGCGGCGCCTGCTGCCGCTGGCGTGCGACCGGGGCATCGCGGTGCTCGTCAACCGCCCGCTCGCCCAGGGTGCGCTCGTTTCCCGCGTGTGCGGCCGCACCCTGCCATCGTGGGCGGGGGAAATCGACTGCACGTCGTGGGCGCAGCTCTGTCTCAAGTGGATCCTGGCCCACCCGGCCGTGACCTGCGTGATCCCGGCCACCAGCCGCGTGCCGCACCTCGAGGACAACATGCAGGCGGGCGTGGGGCGCCTGCCCGACGCGGCCGCGCGCGAGCGCATCACCACGCTGTTCTGACCGGCGTCACTCTCCGCGAAGCTGTTTCAGCCGCTTCTTGAGATGCGTCATGCGGTCGTTCATCTTCTCGGACAGCCGGCTCGACGGGGACCGCCGGCGGGGCGCCGGCCGGGAGGCCGCCTGCGACGACTCGGCCGTCCGCGCATGGCAGTAGACGCATCCTTGCTTCAACCCGTGCTTGCACTCTTTCGTCGTCTCCATGAACTCAGACTACCGCATCCTTCAATGCCCGATCGAGCTCATCTGCGAGGGCCCGCGAGATCCCCGTCACGGCGCCGTGGGCGAGCATCGTGTAAAAGGACGCGTCGTCGCCCGTCATGACGGCGAAGCCCTCGGGCCGAGGACCGCAGCAGGTCCAGCGACTGGGCGAGGTTGCCGGACGAGTCCTTGACGCCGACGATGTCGGCAGCTCGGCCAGCCGCAGCAGCATGTCGTTGGCGAGGTTGACGCTGGTCCGGTACGGGCATACGGAGACGATGCCCTCGAAGCGATGACGCTCGAATCGCTTCAGGGTGGCGAGGACCTTCCTGGTCGCGTTGCCGCCGACGCCGACGAAGACGGGCACGCGCCCGGCGACGAGGGTCACCGTTCGCTCGACGATCGCCTCCATCTCGTCCTCGTCCAGGGTCGGGCTCTCGCCCGTCGTGCCGAGCGGAAAGACGCCGCTCACGCCCTGACCGAGGTAGTGCTCGAGCAGCCGCTCGTAGCCGGCGAAGTCGACGGCGCCATCCACGAACGGCGTGACGATCGATGGGCAACAAAAAGGCCCGCGACCTGGTGGTCGCGGGCCTCGTGGGTCCGAGAACGTGGCGAAGACTCCGCTAGAGCTCTCCGCCGGCGCGCGCCACCGCCGGCGCTGGGCGTCTCTTCGACAGGGACCCCAGCCGGCTCTTGTCGGTCGCGCGCTTGATCCGGGAGGCCATGGCAGCGTCCTTTATATACGGGCGGAGGCGGCAGGCGTCAAGGTCAGAAGCCTGCCTTTCGCATGCAGGTCCGATACGCGGCCTGGTAGGCGGGATCCTTGGCGCCGTCGGGGTCCATACCTTCGAGCTGCGGATCGGACACGCCGGGACCGCCGACGGCGGCCGACGGCGCGTCACCGCGGCGGGCGTCGGCGGCGCGGCTATGGTCCTTGGTGTTCGGCGTCGCCGCCCGCGAGTCCTTGCCCTTGCGGGTCGCTTCCTGTCTACACCTGCGACGGCTTGCCCAGGATCACGCGGAGCCGGTGCGCGGCGCCGTCGTCGGCGAGCACGACGCCTGCGGAGCCGGCGACGAGGCGCTCGTCGAGCTCGAGCCGCGACACGCCCCGGCTCACGCCCTCGGGATTCTCCACCACGACGTCGTAGCGCGCGGAGCGATGGCGGAACGTGATGGAGAACCCCGGCCACGCCCGTGGGATGCACGGATCGATCAGCAACCGGCCGCCGCGGACCCGAAACCCCAGGAGCGACTCGAGACCGGCGCGATACATCCAGCCCGCGGACCCCGTGTACCATGTCCAGCCTCCGCGGCCGACGTGCGGGGTCTCGGCGTAGACGTCCGCCGCGACGACGTAGGGCTCGACGGCGTAGCGCGCGATGGCCGCCGGCGTGCCCGCGCGACCGATCGGATTCAGCATGCCGAGCAGCTCGGCGGCCTTGTCGCCCTCGCCGAGCGCGGCGAAGGCCATCACCGTCCAGATCGCCGCATGCGTGTACTGGCCGCCGTTCTCGCGCACGCCGGGCGGGTAGCCCTTGATGTAGCCGGGATCGAGCGCCGTGGTGTCGAACGGCGGCGTGCAGAGCACGACCAGACGATCGGCCGGACGGACGAGATACTCGTCCACAGCCGCCATCGCGCGCCGCGCGCGATCGGGGACGCCCGCGCCCGAGAGCACGCTCCACGACTGCGCGATGGAGTCGATACGACAGGCGTCGTTGAGCACGGAGCCCAGCGGCGTCCCGTCGTCGAAGTACGCGCGGCGGTACCACGCGCCATCCCACCCCGCGCGTTCGAGCGCTTCGCGCAGCCCGCGCGCGTGCCGCCGCCACGTGGCGGCGCGCTGCGGGTCTCCCCAGGCGGCTGCCAGCTCCGCCCATTCGCCCAGCACCGTGTGCAGGAACCACCCGAGCCAGACGCTCTCGCCCGCCCCGCCGATCCCGACACGGTTCAAGCCGTCGTTCCAGTCGCCCGTGCCCATCAAGGGCAGACCGTGGGGCCCGACGGGCAGGCACCGCTCGATGGCGCGGACGCAATGCTCGAACAGCGTTCCGACCGCCTCGGCGCGGTGCGGCTGCAGATACGCCTCCACCTGGTCGGCGGCGAGCGGCGGTGCCTCGAGATAGGCGACGAGTTCCGCCAGGATGCCGTCGTCGCCGGTGACCTCGAGATAGCGGCTGACCACCCAGGGCAGCCAGAGCAGATCGTCCGAGATCCGCGTGCGAACGCCCCGGCCCGCCGGCGGGTGCCACCAGTGCTGCACGTCGCCCTCGACGAACTGCCGCGCCGCCGCGCGCAGGACGTGCTCGCGCGCGAGGTCGGGGCGCGCCAGCGTGAGCGCCGCCACGTCCTGGAGCTGGTCGCGAAAGCCGTAGGCGCCGCCGGCCTGATAGAAGGCGGAGCGCGCCCAGACCCGACAGGCGAGCGTCTGGTAGAGCAGCCAGCGATTGAGCAGGATGTCGAGGCTCCGATCCGGCGTCGAGACCTGCACGGCGC